>SDBT01002118.1_pt1 | contig 35462 bp, 30 predicted proteins | sample 2277101 | NCBI WGS metagenome assembly SDBT01 (sample SAMN10404973, study PRJNA504765) | marine sediment metagenome | isolation source: marine sediment core GS10_PC15, 103 cmbsf | place: Arctic Ocean: Southern Knipovich Ridge | collected 2010 | reverse complement strand
TATAACCTTTTGGTCGAAGAAAGTTAACGAGCTTGTTAAAAAAATTAACGATACAACATCTCACGCTCACGCCACTCATCACGATTTGCTCGTCAAGTTCGTTAACAATGAATATTTGGGCGGTATGGGCGAATTAGACAATAAAAAACGCGTAAAGGGTTCTAAGCACGACGATTTGACAACCTCTTCCAACGTAATAGAATTCAAATTCCGCTCAGATAGATTAGAATCTCTGCCCGTCGTATTAAAAAACCGCGAGACAATATTCAAACGCAACGATTGCATTTATTTTTCATACTTTCTTGAAAGGGGTTATAAAGATAAAACAAAAATTATAAAAGACCAAATCTGTTTGTATTACTTAATTGTAGTTATATTTTCAAGAGAAAATGAACCATTAAATTTAAAAGAACTATTGAATGAAGTACGCAAGGAGGAGATAGAATTTACAAAAGAAGTAGCGCAAAAAAGCGGTATTGATTTAGTTGAGGAAGAATTCTATGCAGTTGGTAATATGATTAAAATTAGGGAATTGGAGCGAGAATTAGAAGAGAAAGACAAAGAAATCGAACGGTTAAAAGCGCAATTAAAAACCAAATAAGAGATTTTGAATTATACTACTTTAATTTTTAAGCTTGAGAATTTTTTTAAAGAATAGAATTAAAAGAAAAGCTCAAATTTTTCAAAAAGAAATAATTACTTAATCTTAAGTTGAGCTAGCTTATTTTAATAATATTGATTATCATTAATATTTAGATAACTGAATTATAAATTGCAGTAAAATTAAATAGATAGTTCTGCGAAAACGAGAGATAAAAAACATAAAAATTTTTCATATTTTTCATCCATTTTTCTCAAATGTTCCAAAGATAATTTGAGGTTTAGTTCTATATCATCTTCTTCAAAATTAAATGACTATTTTTTATTATTTTAATAAGATTTCCGTTTTCATTACCAAGCTTTACAGAATTTTCAATTGCAGCATGTAAATATCAATTATACATTATTCAATATCGAGTATATCTTTTACCAATTTTTTCTTTTCTTGAAGATTTGCTTGACGTGAAATCATAATTCTTTGAGCTTGTGGGGAACCAGCCCCGTGCATTGATTCTGTTTTATAACTTAAAGAGGCAACTCCCATCGTCAAATTCTCAATGAATCGAAGTAATTTATATCTATCTTCAGGACTAACTCCTTCGCATGTAGAGAGATATTTTCTTATTAACGGTCCTATTTTTTCAGAATTAAGATCTGCCTCAGAAGGAAGAGTACAGATTATCCCTCCAGCGAGGTCTTCAGTTAGTCTACCAATCTCATATGGGAATCGCGTAACGTTCTGTTTCGTTACATTCGCGAGGAGCATATCCATTTCATAGTTTCCAGCTTCACGTTGATATCCTAATGAACTACAAGCAATCCCACAGCTATAAAGTGTCTCATTTAAGTGTACCATTTCAACAAGTTTATCTCGAATATGAGATGCTTTTTCTGTTCCATTATATTCTGTTATTAAAGCTGCTGCTCCAATTAGTACATCTCCAACTCCAACTTTGCATCCCCCATAGGATTGTCGATGAAAACCAGCAAATCTATTAACTAATTCTCCAGAAAATTCTATTTCACCTTTCATAAAAATTTGTTCTTTTGGAACGAAAACATCCTCAAAAATTACAAATATTTCTTGACCACCATATTTGAAATTTCCAATGTCTAATTTTCCCTCTTCCAACTTGCGAGTATCGCATGATTGTCTTCCATATATCAATGTTAAACCTTTTTCACTTGTACTAATTCCGAAACTAACAGCATAGTCTTCTTCTCCAGGACGTAATGCTAAAGTAGGCATAATTATTACTCTGTGAGAGTTTAAAAACCCAGTTTGATGGACTTTTGCACCCCTCACTGTAATTCCCTCATCATTTTCATTTACAATATGTAAAAAGGCATCTGGATCTGGTTGTTGATTTGGTCTCTTACTTCGATCTCCTTTTGTGTCTGTCATTGCCCCATCGACCATTAAATCCTGATTTTGGACTTCAATCCAGTATTTCTTGAATCTCTCATGGTAATTAGTTCTATATTTCTTATCTATTTCATAAGTAACACTGTATAACGCATTAGCAGAATCAAAACCGACGCAGCGTTGAAAGCAACATGCAGTCTTCTGTCCAAGTAATCTTTGCATTTGCACTTTCTTAATTAAATCATCAATAGATTGGTGAATATGAGTAAATCGATTTATTGTTTCACCTGTTAAATGGGATGTTACTGTCATTAAATCTTTATAATCGTCTATTTGAGCTAATTCATAAATTTTCATTACAGTATTTATTGAAGGCTTGATGATAGGGTGGTTCCAAAATTCCTCAACTTTTTCACCAAACATATATAAATTTACTGGCTTTTTAATAGATTCTAAATATTCTTCTGGGGTTTTTAAAGGCATTTCAATCTCTTCATTAGGTTAATTTATATGATAAAAACAGATATTTTAGTATTTATAAAAATCTAGATTTTTAATACTTAATTATAATTTAAAAATAGTCCTATTGAATAAAATCATATATTTTATAATTTTTCTTCTTTAAAGGATGTATTATTAAGGTTATTTTTAGGAGTTAAATTTTGAGCATAAATTTTTGAGTTTTCTTCTATTTTACTAATTCTTTTTTCTAAAATAGTCATTGTTTCTATAAGATTGTTAATTATTTTATTTGTTTCTTTAATCTCATATTGAAGATCGCCAAGGTTATTAAGAATAAATGATATAATTTTGGATTCCTTCACTGGTTCTATTAACCAGTTAATCATATTTTGCAGAAATTTACTATTATCTAAAGATTTTATACCCATTTCGGAATTAGATGTAAAAATATCAATATCTCCAATTGCTACAACCTTTCCTTTCCCAAATTCGGTATATGCAGAAATTATTTGTTGTTTCTCTTCTTCTTTAATCCATTGCTCAGATGATTTACTATACACTTCTGACCAGAATGATTTTTCAAGGGTTTTTATTAAAGGTTTTGCTTCTTTCTTTAAAAACAGTGAACATGCCCCACCAATATTAATTTCTCTTATTTGTTTTGTTATCTGATGATTTGAAAAATTTTGAATGTGCAATATGCTCGTACAATTCTGATTAACAGAATTAGCTTCTTTAATTATATTTTTTTCGAAAAAAATACCAAACTTTCCAGAAATATCATTTAAATTAGTTTTTTGAAGAAAATCAGCTCCATATTCACTTAGCAATAAAAGTCCGCCTCCACTTCTTACAAAATCGACAATTTTTTTAATTTCTATACTAGAAAAAAAATCATTAATAGGATTACCAATGATTAGAAGATCACTCTTATCCAATACTTCTTTAGTTATATTTTCTTTTTCATTTCTTTTTATTTTTAAATCCAATCTCTTAAGAAGATTTAGGAATTCAGAGAATTCTTCATCTTCTATATTTAGCATTTCATTATGAGTGAGATCAAATAGGATTGTTTTTGATAAAGGCAAATTTCTAATTAGGGGACTTTATTATTATTAAAGTTTTAATAAAACAAGTTTAAGTCTTTAAAGAAAATTCGAATATAAAAATCATATCATCTCTCTTCCAATCAACCAAAAATTTTTAAACGGTTTATAATAATCTTTTTTGGATATGATTAAGATTTTGCTACTTTTTAAAAAAAGGAAATTTAAAATATGATTAATAAAATTAACACTATCGCATGTATTGGTTTAAGTTGGGGCGATGAAGGAAAGGGCAAGTTCGTCGATTTTTTAGCTCAAAAAGCAGATGTTGTTGTGAGATATAATGGAGGAAATAATGCAGGACACACTGTTGAAGCTGATGGAATTACATATAAATTTAAATTGATTCCATCAGGAGCTCCATTAGAAAAAGAGGTTGTAATAGCTAATGGATGCGTAGTAGATCCAAAAGTTTTGCTTGAAGAAATCGAAAATTTACAAAAACTAAATAAAAAAATAAATCTAAAGTTAAGTTCTACAGCACACGTAATCTTTCCCTTTCATCGGATTATAGATGGTTTAGAAGAAGCGTCGAAAGGAAAATATAGTGCAGGAACAACTAAACGAGGCATTGGTCCTACTTATTCAGATAAAGCCGCTCGTTGGGGGATAAGGATTTTTGATTTAATCAATCCGGAACTTTTAAAGCCAAAGTTAGAGAAATTATTTGAAATTAAAAAAAACCTTATAAATACCTATGATCCGGAATGGACCGGCGATTTAAGTTCTATTTATGAAGAATACAAATCCTATGGTGAGAAATTAAGACCATATGTTATTGACACTGCTGTATATTTAAATAAAGTAATTGATGCTGGTAAAAAGGTTGTATTTGAGGGGGCGCAAGGGTCTTTATTATGCTTAGATCATGGTTTTTACCCATTTGGAACAAGTTCAAATTCCAACGCTTTGGGAATCAGTGCAGGAACAGGAATTCCTCCTAAAAAGATTAATAAGGTATTGGGAATTGTAAAAGCTTATACATCTCGTGTTGGAGAAGGGAGATTCCCAACCGAGCTCTTTAATGACACTGCTGAAATAATTCGGGAACAAGGTCATGAATATGGAACAGTAACTGGAAGACCACGAAGAATAGGTTGGATCGATCTTTTTAATATCAAATATGGGATAATGATTAATGGAATAGATAAAATTACCATTACTCTTTTAGATGTTTTAGAAGGAATAAATCCTATTAAAATGTGTACTGGCTATGAACTAAATGGAAAATCACTCGAAAGTTGGCCAATCCAACATGAAATTATTGAAAATTGTAAACCAATTTATAAAACCTTTGATGGTTGGGATAAGAGAACAAAAAACAAGTGGTTTGAAATTGCAAAAAAAGGTTATGATACTTTACCTGAAACTATGAAGATCTACCTTCAAGCCATAAAGGAAGAACTTAACACTGAAATCGCAATGATTTCAATTGGTCCAAATAGATTAGAGACTATAGTTTTGGATGATGAGTTGTTTTAATAAATAAATTAGCATTCCTATCTTCATTTTTTATTAATTCAATCCCATCCTATATTTCAATTTTTTTTCTAATTCGATTTCATCCCGGATTTCAATACCAAATAAACCTACTTGTGGAATTTCTTGTTTAAATTTTCGTGATTCTTTTAAAGCATTACAATATACAGCGCTAATTTTAAATCCCTTTTTCTGATAAAACCGGAGGGCGTCTGTATTATCATTCGTAGTAATAACCCAGAGTCGTTTACATCCATTTTTAATCGAAAATTCCTCTACTTCGTTCAGTAATGCTTTACCGACTCCAATATTCTCAATGATGCTATTTAGTGTAATTATTTCACATTCATCTTCTTCTATTCGAAATGTCAATAGGCCAATTTCTTTATTTTCTTGTAGAGCAATAAATCCCGGTAATCTATCAACGTAATGAATTTTTCCTCTTGTTACTATCTTGAGAGAGAACCATTCACGTTCTATAACTTTTCGTAACCAAATTTTATCATTTTCATTTAACGCTCGAACTTGAAATGGATTCAACTTCCACACCATTATTCATTTTTAATCATACGTAAAACATTCATAATTATTTAAAGCATACCAAACTAAAACGATAAGCGTGATTAATTGGAGGCCATTCTATTGCAAGATTCAAATTCTTCACGGTGCTTGTAACATCTATTCCTACTGCCTCCATTGAGTATCGTTTTTTATTGGGATATCGACAAGGAATACCACTATCATAGTTACATCCTTTATCTTTTTTATTAAAACAAATACGACAAAAGCCATCCCATAAAATAAACTTTTCTCCTAACAAATCTTGATGTCCATTAAGGAATTGGAAAACTTCTTTTTCCAACTTGTCTCCTAGTAGATTTTTCATAAAAAATCTATTTCTTATACTCTCTTCACTTCTTCTTGGATACTTTTTTTTTCCTTCTATATAACTTTTTAAATCAAATTGAATATAAATTAGGAAAAATTTATGATAATGAGAAACTCCTTCTTCTAGATAAGGGGCGACTGGAGGACATGTCCAAGAATGCCCATAACTAGGACAGTGAAAGTTAGGACTAACGCAGTAAGTTTGAACTTTTGGATCAAATATTATATCCTTTCGATTTATTTCTAAATATGGCAAGTAGGTCACTATTATTAAAATAAAATCAGTCGATAATATGAATAAAAAAATAGAGTTAAAAATAAGATTTCTTATTACATACAATAATTTGTAAAATTAAAAAGAAAGAATAAATTTTTACAAAAAAAAAAGTATAAATTAGAATAATTTATTTAATCTTTATTGTATATAGGGAATCTAATAAAGATAAATAATATAAGAAAGATTATAGTGGAGAGAATGAAATTAAAACAAGATAAAAAAAAGAAATTAATGGATGCAGCAAACAAGTTTCATTCCGAAGTTTTAAGAGGTGCGGATCTGCTCCATGATTGTATCAATGACCTTATAAAAGGAAAAATTGACAATGCTAAATTAGATGAAGTTGTAGCAAGCGAACATTTAGCTGATCGCGAAAAAGAAGATTATATAAGAATTCTTTATCAAGATAAACGAGCGCTTCCTTTTTTGATTGAAGATCGTTACAGGCTAATTAAATATATAGATCTTGTCTCGGATGATTCAGAAGAGTTGGCTCGGGGTTTAAAAGTTTACCCTTTTGACCTATATGATGATATTAAGGAGAGTATGCAAAAACTCAATGATATTTATGATAAAACTGTCGAAATTCTTGTCGAAATGATATCGTTAATGGAAACCGATTTTAAAACAGCCTATGAAAAATCATTTGAAATAGAAAAACTTAAGCGAAATGCTCGTGAAGTGAAGTATAATATTTTAGATGTGATATATCAAAAATCTGATGCGAGGTCCCTTCAAATTTATTTAACATCGAAAATTTGCATTAAACTCTTTGATATGATAAAAAGAGCAGAAGAGATCAGTGATTTTCTCAGAAGTTTAATCATAAAATATCCAAGTAAATAGAAGAAAGTATCAATAAAAGGGAGGAGATAAAGCAATGGACACAATAATCATGATGTTTCTGATTTTGGCAGTTGTAATAGCAATAGCTATTGGAGCTAATGATGAAACGATGGCCCCACTTTATGGATCACGAATTCTAAATATGAAACAGATTCTAATTTTAGCAGCAGTTTTTGCTATCTTAGGAGCCTTATTATTAGGAGAAGGTGTTGCTAAATCAGTAGGAAACAAAATTCTTTTGATTGAATATGATTCTACTGGTATTAACCAGAATGCTGTTGTTATGACTATATTGATCTCAACCACCATTTGGTTAATAGTATCTAGCGCTTTTGGACTTCCAATTTCATCAACACATTCTACAATTGGAGCAATTATTGGAATGGGTTTGTTTTTAAGAGGTGGAGATGGCGTAAATTGGAATACAATATTAGAAATGAGTATGTGGTGGATACTATCTCCGATAGTTGGCTTTACAGTAACATATTTCGTTGTTAAAATACTTCAGAAGCACAAAATTAATCATTTAAACGGATTCCGGGACTATGAAAGATCTGAAAATAGGTATTCATATATAATATTAGTAGTAATATGCATAACCGCCTTCTCACGAGCAGGAAATGATTCTTCTAACGCCGTTGGAATAGTACTAGGAGTTGGAGAAAAGATTAATGTACCCATATTATTACTCATGACAGGTGTAAGTTTGGCGGTTGGAATTATAATTTTAGGAAGGATTGTTATTAAAAGCTTAGGAAAAATGACTGAGTTGAGACCCTCGACAGCCTTCGCTGTCCAACTACCAACCGCAGCCGTCATGCTTATTGGAACCATTCAAAAAATCCCTCTTTCTGGTTCTCATTTACTCGTGGCATCATTAGTAGGACTTTCAAAAGCAAACAATACCCCAATGAAAAAAGGTTTATGGAAAATAGTCGCAATTTGGTTACTTACCTTTCCAATTTCAGCTATATTGGCAATTGTAGTATACTTTCCAGTAAATGCATTAATTTAATTCTTATTTTGAATATTTTAAAACAAGTATATTACCAAAGATTATCAAAACACCACCAATAATGGTATAAATTGATAAATTTTTCAAAAAAATAGCTGTATTAATTGAAGCCATGATTGGCTCAAAATAAGATAAGATCACAATATTCCCACCTTTATCCTTTTTTACTCCTATATTATAGAGAGTAAAAGCTAAAGCTGTAGGAAAAAATCCTAAGAGTAGGCTGAAGATTATATCATATACGGATAATTTTAACAGATCAGTAGCACCTATTGGAAGAAAAACTAATATTAAAAAAAGAGTTACCCACCAAGAAAGAAAAATGTCGAAATTACCTTTTAACTTGGTAATTTCAGGATTTTTATCTCTTACATTATAAATTTTTTTTTTTGAAAAAACTAAAATACCCAAAAATAAACCTGAAAATACTCCAATTATGATCCCAGTTATTAATAGGTTCCCTGTCCAAAATTCCATAATTATTGCAACCCCAATCATTCCTAAAATGAAACTAAACACATTTATCTTTGAGACATTTTCTTCTTTTTCAATTATTAAAAATATCAAGAGAAATAAGCCACTTGTGTATAATAAAAAAGCTGCTATGGAGTACCCATATAAAGTAATATTTAAAAAGTACAAAAGTATTACGAGAGGATTAGTGATTCCAATAATAAGCAAATGTTTCCAGTGTGATTTAATTGACTCCTTTATAAATTTTATATTAAAAGATTTACTCCAGATCATATAAATAGTTAAGAAAAAAGTCCCAAAAATTCCACGAAGAAGAACTATCGTTGCTAATGAATAGTTTGATAAGAAAGTAACTAAAATTCCTACATTGCCCATAAAGATCCCAGAGCAAAACATGCTGATTTTTGCTTTAGTTAGATTTTCTCGAGTTTTATCGGGTCCAAAACTTGTCATTGAATATAATAATATAGAATTAAATTAATTATTCAGCCTATTTTAATGTAATTTTCTTACTTGAATCGAAATAGGAATTGTTAGTCCACTTTAGCTCCACAAGTCTTACATCTGGTTTTTAAATTTATGGTTGACCCACATATTTTACACAGTTTAATAGTACCTGATCTCCTTTTCCTTGGTGGTTTTAAAGTGGTTATAGAAACAGACTTTTTTGATTCTTCTATAATTTCATGTGTTTCTGAGGTTGTTTCTTTTTTAACTTTTTTAGTTGTTATTGTAATTTCTTTTCCAAAAAATCCTCCCACTTTTACTTTTTTGGAGATTACAGGAGGTGTAGGTGGTTTAGAATCCGTCTCGGTGATTTCTTCTGTATTTTCTACAATTTCTTGTTGAGGTTCGATTTCTTCTAAATATTCTTCTTTTTCAGGCTCTTCTTCAACAGGTTCCTCGACAATAGTCTCACTTAAATCAACCTGAGGTAATTCTTCCCCCAAATCTTCTTGGTATATCATCTTTACAAACTCTTCATCTAATTTCAATAGAGTTTCACATTGTGGACATCGAAAAATGTGATTAAAACCTATATTTTTTGCAATGGAATATTTTGCAGAACAACAACCATGGAATCTAGCATTACAATTAAAACATTTATGAATCTCATCAGAATGAGCTTCACATATTGGGCATAATTCCTGTTCACATATAGTACATATCTCTTGATCTTCAGAAGAAAGGCTAATTAAGTCTACTGCTAATCGTTCATAAAACACTTTATCTTCTTCTAAAATTTGTTCAGAATCATGGTTTTTAATAACTTTAAATTCTTTTTTATTTTGGATTAAAGATCCTAAGATATTTTGCAGAAGTTTTTCATTTGGGCAATAAAATGTTCCTCCATGAGTTTCGCTAGAAATAATTTTTAACTTAACATCATCTTCATAAAACTTTTCATTTCCTACACGAATGATATCTATAAATGTTGAGAATTTTTTAGCTTTGATTAATAAATCATAAAGTGCATTGTAATAGTCCTCGGATAATTTACTTGGTGTATCTGATAAAATAATTACACGATAATTTTTCCTTGTTGTTCTGCTTTTTCGAAAAATGTATGCTAGAATTTCATATAAGCCATTCTCTAAATAACTTTGTTGATTTTCTTTACTATCCCATGAATCATTTATAGCTTTTAATACAGATTCTGCGTCTTTTAAATCATAAAGATTAACGGGGTTTTCATTCCTTTGAAAGATTACAACTCCATAAGAAGTTAGAGTTTTAAATTTTTTTTTTTCCTTAATAAAAGCACTTATACTTTTCATAAGTGACTTTTTCTTAAGAAAATCAGAAATTAAATCAATATAAAATATAAATTCCTCCGAATTCACAGCCTCGGGTCTTGGCAACATCTTATCATCAAAATATATATTTAAGTCAATAAAAAAATCGAAAAACTTTAAAAAATAATACTAAAAATATTATAAACGCAATTAAATAAAATTTTATTGTTTAAAGTTAATTTTGTTATAATTTTAATGTGACTACGAGTTTTTAAATTTTGATAATAATTAAAACATTCTTTTCCTATGACATAATAGGTTTTTCAAATGAAAAAAATTTGGATTCTTAATATCATGAATTTTCTGGAATAATTAATCTCACCTAAGTCTATCAAATACAAATTTCAAAATTATTAGGTTTATTCTTAGGCTCCATTTAAATTATACTTTTACATATTTTTTTTATTGAAAAGTTATTAAAAGGTTCTAAGTGGTATGCCCGCAATTTGGACATTTGAGTTGGATACTGGCATTTATCTTTGTTCCGCATTGTTGACATATTACAAAATTAGGTCTTTTTTTTTTTCTTTCAGGCTTCTTTTTGTGGGTAAGCTCTAATTCTTTTTGTTTTTCTAGTTCTGTTTTAGGGGTTGGTTTAAAAGTTGTTTTCGTAGTTTTCTCATAAACAATTTTATCTCCAACTCTCTTTACAGTATATACCTTACCAAAAAACCCTCCTATTTGAATGGTTCTAATGGGTTCTCCCTCTGTTAAATCTTCCTTGTCTGTATGTAAAGGTTCAGTTTTTTCTTTAATGGGAGTACTAGCAGTTATATCTTGTTGTTCATGAATTTTTTCTGGGATTTCTTTGAGAACCTCCAGTTCCATGTATTCTCTTACAGTACTTACTTCCACATCACCAGAAACTTCAATTATTTCATCTTCATCTATTTTAAGAAGCACATCGCAAGATAAGTTAGGACAACGCAGGATATTTGGAATCCCTATATTGTTGTTAATAGTATAATTTGTAATGCAACAATTATGAAAACTCGCATTACAATCTCCACAAACCGAAGGGATATCATAAATGTCAGTACAGATGGGGCAAAGATCTTCATGACAAAAATAACAAACTTTTCCTGTTTCGGTTGTTTTTTTTATTGATTTTGCTAAATGATTATAAAACAAATAATCTTCTCTACTGATTTTTATTAGATCAGGGCGATCTGTAAAAGTAGAGACGTATTGTTTTGTTTTAATTAATTTTTTCACAGTATCTGAAAACTCTTTTTTATTAGTGATATAAAAAATTCCCCCTTTAGTATCACTTGCGAGCATGTTTAATTTTACATCATCACTAAAAAAGCGCTGCTGTTTTTCAGAAACTCTAATGATATCGATAAATGTCGGAAAGTTTTTTATTTTAGATACTAAATTGAATAAAGCTTCTTGATAATCCTCAGATAAATCAGAAGGCGTATCTGTAATTATTATAATCCTATTATATTTTGATTTTTTTCTCACAGTTTCAGCTATATAAGAAAAAATATAGAATAAGCCATTTTCGAAATAACTTTGTCCCTTTGGTCTTAACTTCCAATTTTCTTCAATAGATTTTGCAATAATACCAGAATCTTTTTTATCTGTAATGAAAATTGGATTACCTTCTTCTTGGAAAACCAGAAGTGAATAGTGTCCTTTTATATTTACTTTATTTTTTTCTTCTATATAAACCTTAATTGCCTTAACAATATCTTTTTTTTTTAATATATCCTTAGTTAAATCTAAGTAAAAATATACATCTTCTTTCATTTTTTTCACTTCTACTTAACTTTCTTCTTTAATAATCTCCAAATTTATTATTTATCATAATGTTAAACTTTCTTTATATATTTTCTATAAAAGATAAATAATTAAAAATTCAAAAGATTTATATTTTCTTATAAAACATTCATAAAAATATTAGTTAAATTGGTGAAGAATTTATGGAAGACTTTTTAAGAAAACTACAACTCTCAGAATCCGCAATCAAGATATATCTTAAATCTTTAGGCAAAACCCCACTTACTTATTATGAATTATATTCAATAGTTCCTGAAGTTTCGACAAACGAGTTTAAAGAAATTATCAATGATCTACTAAATTCTGGTTTATTGCTTAAGCAAGAAAAAAAAAAAAAGGAAGGTTTAACTCATTATTTACCGATTCCTCCAATTCTACCAATTCTAAATTATTATGAAAATATTACTGCAAATTTACCTACTATTAAAAATTCAATTCAAGAATTAATGATTAATTCAATAAACGAGATTTTTAAAAAAAATAAAGGTATTGAGTTGGATACGATTTTAAAAACTTTTCAAGAGATTAAAAAAGATATTGATGAAGATTCCATTATTGAAAGACAAGAAATAGAAGATATTGTTAGAGAAATGGAAGTATTAAAGGAATTAAACAAGGAGATGTTGAATCTTCACCAAAATATTAAAGGAGTCGCGCAAAAAAATTTTTCAGATTTAATTAAGACTATAGATTCTTTTAAAACTGATTTAATTGAAGGAATAAATTCTTTAGATTTTAAAAAACATAAACAAGAAATAATTAAAACTGTTGAAAAAATCTTTAAGGTCAAATTTGAGAGCATGGTTAAAGATTTTATTAATAACCTACAGAATTTAATAGCAAATAAATTAGATGAAACTTCACAACTATTTGGAAACACATTAAAAAAAGTATATCAGTATCGGGAAGATTTTAAAATACACTTACTAGACATGCTAAGCAATTTCGAAACTAAAATGAACAAAATTCATGAATTGATTAAAGAAAATAAAGAGGATCTTTTTGAAGGTATGAAAAACCTTGAAATTAAAATAGTAGAAAATCTGAATTCAATCATTCAGAATTCTATTAATGAGGTTTCAAGTTTAAATAATCCTATAGAACATGTATTAAAAAAATATTTTCAAAAGCTAGTATCTTCTGATAGTACAATTAATAATATTTGGATAATAAATAGTCTAACAAAAATCAATGAAGAGATCCAAAAAATAATCAATAATTCTAAAGAAGAGATAACAATAATTATTCCCAATCTTGAAAATTATTTAGCAATTGAACAATTAAAAGAAATAACTAGCAATATAACAATTAAAATTGCTTCTTCAGAAGCGCATACAAACAGTCTTGTTAAAAAATTTAAAAATATAAATAATTTAACTTATAAGACACTTCAAAATGATGACCTAATATTAGCAAAGGCAGATAACGATCAAATCGTCATTGGTATAAAACAAGACTCAAAAGACATATTGAGTAATTTTATAGGAATTGGAAGTAACTTTGAACCTTTCATTACATTATTAAATCCTGTATTACAATCTATATGGGACCATGCATATACAGATACGTTTTATGCTGCTCAGAAAGCAAAAACTAAAACAAGTACAATAAAATCTTTTAATGAAGGAAAACAACCAAAATCAGATATTATCATCCCAAGCGATTTACAAGATAAAAAAGAAGCAATAAAAATAAAAAGTATCCCCAAAAAGATCCCAGAAAAACAAAAAGTATCTCCTCCTCCACTTAATGGACAAATAAAAGATTTAAAAAAAAAATTACAAGAAAAGGTTGATTTTTTATCAGCAGTACGTCCAAAGAGAGGTGATAACGCAGCCGTATTAATTGATACTGCTTTGAATAATTTAATTCAGAAGATAAACAATCTAAAGGGTAATGAAATTAGTAAAGAACTACAAAATATTGCGGATTTAATTCTTGAAAAAAAAGGTTTTTCTGTAACATTACATAAAATAAGGATTACAATAAACAAGTATAAAAATAAAATCACTTTATTAGATAAGAATGATAAAGAAGATATTTTTCAAGAAATTGAAACTTGGAAACAAAAATTATTTTAAAATTTGTTTTCTGCGTTTTCTTAATTTACCTTGTTTTTAAGCTACTTATGAAGAAAGATTTGGCAAATTTCTTTTTGTTTTAAGATAAAAAAAAAATCCTCTAACAATAATTATTAAAATCAATAAAAAAACACATAGAAAGAAAATAGAAATTATAATTGAAATTAAAAAATTTGGTTGACTTAAACCTATAATTCCTAAAATTGGGCATAGTGGAGCAACAATTATGAAAGCTACATAAAGTGTTTTATCCTTCTCTTTAAAATGAATATATGTTGTAATATTGAACCATCCGATTAGAATCAAAAATATTGGGATGAGATATGAAGAAAAATCTAGAAAGGCATAGGAACTTCCCCCTATAGCTAATGCATAGAAATAAAAAATATAGAAAAATGCGATTAACAATAATGCGCTTATTGGAGTGGGCAGTCCTGTGTATCCTGAGCTTTCAGAGATATTAAACCGTGATAATCTAAGTATTGCTCCAAATACAAAACAAATCGATCCAATACCAATAATAATATCAAAAAGTCCTCCGGTTTTAAAAGCTTGGAATGATAAAATAGCTGGAGCTATACCAAAAGTTAAAGAATCGCTCAAAGAATCTAATTCTTTGCCCATTTCATTTACGGTATTTGTTTTTCGAGCGATATAACCGTCTATCAGATCAGTACCAAGCGAGATAGATATTAGAAAAAAACCTAATGAAATAAAATCGCGACTACCTAAAACTGCGCAGATTAATGCGATTACACCTAAACTTGTTCCAATGAGGGTAATCCAATCTTTAATTTTTAATAATTTCAGAATACTTATACTTGACATTCTACTTTTCTAATTATTGTATGTTAATATTAATTAAATCTTAATTAATAAAAACATTTTCTTAAGAAAAGTAATTCCTTCTCATTAATCCTAATCTTACTTTGTATAAGACAAAATAGTTATTTTACATTATTCTATTAAAAATTATTGTGAGAATTGTGGAGCATAAGTAAAAGTTACATTTCAACTCTTCTGTGAAAAGGGTATAAATCGGTGGTCTTTTATAGTTTGCAAAATCTAATGAATTACATCCATTTTTATTATAGGGCTTGCTAGATATCGTATGATAACTTCAGGAAAGATTTTAGGCATAATAATGAAAGACATATTGTGGAACAAGAGTTAATAGAGTCTAAACATAAATATGGAGAATTTTTTAAGGATTAAATTGCCTTTAAGGAAATTCTAAAATTATAGAAAGAATTGACATTTCTTTTGAAGAATTAATTAGAAAAAGAAGAAATTAGTATAGATTTGTCATGATAATTCAATAAAATTCCCTCTTTAAGACGGTAGATGAATAGAAAAATTCCTCAAAATCAACAAAAAGAAAAATTAAAAAGAGAGATAGTTTTCTAGAGAATGTTATCTTAAGAGAAAAAAGATTAATGAATTACTTAATAAAATTAAAAATAATTATTTATTAGAACATGAAAAGTTCAACCTTTACTTTTACAGATCAAGATACTATTGAGATTTTTGTATATAAATGGGAGCCAGACACAGAAATTAAAGCAGTAGTACAAATTATTCATGGATTAGCAGAGCATTCTAAGAGGTATGCTCGAGTAGCAGAAACTTTATGCAAGGAAGGATATATTTGTTATGCAAATGATGCGCGAGGGCACGGAAGAACTGCAGGGGATTTAACGGAAGCTACTTTAGAGGGGAAAGCAGGGGTATTAGGACCTAATGGATGGAAGGGAGTAGTAAATGACGCTCATGAGTTATCAAGAATTATTAAAGAAGAACATCCTAATCTCCCATTATTCTTGATAGGGCATTCTTGGGGTGCGATGATATCACAAGATTACATTCAAGAGTGGGGAAATGATATTAAAGGATGTATTCTTAGCGGCACCAACGGAAAGATAAGAAAGTTAGTGATAAAAGCTGGTAAAATAATTATTAGAGGTGAGATTAAGAAACTGGGTCCAACCGCGCCAAGTATAAAAATGGATAAGATGAATTTCAAATCATATAATCATGAGTGGAAAAAAGATGAAGGTGCAACGGGATTTGAATGGCTCAGTAGAGATAAAACAGAAGTTCAAAAATACATTGATGATCCATGGTGTGGATTCATTAGTCCTGCCTCTCTTTGGCTGGAATTTATTTGTGGGAATGAAAAAATTTATAATGAGGGAAATGAAAGAAAGATTCCAAAGGATCTGCCTATCTATTTCATTGCGGGTACCTTATGCCCAGTAGGAAATAAAACTAAGGGCGTTATAGCAATCATTAAGCGTTTTAAAAAATATGGTATTAAGGATGTAACTTATAAGTTTTATACAGATGCTAGACATGAGGTATTTAATGAAATTAACCGCCATGAAGTTTTAAAGGATGTTAGTTATTGGCTAAACTCTAAGTTATGATAACTAAAGTTTTTTTAAAGGTTTTTAATTGTTTTCTATTTTTTTAAATTTCTTAAATCTTGATATTAATTCTTATTACTTATCAAATACTTTACTCGGGAGTTCAAAATTAACTATATTATGTTTTAAATTTAGTTGGAATATTTAAAAATAAACTAACAATAATCAGAAACTCTTATTGATATTGTATCTTGAATATTATAGTTCCTATCTAACAGTCTCTCAAATTTAATTTTCTTTATTCTTTTTGATTTTTTAAGGATTAAATAGGGTAAGAAATAGCCAAATTGTTCTTTTATTTGAGTAATAATAGAATCTATAGGGATTTTAAAAGAATCATCTCTTAGATTTTCATTTTTTATTTTTCTAAGGCAATGTTCTTTTATACAAGTGAATATTTGTTCTGTACAAGAAATGCTTACATTTTTATCCATGAAGCGTGCTAATTTATAACTTTTATAATCTACACATAATATTTTAAGAGTGTGAACATTTCCGAGAATTGCACTCTGAAATTCTTTATAATATTTATCATAACCAAAGATGTTAACATCATTTTTTTCATGTTTGAAGTAGGGAGCAAAATGAATAGCATATGGATCTTCGATAATATCCTCTCCAATTACATTCATGTAATAAATACGCCCCCCGTATAAATTATGAACTCTTTTTTCTACACTTAAAACTCGTGCTTTTTCCTTATTGCAAGGATTTTTTTCTTCTGAAACACATGTACCGGAACCATTGAAGACCCATAACACATAAATATTTTTTAACGTGTATTTTTTAGTTCTTTTTATTAATTTCTGAGAAGTTATTGCAGAATTTTGGCACTCAATTGCAACTTTTTTGCCGTCACGTAGCTCAAAATATACATCTGCGATCTGATCATCAAACCAATATTCTAAATGTCGAGTTTTAATTGAGTTAAATTTAGGAAAGATATTATACCAATAAGATTTCATAGTTTTATGTTCAATGGTTTCTGGTTCAAATCCTTCTGGTTTTTGACCCCTATGCTTAAAACAATTCAAATATTGATTATAATACACCTGTGTTTTGCAATTGAGACAGAACCATGTATATTTTTGAGGATTTTTAGGTAAACCGTATAATACATTGAAAATTCTACCTAATTCTAAATTACTTGCTAAAATAATATTTTTGTCTTCCATTACACTTCCTTTTAAAAAAATGACTAAAGGTTAATCATTAAAATTATCTATTTATCTATTTAATGAAGTTTTCCACTTTTATGGGTGAGGAGAGTGAAAGATTTTTGAAATTTTTCCATGCGACAGATTTTAGTCGGCTTCAAACTTCAATTAGTTTTAAATTTGATTTATAAATTTTTGTGACTTAGTAGGTCTATCTCTAGTTTTCATTTTTCTTTTTTTTATTCTCTCTTGCTATTTTTTATAGGGATATCTATTGTCTATATTATGATAACAGATACTTAGAACTCGATTATATTAAATACTCTATTTGCAGAATGCTATATCAGTTAACGCATGGAGGTTATATATAAAAAATATAAACATTATCGATGTAATTTGTAATTTCAAGAAAATATCTAAAACGGTAAGAGGAGGAGATTATCATAAAGTGGGTGATTTTATTGAACCTAATTTTAGAAAAGGATTGGAAGAATTTAGAACATATTTAAAATATATTCCCGCTCTCTATATCTTAGGGAGAATGCAAGGATAAAAATAAATAATCCTAAGATTTAAAAGATACTATTACTGTCATACGCATAATAATAATTAAATTATAAAGTAGGAAAAAAATGTCGTATTGTGCGAATTGTAAGGCGGAAATAAAAGATTCATCTCAAAAATTCTGTGAAAAATGCGGTTCACCAATACCTTCTAGTGTAAGACAAAGTGAAGAAACATCTACAACAATAGCAAGTACACCAACCATAGATTCAGGTCTACAAAAATATGATCGCCCTGGTGGATTATTTGATATTAACCGGAATTATTTTATCCTAAAGGAAAAATACTGGGATATTTAAAAGGATTTTCTCCTTTGAACTCAAATGGGGTTCCGGTGAAATTTTAGATGAAAATAATCACGTGATTGGTAGGATGAAAAGAGTAATTCTCAGCATTAGAAGAAGAGTGGAATTACAAGAGATGGATGGAACAGTTTCTGCTACTATTCATTCTAAAATAATCTCTGCTCGTGGCGCTCAAGATTTAAAGGACCCACAAGGCAATTTGATCGCGAGAATCAAGAAAAAAATATTTTCTATTTTTCGTCCAAAATTCTATTTGGAAGACCCTCAGGGAACTAGATGGTATGAAGCACAAGGAAAATTTATGGGATGGTCATTTAAAGTTACTGATATGTCTGGGAACTTAATTGCTGAAATCGAGAAAGCAGATAGATGGAGAGATGTTTTCCTTGGAGGATTAATGGATTTTAAAGATACATATGCATTAAGGATACTGGATAATGAAACTGATCGCAGAATTCTTTTAGGATTTGTGCTTTCAATAGATAATGTTCTTCATGATCGCTAAAATGGATAGGAGACGTGCAGATTTCAAGAATAAATAGCATTTTAATTAAGCAAAATTTTTAATTTTTTACTATCTTTTTTTCTCCTTTCTTATAATATATTTCTAATTAATAAGATTTAAAATAATGTAATTTATAATTTCTTTAGAAAGAGTATAATTGAATTGAAATGTTAAGTTTTTTGTAGATAAACTATTGTTATCTGAAGAAAAGAAAAAAATTAATAAATCTTGACAGTGAAAAAAAATGTCTGATATTGATACATTTATGGTTTATGAAGTGGACAATTCTGGAGAAAAAGTGAAATTAGATATAATTGAAGATGACCTTCAGAATAATTTACACCCAGAACAAGTTTTAGTTATAATTAAAGAAGATTTGAGAAGAATTTTTATTTGGAAAGGAGCAAAATCTCCTGTTCGAAAAAGATTTATTAGTTCCAGGATTGCCCAATCTTTGCAAGAAGATCTAATGCAAGATGCTAGATATCATCGATGTAAAATTGTTTCTGTAGACGCAGGTGATGAACCAACAGAGTTCTTAAGGGCATTTCAGTTAGAATCAATGAAAGTAGAGGACCGATTAGAAGATATGCGATATATTCGTAATATTGAACGAGAAGGTATGATACAACAAGGCTCTGTTGTTGAGACTAAAAAAAGTTCAAAAAAAGATCAAACAGAAGAGGAATACTTCTCACCAGCATTAAAAGATTTAGGTAAAAAAGTGGTAGCCTCATCATTTTCAGCAAGTGCGCCAAAATCAAGACCTAAAAGTCAACCAATGGCTAAAACATCTACAGCAAAAAGATCAAGTGGGATATCGGATAATCAAAAACAAAAAATAAAAGAAAAAATTCTGAAAACAGAAATTCCTTCAGAACATAAAAGATTAAACTTGATTTTAGGCAATACTCTTTTCGCTGCAGTTTCAAAAACTGCAAAAATCTTTGGAAAGGAAGTAGAGGAAACAAATTGGGAACCTGTAAAAAAAGTTCCAAAGGAAATGGTGGAACTTGATAACCATGTATTAAGAGTTTATTTTAATGAGAAAGAGGGTGTTGTAGAAGCTTTAGAAATATTAGAAATAATAGATCCCAAAAACTCAGTAAAAAAATCTCCAACAATTAAACCCGTAGCTAAGAAAAAATCTCCAAAAACTAAACCTGCAGCTAAGAAAAGATCTCCAACAACTAAACCTAAAGCTTCTGGAAGAAGGCAATTGCCAAAAATTCCGAGTAATAAAAAAAAAAAATAAAACAAACTGTTAATAATCTTTAAAGTATATTTAATTATCATCTAGGTCTTTACCTATTCAAGAGAGAAAGTGAAATATTTTTTAAAATTTCACTTCTTTATCATCCTCAATTTCTTCAGCTTTTAGTTTTTCTTTCTTTTCTTTTCTTTCTTCAGGTTTTCCCTTGTATATTTTATCTGGTTTAGTTTTTTTTTTAATCTTTTTTAGACCTTCAATTGCCTCTTTCCTTACAATTGGACTTTCATCTTTAAGCGCTTTTGCTAAAGCGTTTAAACTATATGGATGATGTAGGTCTCCTAACTCATCTGCTGCTTCCTTTCTAACATTTTCGTCTGGATCATTTAATAAAACAAATGTGAGAACTCCCAAAACCTTTGTATCTCCAAAATTTCCTATGGTATCAACAGCTTCTTTTCTAATTTCAGGGTCAGGGTCAGTTACAGCCGTGATAGCTATTTGTTTCGATATCTCATCTTTTCCGATAGGTTCTATGGCACTCAGGTCGACTCCACAGTGTTTACAGAAATTATACGTCATCTTAATCACTAGACCACAAGCAGGACAAATTCTATGAATATTAAAATCAATAAAATCTCTTCTTGGAGGAGGTGGTGTCTGCTTCCCCTTATAAGGATTGACTTTTGGATTGTTTTTAAAATTTTTATCTTTTCTAACCATAATTATCTAAAGAAAAAATAATTTCTTTTGTAAAAATAATGTAATCTATATTTTTAATTTTAATTTAATTTGAAAAGAAAAAAAGTGTTAAAAATAAAAATAAGAAAAAAATATATTGCTTTTTATACCATTCAGATTTATATCAGTGAAGCTGAAAGATTTTTTATGCATTTTTCTGCAGTTTTAATTATACTATCGATAATATCCGGTACTCGTTCTACGCTATTGATAATTCCAATACTCTGACCTAAAAGAACAGCTCCATCGGTGATATTGCCGTTATAAGCGAGTTCGTATTTTTTTCCTTGTTCTAACAATTCATCTGGAGTTGTTTGAGCCTCTTGAGCCATTTTTTCGTCCTTACTTGTGATAAGGTTACGGCTTAGAGCATATTTGTTTTTCCAGAGTCTTATAGGTCCAAATCCCCCTGTTGTTAAAAGAGTATTTTGGGCTTTAGCCGGGGGAATTATGTTCTTAATGGCTTCGTGGAATTCGCTTTCTTTTGATGCAATAAATCTAGAACCCATTGCAATTGCTCCAGCACCCATCGCTAAAGCAGCTGCGAGCCCTTGACCAGTGGCATAACCTCCACATGCTACAATAGGCATATCTGGATATTTTTGAGTAACTTGTTGTAGTAAAACAAGAGAGCTAACTTTCTCATAGGATTGATGACCTCCACCTTCATTTCCAGTTATTACCATACCATCTACATTTGAAGCAACACATTTATCCGCAAGCCATAAAGCAGGAGCTACATGAAAATGGTTAATATTTGAACTTTCTTTTAATTTTTGGAAAGATTTTGATTGAGGTAGCATTTTTGAAGATCCCGCACTTGTAAGAGCATATACACATTGTTCTTTTATTTTCGGATTATTCATAATAAATTCTGGTATCTTTTTGCAAAGAGCTGAAGCAGTAGGTGCTACTCGTGAAGTAAGGATGTTAAAACCAAAGGGTTTATCAGTGTGTTCCACAGCGTATTTCATGTTATCCTTCATCAAATCGACAGGAGATTTTCCAGCTAAATATTCACTGACTAAACCTGTATTGCTCAATACGCCAAGACCACCTGCTTCAGAAACTGCCACAGTTAATTCACTTGTATAAAAGGGCCCCATTGGCGCTGAGATTATAGGATGTTTTATCCCAAACAATTCAGTAATTTTTGTTTTTAATACCATACAAAATCATTTTAGATTTTAATTATTTTTATTTAAATCTTAATTAATTAAAATAATAATTCAAATTATACCTTTTTTATTATTAAGAATCATAATTAAAGAATATTTCATTTAATAATCAATGAGAAGGCAAAAAAATGAGTGAGAATTTAATGGGATTCAATATTATAGAGGAGATTTCTATTCGCTGGGGTGATATGGATGCTCGAGGACATGTTAATAATACATTATATTTTCGATATTTTGAGAGTTCACGTATCGGATTATTTCGGGCATTAAAATTTTATAAAGAATTAGAAATAAGTGGTATAGGTCTTATTCTCGCGTATACTCACTGTAATTTTAGAGCGCCATTGACTTATCCAGATACAATTTATGTGAGAGCCGAAGTAGCTCACATTGAAATGTTGAAAGTTATAGTAAAGCATAGTATTAAGAGTAAAAAATTAAATAGAGAAGTTGCAGAAGGAGAAGCGCATATGATTTGGTATAATTATAAAGAACGAAAAAAAGCATCTATTCCAGATAATTTAAGGCGGGAATTAATGAAATCTAAAGATTAACCAATAAAAATTCAAAGAATAAAATGGTTCTTTCCCTATTTTTTTTCACTTTATACAAAAACTTGAAAAAAAATAAAATTTCATATAGATTTTTTCTTATAATAACATATTAAAAAATATGCTTGCTGAAGCCTTATAGCCAAAACCAATTTAAAATGAAAAAAAGTAGAAAAAAGTATGTTTAAATCTAATTACATTTAAATTTAACTCATTGTGGACTATCTAAATCTGCATCCAACTTTTTTAAAGTATAATAACACATCTCAATACACCCATTAAGATTTTCTGGCAAGCATTTTTCTGGTGTGTCTTTTGAACTGTGTACAAACTTTGCATCCATTTTTGAATGAAACCAACAAATTTGTAATTCTCGTTTTTTTTTTTTAGCAAAATGTTGAAATGTTATGTGGTCACTCGAAAATGAAATTGTTTTTGTTTCCAATCTTAAGGGAATTTCTTTCTCTCTTGCGATTTCTTCTAATATATTATTTAGACTTTTATTTAGTTTGGTTTTTTTAAAAATTCCGATTTTATCAATTAATCCAATATAAGATCCAACCATATCAATATTTATAAGATAAGATTTATTGAGGTTATAAATTTTATCTAACCTCTTAAAATTTCTGTAACAATAAGTTTTTGAACCAAAAATTCCCATTTCTTCGGCACCAGTCCATAAAAAAATTAAATCGGTATTATTTAGTGGATTATTATGAAACAATTTTGATAACTCAATTAATATGGCCATACCACTTGCATTATCAACTGAACCCATAGATTTATTATTAGATCTAACAGTAAGAAAAAAGGTTAAAAAGCTAATTAATAATATACTACTAAATATTTTAAAAACTAAATGAACTTCTATCGTAGAACTTAATGGGAAATAAAAAGAAATGTAAACGAAAAAAATTAGAATTATAGAATTTATGAACCTTTCAGAATAATTAAAAGAAACAGAATCATAATGAGCACAAAAAATGACAACTGGTTTTTCCCCCATATCATTTTTAGCTTTAATTCGTGTAGAGATATTATGAGATACATTGTTCTTTTGAAATGGTTGTGATTCATCATACTTTTTATATATTGAAATAGAGACTAAATAGTATTTTATGAAATATAAACACATTAATATTAATATAAAACCAGATGCCCTTCCAGCAATTATGAAAAAACTAAGTAAATTAATAAACAACAGTATAAGAATAACAACTATAAAAAATAAAATATAAAGACTCCAAATAGAGACCCATAAAAAAGGGTCCAATTCAGTTTTCATATTTTCTTCTTTTAAAGTATCTCTAATATAGTCCATAGCAATATATTCTCCTGATGTAGCTGCTTTTCTCCCATAAGCGAGAGATTTTACATGATTAATAGCACCGGATTCATTATATAGTTGTTCATTCAATTTTGAAATATAAAATAACCCCTAATTATACGTTATAAAGGAAAATTATATTATAACTTACTTGTAAGTAGTTAAAGGAGAATTTATTAAAATAATTTTCTACTATTTTAATTTGAATAAACTAATTTTAAGTTTAATAGATGTTTATATCAATAAAATTGTTTGATTTAACTATAGGTATGCTTTTATGTATTGATAAAATTCTTTTTTATCTTTTTAATCATAATTATCGAAAGAAAAAAAAAAAATTCCTTTATTATGAATAATGTAATTTTTATAGCTAGTTTTTATTTAATATAATAAAAAAAAGTGTTTAAAAATTCTTAGGCAATAGATATATCATTACATAGATATACATCTTGAACCGCATTGAGGATTCTAATACCCTCGGGTGTGGGTTTTTTAAATGCCTTTCGACCGAGAATTAGTCCTGTCCCTCCAGATCGTTTATTTATTACTGCTGCCTTAACCGCGTCTGCTAAATCGTTTCCTCCTGCTTCTCCACCTGAATTAATCAAACTTATTCTTCCCATATAACAATTTGCAACCTGATATCGATTCCAGTCAATGGGATGATCTGGTGCCAATTTTTCGTAGACGAGTTTATCAGTTTTAGCAAAATTTAACTCAAGGAAACCTCTATTAATAGTAGCTAATTTTTGTTTTATGATATCTGCTTCAATAGTAACTCCAAGATAATTAGCTTGACTTTCTAAATCAATTGCGGTATGATAATCCTTTCCATCTTTTATAAATTGTTCCATATTTCTTAAATAACACCATAAAACACAGACTAAGCCTAATTCATGAGCATATTTAAAGGCTTCACTAATTTCTTGAATCTGACGTCGTGAATTTGGAGAACCAAAATAGATTGTTGCCCCTATAGCCGCAGCACCCATATCCCAAGCTTGCTCAACATTTGCGAATAATGTTTGATCAGCTAAATTTGGTTTTGTTAAAAGCTCATTATGGTTTATTTTTACCAAAAAAGGGATTTTATGTGCATACCTTCTTGAAACAGAGCCTAACACACCAAGAGTAGATGCAACCGCATTACATCCTCCATTTATTGCTAGTTTGATAATATTCTCAGGATCAAAATACGAAGGATTAACAGCAAAACTAGCTGAAGCAGTATGCTCGATCCCTTGATCAACAGGCAAAACCGAAAGATATCCCGTTCCAGCTAATCTCCCTGTCTGATTAAACAATCGACTCATATTATTTAATACCAAATTGTTGCGATCAGAGTGCTCTACTATTCGTTCAATGAAATCAGGACCAGGAAGATGAATCATTTCTTTTGGGATCCCCATACATGTGTGATTCAATAGATTATCCGCGTCTGATCCAAGTAAATTTTTTATATCTTCAAAATTCATTTCTCTCTCATTAAAACTTATCAATTTATATATAAATTAAAGAAGAAATAAGAGTCCTAAAATAAAATACTTTGCTTTTGATTTTTTTATAAAAAATACATTTTTAGAGAAGTTTTTGTTATAGATACTGTAAAAGATTACTCAAAACTACTATTTCCATTAAAAAATTCTTTTAATAATTCGGAAATTATATGATAGTTACTGGAATGAACTGTAGGGCTTCCACTTTCCAGTTTTAATAATAATTTTCTTTTTTCTCTTCGAGTAGTTTCTTCTAGTTTTATTAATAATTTCTTAGATTCATATTTCGATTTATTATTAACCGAAGAATTTTCTCCCCACAAACTCTCTATTTTATTCCTGACTTTCTCTTTATTATTAAATTCCCCTTTTTTGGTGTTATTTAATAATTTTGTTTTTTCCATTTTTTTTTGCTCTACTTATAATGTCAAATATAATTTAACTCATAAATTTATTTTAGAACCTTTTATTTAAAACCCGTTTTTAATTTGAATTAAGTTGTTAATTTTTAAAAAACACTACAATAAGTTTTTTTATTTTATACTCGTTTATTTTCCTATGCCTAATGAGTTCGATTTTAAGAATTTTAAAACGATGGAAGAATTTAGTAAATCAGTCGAGGGAACGAGATATTTACATAGTTTGTATTTAAAAGCTGTCAATCATCCTATCCGACGAGAAATACTTGAAATAGTTAATAATTTAAAACAGATTACGAAAAAAGAGTTGTTAAAAAATCTAATTGATAAGAATATTGTTGAGGATGAATTAGTATTCAATTATAACATGGATTTTTTGATTAAAGCTTTTTGTATTAAAGTTATTAAAGATGAAAAAAGTAAAGATATTATTTATGAAATTACTCAAAGTGGTAAAGTAATAGAATATTTTAAGTGAAGAATTTTTCTAATTACTCCATAATTACTTTTTTATAGCAGTTACAACAAGCAACTCCAAGATTTAGATTGTACCTTTTTAATTTTTTGTTTTTCAAACACATTAATCGTATTAATTCTTCCCTTAATATATGTTTTTTGTCATCAAAAAAGAATTGTTTTAAATTAAAGATATGATTCAGGGTACCACATATTGGGCACTCATTATAGTAATCAATAAAGTCATAAAAAATTTCTTTCTCTTTTTTCGAAAGCGCTTCTACTTCCAAATCGAGACCATCTGAAATGATAGTTCTCAAATTATTTAACTCATCTAACATAGCATTTCTTAAGTAATTACCATTATCAATCTGATTATTAAATCTATTTATATTTTCTTCTAAAATTTCTTGTGTGTTATACTTATCAAGATATTCGATTGCGTTATTAAAGCATATTAAACTTTTAGACTTGTTATTCTCTTCCATACCATAAATTAATTATGTTATCTTACTAAAAAATGTATTTAATTTTTTCTAAGATAGAGTTAATTTGGGATATTAAATTTATTTCTTCTTCCTCTTCCTTATACAGTTTAGAGGGGATAAACTCGCTAAAATGAGATTTGCTACTTAACACGCGTTTTTCGTGTTAGAAGGTGTTCTAATACATTTTTTATAGTATAAAGCAACGCATTCATAAAAAAATAAAGCTTTCATTAAAATCGATTTTTTTCTAAACTTAAATATCGTTATGCATAAATAAATGTAAATACAATTTTTATTCTCCATAAAAGATGTTCTACGAGATTAAAAAATCAATATTTCTGCTTATTTTAATTTCCCAATATTCAAAACATGATTTTCCAAAATAAGTGGTAAAATTATTGAATATTTAAAGGAATTAACAGTTTTGCAATTATTAAAAAAACCTTAAATTTTTTTCATCTCTATAAAAGAGATCATTCTTGTTTTCATCTGTGAGTCTCCTAAAATCAATGATCTTTGAAGGGGCAAAATATTCAAAATCAAATTCAACATCATCACCAGAGTTCTTCCCTGGTATAGGCATAAGACGGGCGGTTAATGGCTTATTTAATCTAACAGAGAGAGTACATACATCCAATAAGATATAAAATAACTCTCTTTCAGTGATATCACCAGGTAAAGGGATTACATCAAGGCCAGTTCCGCACATGGTAGAGTATAATAAGAGAGAATCTAAATTATATCTGTTTTCAGATAGTCTTTTGGATAAAACGAAATCTTCTAATACAGGTTGCATGAATCCAGAAAAACCTATAACTTTCTCTTTATCAAAGGGGATTGAATTTTTAATTAATGCAACTCCCGTTAATGTTCCGTTTGCCCCAAAATACTCAAAACCTAGTTTTTCAATAGCAGCTCCAATACTTTTTTCGGTTGTAGGATAGGGAGCTGGCGAAAGGTCGATCCCGTTGAATTCAATATTAAATTTTCTACTTACTTTTTCTGAAATCTTTGTTAAAACATCATAAATTTCATTGAATTTTGCTAGTAAGTTATTCTGAGCATCTCTAAGGTTATTTGATTCTTCTATAACATTAATTACCTCATCTGCCATTTCTAATGCTAAGGAGAAAGCAGGTTTTTCTGAAACATGATATGCCGTAGGAAAGAATGGAAAGTTCGGACCTACATTAGCAGACACACAAAATTTTAGATTATTAAACGGTGCAGGTTCAGAAAGATTTTTTATTATTTTTGCACCAGATTTTAATGCGGAGAGATTAATTCCATCTTTAGTAGATGCTACTGGCAAAGATGTAAAAAAATTACTGTTATTTTTGATAAATATGGGAACCTCCTTTAATAATAATTTTTCAAAGATTCCCATCTCTGGCAATTGGTTTGCCAACATCATACAACACGCAAAATAATCAAATCTATAATCTTTAAATATATCTTGTAAAAATTCTAATTGGGAATTTATATCTACTAAAGTCTCTTTTAAATTTTTTTCATAAAATAATTTATTATCATAACTAAAAATGGGTTGAGAGCAAAATCTTTTAGTTTCAACAATTATATCAATATCATTAAACATAGCAATAATTTCGTCATTAAATAAAGCAAAGTTTTCTAATTTATCTTGTAACAAAGCTAATATTGTTTCATTTTTATGTAAGAAAGGAATAGTTTGACCAATAGTAATAGCTCGAACTTTCATATTGGGTTTACCTTTTAAATATTTACATTTTAAAATTTTAAAATCTCTAACTATAATATAATAAAAAAAATCTATTAATAAGATTTATAGGAGAGATATTAATAAAAAATTGATATTTAGATCCATGAAATTTGATAATTTCTTAAATAATCTTCACTAAAAGTAATACTTTAAACTTCATTTAATTTAATCTTATCTTTTATTTGTTCTCTGCTTGGAGCAGGTTTTAAATACTCATCAGGTCGAATTGGACCTATTTTTTCTAACTTATCTTTAAATTTTTTTATTACTTTAGCAAATTTCTCCCCTTCTCCAGCAGAAATACTGACAATTTTAACTCGATCTTTATTTATACCTGTTTCAGCTAATATTTCTTTAATGCTTTCATATCGCGTTTCAGTTTTTGAAAAACCAGCTTCATAATGACAATCTTGGGGATAACAACCAGCAATCAAAACTCCATCAGCACCATAAAAGAAACTTTCAAATACTAACAAGGGATTTAACATAGCAGTACACATAAGATGAATTGTTCTAACATTTGTTGGATAAGTCAATTTACTTGTTCCTGCAAGATCAGCACCCACATAAGAACACCAATTACATAAAAATGCTATAATTAAGGGTGATTCTTTTTTTTCACTTAAGACGGATTTTAATTGAGTAGAAATTTGTGCCTTTTTAAATCCAGGAATATAAAGCGCGTCATAAGGACACATTGCTGCACATGCACCACAACCAGAACAATTTTCTTGTATAACCTTTAACTCATTATTCTCAATTTTTAATGCATTAAATTCACATATATTTTCACAGAGTCTGCACAAGTCACATTTTTCAGGGTTTAAATAAATAATATGAGGATCCAACCCTACTTTTCCACAAGCTAATAAGGCTATGGCTTTAGCAGCAGCACTCTCCGCTTGAGCGATGCTACTCGGTATATCTTTAGGGCCTTGAATTGCTCCTGCTAAAAAAATACCATTTACAAGAGTCTCTGACGGTCTAACTTTTAAATGTTTTTCTAACAAGAATCCATTAGGATCCTGAGCAATATTTAAAATTCGGCTTAGTTCTTCTGTAGTTTCTGCGGGTTCTAAACCTACTGCTAAAACCACTAGATCTGTTTTATTTTCAAAAAGAGTGTCTCCAATGATATCTTCACCTCTCAAGATTAATTCGTCTGAAGTATCACTTTTTAATATTGCCGATATACTACTTTTGATAAAACGCACTCCAAAAGACTCCCGTGCTCTATTGTAAAATTCTTCACAATTTTTACCAATTGCTCTAATATCCGTATAATAAATATTGATCTCAACATCAGGATATTCTTTTTTTAACAAAACTGCTTGTTTAATTGCTACATTACAGCAAACTTGACTACAATACTCATGATGGATCTTTTTATTTCGAGAACCAACGCATAAAATAAAAGAAATCTTTTTAGGTTGTTGTCCATCAGAAGGTCTTACAACTTTCCCATGTGTTGGGCCATCACTATTTAGTAATCTTTCCATTTGAATTGAAGTTATTACATTTGGATATTTCTGATAATTATATTCTCCTAATATGGATGGATCAAATGTGGTGAGCCCAGTTGCTACTATTATTGAACCTACTTTAATATTTAAGATTTCTGGCTTTTGATTAAAATCAATAGCGTCTCTATCGCAAGCTTGAGCGCATACTTTGCAACCAACGCAGTATTCTTCTAAAATATTTGGAAACAAGGGTATTGCTTGAGGATATGGAACGTCTATAGCTTTTCTTGGGAAAAAAGTTTCTTGTATATCTATTGGACAGACTTCTCTACATATATCAATGCAACCTACACAATCATCTTCTATTATGAATCGAGGGTTTTTCTTTATTGTAATATTAAAATTTCCAATATAACCATTAACTTTTTCTAATGTAGAATAGGTTAATAATTCAATATTAGGATGATTATTTACACCTGTCATTAAGGGGCCTAAGATGCAAATACTACAATCAAGAGTTGGAAATGTCTTATCAAATAAAGCCATGTGCCCCCCTATTGTAGGCTCCTTTTCAACTAAATATACTTTATAACCAGTATCTGCAATTACAAGAGCAGCTTTTATTCCAGCTATTCCCCCCCCAATAACTAAAACTGATGGAATTATATCTGAAAATTTGACCTCTAAAGGCTCTAAAAGCTTAACTTGTTCTATTGCCATATCAATTTGATCTATTGCTTTTCTTGTCGCCTTTGCGGGTTCATCATAATGGACCCATGAATTCTGTTCACGCAAGTTAGCAAAAGAGATTAAAAATCTATTTATTCCTGCTTTTTCAATAGTTTTTTTAAAAAGGAGTCCATGTAGTTTGAATGTACAAGCTGCTAGAACCACTCGATCTACATTATTCTCACGAATATCATCGATAATCTTATTCAATCCTAATTCTGAACATAAATATTGATCTTCAAAAACCTTTATTTCCTGGAAATTCTTTTCATAAAAATCTCTGATTTGTGGTATATTTAGCGTATTCGATATATTCTTTCCACATCCACAAATAAACAACCCAATCTTTTTTTGCATGTTTTTTCTTTAGAGGATGTTTTAAATTATTTACGTTGAATCAATATATATTTAATAGAATTAAGAATATAAATTATATATTTTGGCAATATTAGGAATTTGAATATATAATTTCGATATGATACTAAACTTGTCCTAACGAGCGAGATTCTAAAGTAAATTTCTAATTTTTTTTTATTATTTATCTTAATCTAAACAATTATTTTTTAATTATGGATCGGAAACCATATCGCTAGTTAAGAAAGGATATACTTTTAAAATATTAAACTTATTTTTCTTCATTTCAAGAAAATATTTTTTTTCTATTTCATATTCCAATTTTGCCCAATCTAATATTTCTTCCTTTGAATAAAATTTTCCCTTTAATAACTGTAAACCTTTACATTTTTTTTTATAATTTTCAATGTTTTTTCTACTTGATACCATCATTTGCCAAAAAGGAAATGACCTACATTGAAATGGACGAGCTTTATGAACACTACAGCTATTATCTTTTAAAAAATGGCAATGCTCGTCTTCTCCAGTGAATTTAAAACATAAAGTCTTAAATTTATAATTTTTACCTTTTTGTGCTCCAGGTTCTTTCCAAAAAAAACTATCGTTAATGACTTTCACATAATATTCCGCAAATTTTCTTAAACCACTCTTACCATTCAGGTTCAATATTGCAGCTAATCTAAATATATCTTCATTGTATAAATAGACTTGTCCCTCATTTTTTCCTCTACAGCATTTACCGCACATTTGGCAGGAGAATTTAATTCCTTTTTCGAGATCTTTAAAGATCTTAATCTCTGTTGAAGTCAAGATTAAAAAATATTTCTTAATTTTAAGTTTAATAAATAATATACAAATATTTAATTAATATTTAAGCATTAATTCATTGATTATATAAGGCAATTAAGGAAAAGGAGTTTGAATTTTTGGGTCAATTTCTAAACCTAAATAATAAAAAAGACTTAGATTTTCATTTTATTAATGAAAAACTCATTAATTTTGGAAATATTCTTAAAAAAAATGAAATATACAACGAGAATGAATTTAAAAACTGGTTTAATGATTTTAAAAAGATATATGGAAACAAACATGTAACTATTCAATTATATATTGTTTTTGCTTTATTGTATTTTATTGGATACAGCTTTATTTCAAAATTTATTCTATTAGATAATAATCTTTTCTCGAATCACCGCTACACTCTAAAAAGATTAATTAAAGTAGAAAGAAAACTAGAAAGTATTTATAAAAATCTCAAAATTTTTGATTTAAAATATTTCAAGCCATTAATTTCACTTGTAGAAAAAGAAGAAATAAGTATTTTCTATGAACTTATTGAACTAGTATCTAATTCTGTTTTTAAATCAAAAATTGAACCAGAATATTTTTTCGATTATTTAATTCAAAAGCTTATTTCTCCTAATATTCGCCATAAATCTGGTGAGTATTATACACCTTCTTTTTTAGTAAAAAAAATGGTTAACGACAGCTACTCTTTTGGAGATTATACCCTTGATCCATGTTGTGGTTCAGGGAATTTTTTAATTGAAGTAATAAACTATATACTGTCCCAGAATAGATCAAAAAAAGAGAAAATAGAAGCAATAAATAAAGTATACGGTTTTGATATTAATCCAATTTCAATCTATATATCAAAAATTAATTTTCTTTACTTATTAAAAAATTTAGAGAATGCATTTTTGTTAAATTTGTATGTATTTGATTCATTATTTCAAAAAAGAGAAAATTTTAATGATAAATTTGATTTAATCATAGGAAATCCCCCATGGTATACATACCGCGATATAGAATCACTCGATTATCAAGAAAAGGTAAAAAATTTAGCCGAAGAGTTGGAAATTAAACCACTACCCAAGAATATATTAAATCTAGAGATCTCTACTCTATTTTTTGTTAGAGTAATGAAAACATTCTTGAAGAATGACGCTAAAATTTTTTTTGTTATTACTAAAGGAGTTATTACGGGATCTCATGCATCTAGATTCCGTAATTTTAGAGGTGTTTCAAATCTAAGAATTTGGATGTTTGACAACCATATTAAAAAAATATTTAATATCGATTTTATCTGTTTATTCGGGCAAAAATCAGAAGGTTTAAAAAAATCCAATGAAGAGTTTAAGTCCTACTATTTTACTTTGAGAAAGGAGAAGAGTAATCTTGATTATTTTGATAGTGCTAACTTAGAACTTGAAAATGTTGATATACTTATACCATATTCAATTGAAAAAAAAGGAGGAAAAACATATGTCAAAAAATTGATTTCAAAAGAATCCATAAAGAATCTAACACCGCTTAAAGAAAGTTATTACAAAAAACTCTTTCATAAAGGAGCCGACTTAAATCCACGAAATCTAATATTTGTTAGATTTAATAAATTTGATGATTCTTTAGTAAGAATAAACCCTGATAATCGAATTTTTAAAAGAGCTAAATCTCCTTGGAATAAAATAGAATTTAAAAATGAAATTATTGAAAAAAAATTTCTCTTTAAAGTAATTAAAAGTACTGAATTAGTAAAATTTTTAATCTATGACCATTATAATGTTTTTTTACCGCTCTTAAAGTCAGATTTAAGCTTCAATTATGAAAAGTTAGCTAACTACGCTAAAAAGTTTTACGATAAAATTAATACATTGTATTTAAAATATAAAAAAACAACAACAAAGCATAATTCATTGATGGAAAATATGAATCGATGGTCAAAATTAATAAATCAAAGGCAATTATCCAAAATTAAAGTTGTCTATAATAATTCAGGATCTATATTAAATTCATCAGTAATTCAAGGAAATTTCTTAATTACTGGTGATTTGAGTTTTTATGATAGTGATAATCTTTGTGAGGCTTATTATTTATCAGCAATTCTAAATTCTAACGTGATGACTAATAACATCAAAATAATGAAAAGCTCAAGACATATTTTTAAAATTCCATTAGATATACCAATAAAAAAATTCAATGAAAAGAGCCAAAATCATTCTAAATTGGCAGAGTTAGGAAAAAATGGTCAGGAAACGGCAAAATCAACTGTTTCAGCATTATTAGAAAAAAATAAAAATAATCTTTCAAAATTTAAAATTCAAAATATTTTAAGAAAAAAACTGACGCGAATATTAACTCAAATTGATGAAATTCTACGTAAAGAATTAAGATCTTCGTAAACAAATGAGATTTAGTTTCTTAGTTGCTAATTCTTTAAAAAACATAGTTTAAATACGCTTTACAAATTTTATATATCAATATTCTTGATTTACAATTTAATAGAAAAATATACCTTAAATATTATGGAAGACGAATTAGTGATACTGGGTTCTGGAGGTGGAAGACATCACATAAGGACACAATATAGAGCAACTGGAGGGATTTTATATAAATTTAATAGCATACAATCTCATATTGACCCAGGACCAGGTGCTATTGTACGAATTAATCAATACAAGGAAGATCCTATTAAAACAGAATTATTTATTATAACTCATGCTCATGTCGATCATTATAATGATTTAGCTGCTGTAATTGAAAGTTCAAGAGAAGTATTACACGATAAAAATTATAATTATATTAAAAAGGGTACTCTAATCACTACAAGTGAAGTACTTAAATATATTTCTGATTATCATCTTAATATGCTTGAAAATGTTGTGAAATTTAAAGCTTCTGATAAATTTAATTATAAAGGAACAGAAATTAAAGGAACTAAAGTTGTTCACTCACCAAACAATGATGGTTTTGGTATAAAATTTAAACTTAAAAATTACTCTATAGCTTTCACAAGTGATACAATGGTTTACGATGGTTTTTCAGAACAATTTTTTGGCATCAACATTTTGATTCTTAATCTTTTGAGACCCAACTCAATAACTTGTAAGAGACATTTATGTACTGACGAAATAATACCCTATCTAAACAAAATGGAACCCCCACTTGATTGTCTTCTCATAACTCATTTTGGGTCATATATGGATTCCCCGAGATCAAAACAAAATTTTGTTCCAAGCCAAGTTAAAAAGCTTAAAAACAAAACAGATATAAAAAATATTCTCGCTGCTGAAGATGGATTAAAAATAAAGATTAGAGAACTCTTGAAATAAAACCACTTTACTTCTTTTCATAAATACTCTCTCAATAATATTATAATAAAAAGTTTTGTACAAAA
>SDBT01002117.1_pt1 | contig 35465 bp, 29 predicted proteins | sample 2277101 | NCBI WGS metagenome assembly SDBT01 (sample SAMN10404973, study PRJNA504765) | marine sediment metagenome | isolation source: marine sediment core GS10_PC15, 103 cmbsf | place: Arctic Ocean: Southern Knipovich Ridge | collected 2010 | reverse complement strand
TTGAAATCTGCTTTGTTGTTATTTGGTATGTTATTGTTAATGGCCTCATCATGAATCCTTTCAAAAATATGGTTCATGATGATATTATCGGCTATCGGCTTGAATTAACCTGAATTATTATTAGAGGCGAAAGTGTCGAAACGCAAATCGACACCGGTTCGGAAGTGGCGACCCCGGAAAATATGAACGAACCCAGGATTAGGAACCTGTTGGAGCCGGACTTTAAGAAATGGCTGGGCAAATAAATTCAGACCAGTCGTCTATACGACTGGAAATGCAGGGTATCTGCAAGCGCTTCGGGGCTACGATAGCCTTGCAGGATGTCAGCATCAAGGTAGCGCCGGGTGAGGTACTGGCACTGGTAGGGGAAAACGGGGCCGGCAAAAGCACACTAATGAAGGTGCTCTCTGGGGCAGTCAAGGCCGATTCAGGCCGGATATGGCTCGATGGCAACTCTTATCAGCCTAACAATCCTCTTGAGGCCCGACGGGCAGGTATTGCCATGATTTATCAGGAGCTTTCGCTTGCACCACACCTCAGCGTCGCCGAAAATATAATGTTAGGCATGGAGCCTGCGACATTAGGCGTGGTGAACTGGCGCGAAGTTCGCCGACGCGCCATCGATGCAATCAAGGAATTTGATAATCCGGAACTCGGCCCTGATGTGGGGGTCAGCGCGTTATCCGTGGGCCCCCAGCAATTGGTAGAGATTGCCCGCGCACTGGCCATCGGGTGTCGTGTGCTCGTTCTAGATGAGCCGACCAGCAGCTTGACACAGCAGGACGTCCGGCGGTTGTTCGAACTCATCCGCCGACTGAAACAGCAGGGTAAAGCCATCGTTTACATCTCCCACTTCATCGAAGAAGTCAAGCAGGTTGCAGACCGCGTTACCGTCCTGCGTGACGGCAAGGTTATAGGTACCAGCGATGTGGCCTCCATAACCACCGACGAAATTATCACACAGATGGTCGGCAGGCAGGTCGCCGAACTCTATCCCCGCTCAAAACGCCAGCCGGGTGAGGTCATCCTGGATATTGAGGATTTGGCAGGCTTCGACAAACCTTCCTCGGCGAGCTTGCAACTGCACCGTGGCGAGGTCTTGGGCATCGCCGGTCTCGTAGGAGCGGGTCGAACTGAGCTTCTGCGAAGCCTTTTTGGACTGGACCCCGTGCGCAAAGGCAGGATTCAGCTCGGCGTCTATACCGGTCCCGCTTCACCGGTAAGACGCTGGATGCAGGGAGCGGGCATCTTGAGCGAGGATCGCAAGGAAGAGGGCTTAGCTCTTTCGCTAACGGTAGCGGACAATGTAACACTTTCCAGACTGACCGGCTTCGGTCCACTTGGATTAGTGCTGCCGAGCCGACAGGCCAGGGCCACCCACCGCTGGATAGAGCAGTTGGGCATTCGCTGCCGCGGCCCCGGGCAGCCTGTATCGAGCCTGTCGGGAGGCAACCAGCAGGAGAGTGGCACTTGCCCGATTACTGCAGCACGATGTGGACGTGCTGCTTCTGGACGAGCCTACACGGGGTATTGATGTGGCCGCTAAAGCCATGATTTATAGACTGATTGATAAACTTGCAACCGGCTCACCCACCCAGGGCCGGCAGCCCAAGGCGATACTCATGGTAAGTAGTTATCTGCCGGAGCTAATGGGTGTGTGCGACAGGGTCGCGGTGATGTGCCGTGGCAAGTTGGGGCCGATACACAAAATCAAAGAAATTGACGAGCATAAGCTCATGTTAGAGGCGACCGGACAGGAGGTAAACCGTTGAGTGAGGAACAATTACCAGCAATAGATGACACGAGCCGATTCGGGGCGGTTATCCGCAAGCTGTTGAGCCTGTCCAGTATCAAGCTGGTCCTGGCCTTGGTTGGAATATTTCTGTTCTTCGTTGTCGCTATCGGCGCAGAAGAGGCCGTCAAAGTCCACCGCTCTAATGAAAGGGTCCTGGCCAAATTAGCTGCTGCCGGAGTACCCGCCGCCGAACGTAGCAAGGACCGCCGGCTCGCCAGTCCCTGGCTGAGAGGACTTGATGCCTCGCGGCGCTTCTTAGGCGGACGAAATCTGGAAACGATTGCCCGGCAGACAACAATTGTAGGCATGGCCGCTTTGGGCATGACATTGGTGATTATCTTGGGCGGTATTGACCTTTCCGTGGGCTCAATTGTTGCCTTGAGCACGGTTGTAATTGCCTGGCTGCTGCAGCACGGCCGCACCGGCCCGGTTACCGCGGCCTTGGGTGGTATAGCAGCAGCGGCGGCCTTCGGCCTTATCAGTGGACTGGTTATAACGCGCCTGCGGGTGGTACCATTTATCGTTACTCTCGGCATGATGCTGATAGTTCGGGGCGCTGCCAAAGGCATCGGACATGAACAGAAAATCGATGTGGACGTCGAACGTCTCAGATGGCTGGATGAGCTGCTTGCTTCGGTTTCCGCCAAGCAGGGCTGGATGCTCGTCCCGTTAGGCGTGTGGATTCTCATATTCCTTGCAATTGCCACAGCCGCCCTTCTGCGATATACGCGCTTAGGGCGGCATACGTTCGCTATCGGTTCGAATGAGCAGACTGCCCGGCTGTGTGGTGTGCCTGTCGAGCGCGTCAAGGTAACAGTCTTCATGCTGTGCGGGGCGTTTGCCGGGCTGGCGGGACTCATGCAGTTTTCCCGCCTGACCGTTGGCGACCCTACGGTAGCAATAGGCCTGGAATTAGATGTGATAGCAGCAGTTGTAATCGGCGGCGGCAGCTTAGGTGGAGGTGAAGGGTCCATACTTGGGGCCCTGGTGGGGGCACTGATCATGACAGTTATTGCTTCAGGGTGCACACAGATGGGCCTTCCGAACTGGGTACAGGAGATTATTACAGGTATGATTATCGTCGCAGCAGTTGCACTCGACCGCCTGCGCCATCGCCGCGTCGATTAGACGGGCCTGCTAACTGTAAAGCTCGAGTTTGTCACAGGCAGGTCGGTCACGCTAAGCTATAATTTTCATCTGCGGGCTCTCAGGGCCTTGTAGGCATCTTCGCCGCCGTTTATCAAGTGAACCAGCGGCTGGGGTCTGTCAACACCCTCGATAAACTTCGGGCGTGCAGCCCACGGTGTAACGCTAAGCACACCTGTCAAATCCATCCAGTACTGCAGACGCGCTACCGGCAGGTCCCAGGTCATGTGGAAGTGGTTCGCAGGTGCGTACTGTTTGTACTCCGCCATGCCGGCGTACTTTGGCACAATCCAGGTGTGCGGCCAGGTAACGTTTGAGCTATTGGCAATTGCATCGGCGAGCTTTGCCGGCAGGTCAACAGTAAAGGCCTCGTCCCAAATCAGACTGAACATACCGTTAAGTTCGCTATACGCCAATCGGCTGGCAATTCCCTCAATACCTCCGGGAGATACGAATGAAACGCTGTTACCGCCGCCCGGGAAGTAATAAAGTTCCGCACCCGGCAAACTCACATTCTTCATGATATCGGCTATCGAATCGCCCGGCCTGCCCGCCCAGTCCAGACTCGCCGAGCCTGAGTTATCACCATCGACAATACCCCGCTGGGCCCATATATCCTTCTTGGTGAACTTTACCTTCAGTTTCTTAGCTAATTTTTGTATTTCCCACGGCTCCCACACCTTTCTAAAGTCCATAAACAGCGGCGGATTGCCCCCTGACAGCCATGTCTTAAAGAGCATGGTCAAGAGTCCCTGCACGTCCGCCTCGGTTGCAAACGGCACAGCGGCCTTGCGCCCGTTATGGTCAAACGTCGAATTCATCAGCGATTCGGCCATGTCACAAATCGGTAGCGGAATCCCCCTTCGGTCGCTGCCCCATTCCAACTGGTTCATAAATCCTCCGCCGACGGCATTTAGGTCGCTCATCAAATCGCGCATAATAAGATACATCGCCAGCGACTGGTTGAGCTTTTCATCGGCATCAGCCTGCGACAGATCCAAACGCTTGCCGACGTGTTTGTTGACCCATGCCCGCAATGCCCTAAGCTCCTTTTGGTCATAAGCCTTCTTGTTCAGCATATCCGCCGGCAGTTTCATGTCCAGGCGCGTGATCTCCAGGCCGAACGTGTTCCTTGTCGGCAGTATATGGGCAAGGGCTGTCTCCATACCCATCGAGTCATGGCCAAAGACCACCGCTCTGCGCCCGCGCAAGCCCACAGCAGTTGCCGCAGCGTAGCACCAGTCAATCAACCTCTCGGCGGTCTGCTTACTCATCACAGGATTGGCGCCTGTATCCGGCCAGGTGCCTACATTCAGCGTCACCATTCGCCCGTATTGGCTGATTGCGCCGTTGAGCGCATGAGCATAGACCACGCCCGGTTTGGGTGCGCTATTGCCGCAGGTTATGTTTATCGGCGTGTCCTTTGAAAATTGCTGCACCAATGAAATACCCGTAAGCTGCGGAAAAGCCCACGTATCCGGCACACACACAAGAATGTCCACGCCGGCTTTTCGAAACTGCCGGGCAATGATGTCCGCCTGCGCCTCGCCATCCACCAATATCGCTGAATACACCACCGGCACAGGTGTCTTATCCGGCAAAAGAACCGAGCCGCTTATTGTATCGGCCGCCATCTTCACTATATTTCGACTGCGGGTTCGGCTCACCTCATCGATACGAGGATCGCACGCGGCAAACACCCCAATCACCGGAACCTTCGGCTCAGCCTTTCTTATGTTCGGCAACCTGACCGCTCCAACTTTCTTCGCCATTCCAAATTACTCCAAAAGTGCTTTGTATTGTCGGAAACACAACGGGCTATAACGTCCAAGCCAAAGTCGATTATGTGAATGTCGAGGTATCCTCAAGCAGTTTTCTCACGGAATCCAGGAACCTTGCTGCATAGGCACCATTGACGACTTTGTGGTCCGCTGCCAGCGTCAGGTTCATCAGTTTGCGAACCGCGGCACCGCCGGTATCCGGCACGCAGGTATCGGCAATCCGCCCGACACCCAGAATACTGCACTGGCCTGGTATCACTATCGGGATGAAGAGCCTTATTCCAAAGGTGCCAGGATTGCTGACAGTGATGCAGGCGACTTCCAAATCGGTGAGCAGTAATTTTTCGTTCTGAGCCTTTTCGACAAGAGCTTTGGTCTCTGCTGCGATTTGCCTTATGTCCTTCTTGTGGGCGTGTTTTACTACCGGGACGATAAGTCCGTTCGGAGCCTCAACGGCCAGGCCGACGTTAATGGCCTCAGCCAGTTTTATGACATCACCTTCCACCTGGCCTGTCATCATTGGGAACTTCTCCAGCCCGCTCGCAACCGCTTTTATGATAAAGTCATTGTAGACGATTTTGATGTCGCCGGTACTGTTCAGTTTGGTTCTCAACTCCACCAGGTCGGTTACATCGGCTCTAACAGTCAAGTAGAAGCAGGGTATTTCTCTTTTCGATTTAACCATTCTTTCGGTGGTGAGTTTCTGCAATTTGCCAACCGGTATGGTTACTCCCAGTTTTGGCTCGACGCCGGTTGCAGCAAGTTTGGCCTCTTTGGCTTGCGTGGCATCTTTCACATCTTGCTCGGTGATTTTACCGGCCGGGCCCGTTCCGGTAACCGTTGTCAAATCGACGCCTAAATCCTTGGCCAGCTTCCTGGCCCTTGGCGAAGCCAATACTTTACCGGGGCGTTTGGCCTGCTCTGCTTGAGGTTCTGTGGAAGCGGGAGTCGGTGTGACCGGTGCCTGGACAGGAGGTGCAGCGGCTTTGACCGTATCAATAAAACTCTGCGGCACTTCTTCATCCTTGTCGCCAAGAACCAAAAGTACCTCCCCCACCGCAAGCGTCTGCTCCAGCTCGGAAACGATATGCTTCACGAATCCCCCAGCCGGCGACTCCATCTCCAGCGTCGCCTTATCGGTCTCAATCTCGAAAATCACGTCGCCCTTTTTGACCTCATCGCCGACCTTGACCATGCAACCGACAATCGTACCTTCCTCCATTGTCTGGCCGAGCTGCGGTAATCTTACTTCCGTCGCCATCATATAATCCTTGTTTCTCTCGTCCTAACCGTAACCGCTCTGTCAGGTAATGCAAAGGCCGTTACTTTACCATCTTTTCCAAATTGAATCCAGCCCCAAGATATGCAAATATTCGGCCTTCCCATTGACCTGTTGGCCAAACAGGATATTCGCAAAAAAACCGTGCCGGGCCCTATTCGGTCAAATCCAGCAGGCCTACGTCAATATATTGCCTGCGGCCAAGCCTTATGCCGTGAACAGCCAGAACGTTTTCGCCCTCTTTAAGCTTATCTCTCACCTCGTTGTCCGGATCAAATAACGTGTACGCAAATTGATGCTCCGGCCCTTCGGCTATCAACTCTCCATTCAAATATACATGCGTCTCCTGCTCAAAGTCATGATACACAATAAGATATGGATTCGATATATCTTTACCGGACAATGTAAACTTCTTTCTAAGCCGGATTTCCTTACCCGTCCACTTCGTTCTCACAATTGCCCCTACAGCCTCCGGGTTACCGAAGCCTGCGGCACCTTCTCGCCACGAGCTGTCATCAAAATCGAGCTCGGCCCATCCTTCACCAGGTTCATCGGTTGTGTAGCGCCACTGTTGGGGCTCTTTCTGCGAGGTGGGAACGATTGGCTCGAATTTAAACGAATCCGGCGAAATTTCGTAAAGGGCCTTGGCTGCATCGGCTGGCCGCGCCCTGCCCATCTTCACAACGGCCCTGTCGTAGGTCATCAATCCGTTGACTTCGTTTTCAACATCGGTTATCTGCGTATAGATAGCAGCCGACAGACCCCGCGAAATATACGGCTTCAGTTCGGCTAACAATGCTTCATAGGCCAAGGTAAGTGCACCTGCATCTTTGAAACCGCGGTAGCCCCAGCTTTTCTTTTCCTGCCAGGTGTGCCCTTTTACAGGCAAACCGAGACCGCCGAATTCACCAAGCACCAGCGCCCGGTCTTTTTCAGCCGGCGCCCCCATGGGACCTGGATAACTATGTACACTATGGATATCGCCAACACCTTTATCCACAAAGCCGCTCGCGCCGATGACCAGACGCGAAGGGTCTTTTGCCTTTGTCCACCGCACCAGCCGCTCGGTATCATATTGGCCCCAGCCCTCGTTGAATATCACCCATATCACGATACTCGGGTGATTGTAAAGACTGCTCACCATTCGAGACAGCTCCAACTCGAACTGCTCGGCCGAGGCATCACTGCGCTCGGTCCCCCACTCCCCGGTAACATCTCCACTAACCATATCCTGCCAAACCAAAATGCCGAGCTTATCACACCAGTAGTAGAACCGCTGCGGCTCGACTTTAATATGCTTGCGCAGTGTATCGAAGCCAAGCTTTTTCGTTATCTCAATATCGTACCGCAGGGCCTCATCCGTCGGCGCCCGATATAATCCATCCGGCCACCAGCCCTGGTCGAGCGTGCCGTATTGGAAGCCGATTTCATTATTCAGGGCCAACCGAAGCGTTCCGGCTTTGTCCCGGACCATCGAAATCTTGCGCATTCCGAAATAACTGGCCACTCTGTCCACAGGTTTGGCGCCATCCATAAGTGATATTTCCAGGTCGTACAGGAAAGGCTGGTCCGGCGACCAAAGCTTTGCATCCGCAACATCAAGCAACAGCGGCTCACCGGCCACACCTTTTGCCCGCCCAATCTCTCCACGCCCGTCCTTTACAACCGCAAGAACACCACTTCCTGCACCTTTTCCGGCGGCATGGACAACCAACGTAACGGTCTCGGTATCAATATCCGGCGTAATCTCGATGTTCTCAATATAAGTTGGTGGTACAGGTTCGAGCCAGACCGTCTGCCATATCCCCGTTACCGCGGTGTACCAGAATCCATGGGGCTCAAGAGTTTGTTTGCCCCTGGGCTGATGACCTTCTTCCGTCGGGTCCCACACGGCAACTGTGATTTCCTGCGGGCCCGCCGGGTTAAGTGCATCGGTAATATCAAATGTAAAGGGATCGTATCCACCGCGATGCGAACCGATTTGCTTACCGTTAACATAAACAACCGTATCCCAGTCAACCGCACCGAAATGCAGCAGCACACATTCCCCGGCCCAGTCTTTCGGTACTTCAAATGCACGACGATACCACAGGCGGTCGGACTCGGTTACCTTTTTTGCAACGCCCGACAAAGCCGACTCCACCGGGAACGGCACAAGGATTTGCCCGTCAAATTGCATCGGACTACTTTCATCCTTGTCTGTAATTGCATAGTCCCACAGGCCGTTCAGATTAAGCCACTTGTCCCGAACCATCATCGGCCGAGGATACTCGCCCAAAACGTTATCCGGTGAAACCTCACCCGCCCATCGGCTCATCATCCTGCCCCCGGCCGGAGTCCAGCTATATTCGCTCGCACAGGACGCCAAACAGACACATACTGTAATCAGGCACACGCCGACCAAAAAAACTTTGATGTAACGAGTAGATTTATTTCTCACAGACTATTCTCCTTCGAAAATACAAAGCTCCTGTTCTTTCCACATACTAAATCACATTAGCAGTCTTCTCCCTCAGCCCCTCCTTAAACCTTCATCCGTTAGTATAGGAAAATGATTGACCGCTGTAAACAATCTATCCCAATCCGCCAGCCAAATGGTTAGTTTATATGCGTCGAAAAGTTCAACACATAGGGCTTCAGCCGCATTTCTCGTTTTTTAGCTTGTAAAAAACGCAGCATACAGATAAAAAATGGTGTGTAGTTCCTGTCGCAACTTTTTATCAATCAGGGAGAGCCAACGTATTATGCGAGCGGTCGTACAAAGGGTAAAAGAGGCGAAGATTGAAGTTGACGGTAATGTTGTCGGCTCAATCGGCAAAGGTCTTTTGGTCTATCTTGGTGTGGGCAAAGACGACAGCGAAAAAGACGTCGAATTCATCGCTGACAAATTAGTCAACCTGCGAATCTTTGCCGACGAAAAAGATAAAATGAATCTTAGCGTCCTCGATGTCGGTGGCCGGATTTTATTAGTAAGCCAGTTTACGTTGTACGGTGACTGCCGAAAGGGCCGTCGACCCGGCTTCGATTTGGCAGGCGAGCCCGAAACGGCTGAGAGGCTCTACGAAAAGACAATCGACGCTATCCGCCAAAAAGGCATCCCCGTCGAAACCGGTGTCTTTGCCGCCCACATGGATGTAACCAGCATCAACGATGGCCCCGTAACGTTTCTCTTAGATAGCAAAAAGACGTTCTAAAGCTAACCTTAATTCAAATACTAAGGGGCACTGTTGGTTTAACGACAGTGCCCCTTTTCATTATTTAACTTATGTCTCAATCAGTCAATCTTCGGATAATGGTATCGCTCGATCTTAAAGACATAGGCATAATCACACGGCTTTTTGTTCGGGGTCTTGATGACAAGTCCCTGATCTGTTCTGTGCCACTCAAGGCTTTTGCCATCACCTAACATGGAGATGCGTTTGATCTCTTCTTTGTAGAAGCCCTCATGACGTGGAGCGCGCGCCGCACGTGCGAACTTTTCGCCGTCGTATGTTGCCTGCATCTCATAGTCACCTATTTCGATGGTTATCGCGGTTCCTTCCTGTGTGTATTCGGCTTCCCTGATTCTCGGCTCGCCACCTTCACGCCGGGATGGTGAAGTGATTGTGAGCTTGCCATCGTCCTTGAACTCGTATGTGGACTTTCGGCCGCGTCGCTCAAGCGTGAAGGTTTTGCCGACTACGGACAGTTCCGGATCGACAGGGCCCGAGTCTGCACGGGGGACCTCAAATTCCTCAGCCTGGTCTCCTTCTCCGCGAAGGGTCCGGATTACGGCATATTCGCCGGGCCAGGCCAGGAAGGTCGCGTAGAGTGTGTCGCCCTTGACCGTGAAGCGGACATCTTTTTTGGTGTAAACAGTGTCTGCCTCATTAAAGCCGATGTCGGTGGCTTCACCGAGGTTGGTCGGACCCTCACCTGCGATCGTCCATGGGCTGGTGCCGTAGATGCCCTCGCCATTGACGTCGAGCCACGCTCCCATTTCGAGCAGGAGGTCGCGCGCAGGCTCGGGGATCGTGCCGTCAGGCTTGGGACCGACATTGAGCAGCAGGTAGCCGTTTTTGCTGACCCGGTCAACCAGGTTGTCAATCACTCGGTCGGGGGTTTTGAAGACCAGGTCGTCCGCGTAACCCCACGCACCGCGGTCATCAACCGTCGAATCGGTAATCCACTCATGATAGGTAATCTTTGACTCCTGGCCCAGCTCGAGGTCACGAACGCCTGTGGCGGGCACAAGGTCGTTGCCCTTATAGGTAACGACGACCTCTTTACCCTTGGCCTCAGCGTCGTTGTAATAGTAAGCGAGGAAGTCCTTGACGTAGCCCTCGGGAATTGAGTCGAGCGCGAAGTCGAACCAGATAAAATCGGGGCTGTAATTATCGATGACCTCGATAATCTTGTCGTACCACTCATCTAAAAACTCCTGGTTGCGCATCGCGCCTGGCTCGTGCGGCTGGCCGTACAGACCAGAGTACTTAGGGTCGCCTGTGTCATAACGCTTATCCGTCACCGGGAAGAAAAACCAGTTGGCTGCATGATGGAAGGCAGTTACAAACTTCATGTCACGCTTTCTGACTGCCTTTTCAAATTCGGCAACGACGTCGCGCTTCGGCCCCATCTTCGCAGCATTCCAATCGGAGTATTTCGTGTCCCACATGGCAAAGCCATCGTGATGTTCGGCGACAGGGCCTGCAAACTTAGCCCCGGCTTTTGCGAACAGTTCGGCCCATTCATCCGCATCGAATTTCTCGGCCGTGAACAACGGGATAAGATCCTTGTAACCATAATCGGGCGTCAACTTGCCGAAGGTCTTCTCGAAATGCTTACGCGCCTCGCCGTCGTCTTTCTCCTGATACAGCGAGAACGAATACCACGTAGTATTTGAGCCATAGGCGTGAACAGCGTAGGGGCCCCAGTGCGTGTAGATGCCGAACTTGCCATCCCGCAGCCACTCGGGGACTTCCTTGTACTGCCGCAGCGATTCCCATGTTGGTTCGTATTTCTTTACCTTCCCTTGAGACAACTCTTCCTGACAGCCGACAACAAACAAGCCGATCAGGACCAGACAAATTAATGCTACCTTTTTCATTTGTTCTTTCTTTCCTGAATCCGTAATTAATACTACAGCGCGAATAAAGCTCAAGAAAACGAGATAGTAATGTCGATAACTTCTTATGAGCATGGTGCTTATAAGGAGAATCGATATGGATATCAAACAAATCGAAGGTATTGGCACAAAGTTGAATGTATTTTTGTCTCAATTTGATGATTGTTTCAGCCGTAGCGGCTCGCGACAGAACCTTCGTACCTATGTCAAGGGACAGCTTTCCGATCTGCCGCGAAAGAGCATTGAGCCAATTGCTCTTGCGGCCAACATTCCACCCCGGACGTTGCAGTGTTTTTTGTCCATATTGCCGTGGGACCATCAACGTTTGAGAGACAAGTCGCAATGGATAGTGGCTCATGAACATAGTCATCCCGAAGCTGTCGGCATTGTGGATGAATCGGGCAATCCCAAAAAAGGGACTCATACCGCCTGTGTGCAACGGCAGTGGTGCGGAAACACGGGCAAAACTGACAACTGTGTCGTCGGGGTTCATACTGCTTATGTGGCTGATGATTTTCAATGTATTCTCGACAGCGACTTGTATCTGCCTGAAGATTGGGCAAACGATCCTGACCGTCGCAAAAAAACAGGTATTCCTGATGAAGTTGTCTATCGAAAGAAGACCGATATTGCTCTTGAGCAGATTTCCCGTTCGATGAACAACGGCATTCGTGTATTTGCCTGGACGTTTGACGAATGGTATGGCAGAGACGGGCAGTTTCTTGACGGCCTTGAGGCACGCGGTCAGAACTATGTAGGTGAGGTTCCGTCGGACTTTAGCGGCTGGCTGTATGAGCCTCAGATTCTTATGCGACCGACCGCACAGAAACGCCATAAACGTGGTCGTAGGCGGCATTTCCCGCGATTGTCCAAAAAAGCTCTGCCTGCCAGCGAAGTCCGCAATCTGCTTGTATATTCCCGTGTATTTCAGAAGCAGAAATGGCAGAAGTTTCACATTAAGGACAGCGAAAATGGCCCAATTGTGTGGGAAGTCAAACATGCCCGTTTTTATCGCAAACAGGGTTCCGACAAACTTCCCGGGCCGGTACATTATCTTATTGTCGCCCGTAATGTACTCAACCCCAAAGAGATCAAATATTTTGTCTCGAATATGACGCCGGGCTCTAATTGCGTTACACTGGAGAAGCTGCTTTGGATAGCGTTTTGTCGTGTACCTATTGAGCGATGCTTTGAGATAGGCAAACGCGAACTTGGTATGGACCATTTTGAGGTTCGTGGCTGGACGGCTATCCATCGCCACTTTTATATCAGTCAGTTGAGTTTCTTGTTTTGTGCTCGTTTGCATCAGAAGCTCAGAGAAAAAAAAGACAAAAAGTTTTTATTTGACGGTAGAGCAGGTTCGCCAGGCAGCCTGTACATGGGTCGAGGCACAACCGCTGTTACCAAGAGATCGAAATCTACTCTATCATTGCACCGCCAGAAAGATTGCGTATTACCAGCAGCACAACCGCTGTGCTCGGATAGCTCATACGAAAGCAACCCTTGCCAAACTTCAACGGTTAAAAATAAATGTCGAACAATTAAGGTCGTGTTTACCCCATGATCCATAGTTATTCGCGCTGTAGTATTAAATGTCATACCCTAATCATTTTACAGGCGCAAGAGAAATCTTCGTTTTCTCCTCGGCCTTGGTCTTAATCCAGACTATAAGGTTGGCATCTCCTTCAACGTCGTACTCAATATCGTACCTGAAGCCCTTGCCCCTCGCAACTTTCTTGCCGTTAATCTTCAAGGCAACATCAGCTTGGCCCCAGTTATCCACTACCAGGGCAAGATTAGCCAGCGGCCTTTTCTTGCTCGCGGCAAATTCAGCATCGAGCTTCGCCCCCTGCTTTTTAGCCTTCAGCAAGTAGGCCCTTTGCGTGTAATCATAACCATCGTTTTGGTAAGCCGACCCCGCCACCTTCATCTTCGGCGGCCGGTTCCACGACCTCGCCAGTTCAACAAGCGACTCGGCAGGTTTATCCGTCATACCGTATATGGCAGCCTCGCCAGCCGGATCGCCCCAGCTAAGCGATGAATGCGCCGCCCTGTCAGGAGCGTTGGCACTTCTGCCGTCGGAATACGTCTGGGCCACAGGCCAGTGATTCCACCACGGAAAATGCGAATACGCCGGCCTTGCCTCAAGGTTAAATACATCAAAACCCCCGCCCTCACGGAAAATCATATAGGGTTTGAACTTCGACTTAAAGTTAGTCATCTGGATAACGGCACCGGCAAGGTCAAACTCAGGATAGCCGTGCTCCCACGTGTACGACTTACTCTCACCGTCCATGTTCACCAATGTACACGCTTCAAGCTCGACGTTGTCTTCCGGCCTCGTTCCCGGCTCATTCAAAAGAATCGTCTCCTGCCAGCCACCATAACCCGGCAGAACCTTCCTTACACCCACACCATCCGGATAAATATAATATAACTCATTGCCCCACTCGCCGAAGCCGGTCTCGTTGGGCACATCCTTTTGCCTGAACTTAACGTCCATCTGCAGATACCGCCAGTTGACAACACACCGCGCATCGTTGCTTTCAATAATCGCAACTCTGGAGCTTCTGCACTGCGTGTCGGACATGTGCTCGATACAGCCGGTGGGCATATCCTCTCTCGGCCCCTGACCCAGGAACCAGTTATTGCCCGTCTCGCGGCTCTGGTCGGCCATCCATTTGCCGTTTTCCGATACCAGACAAGCCGAGTAACGCGTCCCCCGCCAAAACATCACCTTCGTCGGCAGCTCATCAAACTGCACAACAACATCCATGTAATCGCCCACCGGCCAAAGAGCATCCCATTCAGGGTAAAACTTCAGCCGCGTATAATTTGCTCCGAACCTGCCCGAAGGCTTCACTGTGGGGAATCTTCTTGGTGCAAACCCGGGTGCGTTTTCCGGCTTGACGGATTTGTAGATTTTGACAACTTCGGCAGCGCTTAGCGTTGTGTCGTGAACTTTTATCTCGTCAATGATGCCGTCAAACGTATATCGCGAAGGATAAGTCGCCCAGTCGCGGATAGGTTCAGATGGGGCCAGGTCAACCCTGTTCTTACCTATCCTGAATCCCTTGTTCATGTCACTGTAAGCGATGCCATAGTCAAATTGAAAGTTGTTATAAGTACCCGCCGGCTTCCCATCGATATATATCGCCATCCCTTCCTCAGCATTGTACGTCCCAACAACATGATGCCATTTGTAAAGAGTAAGACCGAGATTTGTCTTCGGGTCTATTTTAGAGTTACACTCGTGCCACACGCTGGTGGCATCGGACAAATGAAATCCCAGCCTTCCGCGGCCATCTATACCGAAGTAAAAGCCGGTAATTTTATATTTGCCCACCGTCAGTATCGGCGCCCAGTTCCACGGATATGCACCTAAGGCAATCCAGGCCTCGACGGAAATATTCTTACCTGGCACCTCCGGCCCTTCTTCATCATCCTCATCGCGCCTGCGCCGTGATACCCTCGACCTTCCTTCAACATAGGAGCTGAATCCGTCAAACTTCATCGCCGAACCCGACACCCCGGGAACATATTTGGCAAGACCCCTTATGCTGAAATCCGTCTCTGTAATCACCTCTTTCGTAGATGCTCGCGGCATACGTTCTCCGTAGCTGAAGCTTAGGTCTTTTTCGTCGTCAAAGCCCCAATGCAAAACCGGCTTGCCTTGACAAAGCCCCGTCGATACCAATACAAAAAGACAGCAAAAGACCAACAGCACCTTTTTTTCGACCATAACAAATGATTTATTTCTTGTGACCATGTCTCTTTCTCCTTTTCTAACCGTTCAATTTGTAAACTCTAAGCGTAATCAACCAACTCAACCATCGAAAGTCAAACAATCGTCTTGACTGCCTCAACTATTCCGTCAACACTGGGAATACTCGCCGCCTCTAACGGCTCACTCATTGGCGGCGGCACGTCAGCCGCAGCTAAGTTAACCGGCGCGGTTTCAAGATAATCGAATCCACTGCTGCCGTCGTCGAACTTGTAGTCCATAAACGCCCCTGATATCTCCCTGCCCGCACCGCAGATGGGGAAACCTTCGCTGACCGTAACCAATCGCCCCGTCTTCCTGACGGATTCGGCTACAGTATCTATATCCATCGGCTTCAGCGTTCGCAGGTCTATCACTTCAGCATTGATACCATGTCGCTCGGCCAAAATCTCGGCTGCCTGCAAGGACCACATCGCCATTCTGCTGTAACTGACAATGGTTACATCACTACCACTTCTTTTGATATCGGCCACACCCAAGGGGATAATGTAATCACCCTCAGGCACCGCTCCTAATTGGCCGTAGGTCGCCTTGTGCTCTATGAACACCACCGGGTTATCACTTCGTATAGCAGCCTTGAGGAGTCCCTTCGCATCGTATGGCGTTGACGGCATTACCACATAAAGACCCGGCGCGTGCATGAGCCAGGCCTCTAACGACTCCGAATGATGGGCCGCGATACATCTGCCAACGCCGCCTTCGGTCCGCAGCACCATAGGCACCTTCGCCTTGCCGCCGAACATATAACGGTTATATGCGCCGACGTGAACGAGTTGGTCCATCGCTATCGTAACAAAATCCACATACATAATCTCCGCAATCGGCCGAATACCTCGAAGCGCCGCACCAACCGCCGCTCCCGCAATGGCCGCCTCCGATATTGCCGTATCAATAACCCTGCCCGTGCCGAACTCAGCCAGCAATCCCCGCGTCGCCTGATACGCACCACCGTAAAGCCCGACATCTTCACCGATTACTACCACATTCTCATCCCGCCTCATCTCCTCAGCCTGGGCCGCAGAAACCGCCTGCCCTATCGTCATAACGTCCATACCGAACTGCGATTTAATTTGCCCCTTTGACTCTTCAGTTTTGTCCTTTTTTGTCTTGGCGGTCGATGACACCATCGACTTTTCAAAGGCAGCGGTAGCTTCGCCTACTTTGGCCGCCGTCTGCTTTTCATCCTGGATCAGCTTGGCATCGTAACTTTCCGAAACATACACATCTTTTGCCAGGTCGGCTGTGTCGGGCCACGGACTATCGGTGCCGAACCTCGTCGCTGCCTCAATCGTGTCAAAGGCCTTTTGTTTTATTTCGTCGAGTTGCTGCTGTGCTACAAGCTTTTCGGCTAACAGTTTTCCCCTTAGAACGATAATCGGGTCCCGGTCGTGCCAGGCCTTTTCTTCTTCTTTCGTGCGATAGGCCCTTGGGTCGCTTCGACTGTGACCGTACCAGCGGTATGTCTTGGCTTCGATTATTGTCATTTCCGACTCTCGCCTGGCTTTTTCAACCGCCTTTTGCACCGCAAGAAAAACAGCAACCACATCTTGCCCATCCACAATCATCGCGGGAACATCGTAGGCGCCGGCTCTTACCGCAATGTCCTCGATATTCGCCGCCCTTGTGGCGCCCTCGACCCCGCTGCCGGAAAACGGCACGCTCATCCCGTAAAGATTGTTCTCGACTATCGCAACCAACGGCAGCTTCAGCACGGACGCCATATTCATCGACTCATGGAAGCTGCCACAATTCGTGGAGCCGTCACCGAAGAAGGACAGTACAACCCGACCGCTTTTTTTGTACTTTTCCGCGAAGGCCGCCCCGACAGCGGGCGCCTGATTGCCCCCAACGATACCGGTCGAACCAAGGTTGTTGCACTTATCGACGTCAGCTATGTGCATCGAGCCGCCCCTGCCCTTGCAGTAGCCAGTCTCTTTGCCCATCAGCTCAGCCATCATCCGGTTCCAGTGCATCTGCCGATCCTGCTCACTGTCGGCATATTTATTACCAATTGCCCCGCAATGGCCGTGGCCCCGGTGTGTTGACCCGATTACATCGCCGCGCTCAATCGCCGCAACAGCGCCAACTGCAACCGCCTCCTCGCCTGCGTAAAGATGTGACGCACCTTTGATGATGTTTTGACCCAAAAGCTCAAATACCTTCTCCTCGAAGAATCGAATCTCATAAATCGTCCGAAGCCAGTCCTTTGCAAGCTCAAGAGTTACCACCCCATTCTTTATCAGCTCGCCCAACTTAGGCGCCGGTCCCTTGCGAGTATCCTCAATACGAAAAGTCATATTCTAAGGTTTCCTCCACTTGCCAAAAAACTATCTTACCATCACCTGGCCGGCGTCAACAACGAGTACCTGTCCCGTAATGACACGCGCCCTGTCACTGCACAAAAAAACCACCGCATCGGCAACATCCTGTCCCTTTATTTCCTGCTTAAGCGCCGTCTTGTTCACATAATATGGAATCACTTCCTCCGGCTTTATGCCGTACTTCTCGGCACACACCTTTATATATTCCCGATTCCAAATCTTCGACCCTTCGAACACATTGCCCGGGCACACACAATTTACACGTATCCCGTATTGCCCTAATTCCATCGCCCAGCCACGGGCCATGTGAATCTCGCCGGCCTTCGTCGCATTGTAAGCGGTATTGTCTTTGCTCGCCTCCAGGCCCGACTTCGAACTGACGTTTATAATACTGCCCCCACTACCTTGCTTTATCATTATCTTCGCAGCAGCCTTTGCCATAAGGAAATATCCCGTCAGGTTCACTTCGACAGCGCGACGCCACGCCTCCGCCGATAAATCGACAAGCGGCCCCGGTGGAGCCACACCTGCCGCGTTCACAAGGATATCGAGCCTGTCCCATTTTTTCAGCACAACCCCGAACGCCTTATCAACATCGGCCTCACTGGTAACATCGCAACTAACCGCCATCGTCCGGGACTGCGGTAATTGTTGTTCAATTGTTTTAACCGTCTGCTGTACTGATTCTGCATCAATATCCAACCATGCTACTATAGCACCCGCACCCGCAAGCCCGACGCCAATGCTCCTGCCCAATCCGCTGCCGGCACCTGTAACGATAGCAACCCTATCCTTCAAATCGGCCGCATGTCCACTTCTCGATTCTTCCACTTTAGAGTTGCTCATCTCGCTCAATTTACCCCCTAACTGTAACCGGCCAAAAGCGCATCCTCCGCCTTTTTATTCCACATTCCGTCGCTCAAACACTCCGCAACGTCCGGCAAATCCGCCCTAAGCTGTCCCAATTCCGTCAGCCCCAGGCCTTTGCAGGTGGGATAAACCACTATTTTACCCGCAATGGTCCTGTTTTCAAGCGCCCGTATTCCCTTCGCCGCACCACCAAGCCCGCAGATTGCCGCCACCGATACATTCGTATCAAGACTGCCCGATTCAACTTTCGCCAAAACCTGCTTCATATCTTCAAGCACAGACCCGCTCGTGCCAATAAAATAAAGGCCTTTTTCTATATAGGCGTCCATATCTATTCCCGCGCTGACCGTTGCCGGGATGCCTGCAAATATATTTATAATACCACCGGCAGCCGCACTTTTAACTGCACCCGCCACCAGTTCCGGCTTCGGCACCATCAACACCGTATAGTCAAATCCACCCGCGATTTCTTCCTTCGCAGGATTGTAAGCTCTATATTCGACATTGTTCTTTCTCGCTATCGCTTCAGCCATTTGTGACAACTGGGCCAATCTGTTATCATCTGTATCACCCGCAAAAACGCTGACATCGCCCACACCAAGGCAGATATTTCGTATCACGTGCATCGTCCCCATGGGCCCTGCCGCACCGATTACGTTAATCCTGTCACCGCTGCGAATTTCACCTGTCTCGGGTATACGTTCCATAGACTCTGCCGGGTCTTTGCTGTAAGTCCCGACCACCCGAATACCACCATAATGGACCCGCCCCACAGGTGTAATAACATCACGCCCGAATTTGCCGCCGCAAAGAGCAATATTCAAAAGTCCTCCCAGCCCAAGTTTCCCAAATAAAACCTCGACCTTACCCGCATCCGACCCAAAATAAACTATGTCGTCATACTCGACATCACCAAGAGTTGTCACGTCTGAAACTTCGGTGATCTGCCCGCTCCTGCCGCGAGAGTCAAACAAATTAGTCAAAACATGCCGCCCAATCTCAACGTCAGCCACAATTAACATCCGGCCACCCTGCTTCAGCGTTCGCCGCTCGCGCGAGGCGTAAGCATCTTCGACACACGCCCACGGCTCTATCAAAGCCGCTGCTGACGCACTAAGCTCCTCGGAAACCGGTATCAGCATCGACTCACCGGCCGGTGAGGTGATGACCCGCTCATCCATCAAGACATATTCCTGAAGGGCACCTTCGAAATTATATCCGAAAGAGCCGTTCGATCCTGCGGTCGGCAGCCAACGATAGTCGGTCTGCACCAGGTAACGCTCGCCGGCCTTGAACTTTTCCACTTCGCCGCCAACAGCCACTATCCTCACTACCGCTTCATGACCGGGCACAGTGGCTGCATCGCCGGGGACGTAACTCGGAATTTCTTTCAGTATTCCAGGGTCGATGCCGGAAATTATCTTGGTCTTGCGCGCATGGGATGAGAACTGCTTGAGCAATTTGAGGTCGGAAAAGCACAGCCCCACCGCCTCAACCCTGCAAAGAATCTGACGCCGGCCGGGTTTATGCACCGCCTTGGATTTATTAAAGATTATCTCGTCCGGCCCAACCAACTGAACCGCATGTTGTGTCCGCGGCAAATTTGCCATTTCAGTTTTCCCTGCTCAATTACCAAGCCTGCCGATTATCTCTTGGGGCGTAACATTGTCATCCAAATCGTTCAAAACATCTTCATCCTGCGGTTCAATCAAACGACCGGCTTCATGGAAGAACTCATTCCTGGTCGCACGGTCCTTGAAATTGGCCCCGGCCCAGTCGCTCGTATATCCTAAGCCCGCCCTTCGCTGCAAAACAGAATGAGCATAAACGATATAAGCACCCTTTAGAAACACCCTCAAAAGCGGCGAAAGCTCCCGCGAGCTGAAATCATCCACAAATTTCTGCCCCGGACTGTTCATCTCCGTCCCAACCACAACTATAAGATGCAGCTTCTGGGCCAACTCGACTACGCGGTAGAGGTTTGCCTGCTTTTCGTCTTTGTCGTGGGGTGTGTAATTTCGGTCAGGAATAATATTGATCGCGCCAGCGCCCGTTGCCATTGCAACTTCCAAAAGCCTTTCAATTTCCTTCTCACCTTCCGATGTCCCGTCCAGCCAGGTCGCAGTCGGTATCCCGCCCGCTGCAAGAATGAACTTACTCGTTTCTTCCATATTGGGAAACGCCCCCCCGTCAGGCTGAACGTATCCAGCGCCGCCGAGCTTCATCGTCTTCGCCCTGATTGCATTTGTCAGATTCACACTCTCACCCATCTCCAGCTCGGATGCGTCAATGCCAAGTTTCTCAGACCAAAAATCAGCAAACCCCTTGCCCTCACCGAACAATTCTCTCGCCTTGCAAGCGTACGCAATACATAAATGTCGCTCGGTTGCATTACCCGCGGGCGTCAGGCCCAATACGTCCTTTTCATAATCCAATTCTACAGGCCGAAGGTATTCGTTTACCCGCTCCATCAATTGCCGGTTTCTCTGTTGCGCCGTCTGTCGAAGCCCAGCCAAAAATTTCTCCTGCTCGGTCCCAAGCCCGGCTTTTCCAAATCCGACACCCATGTGATAGGAAATCCCCGGCTCACCCGGCGAGTTAATCACCTTGTCTGCAAACTCCGGCACAAAAACTCGCGTCTCCAGACCTGCGCAGGTTTTAAGACCCAACATCTGACCCGCCTCAAGAAATTCGTCAAGCCCGTCCAGCACATCGAAGTCAACAATACCCGCAACAGCCAACCCCGCCTTACGTGCTAAATATGTAATTTTGCTCGGCGAGTAGCCGTAGCAGTTGTAAGAAAAAAAAGTATGACAATGCATGTTGACCGCCCGACCCGGCTCGGAAAAAGTAATCTCGCCCGCCTTTGCCTTCTCACATAGCGCCGACAGGGCCTGCTTTCTTTCAGCTCTATCGAAGCTATCCAGCTTTTGCTCAAGTTCCTTAATCAAAATAGGACCTTCGCCATAAGCAGACACCGATTGACTGCCATATTTATCTTTCACCTTCTTGTAACGCTCCGCCCACTGCTCGCTTTCCTGCGGCTTGTAGTGCTTGATTTCAAAGGACCTGCCGACAATCTCTCTGATTTCCTCGGCCGATTCAATCTGCCCCGTCGCCTTGGCCTGCATCAAAATGTTACCGCTGGATGTCGCTTCAATCGGCCCGGCAACTACCTTCTTACCGGTCGCGTTGGCTGCAAACTGGCACAGCAGCTCATTTTGAATACCCCCGCCCACAATGTGTAGAGTCTCGATTGTCTCCCCGGTCACATCTTCGAGAGCTTCCATCACGCTGCGATACTTAAGGGCAAGGCTTTCCAGTATCGCTCTTACCATCTGCCCCTTATCGTCAATCGTCTCTTGCCCCGTCTCGGCAAGGTACTCGTTCACCTTTGCCGGCATATCCCCGGGCGAGAGAAATCCGCCGTAATCTGGGTCAATATAAGCCGCAAAGGGCTCAGCCTCTGTAGCCTTCGCCGTCAACTCGGCATAAGACAAATCGTCTCCCTCCCTCTCCCACTGCCTTCTGCACTCCTGTAGCACCCAAAGCCCCATTATGTTTTTCAAAAGCAATATCGTATCAGCGACCCCGCCCTCATTTGTAAACTGATACCCGAACGTCTTGTCATTGATAATCGCCTGCCCCTCTTCGGTGCCCATCAAACTCCACGTCCCGCTGGATAGATACGCCCACTTTTTTCCCCTTGCCGGCACCGCCGCAACTGCACACGCCGTATCATGCGACCCTGCAACAATCACATTGACAGATCCACACCCAAACTCGGCGCAAAGCTCGCTCTTCAACTGCCCCACAACCGTCCCCGGCTTCACAACCTCCGGCATAATCTCCATCGGCAACCCGAGCCTGTCAAAAATCTCAGCCGACCACTGACCGTTTCGCATGTCCATAAGCTGCGACGTGCTCGCCAATGTATACCCCGCAAAAGCCTTGCCGCACAAGTAATAAGCCACCAAATCCGCCATAAGCACCAGCGCTCTCGCCTTATGCAGGAGCTTCGGATTCGCCAGATGCATCGAAAGCAATTGATAGACAGTGTTGATTTGCATAAACTGAATACCGCTGTTGGCATAAATCTCGCGTTTGTCCATCAACTCAAATGCTTCATCTAACATCCCGTCAGTTCGACTGTCACGGTAATGGTAGGGATTTTCTATCAGCCGTCCATCGGCGCCCAGCAGCCCAAAGTCCACACCCCAGCTATCAACAGCCATACCCGATACCTCGCCGTCGCTTTGTCCAATTGCCTCGCCAATTCCCCGCTTCACCTCTGCAAACAGCTTTTCAAAATCCCACCGAAGGCCCTCTGCCGTCTCTATTGGCCCGTTTGAAAAGCGATACGCCTCCCGCAGGCTGAGCCCTGTCTCTGAGACCGCCCCCAACATCACCCTGCCGCTTTCTGCGCCAAGGTCAACCGCGATATATTCTCGTTTCTGCTCCACCTCTGATTTCTCTATTCAGCATACTCGGCAAGCTAACATCTTATTTCTCCCGCCTTTAATCCCAAAATTAGCTGACATTCTGCATTTATGCCCCGCTCAACACCATAAAATCGTCAATATACTAAATCCCTCTTCAGAACACAACTATTCCCCTTCTGTGAGCACTTGCCGTTTTGTCAAAATCCCCTTGCCAACTTAAATGTAAAAAAATATTCTGGCAATCGCACCCTAAAACGGATAAAACTTGCACTGACAAATTTGGTTGTTAGTGTGTACTCGGTCGGGCCGCAACGATGCCGCCCGCTAAATGCTGTTAACTGAACACTATTCACTGGATACTGTTTACTGTTTATGAACGTACGTTATAAAAACAGGCCCCTCGAAACAGTCTTAATCGTGGTGACTTTGTTAACCGCCATCGTAGTGGCCGCAACGTTTGTATTGTTATACGGTTTCCACGAGCCGCTAATGTCCTTAAGGACCTTGCACCTCATCCAGATTGCCACCTTCATGGTTTTTCTCACCGAGAAGACTATCCGCTTTGTGAACGCATTTTCCAAACGCGAGTTTCTCAGAGTCTTTTGGTTTGAGATCCCCCTCCTGGTACTGCTTACCATCGTTGTCCTCGGCGCCGGCTCATGGTTTGCAGTCAAAGACCCGGCCCACCTAAAAATGCTCGCCCTCGGAACATATCTTATGGCGCAGGTCGTGGCAAAAACATGCAGGGCTTGTGTAAACCTGGCCGCCTCCGGCAGAAATCCCGCCAAGGCCCTCATCGGAAGCTTCTGTGTCCTCATTATCGCAGGAGCCGGTATGCTCATGCTGCCAAAATCGTATAACACCGACCAGATGAGCTTCGTTGACGCGCTCTTCACCGCCACCAGCGCCACCTGCGTCACCGGCCTTATTGTCAAGGACACCGGCGAAGATTTCACCATCATGGGTCAAATCGTAATCCTTACCCTCATCCAGCTCGGCGGACTCGGAATCGTCATCTTCGGCGTCGTCCTTGCGCTGCTCCTGCGACAGGCGCTCAGCGTTCGTGAATCCGTCGCCATGCAGGACTTGCTAAGCGCCCAGACCCTCGGAAGAATCAGCAACATTATAGGATTCATCTTCATGGGCACCATCATTATCGAGGCAATCGGCGCCCTTAGCCTGCTCAACTTGTGGCACGACTCAACCGGCACCACCCTGAACACTGGCCAACAATGGTTTTACAGCGTCTTCCATTCGATTAGCGCTTTTTGCAACGCCGGGTTTTGTCTCTTTAGCCGAAGCCTCATCGATTACAATAAATCCTGGCGCGTTTACATCGTAATCGCCCCTCTCATAGTCCTCGGCGGACTCGGTTTTGGCGTGCTCTACAATATCGCCGGCCTGGCGTGCGACAAAGTCAAAAGGTTAATCAAAAGAAAGTCCGCCGCAATGGACGTCGCCGCCCTTGGCGCACCGTTGGTCGCACCGGTAAAAATGCGACTGCAAACCAGGATCGTCCTGACCACAAGTTGCGCCTTGATAATCGCCGGGACGCTCGTGATCATTGTCTTCGGTCGCAATCTGTCCACTCACCCCATCGAAAGTTTCACCGCCGCCCTTTTCCAGTCCATCACCGCAAGAACCGCCGGCTTCAACACAATCGACATCGCCTCCATGTCCGCAGCCAATAAACTCGTACTCATCGCGCTGATGTTCATTGGAGGTTCACCAGGCTCCACCGCCGGGGGAATAAAAACGGTAACTTTCGTCGTCATCATAATGGTCGTCTATGCCACGCTTCTCAAAAGACGTAATGTCGAGATATTCAAACGCTCCATCCGACCGGTCGTCGTGGGAAGGGCTATTACCGTAACGGTCCTTTTCGCAGCGGTTTTGCTCTTCGGAACTCTTTTGCTCAGCCTTACAGAATCAGAAAACAGCTTCGCTCTGGAGGATATAATGTTCGAGGCCGCCTCGGCCCTGGGGACCGTGGGTCTTACCACCGGAATAACACCGGATTTGACAACCGCGGGCAAATTGATTATCATTATAACAATGCTGGTCGGCCGATTAGGGCCGCTGACCCTCCTCGCTTCGCTGATGTTCAACCTGAAACCGGCAGGGTACGACTACCCGTCAGAAGCAATTATTGTAGGATAAGGATTTGGCTTATGAAACGATTTGCGGTAATAGGATTAGGTCGATTCGGCAAGAAACTCGCCATCGCACTGTCGATGAGCGGCGCCGAGGTCGTCGCCATCGACCGTGACAGGACCGTTATTGAGCAGATTCGCGACCAGGTCAGCCACGCCGTCAGGCTCGACAGCACCGATGAAGAAGCGCTGAGATCACAGGGCGTTGACAAGATCGATGTTGCCATCGTCGGCATGGGCCAGGGCGGACGTGCATTCGAATCCGCCATCCTGACCGTAGTGAACTTGAAGCAGATGGGCGTAAAGCAGATTTGCGCCCGCGCCCAGAACCTTATCGGCGGCCAGGTCTTCTCCGCAGTCGGTGCTACAGAAGTGATTTATCCTGAAATTGAGTCCGCTCAAAGATGGGCCTATAAGCTCATCGCGCCGCACATCGGCGAGAAAATCGACTTTGCACCCGGCTACAGCATGGCCAGCATAAAGGCACCCGCCAGCTTCCATGAGAAAACCCTTATGGACCTGCAGCTCCGGCAAAAATACAGCGTCAATCTTATCGCCATCAAGCGTGGTGGTGCTACTGCCAAGGACAAGAAGGCAAAGGCCGAGGCCATTATAAACGTCCCCATGCCCAACACCGTTATCTACGCCGGCGACACACTCATGGTCGCAGGCTCCGACGCCGACCTCGAAAAACTACCTCAAGAATAAAAACCGCCGACAAAATAGCCAAGACGGTTACATAATTCGCCAACGGAGACTTTTTCAAGTCCTAAAAGTCGCTCATTTTCCTTCCGAACCAACGGGTATAACAGGCAAAAGTATATGCGAGGGGTGGTCGGCATCGTGGTAAATGGTCTGTGTAGCTTTTCTTAGCTGAGCATCGGCACCAAACTTGTGGCCGGTGTTTGGATTTCGGTCAAGCCGGGGGAAATTGCTGCTGGATATCTCGACCCGAATCCGATGGCCCGGCAAAAAGACATTGCTTGTTACCCAAAGGTCAATCTCGTAGCGATAAATCCTGCCTGGCTCAATCAACGCAGGTTCCGTTGACGAGTCCCGGTAGCGCGCGCGGATAATTCCATCGCACAGATTGAACGCACGGCCATCGGGATAGACATCAACCAGTTTGGCCGTCCAGTCCGTATCCGGCGCACTGCTGGTTGCATAGAGCACAACCACAACCTGCCCGGTTACCTCAAGTTCTTCTCTAAGTTTTTTGCTCGTAAAGACTAAGACGTCATTACGTTTTTCTATTTCGGCTTGGTCCTGGGCGCCGAACTCATCGCCGAAGAGGATACATCCGCCTCGGGTCGGGACGGGGTTTTGTGGGTCATAGACAAAGGTATCTGCCGGTTCGTCGGCGGGTTTGGCGGCGCTTATTATTCCGTCGCCATTGAGGCTATTGGCGGAGCCGAGGCTGTGGAAATAGTACGGCGTGTATTGCGTTTGCGCGAGCGGCCATTCATATTCATCGCGCCATTCGTTTCTACCCATGACAAAGATTCGATATGGCGGCAAATCATCAACGCTGCCCTCATCTTTAAGCCAATAACCGAACCACTTCTCCTGCAGTTTCTCGACATCAATTCCTGCGTTCTTGCCGAAATTCCGCTCACCCGCCATCCAGTTGGGCCCGTGTGCCCATGGGCCGACTATCAAATGGCAGTGTTTTCGGGCGATATCGGATTGTGATGTCTGTCTGACTGCCTTGACGTACTCAAAAGCCTGGCTGACAAAAATATCGTACCAGCCGCTTAGCGTAATGTTTGGCACTTTGATCCGGTCGGCCTTGCCTGCAATACTGGAACGCACCCAGTAGCTGTCATACTCCGGATGCGCTACCCAGTCGCGCATAAACTGGACCTTGAAACCGAACTGCTCATCCCACCTCGAAAGGGGCAGATACCGGTAAGCCTTTTCTATATCCCAACCATCGGGCAGGCCGGCCCCTTCGCCCTCGGTGGGTTTTAACATCTCGCTGCCCCAGCCCATGTTTGTGCCCAAACCGAAGGCACCGCCTATGTAGGCAAGACCTTTGTACCAATCCATCAACGGCACAAGGGTAAACATCGCCTTGTGCCAATCGCCTGTATCGGGGGCGATAATCCACTGGGTAAAGCCAAGATAAGATCCTCCCGAAGTTGCGATGTTGCCATCGCACCAGTCCTGCTGGAGTATCCACTTGTGCGTATCCAGGCCATCGGCCTTTTCGTTCGCACCCGGCTCCCACGCGCCGGCCGAGGCGCCCGTACCCCGGCAGTCCTGTATGACAAAGGCGTAACCTCTTTTTGCAAAATACCTGCCATCGTCGTCTTCCGCATTACCCTTGCCGTACGGCGTCCGCACGAGTACCACCGGAAACCTGCCCTCGACCTTCGGCCGGGAGATATTCGCTGACAACTCTACGCCGTCGGCCATTGGGATACGCACATTTTCAAAGCTTTGAACCTCAAAACGCGGTCCCTGCTTTTGGCCGGTCCCTTCCGGCACACAGGCGATAGACAGAACTGCCACGACAACTACATAAAAGGCCAATTTCTTCACCAGCAAATCTCCTTTTGAAAAATCTCATCAAGTGTATTTTCCAGGCCCCACATCCTATCAACTCTACACCATGATTGCATCAATTTGTCCGCTAAATCCGGAGTTTATTTTCTTGATGCTGGTCGCCGCGATGATATAATTCTTGTTGATAGAGAAGCTCTGAGACTTGAGGGAAAATTTATGGCAGTCTTGAACGTAAATATCGACCATGTAGCTACGATTCGTCAGGCCCGGCTGACTGATGAGCCGGACCCGGTGTGGGCAGCGGTTCAATGCGAATTGGCTGGTGCGAATGGGATTACCGTGCACCTGCGGCAGGACAGGCGGCATATCTGCGACAGAGACGTTCAGTTGCTTAAAGAGACGGTTGCCGGCAAGTTGAATCTTGAGATGTGCATGGCTGAGCCGATAGTGAAAATCGCCGAGCGGCTAAAGCCCGACCAGGTAACGCTTGTGCCGGAAAAGCGGGCGGAATTAACAACCGAAGGCGGGCTGGATTGCGTAAGATACAAAAAGCGATTAGCCCAGGTTGTCAAGAGAATGCACGCCAAAAAGATTTTGGTCAGCACGTTTATCGCCCCTGATGCCGGGCAAATCACGGCCTCGGCGGAAACCGGCTGTGACGCGGTGGAACTTCACACGGGAATGTACGCCAACGCCACCGGCGACAGAGCAATTGAAAAAAGGCTCAACGAGCTTAGAGACGGCAGAGACGTCGGCATGGCTGCGGGCCTTGTCATACATGCCGGCCACGGATTGACCTATCGTAATATTCGGCCGGTTGCTATGATTGAGGGGCTGTGCGAATTCAATATCGGCCACAGCATCGTGGCAAGGGCGGTGCTCGTGGGCATGAGACAGGCGACGGAAGAGATGATAAAGTTGATAAAAGGGACTTATTGATTTTTTGATATGCTCTGTAGAAGAGATCTAAAAATTGTCATTCTGAACCCCGATTTATCGGGGTGAAGAATCTCCGGCGTACGACAGATTGAGATTCTTCGCTTCGCTCAGAATGACACCTATACAGTTTTTTACAGAGCATTTTTTGATAATAAACGCAACAAGTCGCAAACGTTTAAGGGGCATTTCATGATTACCAGTGGGCTAAGGGAGACAATAGAAAGTTGCGCCAAGGCATTCGATGTCCGGGCGGTCTGGCTGTTCGGTTCGGCGGCCAAGGACGATTCGCAGGCGCAGGACATCGATCTGGCGGTCGAGGGGTTGCCGGCGGATAAGTTCTTCGACTTTTATGCGAGATTGTTTTTTGCACTGCCCAAGCCGGTGGACCTCGTGGATTTATCGCAGGAGCCGCCAATCGCGAGCATCGTGCGCGAGAAAGGGATATGTATCTATGAGCGCAGAGGAACTGAGCCCAAGGCATCTTAAGAAAAGAAATCCCACGAGGCAAGCTCCGTAAGCGAAGTTGCAATTATAACGCCGATGGCCAGAACCACCGTCGGCCTTGCTTTTTCATTTTTGTAGCGAAGCCATGCAAGAAGAGCCAGAATTAGTGCACCAATAGCAATGAAGTTACCTCCAATGAGATAAGCTATAGTAAGTCCAAGTGTTTCTACATCAAATCGCACAAGGGCAGTTAGCACTATTAACGCATTTTCGCTAAAACGTGCCCATGCCTGCTTGTCTTCAAATAAGCCAAAAATAAGGCTTGCCAAAGCCAGAATTTGTACAATTATAAAGACCTTGGAACAAGTGTTTGCTCTTATTCCTCTTTTTAACAGCTTAGATTCTTCCATACATTATCTTTCTTCCTAAGCGTTCAAATAAAACCCCATTTATTATATCGGTTGAAGAAAACGGGCGGTTTCGGTAAATATTGCGATTATGCCGAATATTACTATTATGCATAACTCGTTTCCTTTGACAGCATATTCATCTCTGAATATAATGTTTTTATGATTTCAGAAAAGGATAAATCTACGATTTTAAGTTTGGCTGAGATAATTTTTCAACAGCCACACTGTTCCCATTATCTATGTTTGTGGAAATGCCAGACTATATCACTCCAGAGGAGTAAAGGGCAGAGCAATACCGCAAACAAAACTCCCAGCAGAGTCGCGTGCCGTACATAATGCGGCTGATTATGAATGGGTTCCCTGAAGTCTAGCCAAACACGGATCACCCCGATTAACAGGTAAACTGCAAGCAAAACTAATACAACCTTCAACATTCTGTACTCCCAAAATTTTTTAATGAGGTTTAGTTCGCCTAATATTCTCCTGTTCTTTTTTCCTACTGACTTTTCCTAATGGTTTAATTTCCTCTCATTAATTTAGCCCGGTTCCGAAAGCGACGAGCCGTAGATCCCATATTGTATTGTTCCATTTTCTCAGCCGTTCTATCAAGTCTGTCAGCCAAACTTTTGTTAGGACGAGATGCTTTATATGACTCATGCCATACTATTGGGGCGTTCGAGAGTATCTTAGCATCTGCTTTTGTCTCGCACTTAATCCAATTGCCGGAATTATTTTTTACTTTCCATTTTCCGTCATTGGACTGCCTGAGCGGGAGAGGTTCTGGTAACTTCGGCATTTTTGCCTCCAAACATAAAAGGGTGAATTTGTTTAAAATCTATGTCGAGCCTGGTCACTTTGATGACCTTGCCATTGTCGATTTGTTTTGCGGAGTTAATATCATACAGAGCAAGATTCTTGCCACTATTAAAAAGACTGTCGTATTTTATTCCATCAAACCCGTTCATTTTGAAGCGTTCGGCGATGATTTGAGTAGGGACATAATCAGCAGTATTATCATCACGATTGACCGGTTCGATGAAAGCTATATCAATCCAACGCCATATAGTTTTTATGGCCTCTTGCGGTGTTGGTGGTTTCAATTTGTAGAGCTTATCTAAATCGGCCACAGTAACATTCATTGGGTTTATTTCGCCAAGAGAACAATCTATTATTCTTGAGTCTTTAAGCGTTTCGAATTGTGCAACAGTAACGTAAGAACCAACCCGTGGACGAACTTCAGATACAGCAGTCTTTTCATCCGTCGAGAGATATAAACATGGTATCCCTTTGGGATTGATTCTCCCTTCACGTGCTTTATCTGCGAGGGGTTTCATTCGCTCAAAGGTGAGAGGAATTGCATTATAATCGATAATCTGACCATTATCGTAAAGAGGGTCATCATCGCAGCCTAATTGAGCACGCCAGTATTGCTGCCCTTTGGGAATTGACTCGATGCGCTCTTTCGCAGTGGTTAATAACCTATTGAAAAACTTCAGCGTTTCATTATTGTGAAAATATCTTTCTTCCTTCCTTTTCTTCTCTCTAAAAATCAAGAAGCTGTTCCATAATGCAGACATTATTGCACCTCATTGACCTGTAACCACGACAGACGTTTGGGCAGTTTGCCGGCGACAAGACAAATATAATAACTATGTGCCAAATAGCATTTATCTAAGCTACTCTGAATAACTTTTTAACAATAATTTGTTTGAGACTACGCCTCAATCTGTTTTATTTCTGGATTCCGGGTCAAGCCCGGAATGACACCTTGTCGTGATTATCTAAAAACACCAGCCTAATCCTTGTATCTTGCCCTTTCGTCAAAATGGTGCAGTGCGACACTGGTGGTTATTGTCCCGCCCAATCGAAAATACCCCCTTTATACAGGGATTATATCGGCTGTAAAATAGGGACACTTAAATAGGTACTTGATACGGGCGGGGAGAAATGGTAAAAAAGTAAAAAGTTCAAAGGCAAAAGACAAAAGTTTCGGTATAATCTGTGTCATCCGCGTAATCCGCGGTTAGTCTTAGTGGTTTTATTTTTAGGAGTAAAAAGATGTTTAGCGGATGTATGGTAGCGCTGGTAACACCTTTTCAAAACGGCAAGGTGGATTACAAAACGCTCGATGAATTGGTTGATTTTCACCTGGAAAGCGGCACCGACGGGATAGTGCCGGTGGGCACGACGGGTGAATCGCCGACGCTGAGCCACGACGAAAATAAGAAGGTTGTCGAACGTGTAGTGAAAGCGGTCGGCGGCAAAATCCCTGTGATAGCCGGTACGGGTTCGAACAGCACGGCGGAGGCCATCGACCTGACCGCTTTTGCCAAAAAAGTCGGTGCCGATGGTTCTTTGCAGGTCTGCCCCTACTATAATAAACCAATGCAGGAAGGTTTTTATCAACACTTCAAGACCATAGCAGAAGAGGTTGATATTCCGTTGGTGCTCTACAACATACCCGGCAGATGCGGCGGTAAAGGTCTGGCGCCGGAGACGATAGAACGTTTGTCGGCAATCGAGAACATCGTAGCGATTAAGGAGGCCACCGGCAGCCTGGACCAGGCGAGCGAAATCGCTTCAAGATGCGACCTGACGATTCTTTCCGGCGATGACTCCTTGACTTTGCCGATTGCGGCGGTCGGGGGCAAAGGGGTAATCAGCGTGGTAGCTAATATCGTCCCCGCGGATGTCAAGGCGATGACGGATTTGATTTTGCAGGGCGATTTCGTATCGGCAAGGAGATGGCACCGGAAACTCTTTGGCCTGTCCAAGAGTTTACTGGGCATGGCCACGAATCCCATACCCATCAAGGCGGCGATGGCGATGCTCGATATGGCGTCAGAGGAACTGCGTCTGCCGATGACGCCGTTAGCCGACGAGAAGAGAAGTGCCCTCAGCCGGATACTGACGGACTACGGGCTGTTAGGGTGAAGGAGCGATGCGATTAGTCTAATTGGCGGACTTTAGACAGTTATTTTATATACGAAAGGTTAAGGTATAGAGTTTCGAGTGGGTAGGATTTTATTAACATTTTGCGGGCTTGTAGTAGCCGGTTTGTATGGCTGCGGACAGCAGGGGTTGATTGGAACCTCAGTGAGACCACAAATAGCGCCATCTGTCAAAGAATCGGTGGAAGCTGAAAGCAGCAAAGCTGAAGCCGAAGAAGAAACCGCAGTTGAGGCGGCCGGGGCGGAGATTAACTATGAGCCATGGTACGCGCTTGGGCCTTTCTACAATATAACGTTTGACCAGGTCATCGGTCCGGAAAGCGGTCCGGACCTTACCAAGGTATATGAGCAGGACACACCATTCAAATACAAGTGGAGACTTCATCCTGAATGGAAAGATGGCGATGGTCTGGACCTCAGGCTACTGGCGAACTCATCCATGTATTTTTATCGTATCGCTAACGCCTCGCAAGCTACGACCACCGAGTTCACTGTCGGCACCGGTGATGGGATTCAGGTGTGGGTCAACGGAGATGAGGTCTTGAAGCGTTTCGAGGTCGGCAACACAAACACTGAAAAAATCATGGCCGAGCTTAATCAAGGCCGCAATACGATACTGCTGAAGGTTTTTAATAAAAGTTCGGCCTCAGAGCTTTATTTTGAAAAATAGAAAGTAGAGTTCATGGTTCTTAGGTAGTAGCGGCGGAGGCGGAGCGTACCTATCGTCCTCTTTCATTGTTCCACAGGAGTATCTGCAGGCGAGGTGAGAACCGAAAGCCCGTTTGTTTGCACAGTTCGGCGGTTATTTTTGATTTTGCAAGGTACTCATCCAGCCTGACAGCCTGTGGCATCAGAAAGACCTTGCCGTGATTTACATTTTTAAGGTTCGTCAGACACTCTTCGATCTCCTGGATATCGTCCGGGCCATCCACTACAAATTTCAGTTGATACCGGTAATTGTCGATCAACTGCTGCAAGGCAGGCAGGTCAAATCTCATTTTCTCATGCTGGAGCGCAAGGTCAGGTTCTGTTGGAGTGGAATTGGAAAGCTTCGGGCTTATGCTCATCAGGTCGCACGGCAGGTCCGGGACAAATTTAATACCGCTGGTCTCGATGGTAATGTGCAGATTCTCGCCGGCAAGTGCCTTGAGCAACTCGGGTAATTCGGGATTGGTCATAGGCTCTCCGCCGGTGATAACTATATGGTTTGTGCGATATGATTCGAACTTTCCTTTTACCTGCTCGACAGTGTATTCGGTCCCAGCCGATCCAGACCAGGCGTATTTTGTATCGCACCATCTGCATCGCAAAGGACAGCCCGCCAAACGCACAAAAACACTCGGCACACCGGCGAGCCCGCCTTCGGCCTGCAATGAATAAAATATTTCATTTATTATCATTATCCTGGGTATTTTGGCGCTGCGTACTTGTGAACTTGTCGACCTTCTTTATTTCATATACTCAACCGGGTCTTTTAGTCCGGCGTCGGCGAAGCCTTTAAGTCGGAGTCGGCACGAATCGCATCGGCCGCAGGCGCGGCCTGCTTCATCAGGGTCGTAGCAGCTATGTGTAAGCGAATAATCAACGCTCAATTCGGTTCCTGTTTGAATAATCCGGGCCTTTGTCATTTTGATTATCGGGGTGTGTATTTTATACTTTCCTTTAGCTTCACTTGCCGCGGCAGTTGCGAGATTGGCCACCTTTTCAAAGGCCCTGATAAATTCGGCTCTGCAGTCCGGGTAGCCGCTGTAATCAAGTGCATTGACGCCGATGAAGATATCAAAGGCCCCTAAAACCTCCGCCCAGGCCAAGGCGTAGCTTAAGAATATCAGGTTCCGCGTTGGTACGTAGGTAACGGGGATTTCGCCTTCGCCGCCCAAATCGCCGCGGTTCTTTGGGACGCTGATAGCGGAATCCGTCAGAGCCGAGCCTCCAAACTGGGCAAGGTCGATATCGATGATGCGGTGCTCGATTGTGCCTAATGAAGCACAGATACGCTTTGCCGCCACAATTTCTATCTTATGGCGCTGGCCGTAACGGAAGGTCAGGGCAAAGCTGTCAAAGCCCATTTGGCGAGCTATGGCCAGTGTGGTTGCCGAATCCAGACCACCGCTAACCAGAATCACGGCCTTTTTGTGTTGATCGCCCATTAAAGTATCCCTTGAAAAAACTTCATTTTCCGTTACTATATATGGCGAGTATAGCAGTTTTTGATGGAAGGGTAAACAAATGGCCGAAGTGAATCTGGAACTCTTTGATAATCCTCGCCCAGGGCGGGATTACACCATCACTATACGGTGTCCGGAATTCACCAGCGTGTGTCCTAAAACCGGCCAGCCGGATTTCGGCGAGATCATAATTGAATATTGCCCCGACAAGCTGTGCATCGAGCTTAAGAGCTTGAAATTCTATATGCAAAGCTATCGAGACAAAGGCATCTTTTATGAGGCTCTGACTAACGATATACTCGATGACCTGGCCGGGGTCTGTAAGCCAAGATGGATGAAGGTAACTTCAAGGTTCACCCCGAGAGGCGGAATCACAACTGATGTCGTTGTCGAGTACAAATGTGAGAATTAACCAGCGAGCCAGGAGGACCTGAAGATGAGTATAAGTTTGCATTGTGAAAGTTGTAAGAAGAAGATAAAAGCCCCGGACGAATCCGGCGGCAAGTGGGGTAACTGCCCGTTTTGTACTCATCGCTGCTATATCCCGCGTCCGCCTTCACCGGATGATGAGGAACTTAAACTTGCTCCTGTTGACGCGGGTGAAGAGGACCAATACGGCCAGTTGATACGCGAGACACAAACGCTGACGCAAAACATACTACAAGAAAAGGAGTTGCCGGATGAGCCCTCAGCAGACGCCGACCTGAGCGAAGATGAAGTGCTGAAACAGATAATAGTCCACCTGCGATATGTGGCCGATGGTAACTTAGGGATGGCATCAGGACCGATGGCCAAAATCACAGCTAACAAAGAGTCTGCTCTGGCGTTACTTAAGAAAATGTCCAGGGCCGAAAGACCTGAACCGGAGTTGATGGACATCCCCCCCAAGGTACTTGAGGGTCTGATAAAGAACCTGTACTCGAAATTGAAGTAAGATTTTAGAGGCCGACCTGCATCCACCGAAATCCAAAAGACTGAAAATGTGTCGGAAAATAATCCTGTTGCACAACAGACAGAGAGAGAAAATTGGGTTTGTTTGGGTTTGTTTTCTGCACATCTGTAAAGTCGAGAATTGCCATATCCATTTGTTGATACTTTAGTTACGTTCATTTTTGGCCTTTTTGTAATTGGGTTTGTTTGGGTTTGAATTGGGTTTGAATTGGGTTTGTTTTTTTAACATTTGTTTTTTGGAAATCACTATAACTCCTTTTAATTCCTTTAGTTAACCCTTATTTTTAAATGTTAAGATTGGGTTTGTTTTGCAAAAAAGACTCGTATCTCGATGCTGGATTCACGATACTGGATGCTGGATGCTTGATTCTGGATGCTCGATGCTGGATTCTGGATACTTGATGTGAGGCTTCGGTAGA
>SDBT01002116.1_pt1 | contig 35467 bp, 63 predicted proteins | sample 2277101 | NCBI WGS metagenome assembly SDBT01 (sample SAMN10404973, study PRJNA504765) | marine sediment metagenome | isolation source: marine sediment core GS10_PC15, 103 cmbsf | place: Arctic Ocean: Southern Knipovich Ridge | collected 2010 | reverse complement strand
TTTCATTATGCTCTTTATTGCATCGCGGGCAAATGCCCCAATTATCAGCACTCATAATATCTCCTCTTTTTAAACAACTTGACAATCTCCGTTTACATCCGTATACTTTCGTAAACAATATATAATGCAGCTTTGAATTTGTCAAGAGGTTAATGTGGAAGATCGCATGGTGAGAGTAGATGAAGAATCACTGAAACAGATAAAGTTTCTTGCTGAAAATCTTTTCGAGGTGCCTACAACGTATAGAAGAATCGTTGAAGAAGCATTGAGCTATCTGTGGTATAAACAACCGGAATTGTTTATTAAATACGAAGAACAAAAGGATAAAAATGATTGATCAAAAAGTTTACGCTGAAAGTCTGATCGATAGACAGAAGCATTTTTTATTTCGCCATAATTCACCGGTTGATAACCTATTCGACGAATTAGGAGCTATCTACCTCATTGCTTGCAAGGCAAATCCCGAATTTCCTAAATACTTTCTTGAACAGTGCGAAAAACAGAAAGTGAGTGAAACATGAGCGCAAAAGAAGTGATTGAAATTTTAGGACATCATATTTATTTGATTACTCTTGATCATGTAAGCGAAATGTCAAGAGCGCCCGACATAGGTCTTAGCCTTTACGTTTTTGATGTAATAGTTAACGGAGTCAAAATCAGGCTGGGTGACAGCAATCAGGATCAAGCTCAAAAAGCTCGCAAAAAATTAATTGTAGCATGGAAAGAACTGAGGCAATAATGAGTGATGAAATCAAAGGCTTACAAACCGCACAGCAGGAATACGACAAGAAAGAACCGGTGTACGCTTGTTCACCAGACACAGCCTCCCTGCTCTATATTTGCAATGAAATGTGGCCGCAACTAGAACAGGTCTACAACGAAATTCACGACGAACACTGGAATAAAGATGGCAACCTGGATGAAGCAGAAATTCTTCTTGAAAAACTCAAAACGAATGTAGGCGGTTTATTGCTTGATCTAAGGGGATACCGGAAAAATGTCTGATTTCACATTCGACGAAAAAGACCACATCTACAGGTTAGATGGTCGAATATTGCCCGGTGTTACTAAAACACTGGAACACAACTTCGGAACCAGGCCGTATTGGTCTGAATGGCACGCCGAGCGCGGAAAAGCAATGCACCTGGCAATACATTATATGGCAGAGAATCGCTTGGATTGGAACACTGTCGATGATCGTATAAAATCAAGATTGTCGGCATTTCAGAAATTTCTCGATGAAACAGGCTATGTAATACGCTATTCTGAAATAAAACTTTTTAGCCGGCGATATCGCTTTGCCGGTACTCTCGATTTAATCCTTGAGGGAGATCAAGGCTTGCTACTAGCAGACATCAAATCATCGATAGAGCCGACTGTCGATTTACAGCTGGGCGGCTATTCTTTGTTGTGGGATGAAAGTACTACGTATTTGCCGCTACCTAAAATCAAAAGGGCACTTGCTATCGAACTAAAAGAAGATGGGAACTATAATTTGAAGTGGGTCAAAGACTTGAAGCGGTCTAAAAGAATATTCCCTTCTTTCTTGACGGTCGCTAATTGGAAAAGTGAAAACATATAGCGATATAAACCACAACCAAACAGGAGAATATTATGGCAAAAGAATTAGTCGAAATACAAAAACTCGAACAATCCGTTTCGCCCGTCATTAAATCTGCGGCACAAATGGTAGTTTCAAATGCACAGGAATATTCCGGCGCAGCGGACTTCCTGAAAGAAATCAAGACGACTCAAAAGAAGATTTCTTCATACTGGAAACCGTTGAAGGAAAAAGCACACGAAGCGTGGAAGATCATTGTAGCAAAAGAAAAAGAAATGACGACCCCCCTAGTTCAGGCAGAACAAGAGATTAAATACAAAATGATCACTTTCACGCAAGAAGAAGAAGAAAAGCGAAGGAAATATGAACGGCGGCTGCAAGCAGAGTCTGACGCACGATACGAGAAAGAGCGGCTGAAGCTCTTAAAACAAGCTGGTAAGCTCAAAACACCGGAACTGAAAGAGCAGCGCTTACAAGAAGCCCAGGAGGTTGAAGCACCGGTCATTACCGTTCAATCAGAAGTTCCAAAAATAAAAGGCCAATCATTTTCTAAGACCTGGAAAGCACGGATAGTGAATAAAAGAGAAGCAGTAGAAGCTGCGCTAATATATGAAGCTCTGTTTGCGTTTCTGGAATTCGACTTATCGAGACTGAACCGCTTTGCAGCAAATACAAAAGGTCACGTAAAATGCCCTGGAATCGAATTTTACGAAGAAACCAATATGTCGTCGGGAGGGGTAACATGACAGTCAAGGTTCACAAAGCTAAACACGGATTTTCCAGCAAGGATGTAGGAAATTCAAACATATCAATAGTCGAAACCCTTCCCGACAATCGCAACTTTAACGACGCGCTTGATTTACACAAAAAAGACGCGGTACTGTCACATCACCTTCCACAGGGAACACGACATCAATTGTTGCTATTAATGTTGGAAGATGCTAAAATTTATTACAGAGGAGTATAATCATGTCGAAAGAATCAACAAACCAGCTAGCGCAGATCAACAATAACATAAAAAAGCGATTACAAGAAAAAGTCGCCGCCCTGCCAAAAGGTTTCAACCGTGAACGCTTCCTGCACAACACAATGGCCGTTCTAAAGAGCGTGAAAGATATAGAAATGTATGACCCTGTAAGCGTAGCTCAAACCATGTTCAAGGGGGCTGTGCTGGGTCTTGACTTTTTCAACAAAGAATGCTATGCAATTCCCTACGGAACCGAGTTGAACTTCCAGGAAGATTATAAAGGTCTTGTGAAGATTATTAAACAGTTTTCAATAGAGCCAGTCGAAGCGTTTTATACGGAGTTAGTCAGGGAGGGCGATTATTTAAAAAAAGGCATCAGAGACGGAAAGCAATTCATAGAATATGAAGAAAGGATGTTTTCCAATGGAAAGATCGTAGGAACTTTCGCAGTATGTTTGTTCAAAAATGGAACCATGCAATGCGAATCTATGTCCATCGAGGAAGTTTACGACGTTCGCGATAAATACGGTAAGAAGAAGGATGGCAAATTAAATCCTTCTTGGATAAAAAGCGAAGGCGAAATGACCCGTAAAGTCGTATCCAGGCGACTGTCAAAGCACATACCAAAAGACTTTAACCAGGAACAAAGTTACGCATACGAGGATGGTGGAGATTCAACTTTTGAAGATGCCGAGGTTGTTCAGCCGGAGCCCGTCAAGATGCCCAAACCCGTCACAAACCCCTCTCCCCCCGATCCGGCCGGCAAGGAATTCGACTCCGATTCAGTACCCGAAGCCAAACCCGCTTCAGAAGACCAACTCGAACAACTCACCTATTATCTGTCTACAAAGCAATACTTCGAATGCAAAGGTATGGAAAAGAAAGAGTATGATGATTTTATGGCACAGCAAATAAAATATTTTGATGCTGCAAACGGGTGGATTGAATATTGGAAAGGATTGGAAAAGAAATGAAAGCTCTCATACTTCTATTATTCATCAGCGTCACCCTGAACGCGCAAGATACCCTCTTTTGGGATATTGATCCGGCACTGCCAAGAAATCAGGATTTACGCAGGTTCGATATTTATCACCTCAACACGATTGGAAGCAGTCTGCCAGATACTAACTTCTTTGTGAGAATAGATACGCTTGGGAGACCAGAAAGTGAAGTATTGAAATCAACTTATATGTGGTTCTTTAATACCCTTCCTGGCGAACATACGAATCATTGGCTGACTGTGGTGGCTTTGGATTGGCGTCTCAATCCTTCGGGATATAGCGATCCAGAAAATATAGCCGCACAGTACCCACAAACCCCATTCAATACAAGAGTGGGCAGACAAGAAATAAATGCGGTGCCTGGAGATACTTTAGTTGTTATAATACCAAAAGATGCGACAACAGGGTTAATAATAATCGTACCCAAATAAAAGATTTAACGCCTATTCTGCTATACTCGTCCACCCATTTACATCATCATTTAAAAAGCTTCTCAACGCATCCAGCTTATCTTCCGTCGTTTCATAAAAAGTCACAAAAGAAATATTGCCGGCGTCAAACTGACTTCTGAGCAATGTGGTATTTGTTAAGGAAATATCCCTGGTATAATAGACTATCTCGGTCGAATCCAACTTGAAGCGGGATGTTTCTATAAAAGTCGAATCCAGCCCCAGTATGCCGGTTGCCGCACCTGCTAAAGCCCTGCTCTTGTCAACGATAAACCTGGTGGTAAAGGAGTTGGGCAAGCGGGATGGAATCATTGCCAGGCCGGCGCTTTTAAGGAGCGAGTTAATAGCCCGGCCAAATTCCCGTCGGAAATCTCTTTGTTCGATTGATATTTGATTCAAAACCCGATTTTCGGTTGTCGTAAAACTGGAAACGGAAACAATGATTGTATCACAAGTGTTTGTAAGCAGATAATTCCCGCTCCTTTCAGATAGGAAATATGCCTCATCATCAACTTTCTCAACCATAAAATCTAAGTCTTGTTGAGTATAGGCACAGTTCAAAAACAACACCAAAAATAATAATGCTTTCATTTTAACCTCCTAATTCTTTGCTCTTAATAGAAAATTATCTACCTGGTAAACATCCCCGGCAATTGTACCGTAAATCTTTATCGTTAAACTGGTCGTCGTTGCCGTGAATTCATAAGATTGATTTTGATTGGCTGTGTTAGTGAAAATCAGCGTTTTAGTGTGCGCTCCAGACAATTCAACCGTCAAGTTGCCTGAACCGGAAACGCGATAAGCGTCAAATGTGAAATTATACATTGTATTTGCAACAGTTGTAACGACTTGCTGCATTAAGTCTGTTGATGATGCGGAATTTGTGAAACGCTGGGAAAAGCTTTGATTGGTTCCGGTGATTGCGCCGCTGCTTGTGCGCCAAGATTTACCGATAGCGTAGGATTCTTTGATTTCCTGTGCAGTACGATATGAGTTAGAATAGCGAACCTCGGATATTATGCCATTCCAGAACACCTGACCACCTCCCCGATCCCTTGATATAAGTAATTCTATTGCATTCGTTATGTCTACCGCATTCGTCACAGTTTGCGTATTTGTCTGGACGCCATTAATATACAGCTTTTGATCTCCATCGCGGTCGGCTGCAATTGCTATAAATATCACGGTCCCTTCCGTATAGGAATCTGCAGTTGAAAAATTTACAAAGTCGGCCGTTCCATCTGTTATACTTACTCTTAATTTGTCCGCTTCAGTTATCCAAATTGCCCAACTTTTTTTTGTAATGCCTGAATTTTCACCTTTTCCTGTAATGTAGAATCGCGACGCGGCAGAGACATCACCCACCTCGACCCAACACTCTATCGTGAAATCTCCTGTGCCAAGATTAAAAGGGTCGGCTGCCGGATCGTTAATTACGAAACCCTCATCAACCCCATTAAATTTTAAGGCGTTTCCGCCATCATAGGCTGGATTAGTACCAGTTAATTCATCTGCAAAATTTGCACTAAAATTCTCTGCTGTCAGAGTATTACTATTCCCACTTTGATCTACCGTTAAAGCGTCTCCTGTTTCGGCAGTATGATAAACATCATCAAAAATCCAATGACCTAACACGTTGGCATCGTCAAGCATTGTAAAATTGATATAGTTCCCATTCGTGATTATAGTCGCGCCAAATCCTAACGGCGAACTAAAATGGGGAAACCCCTTGAAACCGGGGAATTTTTCCCTTTGTGCCTGCACGAAAACGGATAAAAAAATTAAGATACAAATGATAAGTTTATACATTACCCAACCTCAAGTAGTTGAAATTCTATTTCTTTTCTGCTATACTGTTTTCCGGTTACCATAAAATAGATACTGCTTAAAGTTCCCCCGAATGCGTCAATGTGTGAATCAAACTCAGTATCGAATTGAACAGTGTCGCCAATCTCAAGAAAGTGGTATTCCGGTGTCAGCGTAACAAATTCAATCACTGTTTTCGGCTCTCCGAATTGCCCAATTGTTGAGCCGTCACCGCAAAAATAATCAATCTCGTTTGAAGCATAATCTTTTGAATCGTCGCTGTCTTGAATATTGACATAATTACAAAACATTTCGCGTTTTACAATATTCAGCGTGTTGTCATTCGATTGATTCAGGAAGCCGTGATATTTCCTGCGAATGTTGTCGGGCTGGAAATGGAAATCCAGGTCTTGTGCGGTATTTCCAACCTGTGAGCGCATAATCTTGAAATTCTGATTCCAGGGCGCCTTAATATCGCGTAAGAAAATTGTTTGATCCGAGCTTGCATAACTGTTTAGAACCGGAGCCATTTTGTACTTGCCATCCTGCCCGAGGAAAAGAAAAGACCGGCCAAACCTTGCCAGATCAAATAGTACGCTTTCCATCTTCGATACTTTGTCTAAATACAAAACATGATGCAACCGTTTCCCAACTGCCACAGAATCTTTGATCTGATCGTAAGCAGTATCGAAGCTGCCCTCGTTTATATCGGCATCGACAAGGCCCGCCTCGTCGCGCAGAAGCGATTCAATGATGTAAGGAGAGTGATCTATTACATCACCCGAGCTTGGTCCGCCGCGACCGGTTATCCAGCTTCCGTATTCTCTGCCCTGAGCACACACAAAAAACGTTGATCCTTCAACGAAGTTTGTCACGCTGTCAGATTGTCGCTGGTCTTGTAATATTCTCTCGTTTACAATCGTTTCTCTTATCGTCACACCCGGCGTAAAACCAATAGGTTGGCTACCGTACGGAATTGGAATAAACGACGTCGTTGTTTCCGTATGTGTCTGTTTCACATTGTAAGACAAAATTTTACGTATTATCTTTATTCTCAAAGCCTGCAAGTGAAAGGCGCTTGCTACTGAACCGCCCACCAGGTCTTGCACTGTCAATTTCAATTTTAAATTACTGAAATCACCATCCGGCACATCGAGAAATGTGAAATCATCGCTCTCTTTTGCGCTCGTATTACTTGCCGTTGCGCCGGTAAACCCAACATCGGCCGCCCTTGTTCCTGAAGTATTTACCTTAAAAGCAGTCACTGAAGTATTTACTGCTTCTATCCTGAATTTATTCTGAGTCTTTAGATAAGTCACATGATAATCATTTGTAAGCGTCGCCGCGTCGGTAAGCTGCTGGCATTGTCTTTCACACTCACGCGCCAAAATCTGCATGGTATAATAATATCCCTCATTTGGCGTAATATTAATACTGCCCCCCGCTTCTTGTATTGCAAAAGCATGATCTGCCGACCCGTCAAAGTGTTTGGGATATGTAAGAACTAATGCAATATTGCCTGCATCCGACGTTTCCCAGTTGAAATCGCTTGTCGTTGTTCTTTTAACTACCCCAAGCCCGTTTACTTCCGAATTATCCATCGTGATATAATTCCCGCTTTGCTGTGTATTGAGTGCTAAGATAATTTCGTCGTTCGCCGCCCAGGTTGTCGCATCGAGATAACCCGCAAACTCGATGTAGGCTTCTAATTCCTGAGACAACCGTCCGCCTGAATCGCTGTGCCTTGAAATCATTTCATCTGTCGAAAAGGCCGATATGTTCGGAAACGATACTATATAAGTTCCTCCCTCGGTATCGATGTCGAAACTATTAAATAGCGTATCGTCGGTCGGTTCATTGTTTCCGCTGCGCGGTCTCGGATAGAGAAAATAAAACACCGTCATAAAGGCGTCGCTGTTTTCAGTGTTGAAAGAAACAGTCATTCGAGCATTTGTTAAATCTTCTGCAATCGTGTCCTGAATATAGCCGGGCATTTCCCGTTTATCGTCCCAGATTATTAGCTTGTCATCGCTCCCGGCGTTTGGAAACCCACCTTCAATCGAATCGATTTGATGATCTGCTATTTCAAGTGTCATATCGGGGGTGGCGGAATCGGGATCATAATCAACGATATAAGCCGGAATAAAGGATTTATCTTTATGCTTATAAAGTGTTATACTTTCCCATGTGCCATACACAAGAGGAATTGGCTTGTCTATCAAGTCCTCATTGACTGCGTTATAAGCTGCGCCGCGCGTAATTTTGTTTTGTGGAATATCCGGCAAATCGAATAAACGACTATCAACAACGTCAAAAGACAAAGACAATATGCCGTATTCAAAACTTGACATTTTCCCTTTGTAATAGGGGAATAAATCATTAACACTTGAAATTCCTTCGTATCCCAAATAGATCGTGCAAATTTCAGTTTCAAATTCATTACTCGAAAAATTGTCTGTAAATCGTGTATTCGATCCCGCCGCGTCGTCTTTTTGCGTGTTATCAATTCTCACGCTTACGTTACCAATTGAATAACTGCCTTTGAACAAATCTGCGCGGTAAGCAACCGGGCGAACTTCTATATTTGCAGGAATGTAATCGCTTAATTCTGTATGGTAATCGGAAAATTGATAAGTGTTCGCGTTATCATCGATGATTTCAATAAAGAAATAGAATCCGCCAGCAAGGCGGTTTTCTTTGCAGTAGTTAAAAAAATTGCTATATGTGGCCGTGGAAATCAAAGCAATTCCTCCAACTGCAAATTGACTTCAAAGAAGTCTGCCGCTAAATTTCTTGCACGCAACTCCGGCCCATTCACCCACTTTACTAAATGTTCTATTACATCGACATTCCCATCGAAAAAGAAAAAAGGCTTTGCCCCATAATCAATATTCGCCAATTCCGCTTGTAAATCTGTCAACTGGGCTGCCGTCAATCTGAAAACAATGTCCCACGAATTATACGGCGTTGAATTTATAATATGTGCGTTTGGGTATCCGTGAACATCAAAATTAACTTCATATCTTTTAGATGTAATCACATCGTTCACGAACTGATAGTTAACCGGAAAAGTATAAATTTCCCCCATGAAAATATTTGCAACGGAAAAAGCAGAAGAGGCATCGGGATTCAAATCTATTTTGTATTTTGTTCTTGATCCAACGGGCGAGACAGTTAATATAAAATTCTTATTCGTGAATGTGCCCGAGTTAGTAGTTACAAGATCGTAAGATGAACCATTCCATTCATAAAACTCGATAACGCATGCAGCGGAAGAAGTCAAATTCCCCAACATAAAATAATCAATCGTTGTCGCTGCCCCAAAATCCACCACGATTGATACAGTCGAAGAACTTGAGGTTACATCGACCCCCAATGCTCGTAAATCCCTGTCAAATAGTCGCGTTTTATCACTGCTGCCGCCATTCGTCAGCGTTACGGTTGTTCCTTCGATGCTTTGACTCTGTATGCTAATAACAGCCATTTAACCCACCTCACTCAGTATTTCAGAGACAACACGGGCACCGCCGCGCTCGCGTAACATCTGTTTAAAGCTCAAAGCATCGACGGCGTTAATTGTGATGCTTATATTCTGACCCGCGGGAACCACAGTTCCTGCTTCATCCGGAATAAACAACTCCGGGCCGCTTTCACCGACAACCGATACACGCCCCAGGGGGGGGCGCCCGCCTTCCGCGAATAAGCCGCCTAATATTGACCCTATGCCTCCAAGAACTTTAAAGGCTGCACCAATCCCACCAAAGCCGCCGCCTGTAGCAAAACTCAATATCGTTGAAGCGATTCCAAATATTGCTGCCCTTGCAATTATAGCAGCCGCCATACGCTCAAGCATATCCACGAAATCATCCGCAAAATTGGAAAACACACTGCCGCCTTCACGGAACTGGCGCAAAATAGAAAATTCAAGAACGTCTGCTAATTGTAAAGCGCCGGCAGACATCATAGCCCAAAATTGCGATTGCTGGGGCGTCAGTCTTTCCGTGGTTATTTCGATCTCTTTGAGAGAGCCTGCAATAAATTTCGTCTGCTCCAAAAACTTTTCAGCCTGGAATGTGCTTTCTTCAAGCTGTTTGGGTAACTTTGAGATCGCTTTTCGTTGCGATTTGTCGATTGATCGGCTGAATTCTTCCATCGCCTGGGTAGCTGCTTTTTGCTGTTCTGCCCGGCGTCTAAAAAGATTTGTCGCCTTTTCTATAAGCGCTGTTTCACTGTTGAGTAGATTGTTTTGAACCCGGAGGGCTGTGGCACTATCATCGATATTTCCTACAAAATCTTCCCATCCCTTATTTATCTGTCTCCCAATTGCAACATTTTTTACAAACCAGTCATTTAATCCAATAAATTTCTCAATTACCGTGTCGGCAAACGTTACAATCGTGGTTAAGTTATCCACAAACTTTGAAAATTCCTTTGTTGAAGCGGTCACGCTTGGCAATAACTTCTCTCCAATCGCTGCCCCTAAGCCTTCAACTGCATCCTGAGCGTTAGAAACCGCACCCTTAAAAGTGTTAGCTAATTTATCAGTCGCCCCCGCGATACCGCTTTTAGGATCATTGAACGTTTTGAACATTGCTTCACGAAACTGCTTAATACTAATTTTCGTAAAATCATCAATTCCCCGGCGCATTTTGATGAGATTTAGAATACCGCGCTCCCTGAAAATATCGGCCGCACCCGCCCCACCCGCGAAAGCCCTACCAAAAGCGCTAGCGGCTTCCGGAATTGAAACACCCATAAACGCCGCTAAATCTGCTGTAACTTTGATCGAGTTTTCAGCATCCAGACCAAATGCTTTCAATGATGCACCGGCTTCTACGACTTCGCGAACACTAAACGGAGTGGACGCCGCAACCTCTTTGAATTTGTTAAAGGCTGCCGTTCCTCTTTCGAGACTTCCAAACATATTTTGAAGCCTGACCCGTAACGCTTCAAACTCACCGGCAATATTTATCGCCTTAAAGGTTACGAAAGAAGCTGCAAAGGCGGCCCCGGCGGTCGCCAACCCAACAAGCTGGCTTTGTAATCCAGCAAAGGCTTTATCTATCTTGGAAACTTCGCCTTTAACCTTTTCCGCGCCTTTTTCGGAAAACTTTATTGTGTATTTTCTAACCGTGGGCACTGCCATAAATTAATGCCTTAATTAAAATGAACTTGACTACGTTCGTATACAGTTGTATACTGCTCTCACTAATTTGATTAGTTAAATATAGCCGCATTGGATGACATCGTGAATAAATTATCAAAATGGGTTGTTATTGTCTGGACTATCTTTTGTTTTATAAATTTTTTATGGGATTTCTTTAATGCTTTATTTGATCCCGATCTAGTGTCTATAAACATTTTAGCTGCATTTTTCGTCTCATTCTTCTGGTTGTTTTGGTGGTCGATCATTGCAATCCCGGTTACAGTTGTTTTTTACCTGACGAAAAGTAAAAACTCCAGTTGTTCTAAATGCGACACCCGGAGAAAAGCGATTGATTCGTTTTGCATTGAATGTGGATATAAGTTTTAGACCTTCTTCGCCCTCCGCTTCGCTTTCTCCGCCTGCGCTAATTCAATTTCCCGGTTGACTGTGAGGATTGCTTCAAGAAGTCGTGCATTACAGTCATCGAAATTTCGGGCGGGGGCGATTCCGAGTTTTGCGGCTTCGTGTCTTTGGAAAATCTCCGAAAAGTATTCACACTCACGCCAATCACGCACCCAATTCCAGCAGCCAACAATACAAAAATCATCAAAAATAACGCCGCCGCCCAGCCCAGCATACTCGCTAAAAAACCAGCTAAAGAAATGATCAGAGTTTTTAAATTCATAGGTGTGCCTTTTTCCTTCCCGGCGTTTCGGGGATTTTACGAAATAGCTTTCCCCCTTTTTCCATATCTGGCAGCCGCACTGCTCACCGCAGGGGATTGGTGAAAGGAGACCAAAGACCGCGCCCCAGGTGAACAGTGTCAGCTTTTTTTTTCTTCTTCCGGCTTTATAAATACATTAGCAAAAACTTCGCTTGCGCCTATCGTTAACTCTACCTCTGAAAGCTCATTAAGCGGCTCAGGGTCGTCGTAACCCTCGACACCATACATGAATGCCAGTTCAACAAAATCAATCGGGAATTCGGCATTCTCAGCCAATTTTCTGAATGTTACACCGGCTGCTTCGAGAGCCTTTTTTAACTCTTTTCGCTGCGCCCAGGTAACGTCTTTGTATTTAAATTTTACCATACCTGATCAACCGCGTCTGCAACTTCAAAATTAACATAATCAGCGCCGCCATGATCGTTCACCATGTCGATTGTCAGATTCACTTTTTGCGGAGTTTCACTGTCTCCGGTATCGGTTGAGGCTTCACGAATCATACATTGACCGGTATCGGCCATAAAATAGCCGGCGCTTGCATTCGTGCCAATGTTCAATGTGACATTGCCCAACGACGTCCCTTTGCTCCGTAACAATACATCGCTGTTAGCATCGTATTTGACAACAGCATTCATAACAACAGCCGACCCCATATACTTTATGTTATCCGCCTTTCCGGATGAAAACCCCAACCACGCATAACGGCTTTCTATCGTGATCTCTACTGAATAAAACACAAGATCAAGAGAATCGATTGACAGCGTAGACGTTCCATTGTGAAACGTCGGAACCGTTATGGAAGAAAAAACATTTGTACCGCTTGGGTTGCTCGTTTCTTCATAACCCATAGCCGTTCTCAATCCCGCGCTGCATACACAGCGACCGCCTTGCACAGTAGGATCAAACTTGATACGCAGATTATCTACTACGCAAGATGTAAGTTTCTGCGATTCGTTAGCGTTTGGGTGTTTAATCAGCGTAGTAAAAAAGAATCCCGCATTACCGGAAAAGAGCGGATTTGTTGCGCCATCCAATGTGTATGTTTTCAAAAATGGCGTGCCTGCCGCTTCAACTACCTGCTGCGTAACGCCATAGAGCATTTGCCCCAAAATATCCGATTGTGCTATAAAGTCAGGTATCTGGTAAGTTTGCCATAAGCCGTTATCCGTGCTAAAATAATCATTGACATCTGCCATATTAACATCCCTGTTACGCATTTCGGTATCTTCAAAAAAGGCAGGATCAAAAGAAGGTGTAGCGCCACCGATTATGTCAATTTTCTCGTAATTACTGCCATCACTGCTTACAGTTCCAAAAGTGCTTTCCTGTAGGATTCCGAGATGAGAATCATATTTCCCAAAACCAGTTTTAAGTGTTGCCATCATTAACCTCAAAGTATTCAGGATGTTTCTTTATCTTCTCTCCGCTTATTTTCACTGTTTGCCCCAGTTTTAAAGAATGAAATTCCTTTATGCTCAACAAACCCTCAGGCAAGCAGATAAAACGAGTTGCAAGGAATTGGGGAGAAGCTTTAACTTTATTTTCAGTTTTATTTTTAGTTTCATCCACGTCTTTTCACCGTTACGCTTAATTGTGATCGTTTAATGTTTGTATTTTCTTCCGGGGCATCGTAGATCACCGGAGAGACATCAAGGCTGAACCATACTGGATCATTGGATGTATTTTGATATAACCAGTATTTCACTTCTTCCGATAAATCCATAATAAATTCTTGCGTTTCCAATATGTCTCGCCTAATTATCTGAGCTAAAAAGAGATATTCGTACTCCTGACAATCGCTTGCTCTGTTTACCGTTTCTTCACTTTCCAATCGCAGCAATATCGCCCTGTCGTACTTGCCTATCACTTCCAGACTATCCTCATCATTATCAGGGAAACGATAGACGCTTTTTACCGTTGCGTCTTTGATATTTGTCGTCAAGACAGTTTCAAGCCCTTGAAATATGTTCCAGGCGATGTTTGTGTGTGCCATTTTAATACTTCGCTGTTTTTAGCGCTTGGTACAAAAGCCTTGAGAAAGTATCTACCAACTGCTCATCTTCGCAAAACTTATCATAGTTCAGCAAATGAAACATCCAATGCACCAATTCATGAAAAAACACTTGTTGTACCTGGGAATCGGGCCGACTATCTTCTTTTGTTTGCAAACATATTTCATTTCTACGAAATCGCGCAGAACCTTTTGAATCTTCTTCAAAGATCAAATCATCTTTAAAAACAACGGTAATCGTTTCCCCAAACAACTCGAATGATTTTGGTATCTTCATCGCGCCATCCTTATAGCTGTAAACTGTTGCACTTCCTGCCTGTCGGTATGTGGGAAAAGCTCAATATCCCAGGTATCGTTTAAAGAGAACGTTCCGACAAACTCAGCCTCGATGTTACTTGTTAAATCCACCCGCCGATTATCGCTGTTCGAGTTCCGCGTTTCCTGCAATGTAAAATCAAATGTTCCGCCGTTGTCTCTACTTAGCTTCCAAGTCGCCGTCCCGGGTGTGCCTGATGTGTCTATCGTGAGTGTCCATACTTCTTTTTGCGATCCGGTATAACGGCCAGATAACTTTAGATAACCAGCCGCATTGTTGGAGGCACCCTCGTAAGCATTGAATCCGCCAATCTCCCTTGCGCTTTTCTGTGTTCGTAGAACTATTTCACCGTTTAAGATTCGCTGAATAATGCCAGGCTTATCTTCAACTTCTAACGGTTCCGGGTTATCAACCTGCTTTAACATTTTGATCGCTGTCGGATCGTCGGGGTTGACTTGTGAAATAATTATATAACAGGTGAGCAGGGCAGTGGCTCTGTTGATCCAGTAATCATAATCGCGAGAATTGTAAGATGTGCCAGGGGTCAATATCTTTTGAAACGGTACAGCATAAACGCTTTTCAGCAATCCTTCAAGCATTTCTTGAGCGTCATTCCTTGCAGCGGACGTCAATACACTCCAGTCAGGGCCGTTGTGCATAGTAGAGCTTGCCGGATCGCTGTCATCGGAAATCCGCACGTAAAGAATATCTGAAGATTCTATATAAGAAAATTCGCCGGCCGCCGGGGTGGTGGTTGCAGGGGAAGAGGCCGTCATTTCAACACCATCGTCAAACACCATTGCAACATATCCAGATTGGTCTATCTTGTAGACGGCGCCCGATGTGTTTTCCCATCCCGTGAGCGTTTCCAGACCTTTATATTCCTGAATAGCCCGATAAACGCGAACCAGATCACTTGTCGTATTACAATATTCGATTGCCATTTAATCGACCTTGTGCTCTTTCTGCTGTTGATGTATCGCCGGATATGCAAACCGCCAATGAACATTTGTCGAATCATCGGCCTCTTTAACGCCGATTGGTGCAATCTCAAGCTTGATTGTCTCGGGAGGAAATGATTTTGAAAGGGTCGCATGAATGTAGACATTGTTGGCGCTGTAGTAATCACCGGCTTTGCGTATCGTTTCCAGTGTTACAGCTACGCCGTATTTAATCCCGGAAACCGCCTTACTCGCTGTCGAATAAACACCGGGATAGGCTTTAATCGTAAACAAAACGCTATCGGTAGTCGGCGAGGCCGCGCCAACGTTATCAAAGTTGGTGTAGAACGTTCCTAAATACAGCCTGTCAGAGTTATTAGACACTAAAGGCGCACTACCCGCCCCTGAGTCGGCAACAGCTAAAGGATTTGGATCAGTAAAATAAAAGTCGTTCAAATCAATAACGATGTCGTTTGTCGTGCCGGATGTAGTATCCATTAGTGCAATCCCGGCACCCGACCAATCAAGCCCGGATGTTTTCTTGCCCCAGGTATAATTTACTTGCTGTGTAATAGCCAAAAGGCTAAGTAATAATATTAAAATAATCGTTCTCATTTTTAATTTCCTCCAATGTCAGAATTTACATAACGCACATAATCATTTGCGCCGTTTTCGGTTGTATCTGCGACTATGTGAAGTGTTACTGCGCCACGGGTATGCCCAATCTTGAATATTTTTTTGGGCGAATATGTCGCGGCCGTGTTTCTGATTCTTATTTCGAGATATTTTCCCCATCCCCAACCGGTCTCATTGCTGATCGGGATCACTACTGTCTGCTCGCTTGTCTTGTTTGTTGCGCTGATTGTTGTCGCTGTGATCGCTGTCCAGCTTGTGGCCGGCGTCCCGTCGTAAGAGAGTAAGCGCCAATCCACAGTGTCGGCAGTGGTGATGTTCGGAATTGAATCCGTAGAGGCAAATATATCCGTTTCGTTCCACTCTTTTTGAGAGAACGCAAACGATGTTAGAATAAGCAAAAATAAAATATTTTTCATCTTATTATCTTTCCGTTTTTGTCAAATTGAACACCACTAAAGTACCCGGATTCAGGCCGGTCCCTTTCTTTTCCTATTGATGCTTTCGGGTTCCAGACTTCTGCGAGTTTGCCGCTATTAGTGATCCGTGTCGCACCCTTTTCCCACTTCTGCCGTAATTCGTCACGTTCGCCTGACTTTAATTCCCTAACCTCATCACTTTGAATTTGCCGACATTCACGCTCTAATGAAGTGTCGATATTGTCGCGCATTTTCTCTTGTTTTTTGTCAAATCTTACAGAATCCATTTGACTTCCTTACCGTTTTCATTCACCAAATTAGGCGCAGGAAACGTTTTCTCGAAATAACCCTCGCCCTTTTCCTTCTCCGCTTTCATCTTACTTAAATAAGCGTAACGATAAAATGTTTCTTGAGAAACCAGGTCTTGGCGAACATGAGCAACCTGAATAGACGGATCGATCACAATTCGATAGTCTGTTTTCTCTTTAACCTGTCGCCAGAAGTAAACATCCTCAGAAACGTCGTTTATGCCATGTCTATGCTTAAATTCCATGCCCTCTACAACGTCTTTGTTTTTCTCGTCTTGCCTCATACTGTCGATAAGAGATTGTGGAATCGGGCCATACTTAAAATAGGGCGGTGAGATTTTTTCCAGTACTTCGCGGTCTATCTTTACACAGCCCATCCCGATCATATCAGCGTAAAATAATTCTTCCACCGGGTAGCGCCAAATAGGTTGAAATACCTCGAAGTTAACTTCGTTATTCATTACAATTGGATGATAAGGCGGAGCTTTCAGGTAATACATTCCAGCATAAATAGGATATCCAACACCCTTCACGAGCAGCTTGTAAAGCGTATCATCTTGCAATTTCTGATCGCCGTCAAACCATATCGTAATATCAAAACCACGCTCAAGCGCGATTCCTACACACTCGTTACGGTTGGCATCAATGGGCACAGTTGACGGGGTGAAGAGTTCGACCTGTATCTCATACGGCAATTCTTCTACCCGGGAAAGTGCGTATTCCGTAGTGCGATGGAATGACATCAAAAAATCTTCCGGTACCATCTTCATGGGAAACGCAAGCGGAACAAATATCCCTACTTTTTTTACCGGTTTATCCTTCAAAGCTGTTATACCTTTTACTTGCAGGTTTCCAGCCATTGAAAGCGTTGCCATGATTGCGGAATAACCCGTGGTTCAATTTGATGTTCAAGCCTGAGTAGAGAAAGAAGCGTGGGTGAACACCCATGTATTCCTCTACAACGGCCTGTTGTTGTTCAGTCGTCAAATTTTTAGGATTAAAAACAACCCTTTTAACATCTTCTATCGATGATTCTGTCGCATCAAAGGCGACACTTTCAACAGGTGCCGCCTTTGTTCTTTTTTTAGCCATCTTTTAATCCTTATGCAGATGTCGAATACAATTTACAAACCGCACTATCATAAATTACGCCAGCAGTATCGACATAATTCAAGATAAGCCCACTTTGCGCTCCAGGTGCGTCCCTGTTGACTTCAACACCGGATTGGTTTAACCATGACCATGCGTATCCAATACCGCGCCGGGCAAACAACAAGCCGCCATAAACATCGCTTGTCGCGTCTTCCGTTGTGCTGCTAATCCGGTTCGATTTAAACCACTGTGCGCCGTAAAGCGTCGAAAGAAAACTCGTTTGCAGAATTTCATTTGCTTGCTGCACACCGGCAATAGTTGTCGATGCTACCGGAGTCAATTCATCGCGGAGGTTGTCGTATTGATGGGGGTGAACAACGGCAAATAGCATATCATCAACTTCGTTCTTTTCCAGTAACAGAATTCCATCTAACACATGCGAGATTGATAAAGCGGCGTTCGTTACGCCAGCCCTGGTTGTCCAGTTCGTTGTTCCGGATAGAATACCAAAGATAGAATTATCGTCTTGTTTTGCTTTCGCCATACCCATAGCCTCACCCGCACCAGCCACAATGTCTTGAGCGGATTTTGAGACTGCAACATCGCCGGCGATTATATATACAGACCGACGCGTCATCGTCAGCGTCGGCATGGTTAAGGCCATCTTGTGACTTGTCGGTGTTCCGGTTTCGGCAACAGTTGTCGAGCCGATCACTTCTGTCCAACGGGGAAATTCAGCGATTAAACCGGGTAAGCCGTTTCGATTACTTACCTGTACCAAGTTAGGGCCGAGTACCTTATCTTGATAAATGAACTCAGCCCGTAGAGTGATCTCCGGGATAAGTTCGGTTATAGCCGTGGAGGTGGTTATTCCAGCTGCCATTTGTTATACTCCTTGTTTTGACGTGTATTTGGCGTAATGACCAACCCATTCAGAGTTGCCCTCATTACGCATTTTCCATATTTCGTCGAGGGGCAACACCCCATCGACTTTGCCGCCTTTCACCGCAATAATACCCGGCTTAGGCGTGTTCGTGGAGCCTTTAAACTCAAGAATAGCTTTCATTCGCGTTTCAAGCGGGAGCCCGGACACGATTTCTTTCTGAGTATCGCTTAAGCCTTCTGTTTCTTTTTCAACATTCTCGGCTTCTTGCTTTTCCCAGGCTTCCCATTTTTCGCGGTATGGCTTAAGCTCACTTAATTCAGATTCATGCTTTAAAGCCAGTTCTTGCCACTTCTCTTGATCTTTCAGCTCCTTATCTTTCCGCTCCTTTTGTTCCGCTTCGAGCGTCTCTAAGCGTTTGGCAGTCTCTGAAAGCTTGTCAGCCGCTTCCTGCTCGCGCCTACGCGCTGCCATGAGACTGTTTTGCAATTCTTCACTACTTTTAGGCTCCGGGGTTTGCGGCTGCGGAGTGGTAGCCGGGGGTGCGGCATTTGCGCCTGACGCTGGCGTATTTTGTTCTGCCATTACTAAAGTCCTCTTTAAAGTTTAGACCAACGAAGAAAGGGCAGCCGGTAACACAGATTTCTCTGTATTCCAACTGCCCTTTGAACAAAGCATCGCTGGTTCCCTCAGTTACATGCCTGCAACGTCACCGGGAATTAATTTAAGCATAAGCATTGCGAACTTAAGTTAAACTTTTCTCATAGTCAACAAAATTTGACAACTTTGGCGATTTACATTTTCACACTGTTATTTCAATGTCTTCTGCACATTTAAGACACAGCCAAGCAGACCCACCATGACCACAAATGACGCCAAGCTTATCGCCGTTTGAATGCAACGACAATACTGAGCCAAACGCGTTATCTCCATATTTAGAATCTGTTATACGTGGATTTCCTACAAAATTGACAAATTCCGATGAGCCACTCGAAGTATTTGAAATACCCATTTGTTTATCCCATCCTTCCGGCTGATTTGGCAAACACTTTTTACAGAAATTCCCAAACCGACCACTACCGGGGCCTGTATCCCATGAATAATATTTTAATTTGAAACTCGGTCGGCCACAATCGTCGCATAAAAACTTCATAATTTCTCTCCGGTTAATCTGTATCGATCACAACTTTACGTGTATTACTTGATCTCTCGTTTTGCGGTTCCAGTTTTTCACCATTTCATCATCGACCAGGTTAATGATTTTCTTGAAATCCTTATCACTAACGCCGCCAACTTTATACTTGCCGCGATCCTCGTGCGCTGAAACGATTGTCGCAAACTCTTGCAGCCAGCCGATTAAGGCTGAAGTGCGCGAGACAGCACGAATCTTTAAATCACGCATTGTAAAACCACGCAAGCGGAAGTTAGGCGTAGCCGAAAAGCGATCTAATGAAATTCCCTTTATTGCCGTCGCTCCGCGCTTGCCTGATTTGTTTACAAAGCCCTGCGCCTTACGGTCAATGTAGCTTTTACTATAGGGCGGAAACTTGCGGCCTTCACGATCTATACCACGCGCCGTGCGAACCTTGATAAGTTCAACGCCGAGTGTGGCGATCTTGCGCCACAAACCAGAGGTTAGGGTAAAGGCTTTAGTTAAGTTTTTTGCGATAAGCGCAGCCTCTCAAGTTCTTCTTTAAGAATCTCTACTACCTCAACTTCGTTTTCTTGTTGAAAATAAACGACCAAAACCACAAACAAAGCAATCTTTAGGTGGGGAGAAAGAGAATCCAGTTGCTTTTTCGAATAAGCAAACAGTATATAAACAGGATGCACTTTGAATTTTATTAAAAACTCTGCCGTGTCTTCGGAATTTATTATATCTGATCCATTTAACGTATTGCCAGTTTTTGAATCTACTAAATCAAAAAGATTATCGACTACGATCATATTTCTATTCTTTGCCATTAACTATAACCAATCTTTTTTAATTCATCGACTGTCGTCTCGTGAATTTTTGCTAAAAAATCAATCTGACAAGTTGCTTTGAGTTTGCCGTGAGCTTCGTCATAGTTTGTCGTTAAATCATGCTTATCAGGATTGACTTCCGGCAACCAGGTAATATCTTCGTAAATTGCTTTACTATACCATTTCGGAACTATTTTATAAAGAACAATTCCACATCTTTTACATTGCTGTTTTACAGCAGTTTCATACGTCATAGACAACCCGCCAAGCCAACCCATTCCCCGCCATTCGGTATGGCCTTTAATCGCACAAATTATTCGTTTTAGTAGGTTCATACTCATATCTCTATTGCTGTGTTTATATAAGGTTTATTTACATCAAGAGTTTTTACGTGAACCAAAACAGGGGCATCAATTTTCGGCAAATCTTTTATGGCTGATTCAATTCTTCGACGGTTGCATCATGTACTTCCGCTTGAACCTCGACGGGATAATTTCGATTGAAATACTCCAGTTGGTCCATATTCTTCGACGATTCCAAAGTATGTTTATCTGGGTAGAGTTTTGGAAATTGCCATTGCTGAATCTTCTCATTGTGATTTAATCTATGATTCCACGCAGGGACAATATGATAAACAACGACCCCACATCTTTTACATTGCTGTTTTTCAACAAAATCACCGCTAATTATTAGACCGCCAAGCCAACCCATTCCCCGCCATTCGGTATGGCCTTTGATAGCACAAATTATTCGTTTTAATAGGTTCATATTGGAATTCTTTCAATGCTGGTAAGTGTCTTTTTCAGGTCTTTAATAGCAGCATCCCTTTTTATTTTCAATACTCGCTTAACGCCTGAATAAGTTAAACTCAAAAGTTGCGATTTTGAGAAAAATGTTCGAATATATGCCCTGCCTTCGCTGCTTTCAACAGTATAAGATTTCACGTAAGTAGTATTATACTTACCATCGTAAAGATGTTTTTTCCACTTCGATTCCGCAATTTTCATCATTCCCTTTATTTATATTTGACAGGCTCAACTATTTTACCCGCTTCCTTTTATTATCTTCATCCAAACGCCTTTACTATTTATCCACCTTACTTTTATGTAAAAAATCAAATTCTCTTAATTCATTTTCGAGCCATTTAATAAGTATTTGGTATGACTTTACACCAAAATTACGTTGGTGTAAAAGATCATGTTTTGATACTGTTTTTAGAAATTCCATTAACTCATCTTTACTTCGGAATTCCTTCCTACCGTTTAATTCCTTCAACTTCCAATAAACCTTATTTGCCAATCCATAAAAGTTTTTTTGTGAATTCAATAATAAAAAATCCTCTTTTTTGTATTTCATGCTCCAAATTCCTTTACCGCCTCTAAAAAGCTTTCTTTTACTATATTTGCCACATCATTTCCAAGTTTCTCGATAATATCTTTATCGGGAACAAACACAGGACTCGCTAAACCAAGATCAATAATGATTTCAAGATATTTGCTTATAGTTAGCTTTTTATTGGCTACTTCCTCGACAACACGAGCGTACTGTTCTGGTGTAACTCTAAGACCAATGAATTTATCTTTCATGACCCAAACGCCTCCGCTGCTTTAAAACTTATCCACTCATGCCGACAATTAAAGAAGGGCGATCCCCCTTTAATAAAATCCAAATCCGGCGCATTCTGTATATCTTCACGTGTCCACCCTGTTTGCTGCCGGGGATCGGTCACGGCTCTTGTGCAACTATCCCGCGATGTCGGAATGAGTGTTGCAGGAAAGTAAAAGAATAACTTCACATCGTTTTGTTGATAAACGGCATCCATCACCGCCCGGTCGAAGATACTCATCGACGTTGACACTTCCGTTGCCGCCCTCCTGCCTTCTATCGCCAATCGCTCTGCTGCTTCGTTTTTCACTTGCTTGAATGGCCGATTGCTCAACTTGCTCTCAATTGCGAACTTCGTCATATCTGCCGCTATCTCGTCGCGGAATGCGGCTAAAACTTTCGCTTCTACGGCTTCCAGGTAAGCGAATAATTGAGCTTCGCTTTGCCCCGTTAAAACAAAATTCAATCCTTGTGCTTGGGATACCTGGCGACTAAAGTCTAAGACGCTTTGGATTGTTTCGGATTCAAGCCTCACGCCACGTATAAGAGCTTCAGAGTACCCCAGGGTATCCAGAGCATCAAGCAGGGTATTCACATCGAATATACCGCGCTCCACCAGCCGTGATAAGTCGTTTGCAAACTGATTCCCGAGCTTGATTAGCAATTCTTCGAGCTTTTGCTGCTGCTGATCGATGAATGCTGTTTTGCTGTTCAATAGATGTCGGAGATCAGGCATTACATAGCCATCCTCAATTGTGCTCTGTGATCCTTCATGCGCTTCTGCGCTGCTTCGTAATAATCTTTATCTAACTCAAACCCTACGTAATCAAATCCCTCCACTTCACAAGCAATTAGACTTGAGGCACTGCCAACATGAGTGTCAAGGATTAAGTCGCCCTCTTTGGCGTAATTTTGTAATAGCCAGCGGTAAAGGGCAATAGGTTTTTGGCAAGGATGAATTTGTAAATAGTTTTTTTCATAGTTTTTTCTTGAGAATCCATTTTGCCAATTAATATGAACGTAATCGATTTTTTGCTGAAATGATAAACTTGCAATTTCACACTGACTAAAAAAGTTTTGCGTTTTTCCTTTGTACCAAATTAGTGCTCCGCCTTTTAAAAAACAGTTATAATAATTTGCTCCAAAAATTATTTGACGTTTTGACACTCTTTCCAATTCTTTAAAATACTCATCTTTTGGTATTTTATTATTCCAGTTTATAGCAGGAGCAGTTCTTTTTTTTCGCTTTCCATTGCTTATTTGACTACTTGGTAAAAAATCCCCAATCCCATAAGGCGGATCAACGATAGCCAAATCAAAATGATTATCGGGAAAGCGTTTCATGCCTTCTATGCAATCGATATTTTCAAATAGACTCATTGCTTAAAGCTCCATTCGTATTTTCTGCATTAAACAACCCCCTCGTTGCCCGATTCTTAAGCATATTTTCTTCAATCAGCTTCTCCGCTGCCTCCTTATCTAAATCGGGATTCTTTTCGATTAGAAAATCTTCTCGCGTAGACAATCCATGCTTCCATTCCCATTCGGCTTGTTGTCGTTCCTGTTCGGGCTCCATCGGAAATTCCGGCTCCGCAAAATCGGTAATCATCTTGGCGGTTTCCGGTATATTGTAGCCCCAGGTGTGGAACTTATTCATTCCCTGAATCACTTTGAACAAGCGCCGTTCCTGAATGATGTAAATATCGGTGATATCAGACCGCCGTCGTTCCAGCAGTTCCCGGTTGCTCACGACGATTGCAAATCCCGACATCGGGCTGCCGGATTCCTTCAGGTTCGCTTTTAAACCGTAAAACCCGAGTTCAAGATTAAGCAGGCCCCGGAAAAACTCTAACGATTCCGCTAACTTCGGCGCAAAGTCAATATTCCCGGCTTGTCCCTCATCGCCCAAATCCCAAACGAATTTCCCGACTTTTATGATACGCTCATCGCTTGTATTCATCGGCAAGTTGTGTGTCGGCCATCCCCTCACCCAGGGTTGCCCGTTAGACATTAGCCGTTGCCCGTGTAAGCTGTTCATTATTCCCGTCAAGAATGCTTCACACAGTTCTACAATCGAAACCAATCCGCTGCCCCAATAGCTGTCGGGTGTTGGTTTGCTTAAGTCAACCAGCGGCATAATCCCGTAAGGATTCTTCTCAGCGGGGAAGTTTTTATCCGGCCACCGGTTGCCATGTGTGTCGTGGAAGAAATAATGCTCATCTGAAATAAACAGATAGGCGTCACGGCTAACGTTTTTACTGTTTTCGTCTTGTTGCAAGGGAAAGTGATACCCTACCGGATAAGTTTTGCTAATAATATATCCGTCCTCCGTCTCCGGGAAAACAGGTATATAATCCGTTTCTATATGTGCCAACTTTGCCCCAGAGAAATCGGCAAACCTTACAACCGTATTGCCGAGCAAGTTGGCATATTTCTCGCCCTTCTTTATACCAACATTCAACTGTGGTTCATCGGAGAATAATAGCTGTATCCCATCATCCTTTCCATCAACCGGTTCGCCGTTCTTATTGACAAGGCTCCGCAAAGGAAACTTGTCGTAAACTTGCGCTAACGTATCTACAACGTGCTTGACAAGTTCCGAATTGAAAAACGGCGATATCTTCCAGTCTTCTTCATCAAAAAACTTCTTTATATATCCGATTTGATTCTTTTCGTAAAAGTCAGTGCTTTTTTCAAGATCGATTCGGCGTTGATTCGCGTTTTGAACCCGTGATTCAATTACCGATCTTTCGATCAAGTTCTTAATTAATCCTGTGCCTGGATGTGTCATACCGCCCTCTTTACTGCGCCCAATCCAGTGCGCTTTATCGGCCAATTGTAATAAATTAAATAACCCAACGCCGCGGAAATGTGATGCAAGCCAATTGCCTCTTGCGTTTTGTTCAAGCGGCCATCCGCCAGCCGTTCGCCCTTGTTGAAATCGTTGATTGTTTTCGGGCATGTCTGCGGATTGACGTGATAACGGATATACCCGTCACTCGATCTCATAACGCTGTTTACGCTGTTTACCCGATCTTTCACGTAAGGATTCGATGGTTTAGCCATTACGCGAAAGCCGGCTTGCTGTAATATGTGTAGATCGGATTCAGTCGCGTTCGATTCCCGAGCCCGGCCAGTTGAATCCGGATAAATAAAAACCTGGTGCGGTTTATATAGTTCTTTCAGTGCATCACGCATTTCATACGTGTTCGAGTTATTCAAGTATATTTCGCCAAATTGATAATATTCGTCGTTCCTTATATGCCCCAACGTTGCCGTCATGGGATTGACATTAAAATCCATACCGACCGCTACCGGTTCGTTTGGATTGTACTTTACAGTCTCAAAGTTGTGCTGACCGAATGCCCAATATGCTAAACCCTCATAAGATTCAAAACTTGCTTCATATTCTTGCCGGAAGGTCTTTTCGTCAAGATGTTTCCTTGCTGCTTCGATTTCAGCGACTGGCAAAATATCCGCCGAATGCCAACCGAAAAACGCAAACTCATCCTTTACGTGTATTGCGCCTTCACCCGGAACAATTTCCGGTAAAGCGCCATCAGAAGCCTCAAGCGCCAAGTCGTAATAGTGATTTCTGCCTTCCGGCACGCCAATAAGCCAGCACCATCCCGCCCTATCTGACAGCCCGGGCCGCACGTTCTCACTCCACGCAGTTTCCTTCATGTTTCCGTATTCGTCAAGGATACCGCCGTCCCAGGGCGTTCCTTCGATACGCTCAGGCTTATCCATTCCAACCACATGGATTTCTGACGGGGAAACATCTTTAGCGCCGCGAAGGTAAATAATTAAATCGCTTTCGCGTGGCCTCTCCGCCCACCATGGCTTCGTAAGCTCTTTCAAGTCGGCCCAATAGATACGCTTCGCCTGTTTGTTAACAGGGGCAGCCGCAAAGTAATAACGCCGCGAAAACGGCTTAGACTCACACTGTGCCATTATCGCTAAATAGCGTTTAGCCAGTTCCGTTTTTCCGCTTCGCCTTCCCGCTGGAACTACTTTGAATCTTGCGTTTGTTGTTAGTAGCCGGGATTGCGTAGGGTGTGGGCGTAGATTTTTCCATCTCTGCGAAAAGTTGTTTTGTTGTTGGTTCATCTGGTTTATCGTCAAAAGGTAAAAAATTAGTATCGCGCTGATTAAGGTACTGTTTACCAAGCCAAATACACATAGCCGGGCTTCTATCTGCAAGCTTGAATTGGGAGCGCCTGAGTGACACTTTGCCACCTTCGCTCCCCTCTTTAAAGGTGTCGGTAAAGTCTTTGCGTTTGCTAAGTGTGCCTTTCGATATTCCCAAAAACGCAGATATTTCTTCATAGGTGCATTGAAGATAAGCAAGCTTCTTAACTGTTTTCAAATCGATATTGACACGCGGCCTACCCATCTTTTTCTTGACCTTTGCCACACTACGCCGCCTGCTTTTTTGTTTCACTCACAATATCCGCCCGAATATTTCTGTACGAAATCCATAACGTTTTTTCATCCAAAAGCGAACTTTTGCGTTATCCCATTTAGGCGGTATCAATAATACGGGTATTGTGGGCAGTTGCGGAATACCATTTTTTATCAACAAAAACATTTCATAAAACCACCTTATTAAAAATCGGCTTTCCGAGATTGCTTGCTGGCAACAGAAAGCCGATTTAAACGTATAAAATGGGGTCGCTGTTGGCGCAGACCGTTCGGATCGAGACCATACGGTGTGGGTTCGATACCCACCGACTCCACAAACCCATAAAGGATTTCATTATGAATATACGCTCACCGCCCTAAAAAATCAAGTTCTGAAATAAAACTGGTACTGGATAGATTAAATCCCAAACCCGCTCCCCTTCACTGGGGAGCGAGAAAGGAATATGTATTATGGGAAAATGTAAGCTTAACATCTATTCAAGTCAAGCAAAATATTTAAAGTTAAAGTCAAAATAAGTGATTTAGTGCTTGACTTATGCGCATAGTATGTGCATACTGTTGATGAACTTAAACAAGGAGAAACGAAATGAACGCAATTAATTTCCAGGAAGGCCAACGGGTAACTCTTGAAGCCACAAAAGGTATTTTTATTGTAAGGTCTCACTTTGTAGTAGGCAAATTCTGCTCTATGACTTGGTTGTTATCGCCTGCAGGCGAGGTAGTATGTGAAATGACTTCAAGAATTCACAAGGTTGACTGACGAAGCTCAAAGCAGAAACGGGGATTGCTCCCCGTCTTAACCTAAACAGAAAAGCAGATGTAAAATGAGCAAATATTATGTTTATTTTATCGGCTGTTCTCTAAGCTGGCAAATGATAGAGGCCAAATCTCACTACGACGCAAAATGGATATTTGCAAGAAAGCATGGGCAAAACTCAATTGATTATATCGTCGCAACACTATATTAAAAACCCCTGACTTTCGCCAGGGGTTCAACCTACATTCGTAGATTTATTATGAATAAGCTTTTTCAATATAACTCTCCGAGTATTTGAAATCAACTTAAATTTTAGGAGAAAGAGCGATGGGAAACAAACAACTCAAAATCGGTGATCAAATTGTATATTCTGTTCCTAATTCATCTGGACTTCAATGGGGATTTATATCAAAAATAGCCGGCGGAAATATATTTTGTAGATTTTGGTCGGAATTGATGTTGGGATCGATTAGAACTATTTCAACCGGAGAGCTTTGTAAACGAGAAAATTTAAAACTCACATGGCCAAATGTTCCAGAAGAAATAATAAGTGCTTGGCTAAAATTCTTGAATAAATAGAAACATAATGGCGCTCAAGGCATCCCGCATGGGGCAGGAGTAAGCCCTTGAGTGTTTTATTTATCAAAACTATAAAACAGGGAGGAAAAAAATACCAGAAATGAATATTTATCTCTCACGACCAACCGGGAAATATCTTTTTTTACAACAATTGGAGAAATTAAGAAACCTGATAATCGAAAAAACCGGTATCGAGTTATCAGACTCAAAAATTATTGTTTTTGCAGTAAATGAATTATTGAAAAATATGAGGAGAAAAAATGAAAAAGTTGACCAAAAAACAAATTGAAACAGCCGTTGAATGGTGGGGGAACGCAATAACCAACCCAAAATTCGATAACGGTGCGAGTGACCCGGCAAATTTAATGGCTGCAGCAATGGCAAGAATGTTAAAAACTTCTATAAGTGAGAAGAAAATTCAAGCCTTTAAAGCTGAATTAAGTAAATTAATAAAAAACGCCGATCATAATTATCACCTGAGTTGCGCTTACGGACCCGATGTGATCTTAGGAAAGGCAATGAAAGCAGCCTTGATCCCGTATAGTCAAGCACCGTGGAAGACAAACATGGATTTTCGTGATGGGAAGGTTACTGTTTCCTACGGATACGGCGCTGAAAGAAAACAACTTTACCCGGAAGTTCGAGAAAGCATATAACGGCAATTCAACCCACATAAACCAAAATCCCCCGTTTTCACTTGAGAGCGGGGGATTTTCTTGTATGAGCATATTTCCTGCGTCAAATAGTTTTAATCGCTCCTACCCCCCCTAAACCCATCTAATTCGGCAACAATTAAACCTACAAAGGATTATTCAGTCCACTTTCTAATGCTACTAAATTATCATAGGTTTTTTTCATCAAAGTTATTAGTTCTTCTTCCTCGACCTCATCTACTCCAGAGGGCGGCCCGAAGTTATTTAAAATTTCCATGATCTCTTTATCTGAAAAGGGCATTGTCTCTGCCCCTTCACTTATTGTTATATCCAGAAATTTTTTGAAATTGTTCAAATTCACTCCTTCAATGCTTCTATTTTCATCTCGATGCGACTCAAGCGGTCATCAACGTTCGGCCTGTTGAAATAAGCCGTCGCTAAAACGCCGAAAACTAAAAAAAGAACGGTAATAATTACCGAATAAATCCGCTTCTCGATTTTCGTTCTCAAAAGCCACAATTGATCCACTTTGGAGGATAGCCCGTCTTTGTATAGTACTTGATGAATTTCGTTTAATTGTTTTTCAAATCTTTGCTCGAATTTGCTAAATGAATCCAATCTTTGTTCTGCAATCGCCAATCGTTTGTCTAAATCATCACTGGGCATCATCTATCCTTTTCCGACCTCCACCCAAATAAAAATTGGCCTGATTGCTTAATAATTGGGGAATTATCATTCATGGTGAAATTGAAGTTGCAGCAGCCAGGCCAATAGAAACCACTTACATTTTGTTTTTCTTGCTAAACCAGTTTTCGAGTTTGCCGGCCGGGATAAAATAATTAAAAAGCATCGTCGCAGCCGGTATAAGAATCGTAATTTCATTAACCGTTAATGTCAAGCCAAATTTAGGTGAGAACACAACGAATAAACCCGCGAGCGCTCCGCCGATTGTCGTACTCACCACTGTTGTTTGATTTTTAGCAGCCATTATCTTCCTTTATTTACTTTAAATGCTTTTCACATTTAAAACAGTGCATTCGTTTTTCTTCGCCAGGATCGGATACATCTTTTACTTCACGATGCCCAAGTAATTTACAAATTATAAACCGATTAAAATAAGCACCAAATGAGTCGTGCAGCAAATAAGGACTCCCCCAAAAGCTCTTCGTGAACAATCGCTTTCCGCGCCAATGCCACTTGCCACCATACGAACAAAAACCCAGGCTCGACCAAATATTTGCGTTTTCTCGACATCCACCCATTATCTCCCTCAAACTTTCAGGTTTACTTCGTATGTTTTCTCGAATATATAGGTATAATAGTCATCTGATACACCTTTAATCATCCAGTCCCCTATTTGAGCGTCCACTATTTTGCCTTTCAGGGTGATAATAGACCAAACACCATTTTTGTAACCAAAGCGACTATCTCTATCGGAGCCAAAAAACTCCGCTACATCTGAGGGATTATTCTGATTCAATATAGCCTCAATCACTACAGAGTTTTTACGATATTTAGCCATTATTTACCTCAGTAACTTAGATTAACAACAAGACTCGTTTCATCCTCAAGCTGCCTCAAGCCAAAATCAAAGCCAAGTGGCAGGTCTTTAAAAAAATTAAAGCCAAGAAGCAAATCAACGTTAAAATTCGGATTATACGCACTCTCATTCTCAACCCACCAAACACCAGTATTAATTTTCAACACAATGCTACCCAAGGTTACCTGTCCAGTAACGACTGTAGGAATAGCTTTCCAGCCCTTGCGATCTGTGGCGTAACCTGTGCTGGCACCGTAATAAAAGTTCTTTCCGCCCGGCGACAGGAATCCCACCGCGGCTAAAATATTATAATTGCTTGCTTGAAAATCACTCACCGGCAGTAATTTGGTGAAAGCACCAACATCGGCAGTAATGTGAATCTGCGCAAGTGCCGGGATTGAAAATAAAACACATAAAATTAAAACCATTAACCATCTTACCATTATTTACTCCTTTTTTCTGTGAATATAGTTTGCCCTCTTGCGCTAATCAAGCATTTTTGCATGGTGAACTATAGCTATACTTATCCGCTTAATTTTCTCACTCTCAATTTGTTTAAAATATTCTTCCTGTGTCAGCCTGTTTGCCCAAAGAAATACACGAAAGGCTAACGATGAAATCAATTCTCTAATCTTATCAAAAAACGTTTCTTTCCCCATCCATCTTTTCTCCTTTGTCTGTTAGCCTAGTCAAACCATTTACCAACTTTACGATATTCAACAACAATATCACCCATTCCCAACACCTCTAAAAGAATACATAATGCATCATCTGCGTGACGATGTGCGTATTCTGTATTGTTGTTATTTTGCTGGTTTTTTAGTTCTTCCAAACATGCTTCTTTTTCTGCTAATTGCTTTTTAGATAATTTCATTTTTACCTTCCAATCACTAACATCGCCGCATCCCTGCTGTGCTCACTCGATCTCTTTTTCCACTTAGATATTTTACGAAAATAATCCTCTTCCATTTTCGTAGGCGAACTGCCCTGAACGACTTCGATATGCGGCAGGTTCAAGTATTCGAGCAGATGTTTTATTTCCCACGCGCTGCCCTGGTTCATACCAACGTTTCGCGCAATCCTCAACAGTTCAAGAATCTTTTTTCGGCTTGTTGGCAATGGCCGGTCAGGCGTCTCCCAAATGTGATTCTTTTTGTATGTGGCTTCCAAAACCACTTTTATTTGACTCCTGCCATCTTCGCACCTTGACATATATTGCCTGAACTTATTGAAGTTGTTCCGGTAAGTCACAAGTTCCTCAAAAATCTTTATCTCGCTATTCCAGACCGCTACCCCAATGTCCACGCCCGGGTCGATCCCTATCCAATACATTTTATCCCTTTTTAATGCGAGTTAATACTTAGTTAGGTTGCCACTTGCTCTATACAGTGGTGGAGTTTTCTCAATTCTTGTTGCAAGTATTCTTCGGATGCCGTTTTAGAAATAAACCACAACCCCTCATCTTCTGCTTGTCGGTCAACTAAATCACGTAACTCTTTTAACCCATCAAGGTTCGGCGGGCTAACTCCCGCTGCAGCCGATTTAAGGTGCTCGTTAAATAAATGCTCATCATAAAAGTATTCACCACAAACGCAAACAACACATGGTCTAAAAAGAGAATCGAATCCCTTTTCTTTTACTTTGTGCTCCATCATATCCTTTCTGCCAAGCCCTTAAACGGCTCATCTTTGTCTGTTAGGTTGCTTTGTCTGCAAATTTAATCATGTTTGGCGGGAACCAATCACAGGTTCCATCTTCATATTCTATAACGCCGCAAACGCCCGAGCCATCTTCGTCTGCAAAGGTTCCCCAACAGTGAAAATTTGCTTTACGTTCTTTTACAAAGCAAGGCCGCAACTCAACTCCCGCTGGAGCCAAACTTTGGGCAGGCGGTATTGCTTCCCACTGTTCATCTGATATTCCCATTTTAAATCCTTTGTGTTAGGTTGTTTACGGCTTTACTAATTCGATTTTGGAATCTATTTTTTCACCGTCGACAAAAACTTTAACTCTATCCACTCCAAACTCCTCAACAAATTGAGACCGTATTTCTTCGGCCTCATCGACGAAGAAGCGTTCAAATTCTTCGATGTTCTGGTCATCATTTTTTACCTGGATCACCCATCTTGCCATTTTATCTCCTTTATTCGTTGCGCGACAAATCCAACCAAAACTGCTCGTTTTGGAACTCCATGTTTTATTCAACTCCATTGCTCAGCCATTGAATTGGCAATTCCTTGAAAAGTTCGACTGCGGTTTTTGCTTCTTTCTGGAGATGGCGGCATTTTGTGAATACGTTGTTCTCTACCTTTTACGATTTTCGTCGGAACCAACCCTGGCAAGTTTTTCAGCCATAGACAGGTGGCTTTTGTTTCACCATGCCCAAATTGCCAGGGTTGAATAATTTGATCTGGTTTTCGTATTTTTGTTGATATAATTCCAATTGGATTTTCCAGCACAATCTTTTCTGCTGGCGCATCAAAAAACAATCCAACGAACTTAAGAGCTTTTTTTTGCTCTTCCTGCCTGTTTTTCCACCACCTCGCCCCACTTGCCGCTAAATAAGTGCAAGGCGGAAATGCGATAATCAAATCCCATTTATTATACATAATTTCTCGTACATCACCCTGTATATGATTTCCTGGTTTTTCGGTTCGCAAGAGATCGCAACTCCAGACGTCATGGCCTTTTTTGGCAAAAGCCTCTCTTACTATGCCACTAAACTCACACGCAATCAATATCTTCATCAAGCTCCTCTAACAAATTCAATTGCCCATCATTTTCAAGTTCCTTCATTTTTTCCGGAGAAAAGCTGTTTTCAGGTCGGGCTGGCTTGACAGTTCCCGGAGTGAAGTGCTCTCGTTCCCAGTAACAATCCCAGGCTATCTTGTGAGGGATTTTTCTTTTAAAGGGATAAGAAATTCCAAAACCTTTTGCGCTCATGCTATTCTCCTTTTATTAACTCAATTCCTCACGAATATCTTTAGCTATATCAAAATCGATTTCTTCAAATATCTTGATAAACAACGACTGCCTGAAAATCCAAAACGGATGACAGTTTAATTCCTTCTCCAATTTTTTACGACGATACCACTGCTCGATGATAATCTTCAAGTATCTTTCGTTGAACTTGATTTCTTTGAAAATAAGCGGCCGGAGAATACCAAAAAAGCTACGGTTCCATTGACTTATCTCAACTGGGCAAAACTGTATGTATAGTTGGTATAAACGCTCTTTTTCATTTATCAGCAAATCTTCGATATAATCAAAATCATTCGGGCTGTCCATAAATCTTTTCTCCATCCTTCTCCTGATACCAGGCATCTTTTTTTTGATCACGATTAAATACTGCGCCATCTATCGTTTTAAATGTTCCGGATTCCCACACCCGGATGATGGTTTTCTTATTGTAAGGGCAGACATCTCCGTGCTTAGGTGAAAAAATGTGATTCGATGTGACCGTGCCAAACATTTCCTTGATAGGGAAAATTCCCTGGTATTCGTTTGCAGTCGACTGATCTAACATGCCGGCAGCGATTTTAATATCGAGATTAGAGTCTTCTGCCAACTTGTTCACAAACCTCTTAACCGATACCAATGTTTTGATTGGCTTCTTTATCCCCTTACGCATTTCAAAAAATTCGGAAAGGTTTTCTTTGAGTGCGCTAAACATCCTGTCTTGACCAAGATCATCAAAACATGACCAACAGTGTTCAAGAAATTGTTTTGAAGAAAGCGAAGCAGAACGAGAAACACGTTCCCCCTTTGGGGGGGTAGGGGGGGTACTTCTTTTATTCTTTACATTATTTACTTCTTTAGTTGTGGTTGCTTCAATGTTGCTTGAATGTTGCTTCAATGTTGCTTCAATGTTGCTTGAATGTTGGATGTCTTGGTAAGCGTTATAATTTATTACAGTTAATCGTGTTGTTTTTCGGAGGTTTTCTAAATGAATCATTGAATCTTTTTGTAAAAGTTTAAAAAAAGTGCGAATTTTTTGTTTACTCCATTCTTTTCCAAGCAGCTCCCGCCATGACTCTAAAGAAAAAATCGCTTGCCCTCTTTTGCATTCAAACAATCTTTTTCCAATTGCAATTTTCTTGTCTCTATGATTGACTTCCATTAGAATAATGCACCATGCTTTAAAATATAAAGAATCTTCAAAAATCCAGTGTTTTTCAATAGATCGATAAATCTTTATCCAACCATTAAGATTTTTTTCCTCAAATTTATTGTGGGGAGGCTCCATAAAATCCCTTTAAACAAAAAAAGGCCGGAAGAACCATCTTGTAGTTAAAAAGTGGCTCAACCGACCTTAAACCCGGTTAAATTGACTACAAGATATTGAAAACATAACATATTAAATCCTTAATTCCAATCTTCTTTTTCAGGAAATTTCATTTGCCCTCAAGGCTTGAAATTCCAATTAATCCAAGCCTTGCTTTTATAGCTTCTTTGTCTTTTCGTTGATACATACCTTCAACATTATATTTTCGCGAATTATAGTTCGCGCCGTTCTCAGCCATGCAAAGCCTTGCTCCATCACAACCACAGTGAGGGAAATTACAGTTAAGGAAATCTCCCTCCGTATTGCCATATTGATCTATTTGTAATTTGCAATGTGAACACGTTCCACCCGGTTCGTGGTCAAATGCGTATTCACAAAATTCATCTAAATTTGTCACAATAAATCTCCTATAATTTTGGGTAAAAATTCTTTGAAATAAGCAGTAGGCCGGAATCGAACCGGCAGAGCTACTGTACTCATATATGACCTGCGGGAACCCCCGTGGGGCTATGTTTCGGCGTACACTCATGATCATACACTGTTTCTTTTACTCCATTTAATCCCCTGGCGGTTACTTAGTATGATCAATAGGCTTTATTGGCTTTATGCGGCTACCTTTCCGCCACTACTGCCGTATTTCAAAGAACGAATTTAATCATCGTCGTCATCATCGGGCTCCCACGGCAAAATTTCCGTGGGAGGATTGTCTGGCCACCAGTCAGGTGTTTCTTCATCGCTTTTCTTCCAGGTCAACCATTCCAACAAACACCGCACCCAACTCACTCTCTCCTTATAATCCCGGAACTCCGGTTTTATAAGCAAGAAGTGGTAAAAGACATTGAATACCTGGCCAAAGATAAAATAGACTATAATCAAATTCAATCCCATCTCGACAAAGCTCCCCCCGGATAGTAAATCTGCGAGAATATATATAGTTATCCAGTGCACATTAGACGCGATATGATACGGGTCAAAGTTGATCTTGCTCCTATATCTCAAAGCTTTTGCCAGGTAGTCGTAAGTCCACGATAAACGCCATTTTCCGATCTCTTGTAAGGCTCTTAGGAATACAGAAAATATCAAAATTACTGCTGCAAAATAGATCATCGCTTAGCTCCTTTCTTGACAGCATATACGAACAGATAACGCTTGACCCTGAATAACCCGGTGATTAATTGTCTTATCCCAAAACTTTTGACGATGCAATGTTTTTTTGAAAACTTTATCTCAAATCCGGTTTTATTCAACAGCTTGAAAAACTCACGGGGAAGAAACTCGTGATAATGCTGTAAACGATCATCCTCTAACCAATAAGGTTTTGCATACCATACACGTAAAGGCACTGAACACAATAAGCCGGCTCCGGGCTTTACATTCTCTAAAACAGTATAAGTATTCAAC
>SDBT01002115.1_pt1 | contig 35476 bp, 21 predicted proteins | sample 2277101 | NCBI WGS metagenome assembly SDBT01 (sample SAMN10404973, study PRJNA504765) | marine sediment metagenome | isolation source: marine sediment core GS10_PC15, 103 cmbsf | place: Arctic Ocean: Southern Knipovich Ridge | collected 2010 | reverse complement strand
AATGACAAATGAATGACAAATGGCTAAATGTCAAAGGATTTCTCTTCTAAATCATATGCTTTGTCATTTGAACTTTGGGTTTTGTTTGAACTTTGAGCTTTGACATTTGATATTATCTTACCTACAACCCCCTGCTATTCCACCTGTCCGACGAAGCCTTGGCGAAGTCGGATGCTATTCCCTTCCGCCGTCGTCCCGATGGACATCGGGACTATGGCGGACAGGGTTATTCCCTGAAGCAAATGAATTTGTCATTTGTTAAAAGAATGTCCCGATAGAGAACTCAAAGACACTCGAGTCAATATCCTCACCCGGCTTCCTAAAAGGAAATCCCCACTCAAACCTAAAGGGAGCAATGGGGGTAAACCAGCGAAAACCGAATCCCCAGGCGACCCGCAGGGGACTCTCAAAGAAGTTTTCGCTCTCCCGGTAGGCATTACCTCCGTCAAGAAAAATAACCCCCTTGAGCCCCGCCTCTTTGATTATGGGGAATAGAAACTCTAAATTAAACACCACCTTTTTATTCCCACCCACAGCAATACTCTGGGTAGAAGAAGTTGGCTCACCTTCTTGGACTAAAATTTCATCCCTCGGGCCCAGTGACCAGTACTGGTAACCCCTTACCGAGTTAATCCCTCCCAGAAAATACCGCTCCGAGAAGGGTAGCTCCCTCTTGGCCAGTCCGTAGCCTGAAGTTCCATTAAGCATCAGGACCGTTCCCCAAACTACCGGGAAATACCACCGGGAGGTTAAGGAAAATTTTGTGAAATCAAAATTCCCCTGGAGAAATCCTCCGGCATATTCCACTGAAAATGAGTTGACCGATCCTCTCGAAGGATCAAAGGGATGATCCCTGGAGTCACGAATTATGCTTCCAGTAAGGCTACTGGTAATCCCCTTCTGTGTCTTCGGCATATCGCTAATCTCAATCTCCTCATATCGGTAGGAAAGAAAAACCCGGGAGTACTCGGCAACCCGGTATCCCCAGCGAACATTTCCCCCGGCACTTGACCGGGTAAAATCAGTATATGTCCTCTCGGATTTAAACAGATCTAACCCAAAAGACCAGGAACTATCCAGGAAATAGGGCTCATAAAAAGAGAAATTGTAGTTCTGCCTTCTTTTCCCAAACTCTGCAGTCAGGCTTACCCTCTGTCCCAAACCAAAGAAGTTTCCCAGGGAGGTTTGAATCATTCCGACAAATCGATCGACTGAGCTGTAGCCGAAACCAGCAGATAAGGTTCCGGTATGCCCTTCTTTTACTTCAACCTTAGCATCCAGCATGTTTTCCTTTTCGCTGGGTTCGGTACTCATGTTCACCTCTTCAAAGAAGCCAGTGGCATAAACTCTTTGCCGGCTTCTTCTTAAACCAGAGCCGCTGAACAGTTGTCCCTCCTTTATTCGGAGTTCCCGGCGGATCACCTTATCCCGGGTTTTGGTATTACCGATAATCTTTATATTATCAAAATATATTAACTTACCCTTCTCAATCTCAAAGGTGAGATCAACCTGCCTTTTCTGCTCATCGATCTTGGTCAGGGGACTGATATTGGCGAAAGCATAGCCCAGGTTAGCATATCTATCAGTTAGGTTAAAGATGTCTTCACTTATCTGGGAACGGTTGAAAATTTTTCCTTCCTTCGTTTTTAACCTCCGGAGTAGCTTTTTCTCTTCAAAGATAAGATCTCCCTTCAGTTCTATTCTTCCCACCCGGAACTGTTCATCTTCTTCCAGCTTAAGGGCGATGTATATCCACCTCTTATCCGGTGAAAGCGAGATGAGGGGAGGATCTATTTTGAACTGGATGTAGCCATTGTTATAATAATGGCCGGTAATCTTGGTAATGTCTCTTTCTAAGGTCTCCTCCTTAAAAATTCCTCGGGAACTCACCCAGGAGAGATAGCTGCTTTGTTTTGTGTCCATCATGCTTCTCAGTTCTTTAGCGCTAAATGCCTTATTCCCTATGAAGTTAATCCGTTTAACCTTAACCTCTTGATTCTCCTCGATCCTGAACTCAACTATCACCTCGCCTCTTTCCAGTGGCTTCAGGGAATAATTCACTTCGGCAAGGTAAAATCCCTTATCAGCATACAGATTCTTTATCTTCTTACAACTTTCCTGCAAGGTTTTTCGATCCAGGACTGACCGGGGCTTGATCTCAAAAAGCTCACGAAGCTCATCTTCTCCCAGCTTTTTGTTGCCCGAGATTTTGACTTCTTTAACCAGTGGCAACTCTTCTACTATAAAAGTAACAGTTACTCCTTCGGGCCTCTCCTCTAAATCTACCTGAACATCGCTGAACCAGCCCAGCTTATAGATATTCTTGATATCATCGCGTACCTGAGATTGCGAAAAGAGCTCTCCCTTCTTAGTCCCCAGGTTGACCCTGATGGCCTCTTCTTCGATACGTTGATTCCCGCTTACCAAAATGTCAATTACCTCCTGCTGAGCACCCATTGCGACACCGTTCAGGATCCAGTAGGATAGTAAAAGCAGCCGAGTTTTCTTCCACATCAGAACGAACTTCCTTCTCTCCTACATTAACTTACTACCTTTCCTTCCCTTAAACGGATACATCGGGACATCTTATTGGTCAGGCGTTCATTATGAGTGACAATTAGTAGGGTAATTCCCTTTTCTCGATTAAACCTTAGCAGAAGTTTCTCGATCCCCTCACCGGTCCTGGCATCTAAATTCCCGGTGGGCTCATCGGCCAGGATCAGCGGAGGATCTAAGATCAGTGAGCGGGCAACTGCTACCCGCTGCTGTTCTCCACCGGAGAGCTCTCCCGGCCTGTGGGTGAATCTGTCTTCCAGTCCTACCTCCCGCAATATCGCCTCCGCTTTCATAATTGCCTTCTCCCGGCTCATCCCCTGGATTAAAGCAGGCATCATTGTGTTTTCCAAAGCACTGAACTCCGGCAAGAGATGATGGAACTGAAAGATAAAACCGATGGTGCGATTTCTGAATTCAGCTAACTCGTTCTCATCTTTTGCGGTAAGGTCCTCATTCTGATAGAAGATCTTCCCTGAGGAGGGCCTCTCCAATGTCCCCAGGATATGGAGTAGGGTACTCTTGCCCACCCCCGAGGGCCCCAGGACGGCAAGCGTTTCTCCCGGATGGAGTTCCAGATCGATCCCGTTCAAAACATCCACTCGGCTCTTTCCATCTCCGAAGAATTTATATATATTTTCTGCTCTCATTACGGTAATCTTTTCCAATACATCGGGGCGAAAATCACTAATATAATTAACTTATTTCCGTAAAAAGTCAAGGGAAACCACAATGCCTTCCCCGCTTTTGTGGCAAAATATAAGGATAGCCGGTCCGCCTGAAGGCGAATTGTAAGTTGCAAAATGCAAATTGCAAATGCCTGTCCTGAGCTTGTCGAAGGGATTGAATTGGGATTTGAACCACGAATTTCACGAATTACACGAAACAAGCCGATGTCCTGAGCCCTTCGAGGAGTCCCGTATGGGGCATCTCGAAAGGCACAAAGGGTTATTCCTTGCTATTCCCCCTGTCCTTCGTAGCTTTAGCGAAGTAGGATGCTATTCCCTGTTTCATCCCAATAAGCTCTTCAGCTTTCCGGCGGCGTCACGGGTTATCGGGTTACCGTGACCGAAACAGAGGATCTCGAAATCAAACTGGAGGAGCTTTTTCAGGGATTCTCGGGCCTGAGCAGGATTAGTGGTAAAGAGCTTGGGAGGGAGGGAAAGGCGATTCAGGCGGTGATTCACCGCATCTCCCAGAAAGAGGACTTTAGCCTCTGGCAGATAAAAACAGATACTACCCGGGGTATGGCCGGGGGTATGAATGACTTCTAACTTTTTGGGAGGATCATCGATTTCCTGACCATCAGCAAGTAAACCATCAACCTCTACTGGCTCAGTCTTATAGAAGGCGGTAATTGCCCGGATAAGCAGTCCCAGGGGATTCAAAAGGCTGGGTTGAGGTTGGGGTTTTTCCCCATCAATATAGGGTTTATCTCCCGGGTGAGCGAGGATCTTTGCCTGAGCCTTCCTCTTGAGCTCGGCAGCGCTGCCAATGTGATCCCAGTGGTAGTGAGTGAGCAGGATCCGGGTAAGCTTTGAGGGGGAACTTCCAATCTCCTGGATAAAGCCCAGTATCTTTTCTCCACCTCCGGGCATTCCGGTATCGATCAGAGTAAGCGCTTCCCCCTTAATCAGAAAGGCGTTGGCACCTCTCAGCCCTTCGATCTGATAAATACCGGCAGCAATCTCCATTTTTAATACCCCCTTTAGAGGGTTGGGGTAACGCTGGCTGCAGGGTAGCTTTCGGGAAGTTCCGAAACCCCGAATCCCTATTTTCCCCTGTTTTAGTGGTTTAGGGAACAGGGAATGAGATCTCAACCGTATTAGTGTCTTCATTAGGTGGGGTGGAGCTGTCTACTGCCCGCACCATGACCCAATAAGTATTCCCTGAATAAACAGTAATGCAGCCCAGGCAGTCATATCCCCCAATATTTGCCCTGCATTCCACCCCAAGCTTCTCATAGTAATTAGTCCCATCATTGTAATAGATGTTGTATTTCACCGGCAGGCAATCATCAGAGGCCGCATTCCAGTAGATCGAGGCAGGTGCTTCCGGCCAGAGACAGAAAGGAGTGTCACACTCAAGACATTCACCCCAGACTACTACATCCTGGACTCCGGTGGTGGTGTTCCAGGTGGGTGGATCAGAATCCACACAGTAAACATCAAACAGCCCTCCGGAAGTTTTTCGGCCATTCACGGTTGCCTGAACTATTCTTTTCCCGACAAATACTCCCGAGGGTACGGTAACCTGAATTGAGGTATCGCTCCAGAGGGAGACGGGAGCAGTGACGCCGTCAAAGGTAACAGCACTGCTTCCCTGGGAGGAGCCGAAGTTGCTCCCGGTGATGGTTACCAGGTCACCATAAGTTCCAGTGGTAGGGCTGACATTAGTAATGACCGGGCCATAAAAGTTAACCTCAAAGTCAATAGGAGCCGAGCTTCCCGAATTCCCGCAGGCATCTGAGGAGGTGACTATTAAATTATATTCTCCCTCGGGCATTGAGAGAAAGGTTGCGGTAAAATTCCCGGTAACCGGGTCAGCATATACTGTCTCGGAAAATACATTTATATTAATAAGAAGCCAGTTCTGCTCATACGAATTGGCATACACCAGATCCAGGTCGCCATCACCATCCACATCGCCGAATTTTGCATCCTCAGTATCATCCGCAATAAGGGGAAGCTGGCTGTCAGTAGCATCAGTAAAAACGCCGCTGCCATCATTCAAATAGAGCCGGTTCTGACCATTTACATTAGCAATAATAATATCCAGGTCATTATCTCCGTCAACATCCCCGAGGTTTGCGTCAATTGTGTCATCATTATTATCAATTGGGAGAACAAAGGCAGTGACATCAATGAAATTGCCGCTGCCGTCGTTCAGATAGAGGCGGTTCTGGCTATTGTAATTAGCAATAAAGATATCCAGGTCATTATCCCCATCCAGATCGCCCAGCTCAGCATCAAAACTGATATCCGTATCCGCCGGGAGATTACTATCGGTGGCATCGGTGAAAATCCCATTTCCATCATTTAGATAAAGCCGGTTTTGATCTGGACCGCAACAGTTAGTGATGATAATATCCAGATCGTTATCTCCATCCATATCCCCTAATGCCGCTCCGTAACTCACATCCCTATCCACTGGGAGATTACTGCTGGTGGCATCGGTAAAAACCCCACTGCCATTATTCAAATAAAGTCTGCTTTGCCTATTTTGCCTGTAAGCGATAAAGATATCCAGGTCACTATCTCCGTCCACATCGCCAAATTCTGCATCTCTACTATAATCATCAGTGTCAACAGGGATGTTAGTGGAAGTGGCATCAGTGAAGACACCACTGCCGTTGTTCAGATAGAGACGGTCCTGTCCGGAATAATTTGGGAAAAAGATATCCAGGTCACTATCTCCGTCCACATCCCCGAATTCAAGATCATAACAACGATTACTAATATCAGGAAGATTATCCTCGGTAACATCAGTGAAATTTCCACTCCCATCGTTCAAATAGAGCCTGCTGCGATCATAATAGTTACCAATAATAATATCCAGATCTCCATCTCCGTCCACATCTCCGAATTCAACATCATAACTGTCATCATTATCAATAGGTAACTCCTTAACCGAAGCACTGAATATACCACTTCCTCTGCTGGTGGCATAGATGGTTATTGTTACCTCCAGGCTGTTATCATAATCATCAGTTACGGTTCCCTTTACGATAATGGTTGAAGTGGGAATGATTGACCCATCGGTGGGAGAGGTAACCGAAATGATGGGAGGCGTAGTATCCCCTACCACTAATGTGACCGAGTCAGGAGGAGAGCTGTTGCCACAGGCATCCACCGCAACGGCACTATAGGTGGGTGATCCGGTCTGCCCGGTGAAGGTAATTGACCAACTGGTAGTGCCTTCCGCAGTCCTGCCGTTTACCAATACTAATGCAATCTCGCTGGTAAGGTCGCTGGCAGTTCCCGAGATGGTAACCGTGGGACAGACTGTGGCCCCATCAGAAGGCTCGGTGATGGTGATAGTGGGCAAATCGGGATTGGTTTCCACCCAAAAGCTCCTCGTTTTAATAGCAGTATTGCCTCCGCCACAGGCATCGGCGGCAGTAACTATCAGGGTATGAGGGCCATCGGGGATATTGAAGAATGTCGCTGTCCACTGGCCGCTGTCCGGGTCGTAATAAAACTCATCCGGGGTAGCCCCATCAACGGTTACCGTTACAGAGCTCGGGTCAATTCCGCTGCTGTCGGTAACGCTTCCGGTCACTATTAGGGGCAGGCTACTAAGGCAATCTCCCTCACTGAGGGCAAAGGCCGGTGGGGCAAATAATAGGAAGTAGAGGAGAAAAAAAGGTATATATTTAATCTTTCTGACAACTTTCATATTTTTAAACCACGAATTATCCGAATTACACCAATTATTTATTAACCCAAATAATGATGCGTAAATGTAGGGGCCGACGCCTGCCTGCCGTAGCTTCGGCGCAGGCAGGTCTCTGTCGGCCTGCTCCTATTATTTAAAAACCACGAATTACACCAATTATTTATTAATTTTAACAGAATTTAATTATTTTATCCAATTTCGCTATTATTTGGTTGATAATTTTTATCAGCATCTTCTGGGCAGAGCAGTCAATTATCCAGTCGTCATCAGGATTTCCTCCCATACAGCCGTCCATCTTTGGCTTAATGTCATTATTTAATTTGTCAATTGCCCCCTGATAGGCTCTGCTGTTAATTTGATTGAGAACCGCATTGAGCTTATTAGACAATGCTGTCTTCCGCTCTTTGGCATTTTTGTCAAAGGCACTATCCGGCAGGCCCTGAATGGAGCTATTCAGAGCTTCCACCAATGATTTTGCTTTCGCTATTCTCTGCGGGCAGGAACAGCCCTCCTCATCTACTGTTTGACCCTGGGGGGTATCCGGGCACTTATCCCGGTAATTAGCCACCCCATCGTTATCGGTATCAGCCAGGGCACAGTCCTGCGGGCAGTTCTTAAGGGTCTCTCCCTCATCGCAGACCCCGTTTGCCACACAAACCACCCCAGAAGGAATCTCTACCCTCTTCTCAATCACCCCGAACATTGACTCCACTTTCATAGTTTTATAGCCTTCTTTTGAAGCTTCCGCATCAAGTTTATAGGTTCCGATATGAGAGGCAGACTCGGTAGCTGGCAGAGTAAACTCCCGGGTGCTGGCATCGGGCCGGGTGAGCAACCCGGTAACACTCACTTCCGGCACCTCGCTCTCATAATTCAAATACATTGTCTCATTGAGAATAAATACCTTGGCCTTATCAGTGCAGGCCTGGTCTTTGCAGGTTACTGGATAAAACTCAAAGCCTGGGGGAACATCAATAATAAACTCCACCTCCTTCTCTTGGATCACCTCCGGTTCTTCCTCTCCCTCCATCCCCGAACTCATAATATACACCCCGGCGGTGCAGGTCTGGGGTTCAATGTAATCATCTACAGTTAGATAATTATAGGTATCCGCCGACGGCTCATTCTCCTTGAATTCCAGGGTTTTAATTTCCAGAAGCGGTATCGGAGCCTGGGGGCATTTTATATGGGGCATGTAGTGAATAGTCTGCGTTTGATCGGAAACAATAGAATATTCAAAAGAAATGTAATCTCCCATTCCAAAAGACTTATCCATCGTCACCTCAATTGTGAGCTCGGCTGAGGCTGAGGATAAAGCAAAAAGATTGACTATTATTATAAACACAAATAATTTTAACACTTTTACTATATTCATCTTTCTCCTTCCTTTATATTATATTTGAATAATTTTAACATTGTCTAATACATTAATACTCGGGTAGCTCCTCAGGTAAAGGATGCGGAGGATTTAGACTAAAAGTTGGATCTCCTAGGAGAGTGTACATATTACCATAGCTAGGCGGATTGTCTGTAAATCCTTTACTAAAAGCTTTACCAATAGAATTATTTTTACTATAAATTTCGTTTAACATTGTCCAATGAATTAACGACGATCCAATAACGACTGCACCTAAATAACCAATTGCTCCTCGTCTTATTGATCTTGCACAAAAACTATACTCATTAATTACAGAACATGTAGAACATGCATGTGTTATAACCATTGATTCATTTAATAAGGGTATATTCCGAGACTTAATACCAGCCCAAATAGAGTTTCCATGATCCAAATAAACAATTAAATCCTGATTTTCCCATTCAATTGGGGAGAAAGTAGAATAATCATCTACTTGTATAGAGTTATAGTTTTTAATGCTATCTGGCCAGGTTGGCAAAATGCTTGCATCGATATTTTCATAATAATGCAATCTACCATTACTCATACCCACGAATAGATCATAATCCCCATCATTATTAATATCTACATGAGTAGGAGCAATAGGAGTAATACCTAGGTCAGTATCACCCACTAATGCCCAAACAGGAGTTTTTGGACCACCAACATTCTCGTAATAATATAATTTACCATAATTTCCTGCGTATAAATCGTAGTCATTATCAGAATCAATATCAACAAAAGTAGGCACAGAAACATATCCTACATCAATGATGTTGGAATCTTTATCCTTTACTTTAATCACCCCTGCCCAAACAGGAGTTTTTGGACCACCAATATTCTCATAATAATTTATGATGCCTCGATCAGGCCCTCCCCCAGCACCTATAAACATATCATAATCCCCATCATTATCAATATCCACAAAGGTGGGAGAACTTAACAATCCTATATCAATAGAATTATAATTAGTAAATTCCTTCCAAGAAGGGTTATTAGAATCATCGATATTTTCATAAAAATTTATTCTACCTTCATACATTCCCACAAACATATCATAATCCCCATCATCATCAATATCCACAAAGGTGGGAGAACTATCAGATCCTACATTAATAGAATCATAGTTCTCAACTACCGCTGCCCATACAGGAGAAGTTGGAGTACCAATATTCTCATAATAATTTATGGTACCATTTTGCTCGCCTATAAACAGATCATAATCTCCATCATTATCAATATCAATGTCCACAAAAATAGGTTTACTATTACATCCTATATCAATAAGATTATAATATGGTTGTATCCCCTTCCAATAAGGATAATTTGGGCTACCAATATTCTCATAATACGTTATTGTGCCACCAATTTTGCCTAGAAAAAGGTCATAGTCCCCATCATTATCTATATCTACAAAAGCAGGTGTATTACTATTAAATTTTTTATTTGCATAAATAATATCAGGATGGAGCATTTGCCAGCATTCAGACCATGAGGGAGAATTGATGGTGCCTTTATTTTCATAAAAATATATTTCATAATTTAGGCCATGAATCTTACCTATAAATAGGTCATGGTCTCCATCATTATCTATATCTACAAAAGTAGGAGTACTATGATCTCCCAAATCGATGGAGTTATAGTTCTCAACTACCTCTGCCCATACAGGAGAAGTTGGAGTGCCGATATTCTCATAATAATTTATGGTGCCATCTTGCTCGCCTATAAACATATCATAACCCATAACACCATTAATATCTATAAAGGCGGGCTTACTGTAATATCCCACATCGATGGAGTTATAGTTCTCAACTACCGATGCCCAAACAGGAGTTATTGGACCACCAACATTCTCATAATAATTTATGGTGCCATCCCGCTCGCCTATAAATAGGTCATAATCTCCGTCATTATTAATATCTACAAAGGCAGGCTTACTGTAATATCCCACATCGATGGAGTTATAGTTCTCAACTACCGATGCCCAAACAGGAGTTATTGGACCACCAACATTCTCATAATAATTTATGGTGCCATCTCGTTCGCCTATAAATAGGTCATAATCTCCGTCATTATTAATATCAACAAAAGTCGGAGCAGCATTACCCCATATTAAGGCACTACTTTCCGCATTATAATTATTCTCACTAAATATTTGTGACCAAATTTCCGCATGGGAAATCATTTGTGCAAAATCGCTAGCCAAAAATTTCGTATTAATTCTTTGTGAATATGGTGTAATTTCAGAATAGAATAAATCTCTGGCCACATAGCCGGACACATCAGAAATTGTAATTCCCATTATCCTCCCAACACCAACATCAGGATCATGGTCGTTATTAATTATATCTGCATAATAATAGGGATCAGCAGATCTTGAGCTATATTTAAATTGAATAGCCGACGGAGCGGCGATTATTGTGAGATACTGGACATTTGTAGGTGATGCAAATGTTTCTGCAATCTTTGAATCTATAAATGCATCTACTGACGGATAGTCCGTGCAAGTCGTGCTTACAATTAATTCCTGCTTTGCCGATGCCAGAAAAGGGGCAGCCAGGGAGGTTTTGCTATACAACTTTGATATAGGTATGTTTGATTTTTCTGGCGGCATGAAAGATTGAGTAAATACAATATTTAAGTCATCGGGATTCACTAAAATTATCTTGTCGGTATTAGTTAATTGCACATACAATTGCTGCAGTTGCTCTAACTGATATTGGCAGTCACAATATGCACTTCCCGGGCCGGTAGGATTGCCAACGCAGATTACATTTTTGCCTGCGTATGTTCCCGCCACATCCAGGGTTGTTTGTCCCTCAACCACGAGAGGCGCATTTATCAACGAGGCATAAGTTGAGGCAAGAAGGGCAAGCTCATAATCCGCCTCAACATAAACAACAACTCCGTAAGGATCCCAGTAACTTAAGAAACTGTCTATATTAATCCATTGAATCTGGGTTGTAGGATCTAACCCAGCATCCCATTGCAAAGCATCATCTAAGTCTTGTGGAGTATCACCGATAATCGTTAAATGAGCTGGCTCATAGCGCTGAAAGAAGTGAATTGTTGAATCAATGTCGAAAGGCTCGTCATCGTATGGCTCCTCATTATGATAGATTAAGGTAGGATGCACCTTTATTCCCCCGGGTGTCGGCTCGGTCCAGGTAGTCAGGGGAACCAGGCTCATTATGTCCTGCCAGTTTACATCGGAGATTAAAAAAGCCTCTTTTGCAGAATATTTGGTCATATTTTTGTTATTGGAAAATTGCACCGGATCATTCGGCATATGATCACAGGCATTCCCTATCCCATCTCCGTCGCTATCGTCTTGCCCTGGATTAACATCTAACAGGCAGTTGTCACAGAAATCTCCAAGTTCATCAGCATCACTATTTGTTTGATCAGGATTATAAACCTCTGGACAATTATCGCAGACATCCCCAACTCCATCATTGTCGATATCTTCTTGTCCAGGGTTGGTAACAATAGGGCAGTTGTCACAGAAATCTCCAAGTTCATCAGCATCACTATTATCTTGATCAGGATTAGGCACCAAGGGACAGTTGTCATTTTCATCCAGAACTTCATCGTTATCATCATCAGTATCAATTGCATCGCACTCACCATCGTAATCGTTATCTGGGGGCAAGTCTGCTTCATCTAAGGGATCGGACCCACAAGTATTCTCATAATCATCTGAGTGCCCATCGTTATCGTCATCGGGATCAACACAATCAGGACTATAATCAAGGTCATTATCTAGAGGCAGGTCTTCTGAATTTAATGGATTGGAATCACAGGCAATCTCATCTACATCAGAATACCCGTCGTTATCGTCGTCGGGATCACAGGCATCGCCCATTTCATCACCGTCATTGTTTGTTTGATTGAGATTAGATACCATGGGGCAGTTGTCATCTGCGTCCGGCACTGTATCATTGTCATCATCGGGATCACAGGCATCGCCCATTTCATCACCGTCATTGTTTGTTTGATTGAGATTAGATACCATGGGGCAGTTGTCATCTGCGTCCGGCACTGTATCATTGTCATCATCAGGATCACAGGCATCGCCTTCAAGATCGCAATCAATATCTTCCTGATTAGGATTATTATAAAATGGGCAATTATCGCAAGCATTTCCTAAGCCGTCTTCATCGTCATTCTCCTGGATACTGTTAGATACCCAGGGACAATTATCGCAAGCGTCTCCAATACCATCAGGCATATCTGAAAAATTAGCCGAAATCTCTCCCGGGGATAAGGCACGATTGAGAATTCTTATTTCATCTAAAGCCCCTTCAAAATAATTACCTGTTGCTAAATAACTCCCAAGATAAAGGTCAGTATTGGTTGTTTGATCACCAACTAAACATGATGTTTGAGTATCTACTTCCCCATTAATATATATAGATACTTCCTCACAATAAATATTCTTAACTATTGCAATATGATACCAACTATCAATTTGAAGTTGAGTACTTGTAGTAAGAAAACAAGAATTTGATCCGTCCCCATTAGCGATGGATAAGGATCCATTAGCATTCATTAAAATAACGAAACTTCTTTCCCCATCATATTTGACCATAATTACTCTTACTTGAATTTCCTCCATCTTTACATAGAACTCAATAGTATAATTACCTGAGAAATCAAGATTGCCGTCGGGATCAGGGATTCTAATATAATCATCTACTCCATCAAAACTAATGGCGCTCCCATACTGCCCAGTAACCCAGGTTGCTCCATCTATTGTTCCAATGGACATATTACCGGATTCATCAATAATATTGCTTCCTACCCCCTCGTTCAAATGCCATAATGCCAGGGTATTATCATCTACTTCTAATTCTCCGCCTTCAGAATCTGCCTGCCCAGGATTATAATCGTCAGGGCAATTATCACAAATATCTCCTACTTCATCACCATCCGAGTCATTCTGATCTGGATTGTAAACATTAGGGCAATTATCACAAACAGCTCCTACACCATCGCCATTCGGTTCATAGTGTTCTTTTATCTCATCTGCTGATAATATTCTGTTGTAGATTGCTACCGAGTCTATTGTGCCATTAAAAGGATAATCTCCGTTATAATCAGAACCTATATACAAATCGGCATTTCCATTCCCTATAGAACCTCCTATTACATCAGTGTTTGTAATTTTCCAAATGCCATCTACATAAATTGATACACTTGTATCTTCTATAAAATTTATTGCAATATGATGCCATTCATTTTGGGAAATTGGATCAGGAGAAATTGTATGCAAATGGATACCTCCAACCATTGAATAGAAATATATTCCTGGCTGTCCTGTATTTTTAATAATAAACAAGTATTCATAATTTTCATACCTTCCTTTCTGCACGATTATGTCAAAGGCTTGTAAAGTGCCTTTCCAATTAATCCAGACTTCTATAGCAAACTCTCCACTTATGTTGGCACTTAAGCTATCATCATCATAAACTTTAACATAGTCATCAATGCCATCAAATTCCAAAGCATTTCTATACCTACCATTGCTAACCCATGTTGCTCCGCTAACATTTCCATTGTTTCCTGTTCCACTTTTGTCTTCTGCAATGTTACCAGTTCCTTCTTCAAAATTAAAGCCAAGAACCATGGAAGGATCTCCCTCCAAAATATAGTCGCCATCTGAGTCATCCTGGTCTGGATTGTAATCATTAGGGCAGTTATCGCAGGCATCTCCAACTCCGTCCCTCTCCGCATCCCATGCAATCTCTTCTTCTGACAATACTCTTCGCTCAATTCTCACCTCATCAATTAACCCCTTAAAATATCTACCCCCGGGCTGACCGTAACCTCCATCCCATACTCCAACGCAGATCAGGTCAGTGGACCCCATTGTATGTAAGCCTCCTTCCACTGCCACACTCCCATCACATCCACCATCCAGATATATTTTTAACTCTGTCCCGTCATATCTCATTGCCACATGGTGCCACTCATTCGGGATTATTACGGTATTCCCGGCAACCCAACTCCATTTCCAGTCACCCCATTCTTTCATTGTGTACACACCAGCCAATAGCTTCCCCTCAGGGGTCATTTGCAGTATAAATGGCCCATTCTGGAGCACAATACACTGATCTATATTATTCACCTCCGGCTTAATCCAAGCTTCCACCGTTAACTCAATGTCCGCATTAAGGATATTCACCATTTCCGTGCAGACATAATCCCCATCCCCATCAAAGACCAGGGCATTGCCAAATTGTCCTTCGATAGTCCATTGGGCATTAGTAATCGTTCCATCATTATGATTCTCAGTTTCATCATAAGCAATGCTTCCACTTTCTTCATCAAAATGCCATAGTGCTATTGTTTCACTGCCTACAGAAATCTCCCTACCATCTTCCTGCCCGGGATTAAAAATATCCGGGCAGTTATCGCAAATATCCCCAACCCCATCCGAATAAATATCATACTGATCAGGATTGGGAACTGTGCGGCAATTATCATCGCAATCAGTGGTATTTCCACCAGTGCAGGGGTTGTCTCCTATGATACCGCTACCATCGCCATCATCTAAAATACCATCACCATCATAATCGTCCGGATTATTGGGATTTCCCTGAGACTCCTCACTAATATCTGGCTGTGGCGTAGTTGAAGATGCTCTCGTCATTCCACCAACAATCACTGCCTCTCCAGTAATATCACCAGTAATATCAGTAGTTATTTCAATACTCCCACCCGAGGTTACATTATTATCATTATCTCCGTATATGAGATTGCCCTCTCTGTTTTCGATGCTAAGTAAGCTGAAGAAAAAAATAACTGTTAGTCCGATTAGCAAATTTTTCAGTTTCATGTCTCTCCTCCAATCAGGTACAAATAAGTACTCTACATTTACATTGTTAAATCCTCGTTAAGCTGTGTTGAGCCGCCAATTGCCTTAACAATATAATTCACCTTATTCTGAGATAAGTTATTTGTTAAGAATTTCCCAAAATTCTTACTGCAATTCGGACATAAGCTCCGTTAGAAACTAATGTTAATTTCTAACGGGGCAAAGATTAATAGCAAAATTAAGCTTTTGATTTTTTGGTATTTTGCTTCGCTCAGCCCTCCGTAGGGGAAGGCAATTATAAGCCTAAGAAGCTCCCCCGGTTTTTGTCACTATAGAAATTATCGGTGAATCAGCCTTATTGCCACACTTATCAGATGCGGTAGCCAGAAAGGTATGGGAGCCATCATCGAGGTCAATAAATGTTGCAGTAAAAACACCATCTGAGACCGGAACCGTCTGGGTTTGTGTTCCACCGTCTAATTTAACCACTACCGTTGATTGGGGGCCGCTTCCCGAATCAATTACCGTTCCTACTATAGTCACGGTTGAGCTATTAACAGTAGAGCCATCGGTGGGTGAGGTTATGGAGACAACAGGAGGCTGGGTGTCTACCTGGAATCCGGTCGGACTGGTAACCCCGGTATTTCCCCCGCCGCAGCCGTCAGTTGCCGTGACCACAAAAGTATGAGGTCCATCGGTGACCCCGTTCAGGGTTACTGACCAATTGGTAGTTCCATCGGCAATAATTGGGCTCCCCGCATCTAAACTTACCTGCACCTGGACTATCCCGTGGGAATCGCTGGCTGATCCCCAAACGATAAAGGTTGAGCTGTTAACGCAGGCACCCACAATCGGGTTATCCCAGACCTGGGGATTAGTCCCCTCTAAGTATTCGGTAAGGTTATCTCTCCCGTCATTATCCGGGTCTTCCGAGGCATCGTCAGTGTTTGGATCAAGCCCATTTCTTGTCTCCCAGGCATCGGACATACCGTCATTATCATAATCAAAATAGATTATTATGTTGGTATGTATCTGGTCTTTACCACCCAGATGGTTATCCGCCCCGGTCTCATCCTCATAGTTACTCCAGTGATCGGCCCCTATTTCATAGAAAGCAAGGGTTACGGGGTTACCGTCTAATTCATTTCCGATTAGATCCTGAGCGGTTACGCTAATTGTATGGGTGCCATCGATACTTCCCTCTTCCGGGAGGATCACCCACCCTTCCCAGGTATCATTTTGATAATCTGTCTTGGCCCAGCCGCCAAACGAGGTAGAGGAGGATATTGAATGGGTGTTATAGGGGGAAGTTTTCCCCATAGTGACAACCGGCTCTAAAGGGCTGCCCCCATCCTCTATTCTCATCGGCTCGAAAAAGATAAGCCTGAATCTAGTCTCCCCGGACATCGCCCGCTTTTGTTCTGTTACTGCCAAGGTTCTGGTAGTTTCACCTTCCAGCAGATCATCCCATTCTGCCTGATAAATGAGATCGTCAAAGAGTCCATCCCCATCCTGATCCTGGGTTACTTCAATGCGCTTGAGGAAGGCCGGGCCTAAGGTCCAATCGATCAGGTACAGGGCAGCCGGAAGGTTCTCCTCGTTGGTTGGCTCTATCTGATCCTCGGGAAGCTTAAAATAGGGGGATCCGGGAGGTCTTAACTCGGTGGTAAACCCGATCATACTCCGGGCGCCGTAGGTATAATCAATAGTAATACCGGTAGTTATATATAAAGATGTACGAACCTGCCCCGGAGTATAAGTCTTATTATGAACGGCCTTTATCCTCTGGGCCATCTCCGCACCCAGGGCAGCAAAGGTGGAGCTGTCTGGAGTCGAAGCCGAGGTATATCCCCAGGAATAAAGCAGCCATTGGCCGTAGCTGTGATAGTCGATAATCATTTCAAAGTTGTAATCCGGATGGACAAGAAAATTCTGGATTGCCTGCACCTCACTTTCCGATGCGGTAGTGGGGCCCCGGTAGAGTATATTTGCGGGATGGTCGCTGGCCCCGATATCATCAGCAGTATCCGGATAAGGGTAATCTCCGGGAAGTCTCCACTTAAAATCATAGTTTCGATTAAGATCGATGCCAATATACTCAGTGCTGTCTATAATATGTTTCCGCCGGTTCTTCCTCCACATCCGGTGAGTATCACCGACTACATCCTGACTGTAGTAGAGTCCATCAGGGTTTACGATCGGAACCACCCAGATCTCGGCCTTGTCCACCAGAAATTTGATCGCATCATCAGTGGAGTATTGGGAGAGAAGATGATTGGCAATGTAGAGAGGGACCTCCACCGCGATCCACTCCCGGGCATGATGACAGCCGCTGACTAATATATCGGGCTTTAGATCGGTGTCTACCGAGACATTCTCACTGATTTTGATTACCCATACCTCCCGGCCCTCGAAGGTCATCCCGAGGGAAGATACCTGGGCCAGGTCCGGGTAGGTAGCAGCCAGATTATCGAGTTCATCTAGGGTTTCAGTATAAGAATGGTAGGCCCCCTCGACCCCGGCTAAGGCGGGAGCGGTAGTTAGAAAAAACATTGAAATAGTAACGATGAATGTTTTAATCGCTTTCATCTAATTTCACGAATTGAAAGTTCCCGCCCAGTGGGCGGGGAACCTCCTCTCCCTTGCCTGTCCTGAGCCCTGCCTTCGGTCGGGCTTAAGCAGGGTCGAAGGAATGGGGGAGTAGTACATACAGTTTCCTCCCCCTTGATGGGGGAGGAAAAAGGAGGGGATGAATAAAGATAGCCAAAAAGATTAAATGGCTCAACTATCCCCCTCCCCTATCCCCTCCCCTATCCCCTCCCACAAGGGGAGGGGAAGTAGTCCGAACTTATGCTCCTTATCAAAACTTGTCCTGAGCCCATCGAAGGAGCAGCCCTCACCCTCTCCCCCAGGGGAGAGGGGACTATGAGGATGTCATTTCCTTCGACAGGCTCAGGACAGGGAATGGGGTGTTCTGACATATTTTCATAAAAACTCATTGTTTATTCCGGGAAATACCTTTCCCTATTCCTCAGAAAATCCTCCGTGCCATCAAATATCTCTACGATGTAGAATCCTCGCTGCTTGAAATCCTCAATAAGCTTAGAAAAACTGTCCTTCGGGTGGAGCGCCTCCAGGGCCAGATAGTGATCGTTTTTCATCCGGGTGCTCTCTCGATCCAGCCACTGGGTATATCCCTCAGCAGGCTCTTTGGTCCTGGTCAAATCAAAGATTATTATTTTGAAGCTATACTCTGGTTCTGGAGGGCCCTCGGGGGGAGGCTTTAGGTCTGAGGGTCTTCCTTCTTCCTGCGAGATCTCGTAGATCCTCCGGGCCTCCTGCCACTCACTAATGGAGTTATACAATATATCAACATCATACCCGATCTTCTTTAGTTTCTCCATGGTATAGGTAGATCCCTCCCCAATGACAAAGGAATCCTTGATCTCCCAAGAAATTAAATCAAGGCTCACCCTTGCAAAGAGCTCCTTGGCAACATCTCCGGGAATATGGATTAATATGACCCGGTGCAGGGCCTTTCTCTCCAGATCTTCTCGCAGCTTATCATATTGCTTCCAGGCCTTCTTTTTGACTCCCTTATCGCGGTCATTAAGGACTATCTGCCAGAGCTGCTTGACCTTTTCGCCGTCGATCTGGGAAAGCTCCTCAATTGCTCTTAAGCGAACCGCCTCATCGGAATCCCTCAATCTTCTTTCCAATGCTTCCAGCCTCTTTTCCTTCTGGTCCTCTTCCTGAAGAAGCTCCTCGATTTGGCTCTCTTTCTCGGTCTTTAGGTCTTCAGGATTAGAAGCCACGCTCATCCCATCGAGAAGGAGTAAAACGATAGCTGAAATTAGAGCCGATTGGATTGATTTAATCTTTAGCTGCATAATTTTTTCCTTTTTAAACGGTTGATTCTATCCATACCTACAGAACCCCAAGATAAGGGACTTGAAGGATTTCTCAAAAAACTTCGGTGAAATAAGGGTTGAATTTATGAACCCAAATAATGCGTAGGTATCCGAATTACTGGTATATTAACAACTTATTTGTTTCTATTTATTGTAGGGGCTTGATTTTCAGCCTTTGCAGTCTGCCTCAGGCGGACAAAGTAGGCCATCAATCCGCCTGAGGCGGATCGGGTTCGATGAATCGAACCCCTACAATTACTGTTTCGGGCTCAATAACTTGTCCTAAGCCCTGGTCTTGGCCAGGACCAAGGCTTGTCGAAGGAATTGAACCCCTACATTTACGCATTATTTGGGATAAACAAAAGCCTAAGAAAAGAATACTATGAATAGGGAAAAAGGTCAAGGGAGAAAAACCCGGAGTTTCCCCATTTTTTTAGGTAGAGTGGATAGGCGGTCCGCCTGAGGCGGACTGAATACCGGGGCTCGAAAGCCCCGGCTATCCAATGTAGGGGCAATTCATGAATTGCCCCTACTTGAGGATTTTTTGAAATTCCGGAAAAAACGGGCGAAAGTTTCCCCATCTTTAGAAAAGAAGGGATTTCCACTGGCAATGTTATCTAACTATTTGAAATTAAAGAGGAATTATAATTCAGCGACCAATTTTCGGGGAACACCACTTTCTTTTTTGTTGACAAAAACACTTTTTTCGGTTAGGTTAAATTACTAAATGAATATCTAAAGCAAGTTATTAGTAATGACCTTAATCTTCCTAATAATATTGGTAATTTTCTTTCCTCTAACTGTTTGGGGAGATATCTATATATATGTTGACAGACATGGCATCTCTCATTTTACCAATGTCCCGGTCGATCAGAGATTCACGATATGCTCTCGAGAAATTTCCGACTCGATTAATTACGAGAGAGCTGCTTATAGATTCGAGCCCTACATCGTGAAGACGGCAGAAAAATTTAATATCGAAAAGGCTTTGATTAAGTCTATTATTAAGGTAGAAAGTAACTTCAATCATGCTGCTATCTCCTCAGCGGGAGCCTCCGGGCTTATGCAACTGATGCCGAAGACTGCGGAGAAGATGGGGGTAAGGAATGTTTTTAATCCCCGGGAAAACATTGAGGGAGGAACCCGCTATCTGCGAGCGCTGCTTAATCTTTTCAAAGGGGATCTGAGTTTGTCTTTGGCTGCCTATAATGCAGGAGAGCGTTCGGTAATAAAATACAAAGCTATACCACCCTATGATCAGACCAGAAATTTTGTGAAAAGGGTGCTCACCTATCTTAAAAAATACCGAAAAGAATATAAGAAATTAGCTAATAAAAGGCTGGACTATCGAAGCAGAACAACAGTTTCCAGGGGGATCAGTGAAGAAAAGAGATGATTTCTTCCTCCATCTCAAGAATGGCCGTAGGTTTCTCCAGAATAATAACCTGGTAGAGGCCAAAGACGAATTGGAAAGTGCTTTGGAGCTTCGCCCCGATGACGGTAAGGCCCAGAATCTCCTGGCCATGGTTCTTTTTAAGCTTGAACAATATCCCAAGGCCATCGAAATCTTTCGAAGATTAATTGAGAGAAATCCGGCGGTACCTACTCTCCATACCAATCTTGGGTTAGGCCATATCAAGCAGGAAAACTATGACCAGGCAGTGGAGGCACTGCTGAAAGCCATTGAACGCCAGCCCGATAGCCAAGTGGCTCATAACTATTTAGGCCTGGTTTACTCAAAGTTGGGTAGATACGAAGAGGCCAGAGATGAATTTCTTAAGGGCAATTCCCAAAAAATGGCCGACCGAATGGAGGAGAAGTTAGCAGAGATATCCCCGGAGCAGGAGGAGACTCCGCAGATGGAAGCAGAGGTGGGGGAAGGCGAGGAAGAACTGGAAGAGAAGAGGCTGCTGGAAAGCCAGCCCGAAGAGCTACCTAAAAAAGCGAAGGCAGAGAAGGCAGAGAAGGAAGAAAAGGAAGTACCTCCAGGAGAAACAGCCAAAGAGATCGGGGAAGTTGAGGAAAAACCGCCGGAAGAAGAGGTTAAAAGGGCTGCCCGGGTTGAGGAGGCAGTCAAGGAAGAAAAGGAAGTACCTCCAGGAGAAATAGACAAAGAGATCGGGGAAGTTGAGGAAAAACCGCCGGAAGAAGAGGTTAAAAGAGTTGCCCGGGTTGAGGAGGCAGTTAAAGAGCCCGAGACAATGAGCCTTAAGGATTTCAGCAAATCCTTAGAGATTACTAAAGGTGACTCTCCTTCTTTAAGAATGATTAATGACGACCTGTTTCAAATTGTTCTGAGGGGTGGACAGGTCCATTCGCGGTTGACGGAATTGGTAGCATTTGAAGGAAACCTCATCTTTGAGCCCGAATTCAAGAAATTCAAGGGAAAGGAAACTAATGCTTTATTTGGAACTAAAGATAATCTCATGGTAAAAATCACTGGTGAAGGCCAACTTCTGTTTTCTCCGAACAATGGGAAGATTCACCTTTTCCTCCTTGAAGATGAGATGCTCTATCTTGCCGAGTCAAATATATTTGCCTTTCAAGAGGGAATTAGCTGGGAAAATGGAAGGATTCAAGGGAAGGGGTCGGAAGATATCGATCTGGTTCAATTTAAGGGCCGGGGAATTATTGCCTTAGCTACTAAGAGCAAATTAGCATCCATCCAGCTCGCTTACACCTCCCCCCTTCTGGTGGATGTCTCTTCTCTGATCGGCTGGTACGGAAAGATTCTCCCTAAGATTATTGCCCTCATTGCTCCTTCCGAAGGAGCAATGGGCAAAAAAAATATGGTGGAGTTAAAGGGTGAGGGATGTGTCCTTCTGGAGGAGTCCTGCAAAAGTTAGCCCAATTTTATGAAGAGATCATCAATAATTGGGAAAGGTGGAAAGAGAGATATCTGGACATTACCTAACATATTAACGATAAGTCGAATCCTGGCTGTTCCTTTCTTTATAATTTTTACTCTTTTATTAACTGATGCCCGCTTGGATCCAGATCAATTAAAAGAAAGGTATAATCTCTTTACCATCCTTTTCTCTTTCCCCACTAAAACTGTGGGTAGCTATCCAGATAAGCTTTTAAGCGGGATTGCCGGGCTGATCTTTATTGCCGTTTCCTTTACCGATATGCTTGATGGTTACTTGGCTCGAGCCCGAGGTAGCGTCACTACCTTGGGAAGACTGCTTGATCCCCTGGCGGATAAGCTGCTGATCGCTACTGTCCTGATAATGCTTATTCCTCTGGGTAGAGTCCCTGCCTGGATAGTGGTGCTGATCATTGGGCGTGAGCTTGCAATTACCGGTCTGAGGGGGGTGGCTTCCTCCGAGGGAATCGTTATTCCTGCTTCTAAACTGGGGAAGAATAAGACCATCTTTCAACTGGTGGCGATTGCTGCACTCCTGATTCACTACGAATACTACAATAAAATAGATTTTCATCGGATAGGAATGGTTTTTTTATGGATAGCCTTATTTCTTACCCTCTGGTCGGGGATTGATTACTTCTGGAAATACCGGGCTCAGGCAATTAAGACCTAATCTGCTCCTGCCCGGACAAGTCAATGCAATTTTTATTCTTGCTTGACAAAAAAGATAATTTTTTTAAAATGGAGATAGAGTGCCAGAAAGCGGGCGTAGTTCAGTGGTAGAATGCCACCTTGCCAAGGTGGAAGTCGTGGGTTCGAATCCCATCGCCCGCTCCAGAACTCAGGAAAGAAAGGCGGCATAGCCAAGCGGTAAGGCAGAGGTCTGCAAAACCTTTATTCCTCGGTTCGACTCCGAGTGCCGCCTCCACAAAAACAAAAGAGCGGGAGAAGCTAAATTCTCCCGCTTTTTTAATGCCATAGATAAGAAAGAAAGTGGGAAATTCTTAGGTTCATATCAATGTTATTAATAGAGCTAATTTCGTTGCTAAGAGGGTCAGTGTACATGCGGAGTATAGAGGTTTCAGAAAAAACTTTACCCCAAATTAAAACAGTTTTTCAAGGTTTGCGGGGCATTGCTTATGGGAAAGGCAGAAATTCACCCCCACCTTAATCCTCCCCCATCAAGGGGGAGGAAACCGTATGGTACTCTCACATCCCTTCGACAAGCTCAGGACAGGCCCTTTCCCGAGTATGGCCGAGGGACTCAGGACTGGCAGGACATGGCTCAGGAAAAGACTCCCCTCCCCTGGTGGGAGGGGATCAAGGGGAGGGGGCAAGAAAAAAAATGCTACAACGCAAATTTCTCTAATAGAAATTGACTGCTCAGGGAGGGTGTGATAATTTGAGATAAAGTGAACTTAAAGGTAATTGTAGTCGGAAGGATAAAGCAGGGTTACCTGCGAGCGGCTCTCGGGGAGTTTACCCAGAGAATAAATAGATACTCTTCTCTGGAGATTATTGAGATAAAAGAAGAAAAAATTGCCTCAAGATCTGATCCCGAAAGGATTAAAGAAAAGGAGGCCGAGAGAATCGTCAGCAAATTAGACTCTCGCAGTTACAACATTGCCCTGGATGAGCAGGGAAAGGAGCTGAGTTCCCTAAAATTTGCCCACCTTTTTGAAGAGGTTTCCCGGAAAGGTTACCGGCAGATGAACTTCATCATCGGAGGAGCCCTGGGCCTTTCTTCCCGGGTCAAAGAGCAGGCAGATTTAATCCTGACCCTATCAAGAATGACCTTTACCCATGAAATGATAAGGCTTTTTCTGCTGGAGCAGATCTATCGAGCCTTTACCATAATCCGGGGAGAGCCCTACCATAATCTATGAGCCCAGGGTGATTTATATGAGAAGAAGCATTATCCTCATAATTAGAGATGGTTGGGGAATAAATCCCAATTTCGATCATAATGCGGTTGCAAATGCTAATACCGCAATCACGGATTCACTCCTAAATAAATACCCTAATACCGTTTTAGAAGCCGCCGGTAGCGCGGTCGGCCTGCCGGATGGCTACCAGGGCTCTTCCGAGGTCGGCCATCTAAATATGGGGGCGGGAAGGATTGTGGAGCAGGAACTGAAAAGAATAAATAACTCAATCGAAGAGGGCTCTTTCTTCAAGAATCCCAATTTCCAGAGAGCTATTCGTAACTGTAAAGAAAATAACTCATCTTTGCATATTATGGGTCTGGTTCAGGATGAGGGGGTCCATGCCCACCAGGATCATTTGTTTGCTATTATGAAATATGCAAAGCAGGAAGGCCTTAAGAGCCTGTTCATCCATTTTTTCTCTGACGGAAGAGACACGTCACCCAGAAGTGCACTGGAATTTATCCGAATATTAGAAGAAAAAATAAAAGAGTATCAAATAGGAGAGATTGCCACCTTAATGGGGCGATATTACGCTATGGATCGGGGAGAAAATTGGCACCTGACAACCAGGGCCTATAATGCATTAACCAAGGTAGAAGGGATTAGAGTAAAGAGCGCTGAGCAGGCAATAACAAGGTCATATAATAATGATAAAACACCCGATGGGGTAGAAATCTTTGATGAATATATAGTTCCATCTATTATCGGTAACTTTTCCGGGATAAAGGATGGGGACTCGGTTATCTTCTTTAATTATAGACAGGACCGGGCAATTCAACTGACCAAGGCTTTTGTAGAGGATAGCTACCCTGGGGCCCGGTGGAAGAAACTGAATATAGTTTACTGCGGCCTTACCAAATACTATGATACTTTTCCATTCAATATCCTGGGAGCAATTGACAAAACCGGGAAGATGAACAACCTTCTGGGACAGGTCATAAGTAAAAATGGACTGAGACAGCTCAGGATCTCGGAAACTCAGAAGTTTAGACATGTGACCTCGTTTTTTAATGGAAAACTTATTGAGCCGTTTCCGAAAGAAGAGCGAATTGAGATCAAAAGTATGTATGATCCGGCGACATTTGCTGAACATCCGGAGATGAACGCGCACGAGGTTACCGAGGCGGTAATTAGAGAGATAGATGCCGGCCGATTCGATGTAATTGTTTTGAACTTTGCCAATTGCGATATGGTTGGCCATACCGGGAATTACCAGGCTGCCGTAAAAGCAGTAGAGATTGTGGATGAATGTGTGGGCAGGGTAGTTAAGGCAACCTTAGCACGAAATGGGATAGCATTAGTTACCGCTGATCACGGGAATGCTGAGGAAATGGTGGATTACCGGACCGGACTGCCGAAGACTGCCCATAGCAAGAATCCAGTAGAATTCATCTACGTTGCTGACGACTATAAAAAGATAAGACTTAAAGATAAAGGAATATTAGCAGATATCGCCCCGACAATACTGCATCTATTAGAAATAGATCAACCCAAGGATATGACTGCCGGGGATCTAATCTTTCGACCCCGATGACCGGCGGGGCTCAGGACAAGTAATATGAAATACTTGCTCAAAATATTTATTGTACTGATAGCCGCTCTGTTCAGCTCGCCTCTTCCTGCGGAGGAGGATTCCTACCTTAAGGCCAGACAGAGGATGGTTGAGAGGGACTTAAAAGGCAGAGACATCACCGACAAAAAGGTTCTAAAAGTAATGGGTAAGGTCCCCCGGCATCTTTTCGTAAAAAAGAGATTGAGAGACGAGGCCTATGCCGATCATCCTCTTCCCATCGATGAGGGACAGACAATCTCTCAGCCCTATATAGTAGCCCTGATGACCCAGATACTCCAGGTAAAGCCAGGAGATAGGGTACTGGAGATTGGCACCGGTTCTGGTTATCAGGCGGCAGTTCTGGCAGAGTTTACTGATAAGGTCTATTCTATCGAGATCAGGGAAAAGCTGGCAAAAAGGGCTGAAGAAACCCTGAAAAAGCTGGGTTATCAGAAGGTTAGGGTAAAGTACGCTGACGGTTACTTCGGCTGGGAGCAGTATGCTTCCTTTGATGCCATTATCATCACCTGTGCTGCCAATCACATCCCCCCTCCCCTGATCAAGCAACTAAATGAAGGCGGCAAGCTCCTGCTCCCCTTAGGAAGCACCACCTATTGGCAGACACTAACCCTGATTACCAAGAAAAAGGATGACTTTACAGTAAAGCAGATTACCGATGTTCGCTTTGTTCCTATGACTGGTAAGGCCCAGAAGAAGAGAGGGGCTTCCTTCTTAGATCGACTCTTTAAATCCCGATAGCTTATTTCTTTAATTCTACAGTTTCAGGTTTGTAGCCACTCTTTCGTAAAGTACCAGCTACCCTATCTGCCTCTTTCTTTGTGGAAAATTTTCCGGCTCGGCAGATATAAAGCAGTTGGGTAGAGCTTTTAGGAGTGATAGTCGCCGCGTAACCAGCATCTTTAATCTTTTGTTTGGCTTCCTGAGCCTTTTTTAGGGTGGGGAACTTTCCCGCAAAGATGGAATACTTACCATCTTTTTGCTTTATTTTCTTGTTTTTGATTTCGAAAATACTAAGCTTCATTGAGACAGGAATAGTTTCCCCTAAAATAAACTTCCGGTCAAGGTAAACATGATATAGTTTCTTTTTACCCTTCTTCTGTTGCCTAACCGTATAGGGGTCAAGCCCCAGCTTCTTCAAGCTTTTTGCTACTTTATCCAAGTTAGCTTTATTCTTATAAACCCCCACTTGAACAGTGTACCTTGGTACCTCCTTCTTAGCCACTTTGACAGGTGGTTTTGTTTTTGGTTTACGAATGGGAGCTTTCTTAGCCGTTTTTACTTCCTTTTTCTTCGCGGGAGGTTTTGTTTCAGCCTTCGCCGTTGTCACTTCTTCCTTTTTCTCAGCAGGTTCAGGAGCTTCCTGTTCCTCCTTTTTCCCCTCTCGAGGTTCTGTCTCAGCCTTTTCAATAGTTTTTTTGCTCGTTGCCGGCACACTAACTACTGTGGTCGGTTCGGGAGTAAGGCGGGAAGGTGAGCGGCTCGGGGAAAAGATATCGGTAAGGAAGTAAAGAGCAGCAAGCGAAAAGACCAGTAATGCTACTACCCCCCCAATAATACCCAGTTGAATAGAGCTTCTTTTAACTTTCTCATCTTTTTCCACCCTCACCCTGGGGGCTGCTTCCGGGGCAACTTTCTCTATTTTCAGCCTCCCTATCGGGACTGCTTCCGGGACAGCTTCCTCTACTTCCAGTGTCTCCGTTGAGGCTGCTTCCGGAATCTCCTTCTCTAATTCCCCTTTCTTCTCCTCGCTCGGTTCGGGCTGTGCCTCCAACTCCTCAAGTTCCTCAGGTAATCCCTCCGCCTCCACAACTTTTTCCTCACGTTCTCTCAACCTTCCCTGGAGAGCTTCTATTTCCCCTTGCAATTCCTTACTTTTAGAGATAAGGTTCCCTTTTTCTTCCAGTTCTCTTTTTAGATCCTCAATCAGACTACTCTTCTCCTCCAATGTGGCTTGATACTGTTGTTTAAATTTGTCCCTTTCCGCAAAAGCCTGCTCTAATGCATTTGATTGGTCACCCTTTTGCAAAAGCACTTCCAGCTCAGAGATATTCGTTTTCAGACTATCCTTTTTCTTCTTGAGCGAGCTTATCTCTTTTTCCAATCCTTCGGTTTTGCGTATTAGTTCTGATTCAAACCCCTTAGACTTCTCAATTAATCCCTCAGCCTCCGCAACTTTTTCCTCACGATCCTTCAACCTTTCCTGGAGAGTTTCCATTTCCCCTTGCAATTCCTTACTTTTAGAGATAAGGTTCCCTTTTTCTTCTAGTTCTCTTTTTATATCCTCACTCAGACTGTTCTTCTCCTTCATTGTGGCTTGATACTGCTGCTTGAGCCTGTCCCTTTCCGCAAGAGCCTGAACTAACCTCTTTTTAATCTCTTCTGATTGGTCGCTTTTTTGCAAAACTTCTTCCAGCTCAGAAATATTCGTTTTCAACCTGTTTTTCTCTTCCCTTAGCTCGTCGATTTCCTTCAGTAGCTTTGTCTCCAACTGCGCCTTCTCTTGCTGGAAGCCTTCCCTTTCAGTCGCCAGCATTCTGCTCAGCCTTTCCTCGGATTCCGTTTTCTCCTTCAGTTCGCTTCTAAGCTTTTCAATAGCCGTTTTATTCTGGTGCTTGATCTTATCAAGGAGCTGCTTAAAAGTTGCCAACTCCTTGCTCTGCACCATTACTGTATCTTCCAAGACCGCTCTTTGCTCGGAAGGAATCTTCCCTTCCTCTCTGAGCTGTTCCCCCTTATCAATTATGGTATTGACCTTTTGTAGGAGATCTTCCTTGCTAAAAGGCTTAAGCAGGTATTCATCAGCCTTGATCCTGAGCTTCCGGTGCCTCTCAAAATCCTCGGGTTTAGCCCCAGAGGAAATTAGGATCAAGGGTATCCTTTTAGTTTCTTCAGTTTCTTTAATTTTTTTACATACGATATACCCATTCACTCCGGGGAGCTCTACTGCTAAAACAATTAGGTCAGGGAGCTCTTGCTTCACCAATTCGGGAGCTTTCCCCCCACCCCTCACCACCAGGCTCTTAAACCCTAATCCGGCCAAGGCTCCACTGGTCAATCGGAGATAAGATTCATCATTTTCAATTAGCAGTGCCTTTCGGGAGTTCATTTTCCTTATTCCTTTTTAAATAAAGCTTCTGCTATTTCTATATCTGCCTCTGGAGTTTCTCTGGCTTTATCGGTAGGCCCCGTTAGTCCGCCTAAGGCGGGTGGAGGAGACTTTGAGCCCCGCCCCGTTAGATGTTTACTATCTAACGGGGCACGCTCAAATTTATTGGTTTTCTCACCTCCCCATAAATGACGGGACTTTTGTTCTAACGGGGTAAAGGAGAAATAGTCACAAAAATTACTCTTTTCCCTATCCGAGACCCACTCACTGTTGGGCTCTTTACATTGATTGTGGGCACTTTCATCGTAAAATTTGCAATTACGACAGCAGTGCAGATCCGCGCCGCAGAAAGGGCAAGTATCTTTCCGGCCGACCCTCTCCGAAAGCTCTATTTCGTTCTGGCATTGATAACAGGCAATCATTTCTAATAATGTAATTATATATAAATTAAAGTAATTTGTCAATATCGCTGAATTCCAGGAGTTTCCTCAAAAAAACCGTTTAAGTAGGGGCAATTCATGAATTGCCCCTACATTAGGATAGCCGGGGCTTGTAGGGGTGGACCTCCGTGTCCACCCTTGGAGGGCTTTGGGGAACGTCTATGATTTCATGCTATTTGATTATCGAAAAGGGGGGACCACGTTGGTTCTAAAACAACTTAAATACAATAGGAACGAAAGCCGGAAAGCAAAGAAGAAATATCTAATATAATCAAGGACATATTAACAACAAGTTAATATTTCAATAACGTGGTATTGTCCCCCCTTTTTACCTAACCAAAGAATCAGTTATGGAACTAATATGGGTTGTCCCGCTTTTTTATTTCCCCTCTCCCGCGTGAACGCGGGATGGGAGGGGACTTGCCCCGATGTCCATCGGGGTCGATCGACCCCGATCAGAGGGCATCGGGGTAACGGGAGGGGGATTTGTCATCCTGTCCTGCCTGCTCTGAGGAGTCCTGAGGAGCGAAGCGTTCAGCCTTCGTAGCTACTACGGCGAAGTAGGCTCCCGAAGGACGTCTCGGAGGAAAAATGCAGGGGAGTAATAAGTTGAAAATGGATACCTGACCCCGAATTTATATAAATGACAAATAAAGATGTGACCCTATTCTCCTGCGTTGTCTTCCTCCATTTCGTTTAATATTCCAGAGACTTGTTGTTTAAACTGAGGTAGAGATTTCTTAACGGTTTCCCACACCCTCTCAACATTTACACCAAAGTATCTATGAATTAGGAAATTACGCATGCCGGCAGCACTTTTCCAAGGAACATTTTTGTATTTGCTCTTTAATTCTTTATTTAGATTTTTAGTTGCTTCACCAATAATCTCTAACTTTCTCATGACAGCACTTTGGAGTAAATCACTTTTAAAAAATTCCTCTCTATCCTTACCTTCAAGGAAACTTTCAATAGAGTTTATGGCATTTAATATATCTTGAAGATATGCTTTATCTGTTCTCATAAATTACCTTCATAGAATTTAAAACTTCTTGCCTGATATATTTATTCCTCAGTCCATCAATTTCAACAAGATCAATTTTTCTTTTAAATACATTCCGCAACTTATACTCTATTGCTACTAAATCAAATAAGGTTTTCCCGTTATTTTCTTTAAATTTTATCAATATATCAATATCACTCCTTTTTCTTTGTTCCCCTCTAACAAAAGAGCCAAATATGGCCATAAAGACAATGTCGTTCTTTTCACAGATTTTAACTAACTTTTCTCCCAAGCCTTTTTTCCTTAATTGCATGGGCAATTTTTTAATTTCAATCATCTTTTGACCTCATACTCATATTTTACTTTCCCAACTTTACTCAAACCCTCAAAAGTTGGCTGTCTCCTCTGGTCTCAAAAATTTTATTATTAGATATTGGGTGGTCGGATCTTTCATTTTGATAGGGCTTTTCATTATGCATATTATCAATATCTCAAAATGGAGGCAATGAAAAATTCACGATTCAAGATGCAATCTCATTTCCTCTCCAAGACAAAATGTCCAATATCAAGGGCTGCCCCACTCCCACTCTGTGCCCGGCGAATAAATTCTTTAGCAGGCGGGAAAAAGAGCCACCACAAGGGAAAGCTATCACATTGTTGAGAAAAAAGCAATATGTCCTGAGCCCTGCTTCAGGAGGGTCGAAGGAACTGTCATTGCGAGTCCCACCAAAGGCGGGACGAAGCAATCTCGTCACTGGGCTTGATTAGTTTTATCGCTTTGAGGTATTTGGGGATGCTGGCCAGCGGGGTAGGGCGGTGCCTGTTGAGGAAATGATAAAGAATTAGTTATGGAACTACATCCCCCTTTTCTGGATTTGTCAATAATAAAGATTTGACCCCTTTTGCCCCCTTCAGCCTTCGTAGCCACTACCATTCGGACATGAGGGGAAGCGGATTCGGGCTGATACAGAGGTCGGTCCCTACAAATTCGTATAATTCGTGAAATTTGTGGTTCAAATCCCAACTCAATCCCTTCGACTTCGCTCAGGACAGGCATTTACATTTTGCAATTTTTTCAGTGTTCGCCCCTATCCCTTCGACCCCGCCACAGGCGGGGCTCAGGACAGGTCGGGCCGACGGGGGACCTGCCTGTGCGGAGCACGCAAACAGGTATAGGGAACTTGAAGGACTTGAAGGAGTCTTTCGGTTTGTAGTATCTTTAGTTCTATGATATATTTTTATAATGAATAAAGAAAGACATCCTCTTGATCCATTGGTCTTAGCTAAGATCTCCAGTCTTATTCTGCGGGCCCGCTTAGTTGTTGAAGGGGTTTTAACCGGGCTGCACAGGAGTCCCCATCACGGCCAAAGCATTGAGTTCGCTGAACACAAGGAGTATTCCCCGGGGGACGACCTTCGCCACATCGACTGGAAGGTCTACGGAAAGTCCGATAAATACTATGTGAGGCAATTCGAGGAAGAAACCAATCTTAAAGGATACATTCTTCTGGATGATAGCGGGTCGATGGGTTATCGTTCAAATAAAATAAGTAAGCTCGACTACGGAATTACCTTAGCGGCCTCCCTTGCCTACCTGATGCTGAAGCAGTTAGATGCGGTAGGGCTGTTAACCTTCAATGAGCGCGAGAGCAATTATATCCCCCCTCGGGCCCGCTCTTTCCATCTTCAGGGAATCCTCCAGTTATTGGAGGGATTGGAGCCGGGGAGCCGAACCGACCTGGCCAAGGTTTTGAATAACCTGGCGGAGAAGGTGCGGCGCCGGGCTTTAGTCATTTTGATCTCCGATCTGTTCGATGAAGCCGACCGGGTGCTTGATGCCTTGAAGCAGTTTCGTCACCGGAAGAACGAGATCATTATTTTCCACATCCTCGACCCCTATGAAATCGAATTTCCCTTCAAGGATCTAACGGTTTTTCTGGGAATGGAGGGGGAGGGACAGATCCTTGCTGATCCCCGGGGGATAAAAGTCACCTATCAAACAGAGGTCAGAAGTTTTATTGAGAAGTACCGTCAGGTTTGCCTGGAGAATGGGATTGACTATTGCCTGATTAAGACCTCCACCCCTTTAGATCAGGCACTGACTGAATATCTTGCCAAAAGAGAAAGGTTTTCCCGTTGAATCTTACCTTCTTGAGCTCTGCCTATCTGTTCGGGCTGTTCGCTGCTGCTATCCCGATAATCATTCACTTGCTCAGCAGGAAAAGGGCGGTGATTTATCGATTCGCCGCCATTGATTTCATTATCCGGTCCCATCGCATGGTAGCCCGAAGGCTTAAGCTTAAGCAGTTGATCCTGATGATCCTGCGCACCCTGATGATCGTCCTGATCGCCTTGAGCCTGGCCCGACCTCTGCTAAAACGTTCGCTGGGGGTAGCATTTAGTCAGCCTAATCCATCCAGCAGTGTTATTATTATTGATAATTCCTTCAGCATGGGTTATCTGCTTAACGGTGAAAGCCTTTTTATTAGGGCAAAGAGAGCGGCCAGGGAAATAGTAGATTCGCTTAAGGAAGAGGATAATGCCTCAATTATCCTCTGCAACTCCTCCCCCCAAGAGCTCCTCCCCGATCTGACCTTCGACAAATCAGCTTTGAAAAAGGCAATTGCCGAGGCTCAGCTCTCCTTTGCTACCACCGACATCGGCAACTGCCTGAGCCCGGCCCGGCAGATCTTGAGCAGTTCCCCCTTAGCGGATAGATATCTTTATGTCTTGACTGATCTGACCAAGAATGGCTGGAGGGCCGAGAGCTTTTCTAAACGCGAAGGGGTGGAGACCGAAAAGATTCACTTTGAGATCCTTGATCTATCCCCGGGACAGAAATTGCCCAATCGGGCCATTGCCGACATCAGGGTAGCTCCGGTTTTCCGGGAGGGAGGGAGGGAGTATTCCTTTAAAATCAAGGTTGGAAACTTTTCACTTGAGCCCTCAGGGGATCTGCTTTGCCAGCTCTACTTGAGAGATCAAGAGATCAGCCGAGGATTTTTGCAGATCCCGCCCTGGGAGGAGGTGGTCAAGGAATTCACCTACCCCCAAGAACAAGGAGGGACAATCTTTGGTAGGGCAGATATCGCCCCGGATAATCTTACCCAGGACAATATCCGATATTTTAAGTTCTATGCCGGCAGGAAGATTCAGGCTTTGGTGGTGGACGGTGATCCCAAGACCAGGATCTATCAGAGTGAAAGCTTCTATCTGGAGAAGGCGCTCAATCCCCAAAAGAATTCCCGTTCCCTTATCCTGCCTACTATTTCCACCTTGGAAGAGCTTTCCTCTTATCGCTTCGCCGATTTCGATCTGGTGATCTTAAGCAATGTTGAGCAGTTGGGTTCAGAGCTAATAGATGAGCTTAAAAGATTCGTTGGGGGCGGGGGAGGGCTCTTCATTACCTTGGGGGACCGGGTGGATCCTGAACTATATAACCAGAGCTTCGGAGATCTCCTTCCCCGGCCCCTCCGGGGGATTAAGAAAGTTTTCCTCCCCGGAGAAGGGGGGCGAAGGCTAAAGGAAGAAGGGATTGAGCATCCTATTGTCCGGATCTTTCGGGCTCCGGGGGGAGGAAGGCTCGGCTCGGCAAATTTCTTTAGGATTTACCTGGTCGAACCCAGTCCGGAGGCAGTTGGAGATATCATCCTGCGGTATGATAACGACGCCCCGGCACTTTTGGAGAAGAAATGGGGGAAAGGAAGGGTTATTGTCTTTACCTCCACTATCGATCGGGACTGGAACGACCTGCCAATCAGAACCACCTACCTTCCACTAATCCACCAGATCTCCCAGTATCTTGCCCGAACTCTAACCGGGGAGGAGAAAGAGGAGATATTAGTTGGTCAACCTAAAACCTTGAGCTGGGAGGAGAAGGAGGAAGCGATCAGGGTTATTGATCCTCAAGGGAAGGTGACAACGCTACCAGGAAAGGTCAAGGAAGGCAGAAGGGAGGCGGTCTATTTGGAAACCAGAATTCCAGGCTTATATAATGTCGTCGGCCAGAGGGAGGATGAGGGCAAGTTGTCCGAGGCAGCCTTTGCCGTTAATGTTGATCCTGCTGAGTCAAATTTAGTAAAGATAAGCCACGAGGAGACCTCCCAGCTTCTGGGGGAAGAGGCAGTGGAGTTTGTTCGGGAAGATTATCAATTAAGCCGGGAGGGAGGCAAGGGAGAGCGCGCTTACAAACTATGGGGACCTTTACTTTTCTGTTTGCTGATCCTGGCGGCTTTTGAGGGATTAGTTGTAAGAAAGGGCTAATCGAGAGAGGATTCAAGGGGTCAAGGATTCCAATACAATGTCAAAGCCCCAATATTGTATAAGCCCAAATGACAAAATCCAAATGACAAATGAATGTCAAATGACTAAATGTCAAAATATTTTTGCTTCTTTTATTTTGTAATTTGAACTTTGGATTTCATTTTAACTTTGAGCTTTGGCATTTGAACTTTTCCCAATTGAATCCCCGAACCCTTTTCTAAAGAGGTTCACGCATAAGCCTACTTCGCCGTAGTAGCTACGAAGGCTAAATCTGGAATGATGGCAAAGAAGATAAAAAGAAGGCAATTTCTCCGTCAGGCATTGTGGGTGGGAAAGGGTCTGGCTTACGCTTCCCTTCTTAACCTTTTACCCCGAGGACTAAAGGCGATGGGGGAGAGATCTAAATTTGAGTGGACCCAGCTTATCTACCGAGGACAGTGGAATCCCCGTCCCAACGCCAGTAAGAGACTAATGTGGGAGTTAATGAAAAGAACTAGTATAGAGGCTAAACTGGAACCGGCAAGTATCCGCTTGACCGATAAGACCCTGTTCTATCACCCATTCCTCTGTCTCGCCGGTGCTCAGGAGTTCCCACCCTTTAGCGAAGAGGAGATCCGGATTCTACGAAGATATCTCAAACTGGGAGGGTTTATGCTAATCGATGATTGTCAGGCAGTAATTAACTCGGGGTTTGATCACAGCGTGCAACGGGTGATCGCTCGCCTATTCCCCCGGAAGCCCTGGGAGAGATTAAAGCAGGATCATACAGTGCTGCGCTCCTTTTATTTGCTGGATCGGGTAGCCGGCAGAGTTCTGGTCAGCCCCTATCTGGAAGGGATAAATATTGAGGATCGAACACCGATCATATACTCTCGTAATGATCTAAGCGGGGCCTGGGCCCGGGATGATTTCGGTAATTGGGAATATGAGGTGATCCCCGGGGGACAGACCCAGAGGGAGATGTCTTTTCGGCAGGGGATTAATATTATTATGTATGCTCTGGCGGTTAATTATAAGCAGGATCAAATCCACCAGCCCTTCATCTTACAGCGAAGGCGCTGATTAATTCAGGGAGTAGCAAGGAGTAGCAGGGGGTAGCAGGTAAGATAATATCAAATGTCAAAGCTCAAAGTTCAAACAAAACCCAAAGTTCAAATGACAAAGCATATGATTTAGAAGAGAAATCCTTTGACATTTAGCCATTTGTCATTCATTTGTCATT
>SDBT01002114.1_pt1 | contig 35480 bp, 29 predicted proteins | sample 2277101 | NCBI WGS metagenome assembly SDBT01 (sample SAMN10404973, study PRJNA504765) | marine sediment metagenome | isolation source: marine sediment core GS10_PC15, 103 cmbsf | place: Arctic Ocean: Southern Knipovich Ridge | collected 2010 | reverse complement strand
TGTTCCCCGAATACGGTAGGCAGTCGGATCTCCACCGGGATTTACCATTTCAACATAGATTTCAGTTCCTGGAATAATACCCAGGTCAAATAAGCGCCTTCTTTCTACACCCCTGCTTAAGGAGGAAATACCTGTTACCAATCCTGATTGCCCTGGAATAAGCGAATCGAGAGGAACTCCTTCAATTACCCGCTCGTGTGTGTCATCAACCAGAGGCGCCACACTGATATTGGCAGCCACGATAGGAGCCAGAACGTGTTCCCCCTCGTCTGTCCAGAATCGAAGCCGGTTAGTAGTCTTTTCATCGATCTCAACGATCATGTTGAGGTGCAAGTCTTCGGCAACGATCTGGGCATAGATCACGTCCGGCTCATCTTCGATATGGACAATCCTGGCAGATGTGTGGACTGGTAAATCTGTTAGAGGTATACCTCCGTGGGAAATCAAGTCTCCCCGGGGTGTTGGGATCGGGTCACCATGAGGGTCATGAGTCGGATGTCCCAGGCTGGCTGATAAACGGTCCATTTCTTCTACAGTGAGTTTATGCTCAAGGCGTTCTGCCTGCTGATGCCAGTCGCTCTCTTTGTACCCGGTTGCATCAGCCAGGTATCTTTCCCATAATCGATGGGCGCGAACTATCTGAGTGGCGGTTTTTTTTCCGGTTTCTGTCAGATGGAAACTATTATCGATAAATCCGATCAAACCTCTTTCTTGTGTCAGAGCAAGGATCTCAGACACATGTCCCTGACTGATGGAGAGCATGCCCGCCAGGCTTTCCAGGCTGACGGTCTTTCCCTCCCGCTCACATTTAAATATATATTTCAACGTGTCTTCTATGAGGACTTTTTCAGTCAGCTCCCTCCGTTTTTGAAAACGCCAGAACAAACCGCTCTCGGGCCAGAATAACAATGCTAAAACCAATAAAAACCCAAGACCGCCTAATAAAGCAAACAGGGGATTAATCATAAAATCTCCTTCAATATTTCCAACCTCTAAACTTGGCAGACCCAATAGACCGATTCAGGTCTTGATCTCCACTTGGATCTGGGCAGTCACATTTGCTCCCAGAACAATTTCATGCTCTTTTTCGACAACTTTTAACCGGAGGTTGTCATCATAAGGTGAATAATCAACCACAGTGAATTCAGCTCCCGGCACCAAACCCTGCGATTCCAAAAAGCGCAGGAAACCCGGATCGTCATCACTGACAGAATGGACCACACCCGCTTGCTCAGGTCTTAAATCCTGCAAATGGCTGGTATTTTGGTCAGGCATGACCAGATTGCGGGACGGGATGGGTTCTCCATGACATCCCCGCTGGGGATCTCCTAAAACTGCGGCAACCCGCTCTTCAAACTCTTCAGATATAACATGCTCGAGCCGATCGGCTTCTGCATGAACCTGGTCCCAGGAATAACCTAAAACTTCATGAAGGAATAACTCCAGCAGACGATGGTGGCGAATGATCTCCAGGGCTGCCCGATTGCCTTCTTCAGTTAACGCAGCACCCTGGTGTTTTTGATAGTCCAGCAAAGGAGGGTTATCTCCAGCTAGGCGCTGAAGCATGTCGGTCACAGAAGCAGGACTGACGCCAAGTTCTGCAGCAATCCTGCCAGTGCTCACTCGATTATTGTCCCCGGACAAGTTATAGATGACCTTTAAATAATCTTCTACGGTATCCGATAAATGCTTCTTCATGCCGCGCTCCTGTTTTGTTATACTAAATCTTATTTTAGGCTTATCTAAATATTTGTCAAGGCCAACTATCAAAGACCCACCATCTTTTTCCATGGATTTACCTCAAAAACAATGAGGTTTATTCATTTTAGCCTTTCAAATTAATATTATTAATGTCTTGTTTGATAATTTTAATTTACACATTGACATTTTTAATTATAATGCTACAATGCAAATCGTTAACTCTATCCATCAAATGGGATTTAGAACAGGAATATTATGATTACCAGATTTAGAAAGGTCTTTAATGAATATTCAAAGACCTTTTGGCTGATTATCCTGGCCATGTTTATTGATCAACTGGGGGGAATGCTGATCTTCCCCTTCTTCGGGCTGTATATCACCTCTAAATACAACGTGGGAATGACTGAAGTCGGAGTGCTGTTCACGATTTTTGCCTTAACCGGGGTGATTGGCAGTATTCTTGGTGGCGCTCTGACAGATAAATTCGGCCGAAAAATCATTATCATATTTGGTTTAGTCGTCAGCGCAGTAAGTTCATTACTGCTGGCATTTGCGCCCAATCTGAATTTCATTTATCTGGCGGGAGCTTTGGTAGGATTATTGGGGAACATGTCTGGTCCAGCTCACCAAGCGATGATTGCCGATGTGCTGCCGGAAAATAAAAGGGCAGATGGTTTTGGAATGTTAAGAGTTGTTGCTAACCTGGCTGTTGTCATCGGACCCGCTATTGGCGGTTTACTGGCTGCCCGTTCCTACACACTGCTGTTTATTATCGATGTCATCACCAGCATAATCACCGCATTTATTTTCTACTTATATGTTCCTGAGACCAAACCAGAAGCAGTTCCTGACCAGGACGGTAAAACCGAGGAGGAACAGTCAATCGGAGAAGTTTTAACAGGGTATTTCCAGGTCGTCAAAGACCGGATCTATGTGATTTATATCGTCGCATCCCTGCTGATGGCCCTGGCTTATATGCAGATGAATACCACCCTGTCTGTCTTCCTGCGAGATGTGCACGGAATTCCTGATCGCGGTTACGGTTTTCTATTAAGCCTTAATGCTGCCATGGTTGTCTTATTCCAGTTCTGGATTACTCGCAAGGTCAAACGCTTTGCGCCAATGAAGATTATGGCCTGGGGAATGGTTATTTACGCTATTGGATTTACCATGTACGGTTTTGTGGCGACGACTATTTACTTCGTGATTGCCATGGTGATCATCACTATCGCAGAAATGCTGGTATCTCCTACAGGACAAGCTATTGTGGCAAAACTTTCACCGGAAGATATGCGAGGAAGATACATGGCCTTTTATGGATTCTCATGGATACTTCCAACTGCGGTCGGTCCCCTCGCTGCTGGTTTAATTATGGACAACTACAATCCAAATTGGGTCTGGTACGCCTGCGGAATCAGTATGATGATGTCAGCTGCCATATTTACCTGGCTTCAGATCAAGTCATCCGACCGTTTTGCTCATATTAACGGCGACGGGGTTGAAACCGAACCAGAAGGTGCTGTCAGCTAAGCCCTCCCCCCTCCTGATTTTCCCCGCACCGTTGACCGACCGGGGGGTTTATGGCATAATCAGCCCAATAAATCACCAAAGGCAGAGATGAAAACGAGTAAGACTGAGGCTGTCTGCCAGCGAACCCGGAAGCGGTGGAAGCCGGGTCAGAAAAGTCAGTCTGAAAATCCTTTCGGAGCCGTGAACTGAACGCCAGTGGCCAGTAGGGAATCCGGGGGCACCCCCGTTACCAGGGTGCGAGGCTGAATCACAGATTTAATTTCAATCATGAGAGCCCTCGCTGAGTGTCCGCTTTAATGTGGGAAACCGGGTGGTACCGCGTGAGTTTAAAACTCTCGTCCCGAATGGGATGAGAGTTTTTTTATATCAGGAGGCAGGATGGCAATAAATAAAGCGCCCAACAAGATTGATTTTATTGATTTGGAGCATCAAACTCTGCAATTCTGGGAGGATATTGACGCTTTTAATACCCAGAGAAAGCTGCACAAAGGTAAGCCTACCTGGTCGTTTATTGATGGACCGATCACGGCCAATAACCCTATGGGAGTTCATCACGGCTGGGGTCGAACCTATAAAGACCTCTTCAACCGTTTCTGGACCATGAAAGGGCATGAACTGCGTTATCAGAACGGATTCGACTGTCAGGGTTTGTGGGTGGAAGTAGAAGTTGAAAAAGAAAAAGGGTTTAAATCAAAAAAAGATATTGAAAGTTACGGGTTGGCTCAATTTGTGCGCGAATGTAAAGCCCGCGTCCTGGAGTATGCCGCGGTACAGACCGAGCAATCCATCCGCCTGGGTTATTGGATGGACTGGAACAAACCTGAATTACTGCGGGAGCTGGCCAAAAAACTACTCGATGATCCTCTCCAGGAAATGACCGTGCTGGGGCCAGAGGGTGAGGTTACGGACACAGTGGAGCAGATCATTGGTCGTCTTGGCCTTCAGGAATTGGGCGGCAGCTACTTCACGTTTTCCAACGAAAACAATTACATGATCTGGAAGTTCATTAAAAAGACCTGGGAAAAAGGTTGGCTGTACCGGGGCGCAGATGTCATGCCCTGGTGTCCCCGCTGTGCCACCGCCATCAGCCAACATGAGATTGTCACGGACGGATACGCAGAGATTACTCACCGCTCCGTGACTCTGCGATTCCCTTTGCGTGATAAACCGGGTGAATCCCTGCTGATATGGACCACCACTCCCTGGACTCTCACTTCTAATGTTGCTGCCGCTGTTGGTCCTGAGCTAAGCTATGTCAAAGCCCAGGTTCAAATCACCACGCCGGAAGGAGAACAGGACCATGTCGTTTACCTCTCCAAAGGAACCCTGGGCATGCTCCGGGGTAAGTATAAGATCCTCGGAGAGCTCAAAGGCGCTGAAATGGAGGGCTGGACCTTTGATGGTCCGTTTGATGATTTGACTGCTGCCCAATCTCCGGGCGGCGTGACAGAATTAAAGGAACTCAAGGAAAGGGTTAAACAAAGCGCTGTTGAAGCCCACCAGGTCATCCTCTGGGAAGAGGTGGGAGAAGAAGAAGGCACAGGAATAGTGCATATTGCTCCGGGTTGTGGAGCTGAAGATTTCCAACTTTCATTTGAAACAGTTCTGCCCAGGATAGCTCCCCTGAATGAAGAAGGTTATTTCATCGAAGGTTTTGATTGGCTCACCGGCAAACACGTATCAGATACCACAGACGAGATCTTTGAAGACTTGAAGGTAAAAGGCATCCTTTATCATATCGAAGATTATACCCACCGCTATCCGACATGCTGGCGCTGTAAAACCGAGCTGGTTTTCAGGTTAGTGGATGAATGGTTCATCAGCATGGGTGAAAACTATGATAAACCCCGGGAAGAATTGACCGCCGCAGAGAAAGAAGCCAGTCTGCGCTACCAGATCATGGATGTCGTGGATCAAATACGCTGGATACCTGATTTTGGACATGCCCGGGAGCTGGATTGGCTGCGGAACATGCATGATTGGATGATTTCCAAAAAACGCTACTGGGGCCTGGCCCTGCCGATCTGGACCTGTGATCAATGTGACCATTACCATGTGATCGGCGATGACCAGGAACTCGAAGAAAGGGCAGTGGAAGGTTATGAAAACCTCAAAGGGCATACTCCCCACCGTCCCTTTATTGACGGAGTCATCATCGCCTGTGATAAATGCGGCGGTAAAATGACCCGCATCCCCGATGTTGGTAATCCCTGGCTTGATGCAGGCATTGTACCCTTCTCCACCCTGAGCTATCGGGTGGATCCGGAATTCTGGGAAAAATGGTATCCAGCCCACTGGATCAGCGAATCTTTCCCGGGGCAGTTCCGGAACTGGTTTTACAGTCTACTGGCTATGGGTACCGTATTGGATAATTCTCCTCCTTTCCTGGAGAATTTCAGCTATGCCAGCTTACTTGCCGAGGATGGCCGGGAGATGCACAAATCCTCGGGCAACTCGATTGAATTTAATGAAGCAGCGGACAAGATGGGTGTCGATGTCATGCGCTGGTTGTACTGCACCCAAAAACCTGAAAACAACCTGTTGTTCGGATTCCACCGCGCTGAAGAGACCCGCAGGCATTTTATTATTCCATTCTGGAATGTGTATTCCTTCTTCACAACCTATGCTGAGATCGATGGCTGGTCGCCTGCACTGGACAAGTTTGACCCAGACACCCCTGAAGGACCCACTCCGGAGAGCCAAAATCCCCTGGATCGCTGGATCTTGGGCCGCTTGAATCAAACCGTTGATCAGGTTACCAAAGAACTTGAAAACTCCAACGCCTATAATGCCACCCTGGCTTTTGAGTCGATGCTTGATGATTTGAGCAATTGGTATGTCCGCCGCTCCCGTAGGCGCTACTGGAAAACAGGAACCGACCAGGACAAGAATACAGCTTATGCAACGCTTTGGCATGTCCTGGTAAAGATGATCCGGTCGCTGGCTCCAGTGATTCCCTTCCTCACCGAACAAATCTATCAAAACCTGGTGCGATCCCTGTATCCCGATGCCCGGGAAAGCATTCATCACACTCTCTGGCCAGAAGCAGACCAGGAGGCTATTGATCTTAAATTAATTGAACAGATGAAGCTTGCCCGCGAAACCGCCAGTCTGGGCTTGAGCGCTAGGAGTAATGCCGGCCTAAAAGTCCGGCAGCCTCTGGCGGGGGTATTAGTTCACGTCAAAGAAGGCCGGGCAGAATTAGAGCCCGAGCTGATAGACATTGTCCTCGATGAGCTGAATATTAAAGAGTTGGAATTTATTCAGGACGCCAGTTCTCTTGTTCAATATGTCGTTTTGCCAGACAATAAAATTTTAGGACCAAAATATGGATCTGATTTTCCAAAGGCAAAAGAAGCTTTATCAAGTTTAGATCCAAATGATGTTGCTGCATTGGTAAATGACGGGAAAGAAGTATCGACCGATTCTGGTTTCGTTTTCACCCCTGATGAATTATTAGTTAGCACAGTTGCCGCGGAAGGGTATGCCACTGTTGACAGTAATTTTCTGACCGTCGCAATTGAAACTGAAATATCTCAAGAGCTGCGTGAAGAAGGATTGGCGCGGGAACTCATTCGCCGTATTCAGGATTTCAGGAAAAAAGCGGAGTTTGATATCGCCGATCGAATCAACCTGGTTTACCAGGCATCTCCTCTGCTGAAGAATGCCATCCAGGCCCATCAGGATTACATCAAAGAAGAAACCTTGAGCCTGGAAATGAGTGAGGGCGATCCTGAAAAAGGCATGTACAGCGGAACCTCAAGTTTCGAAGGTGAGGAAGTAACTCTGGGATTAAAGGTTGTTGGGTAGACATATACTTAGGACACGGTATCCTCTTAGGATACCGTGTCCCATGTCATTATTTATTTGTTATAATCAAATTAATGTTCAGTGAAAAACCACAAAATCTGACTGGATATTATTATCCTCTTTAGAAGCGCTGGATCGGACAACAGATCAGTGCTTCCCAACACGCCCTCCCTTATGGGGGCGTGTTATTATGTAGTAGCCTGATTAGAACAGGGAGAACCTGATGGCTAAGAAAAAAATGACCATAGACCAGCAAGTAGCTTACCTGATGCAGGGCGCCGAATATGGTGATACCCAGGTAAAAGAAGCCATGACAGCGGAATTAAAAACACGACTGCTGGAAGCTGAAAAGGAAAAACGCCCCCTCAAAGTCTACTGCGGATATGATCCAACTGCTCCGGATTTGCACCTGGGTCACACCGTAACCATGCGCAAACTAAGTCAATTCCAGGAATTAGGTCACGAAGTGACTTTCTTGATAGGCGATTTCACATCCTTGATAGGTGATCCGTCCGACAAGGACAAACTGAGACCCCACCTGTCCCCCGAGCAGGTTGCCCACAACGGGCAGACCTATGCTGAACAAAGCTTCAAAATACTGGATCCTAAAAAAACCATTGTCCGCCACAACGCAGAATGGTTATCAAAACTTACCTTTGAAGACCTGATCCACTTGAGTTCTAATTTCACAGTAGGGCAGTTCCTGACCAGGGATAACTTCGCCAAACGATTTAAAAAGAACGAAGCTATTTACCTGCACGAATTTTATTATGCCCTCATGCAGGGATATGATGCCTATACCCTGGATGCTGATGTCCAGATCGGGGGCAGTGATCAATTATTTAATATAATCACAGCTTCCCGGAAGCTGATGACAGCCCTGGGGAAGAAACCCAATATTGGTATTATCATGTCTATTTTGCCGGGTACAGACGGTGAAATCAGGATGAGCAAGTCTCTGGGCAACCATATTGCCATCACAGGTGATCCCAAAAATATGTATGGAAAATTAATGAGCATTCCAGATAAGGCCATGGGAATCTTCAGTCGGCTGGTAACCCGCTGGACCCCAGATGATATTAAAGCCTTTGAAGAAAAGATCTCTAATGGCAGCCTGCACCCCAAAGAAGCCAAGATGAAACTGGCTCTTGAAATTGTCGCCATCTATCATGGACAAGGGGCAGCAGAGAAAGCAGAAGCTGAATTCGTCCGGGTCTTCCAGGAACAGGGTCAGCCTGAGGAGATGAATGAATACAAACATCAAAAAGGCCAATCAGTCCTGGATGTGCTTCAAGAAAGCGGTCTCACCGAGAGCCGCAGCCAGGCCCGACGCCTGATCGAACAAAATGCCGTTCGCCTGGATGATCAAATACTGGAAGATCCCCATGCGGAGTTTCCAGGAAAGGGTATTCTTCAGGTTGGTAAACGGCGCTTTATAAAAGTAATCTGACCTGAACTTGTGAATAGAAAGGCAAGCCGTTATGTCCCTTCACTTTGCTTTTTTAGTACTAGAAGAACATCCCTATGGACGGGAGATGCTGCGAATCCTATTGGAAAACGATCTGGTTCCCAGTATGATCATCCAAGAGGTGTCAGATGTGGGTGATGTAGAGCGCGAAAAATTCCTGACGCGCATTGTGGGTCAGCCAGTGCCACTGCGTCTGACGCAATTGATCACTGGGAGGAAGATACCGGTATTTTGTGTATCCAATCATAATGACGACACTTGCAAAGAATTGCTCGCGGCCGATAAGCCTGACGTACTGGTATTAGGCGGAACGCGCATTATCAAACAAAGAATCCTTGAAGTGCCGCGCCAATCTACGGTCAATTCACATCCCGGCTTACTGCCTTGGCTGCGCGGGTCAGCTTCGGTAGGTTGGGCATTATATAAAGATCTGCCGCAAGGTGCTACCGCTCACTTTGTAGTTCCAGGAATTGATACCGGCGACATTATTGTCTCAAGGCAGCTTCCAGTCTATCGCCACGATACATACGAAAGTATAAATTATCGCGTTGCCATTCTGGCAGGAGAATTGATGGTTGAAGGGTTAACTTCCATTGCAAATGGAGAAGTTCCCCACACACCCCAAGACCCTAATATGGGGGAGACCTATAGAGACATTCCTGACGATTTATTAGAAGAGGGCAAACAGCGTCTGGCAAAAAACCTCTATTCTCATTTCGCAGATTGAAGAACGCTGGATATCATTCCCGTATCCCGGAGAGCAGCCCATGAAAAAATCTACTGGAGAAGTTTATGCCCTGCATTTAGACAACCAGGATTCTTTGGCCGGTTTCCGGGAACGATTTGTTATAGATGACCCAGACCTGATCTATCTGGATGGCAATTCATTAGGCCGACTTCCAAAAGAGACCGTCCCCCATATCCAGGACCTGGTTGAAAACCAATGGGGCAAAAATCTGATCCGCGGCTGGAATGAAGGTTGGTATGAAAAGCCAACCAGTCTGGGAACCAGGTTAGCAGAATTGATCGGTGCTCAGCCAGATGAAGTAGTAGTTTGTGATACGACATCAGTAAACTTGTTTAAACTTTCGGCCGCAGCACTCAGATACCAGCAGGGCAGAAAGGAAGTTATCAGCGACGAATTCAACTTTCCTACAGACTTATATATTTACCAGGGTGTGATTGACCTGTTAGGCAATCACCACCATCTGGAACTAATCAAGTCGGAGGATTCAATATCCATCTCTGATGACGCTGTAGCAGCTGCCATCAGTAAAGATACAGCCCTGGTAGCTCTCACCCAGGTTGCTTTTAAAAGCGCCTTTATGTATGACATTGAGAAGATCACCGCCATTGCTCACCAATCCGGGGCGCTCACTTTATGGGATTTAAGCCATTCAATTGGCGCTGTACCGCTGAAGCTGAACAAGTGGGGAGCCGATCTGGCGGTTGGTTGTACTTATAAATACCTGAACGGCGGACCCGGATCACCGGCCTTTTTATACATTCGTAAAGATTTGCAGGAAAAATTATCCTCACCCATCTGGGGCTGGTTTGCCGATCAGGATCCATTCGCTTTTAATCTGGACTTTTCACCAACAGAAGGAATATCACGGTTTCAGATCAGTACCCCTCATATTCTGTCTATGGCGGGGATAGAGCCTGCCCTGGATTTATTACTGGAAGCAGGGATTGACCAGATCCGGGAAAAGAGCATAAGACAAACAGAATACTTAATTTACCTGGCAGAGAAAAACTTGATCCCCTTGGGATTTCAAATCGGGTCCCCACTGGATTCCGCCAGGCGGGGTTCCCATGTTTCTTTAAGACATCCTGAAGCTTATCAAATTTGCCAGGCTTTGATCAATCCAGAAATAAAAGATACCAGCCTGCGGGTGATACCAGATTTTAGAGCTCCTGATAATATTCGGTTGGGAATTGCCCCTCTATATACCAGCTTCCGAGATATCCACCGGGCTGTAGATCGTTTGCAGGATATCATTCAGAAAAAGGTATACCAGAATTATTCCAGCGATCATCTAAAAGTTACCTGAGGGGCAACTTGGTCAGGGGCAGGCTCGACAAATTGATTCCTGGCGACCTTCTCGTTTACTCCCAACAGCAGGATTAGACCCACCAGCAGGAATAGAATAACTGGCAAGATTGCCACTCGTTGGGCCAGTTGTTCTGCATAGGGAGCTCCCCCCGGCAGAAACCTTAACCATACTGATCGTATGTCGGAGTCTTTGAAAGGCAATCGTGATTATATTTTCACCAGGTTTAAGTTGGGAATCACCATCTCTTTCCTGGAACCAGATAAAAAGCGGTGCCGCAAAGGCGGCAAAATAAACCGCTGTAATGACCAATGAAAAACGGACAATCCAGGTTCCTTCATTTACAGTCACCAGAACCAGTACAATCAGCAGGCAAACGATTCCTCCCAACAATCCGATTGCCCAGCCATTTCCGGAGACTCTTCCGATTTCTTCCCGGTCTGCTTCTTCTGGCAGCAGAGAGTTATAAAATACCTACCCTCCCCGATACCCAATTTCCGCCAGGATAAATAAAACCATGCCCAGGAGCACATCTCCCTTTTGGACAAAATATAGCAATCCTGTCGCAGTAACAGCCGGGATCTTTCCGCTCCCCCCACGACATGTCCTTTTAAATTAGGCTGCATAAATTGCCAGGATCACAACAGCGGCATAGGCTGAGTTGCCAACATCGTAGAGGTACCACAACCAGCGGCGCTTTGAGGCTGTTTTGGTCAGTTTGGGTTCTGATTGCAGGGGGATGATTCCTTGGACTTAGATACGCTTGCACTGTTTGATTAAACCCCCATTAAGTCAGCCGGATACGTATCAGGAAAAATAATAGAACCGAACAGACTGATATTATCTGTCCGGTTCTATATCAAATCTCCATTATATTTAGTGGTATGTGATTTCGCCGTCCTGGAAAATCATACTCCTGCGCCGGTAAGCCCAGCACATATAGGAGATTGAAACAAAATAACTTGCGGGCAAACGGTGGAGATTTTTAATCTTCGCTCCCAGAACAGTGGTTTTTCCCCGGAAACCCATTGGACCTATGTCAAGTTGATTGGCCTGCGATGTGATCTGCTCCTCCAGCTTCATCAGGGTCTCATCCGGGTTAGTATCGTCCAGCTGACGCAGTAAAACTTCTTTCGCTGCTGCATAGGAAGAGCCCCGGTCACCACCAATTGCAATACCCAAAATGCCCGGCGCACAACCTTTCCCCTGGGCTTTGGCAACTGCATCCAGAGCAACTCGCCTCACACCATCCAGATCTCTCCCCGCCTTCAGCGACGAATCAGGCAATTTATATTGTGTGCTGACATTCTCGCAGCCCCCTCCCTTTAATATCAATTCGATTTCCAGATTATCGCCTTCAATTTCTACGAAATGGATCGAGGGATAATGATCATCACCGCTATTGTCTCCGGTGTTCTTACCAGTGAGGGTATCAACTGAATTCGGCCTCAGGTAAGATTTTCCGGTAGCCTGCTTTACAGCATTCTGGATCTGCGCTTTAATTTTTCTAGTACTCCATCCTTCCGGATACGCTACATAGAATATTGGCGTTCCTGTATCCTGGCAGATGGGAGTTGAATTTTCACGGGCCATCTCAACATTTTTAAGGATAGCATCAAGAGCACCCCGGGCAGCAGAGCCATCAGCTTCATTCTGTTGAGATTCCCTTAATTTCTTCTCAACATCGGGGGGCAAATCTGTTGCAGTTAAGCGGACCAGTTCTAATATACCGTCAGTTAAATCAGGCTGCATAATTTCCTCCACAACCAGCTCTTAGATTATATTCCCTTATCATACATTACTTTTAATTTCCTCGGTGAAACAGTATGGGAAATAATAATAAGGGAATACCATAAGTCATATCCTGTCGAGAGCTGTGACTGACTTGAAAATTGAAACTATGCTATACTAATTCTGAACTATGAGAAATCAAGAATATAGGAAAAAATGGATCAAAACGCTGTATAAATTGCGGCTTCAGAACCTCACGGCGACCATTTTAGAAGCTCTGGGTCCCATGAATATTCTTGGCGCCCAGCTGGTATATCTCACTCAACCAATATTACCCCCCTTCATTGCCAGTGAACAGTCTCAGGAATTCGCCAAGATTCTAGAAGACCCTTCAGAAACCGCACTATTTATCAAGGCGCTTAGATCCTTTGAGCCAGAAGCGTAATTGGAGGATTAATCTGTGTCTGCTACAGGATTCACAGGGATAGTGGTTATTGTGCTTTTCTTAGGATTAATGATCTTTTTTTCAATCATTAATCAAGACTCTAAGAAAAGAAATATCCGTCCAATTCCCGCCTACGATAAAATCAATCAGGAAATCAACGTTGCGGTTGAGGATGGCACTCAGCTGCACATCTCTCTCGGAAGAGGGGGAATGACTGGTCCGGAATCAGCCGCTGCCCTAGCGGGATTAAGTATTCTCAAACAAATCATCGAAAAATCATCCGTTTGCGATCACCCTCCAGTTGCATCCACGGGGGATCCGGTGACATCTATTTTGGCTCAGGACACAATTCAGGGAACTTCAAAAGCCATCAGCGTAACGGATCAGCTCAGAAATCCTTCTGGCGAACTGATCGGTGTCACACCGTTTTCATATGCAGCAGGAAGCCTTTCAACCATTCGGGACAGTAATGTTTCAGCAAATATCCATACGGGGTGGTTTGGCACTGAGGTAATCTGGTTCACCACAGCCGGAGAACGGCAGAGCAGCCCAACTATTGCAGGAGCTGCCCAACTTCCAGCCCAGGCTGTCATTTATGCCTCGGCATCTGATCCCTTGATTGGAGAAGAACTTTTTGCCGGTGGAGCCTATCTTGGAGCCGGCAAGATCCATCAAGCAAGCATCTCAACCCAGGATGTCATCCGGTGGATCATCATTGTTATCATTCTCGGAAGCGTATTGCTAAATTTTTTGGGCATAGACAGCTTCATTGAAGATATCTTGGCAGGGTCGATGTGAATATCAAACTGAAAGCTCCCATCTCAACATCATTTGCCATTGGCGTTGGCATCATTGTCCTGGCAGGATATTTTATCCCCTCGATTACAAATATTCGCTTTATCCTCCTGCGAACCGGATTGGTCCTGGCTGCTGTTGCACTACTGGTGGGCATTATCAATCTTCTTAAAGTTCATTTTAAGAAGATTGGGGCAGTAAGCGAAAACAGCGGTTACAGTTTGATCCTGGTAATCTCTCTTCTAGCTACATTGGGAGTTGGGATAATCGATATGTCGCAGACTTACCTGGCAGGTAAACCTTATTTCCAAATGACCAATTGGGTTTTTACCTATATTCAACTACCCATAGAAACCACTTTACTGGCTGTCACAGCGGTCAGCCTTACTTATGCAGCAGCCAGTATCTTGAGAAAAAGAATGGATATATTTTCAATAATATTTTTCTTTGTGATTTTATTGGTTCTAATAGGCTCTTTTTCAATTCCTCCGGCAACCCTGCCTTTCCTGCATTCCATCAAAGACTGGATTTTACGTGTTCCAGCCCTGGGCGGTGCACGTGGGCTGCTGCTGGGTATCGCCCTGGGAACAATTACAACAGGGATCAGGATCCTGATGGGCACTGACCGCCCCTACGGTGGCTAATGATGGCTGATATCCTGTGTCCTACTTGCGGAAGGCCCAATTCTGACGATCACAGTTTTTGTGATTTTTGCGGCAGTCCCGTTAAAGACCTGGATGCAATTTCTCCTGACAATTCCTCTCTGAGAGATGATTTTTTCAAACCTGAAGGATCTCAAAATCTAGAACAGGGGGATGAAATATCCCGCCTGGATAGTCTGTTCTCAGATCAAAATTCAGAAGAACAATCCTCTCAAATCCAGGAACCTTCTCGGGAAGATCCTGAAGATGATGCCTTCCGCCTGGATGAAATCCTGCCGCCCGACAATCAGGAGATTCAACCTGAAGCTGATGAACCAGTCTCCCAGGCAGAAGAACCAGATGATCCATTTGAGCTGGATGATTTCATTTCTCCCCAAGAACCAATCCAGGACCCCCCGGGTGAAAGTGAAACCCTTGCATCAAAATCCAAAGAGGATGAATTTCCCCTGGACGATTTGTTTTCACCCGAGAAACCAGACGAGGTTCCGCCTCTGGATGATACCCCCCAGCTGGGAACTGAGACCCCCTCGGATGAAGAAAGTTCGCCAGACTCCAGGCTTGAGCAACTCAGCCAAACTGACGATCAAGTCCCGGAAATAACACATCCAGATCTTCCAGCCCCGCCGGATAAACTTCCAGAAGATCTTGAATCGCCATATTCTTTTTTAGATCCTGGACAACCATCCGAAAATATCTACTCTCAGGAAGCAAAAACGGAAAGGGAAGCTGGATCATCAGAAGTCCGGGAAGAGGGAGAGCCCACTTTTGAATCAACAAGTTTTGAGGAAGATTCAGGTTGGTTGGATATGCTCCAGGATCCAGACTTCCAGGATGATTCGTCGCCGGAAACCGATCCAGCCCTGAAAGACAAGAAACCCCAAACAGATTGGCTCACTAAAATCAAGAGATTAAATCAGAGCGCAGAATTAGTTGAGGAAGATTCTTCTTTTCCAGATTGGTTGACCGTGTCAGAAAAACAGGCCGAAGAACCTCCTGAGATTACAGAAGAAGAACCAGAGGAACTGAAGGAAAAGCCCTCCAGCGATCTGCCTGCCTGGCTGCAGCTTGATGAAGATGACGAAATGCTGAATGAGTTTTTGCGCAAAAGAGATCTCACCAGTGAGGAATCTCAACCCCAGACTGCCGAAGAAACCGAGGTTGATGAGATCTCATTGAATGGATATGCAGTGCCAGAATCTGAAGAAGATCCCTCTCAATCCAAGATGTTCCCTTCCTGGGCAAATGGTGAAAGCAAACCAGTGCAAATTCCTGAAGAACTTCAGTTTCTAAGCGGGATGGATCAGGAAGATATTCCAAGCAAAATTGTTGATCCTTTTCAGGGAGAGGATGAATATATAGACGATTTGTTCACTGATGATCTGCCAGAATGGTTAACAGCTGCATCAACAACGGAAGAAATTCTTCCCTTTGAAGAAGAACTCAGCGTGGGAGATTTGCCGGGTTGGGTCGAAGCTATGCGGCCTGTCGTTGAATCAACGGACGCATCCGGGTTATCTGAAGACGAGGATTATATTGAAAATTACGGTCCGCTGGCAGGCATACCCAGTGTTCTCCCTGCGGAAGCAGATATTGTTCAGGATCCTGACAAAGTGGTCAGAAAACCCATCGATCTAGTTGCAAACAAAGTCCAACAGGATTACGTAAATCTGCTAAAAAGATTAATTGGAAAAGAAAGCAAAACCAAACCGATCCAAAAAGCAGCCCCAATTCAAACCCAGCGGGTGCTGCGTTGGTTGATAACAATCATCTTGCTGGTTACAACGGCTAGTACAATTATTTTTGGCGGCAGTTTCGACAATCCCGCTCCGCAGAAAAGTGTGTCATCTGTAACGGGCTATGGATCGCTGTATGCTGAAATTGAGAATTTATTCGATGGTCAGCCAGTATTAATTGCCCACGATTATCAGCCCGGATCCGCAGGTGAACTCCATACCGCTGCGGCTGGAGTTGTCGATCACATTATGGAACAAGGAGCATATCTGACCTTCGTGTCCACAGTGCCAACTGGCCCAGCGCTCGCAGAACACTTTTTGGCAAATACCCAGAGAGACCATGATTATCGCCATACCCAGCAATATATCAACCTAGGTTATTTGCCTGGTGAATCAGCAGGTTTGTTAAGTTTTATTATCGCACCCAAAAAGATCATCCCCCTGGCTTTTGATGGCAGCAATGCCTGGGACTCACCACCTCTTATTGAAGTCAATTCAATCCAGGACTTTGCGATGATCCTGGTGATCACAGATGATCCCAACACAGCAAAAATCTGGATTGAGCAGGTCGGAACAATCCTGGAAGAAACGCCCCTGACCATGGTTGTCAGCGCCCAGGTGGAACCCCTTATTCAACCCTACTTCCGTTCATCTCCCCAGTTACTTGCAGGATATGTATCCGGAGTAATTGACAGCATGAATTATGAACATATGATTGGCAGACCAAACCTGGCCAATGAACGATGGCTCCCTTTTAACATCGGCATAATCATCAGTGTGGGGATAATATTTATTGGAGGTCTGGCCAATGGCATTTTGTCATTATTCTCTCGCCATCGAGCCAGAAGAATTGGAGAAATTAAATAATTAAGATATGAACAATATGACAGAATTTATCGGACTGGCCGTGGGCTTTCTTCTAACCATTTTGATTTTTAGTTATCTAATGGGAGATAATCCATTTTTCCGCTTGGCCATTCATGTTTTTATAGGCGTCTCTGCAGCTTATGTGGCAATCATTACAATTAACAATGTTCTGATTCCGCGCCTGATCATGCCCCTGATTAATGGATCCCAGGGGGAAAGATTATTGTCCATAATCCTATTTATCCCCAGTATATTCTTGTTCTTTAAAGTTACACCTCTCAGAAGAGCAGGAAACTGGTCTGTGGCAATTCTGGTTGGAATTGGGGCGGCAGCTGCAATAGGGGGGGCAATCACTGGTACTTTATTCCCTCAGATCTTGGGAACAATTAACAGCGTGGATCCGTCAGCCTACACTGTCACCACCAGCCGGTGGGACCAGGTTATTAATGGCCTCATCATCGTCATCGGAACAATAAGCACATTATTATATTTCCACTTTGGAACCCAAGATATTCCCGGTCAATCCGATCAACGCCTGCCATTCATTGAAACCATCAGCAAAATCGGAAAAGCTTTCCTGGTGATAACTTTTGGTGCTCTTTATGCTGGCGTTTATTTATCTGCCCTGGCAGCTCTGGTTGAGCGTTTGTCGTTTCTCTGGGATTTCCTCAATACTATAGGTTTTCAGATGTTTTCATCATTTTAATAACTATGGATACAACTACCATCTCAGCAAAATCCGTCATAGCAATTGATATTGGCAGCACCCTTACGCGGGCATTATTCTTTGATGTCGTCAGCGGGAGATACCGGTTTCTGGCTTCCTCAAGCTCTCCAACTACGGCTGGAGCTCCACTTTTTGATGTCACAGAAGGAATATGGCAAACCCTGGAAGAACTTCAATTAATTACCGGTCGTGCTTTTCTTAGCGATAAAGAAGGGGTGATCATTCCCAGCACAAAGGACAATCAGGGTACAGATATCATGGTTGCCACTATGTCAGCTGGCAATCCAATCTCTATTGTAACTGTGGGCTTGCTTGATAATGTCTCTCTTCAGAATGCTCAACATCTGGCCAGGACTACTTATTCCAAGATCATCGCTGATATCTCTCTCAATGACGGAAATACTTCCTCGGACAGGATTAATCTATTAACTGGAAAACGGCCAGATTTGATTATTATCACCGGAGGCACCAATAATGGCGCCTCTCATTCTCTGCTCAGTCTCTTGGAGGGCATTGGTTTATCAAGTTTCCTGCTGGATGAAAGCCAAAGACCCCATATCCTTTATACGGGTAACGATAAGCTTCAAGATGAAGTAAAAACCGGTCTTGATAAAATCAGTAAACTCCGGATCGCTCCCAATATCCAGCCGGTTCTTGGAAAGGAAAACTTCCATCCTGCCCAGAGAGAGATTAATGAGATCTACAAGGATATTCGCAAGAAACAAACCGGTGGAATCAGGGAAATTTTGTCCTGGACTGATGGGCAATTTTCGTCTACAGCATCAGCTCTCGGCAGGGTCATTCGATTCCTAAGCGAGAAATATGAACCAGAAAAAGGTGTGATGGGAGTTGATATTGGATCCGAATCAATAGTTTTGGCTACTGCCTTTAACGGCGAAGAAACCCTTCGGGTATTTCCATCCCTCGGTGTGGGTGGGGGAGCTTCCGGTGTGCTTGAAAAGAGTTCCCTGGAAAAGATCAAACGCTGGATGCCAATTGCTTTGCCGGATCAGGAAATCAGGAATTACATCTATAACAAATCTGCTTACCCAGCCTCACTGCCTATGCTGGAAGAACACCTGGAAATAGAAATCGCTCTGGCAAAACAAGCCTTGAGGATTGCCGCATTAAACACTATCCCAAGCCTTCGCAGAAATTCTGGTAAAAGCGGGGCTCTCATGCCTGCAATCGAACCCATTATCGGCTCAGGAAGGATCTTGACCCAGGCTCCAAATTTATCCCAGGTAATGTCGATATTACTTGATGGCTTGCAACCAACTGGCGTGACCACCCTGGCCATTGATCAAAATGGTTTATTGCCAGGATTAGGAGCAACAGCGGAGATTAATCCCCTGTTAACTGTCCAAGTTGTAGAATCAAACACCTTCCTGAATGTAGGCACGATAATTGCACCAATAGGCTATACCAGACCGGGCACTACGGTGTTAAGGGTTCGAATTTTACGGGAAGATGGACGATCCATTACACGGGACATAAAATACGGCACCTTAACTGTGCTGCCAATAGAATTTGGAGAGAAGGTATCTCTTCATATCCGCCCCTTGCATCGATTTGACATCGGCATGGGAGGACCCGGAAAAGCTGGCAAAGTAACCGCTGTTGGTGGAGCTTTGGGTATCGTTATCGATACACGGGGCCGCCCGCTTCAGTTTTATCAGGATCAAGAAAAAAACAGGAACAGGAACCTGGTCTGGAGAAAAACCTTCCAGAAGTATGAATAATGATGATAGCCAAGAAACCTGAACTATAATTATGGGATATTATGTTAAGCAAAGTTAGGCAAATCCATAGTATGACAAGCATCAAGCGGGAGCGAGTTCTTCCGGTTGATGGTCAAGTGCTTGTTCGCCGGATGCAGAAGGTAGCACCGACGGACGTGATCGTGGTTGCACCACTTACGCCCAAATTCATTTTGCTTGATATTGCTCAAGGATTAAATGTAACTCCAGAGCGGGCAGATGAACTGCTCCAGCGTGAGTCTGGGGATGATCTCGTAAAAGGAGATGTAATTGCCGGACCAGTTGGGATATTCAAGCGGGTTATCCGTGTCCAAAATCCAGGTCAGATAAGGATTGCCGGGGAAGGCAAAGTGTTGTACGAGATTTCCTCAACGGAATATGAATTACGAGCCGGCATGGATGGAACGGTCACCAATATCATCCCTGAACGGGGAGCAATCATTGAAACCACTGGCGCGCTCATTCAAGGAGTCTGGGGAAATGGAAAAATCACCTATGGGGTAGTTCAACCGATCAGCAACGACTTGCTTCAAGAGCTCGTTCCTGAACAGTTAAACATCGGACACAGAGGGGTGATTATCACTGCCGGTTTCTGTAAAAATCCTGAGGTTCTAGAAGCTGCCGCCAATATCCCTGTCAAAGGACTAATTCTGGGTAGTCTTTCTTCAGATTTAGTTCCTCTGGCAAAATCGGTTGATTTTCCCATCCTGGTAATTGATGGATTTGGAAATCACCCCATGAACAGGGCAGCAGATGCCATCCTGACGGCTAATAAAGATAGAAATATCACCTTAAATGCTCAAGTTTTAGATCCATTCGTGGGAAATTTTCCTGAGGTTATCATATCTCAAACTGCCCACTCAGATACTGAACTACCCAGCGAACTGGAAACACTCAAAACTGGTAAAAAGGTTATTATTATTAATGGGCCGGATGCAAACAAGATCGGAAAAATCGAACACATCCTGCCGCATAAACAAAAACTTCCGAGTGGAATTAAAACCAAGGTTGCTGAAGTGTCCCTGCCAAACCATCAAAGGGCTACCATACCGCTCGCCAACCTAGAAATTATAAAGTGATAAGGAATAACAATTTACTGAAGAAATGACCGAGTAAATTGAGGAGAGAATAATATGGGAATGAATGATTTTGATAATCTGGATTTCGAAGACGTAAGCAGTGAAGAGACTATCTCGACAAGCAGGGGCTCCAATCGAACATTCCTGATCGTGGCCGGTATATTAGGCGGTATCTTGCTGATAGCTTTACTGGCAATCGCCGCTTATGCTGTCTTATATCTGCCCAGCCGCGAGACCGGACAGCAGACCCAGGTAGCCGCGATCAATGCTACCAATACTGCTGTCGCAGAAGAAGCCCAGCTTACTGCAATTGCCAAACAAATCACCGCAACACCCACATTCACAGCGACATCGCCGCCTACGGTAACACCCACTATGACCCCAAGCAGCACTTCTACTCCCGTGCTGGCACCAACCAATACTCCTGAACCGGTCGATGAAGGCACTCCGGATCCTGCCACAGAAACTGTTGCAGCCTTGCTCACTCAGCAGGCCGGTGGGGGCGATGGCGCAACACCCATACCCACATCTACGGCATTGCCTGACACTGGTTTTGCTGATGATTTTGGGGTGCCTGGTTTATTGTTAGGGGCCGGAATATTAATGGTCATCATCATATTGAGCAGGCGATTGCGCGCAACCACCAGCTAACTCTCCTGTGCCCACCCTGTCAAGCATTGTGTAAATAAAACAACCACAGCAAATATTCCCAAATTGCTGTGGTTGTTATTATTTAAATGTCCTGGATATCAAGTAATGCTTTCAGCTATCTGTTCACCATATCCCAATAAAGATTTGACCATCGCCTTGCTCCGGCCTTCGGCATAAACCCGTAAAACAGGTTCTGTACCCGAAGGACGTATTAACAACCAGGAATCATCATCCATAATATATTTCACGCCGTCGATGGTCAGCAGATCATTGACCTTTATTCCCCCGATTTCTGTGGGTTTGTTTTCGATTAAGGATTGGACCATTTTCTCTTTCTGGATAGGATATTTCAAACGCTGGTCTTTACGCTCATAAAATGCCGGCCCAACTTCTTCCAGAAGTTCATTTACCAGAGTATGAAGTGATTTCTGATATACAGCAACCATTTCAATCAATAACAATCCCATCAAAACTCCGTCCCCCTCAGGGATATTCCCAAGGAAAGAAATACCGCCAGATTCTTCGCCGCCGATCAATATATCTTCAGAGATCATGTAATCTGCTATGTGATTAAACCCTACTGGCGTTTCATATACGGTCATGTCATACTTAGCCGCCAGGCGATCAATCATCCTGGTTGTTGATACGGTTCTCACTGCGGGTCCTTTCAAGCCGCGTTCCTCAACAAGGTACTTCAACGCAAGGGCCATAATTTTATGGGGATCAACGAAATTGCCCCTTTCGTCCATGGCTCCAATCCGATCGCCATCGCCATCCAGGGCTAATCCCAGATTGCCCATCCCCGTGCTGATCGCCCCTGCCAGTGCTCCCAGGTGAGAACCAATTGGTTCCGGATGCGCACCTCCAAATCCAGGATTCATTTCACCTCGAATTTCGGTGATCTCACATCCTGTTCCAATTAAAATACCCTTGATCATCCCTCTGCCTGATCCGTGCATCGAGTCAACAACCACCCGGGGAGGATTGGCAGCAATCGCATCAAAATCTATCAGGGTTCGAATATGTTGATAATAATCCGGGATGGGATTAAAGCCAATGATTAAATTCTTGTCTACCGCCTGATCCCATTCCATAAGATTCGGACCACGACCCCGCTCCTGATTGTCATTCAGGTAGATTTCAACCCTTCGGGATTGTTCAGGAGAGGCAGAGCATCCTTCGGCTGCTTTTAATTTCACTCCACTGTAGCGGGGGGCATTGTGTGAAGCGGTAATTACAATACCTGCAATTGCTTTTAGATTCTTTACTGCGTAGGAGATTGATGGCGTTGAGGAATCGGCCTGAGCGATATAGACAGTATAACCATTTGCTGCCATTACTCGGGCAACTTCCCGGGCATATCGATCAGATAAGAACCTGGTATCAAATCCCACAACTACACGATTCGGAACAGTTTCATTTATTGGAGTGGTTTTAGTATGCCAATGACCAGAGCGGATAGCGTCAGCAATAGCCTGGGTGACAAGACGTAAATTATGAAATGTAAATGTATCAGATATTACTGCTCGCCAGCCATCTGTGCCAAAATTAATGGGCATACTTCTTGCTCCTCATTCATTTAGATTAAATTTACCCTATTCTATCACTGATACAAGCGTTCGACAGCTCCATAACGGGAGAGCGGACGGCTTTTAGCATCCTTCCTGATGGAATATAATCCACAGAGAGACCGGAGCTATGAGAGCTGTGTTGTGTTAAAATTCAAGCAGAGATTGATTATGAAATCTAACGAGATATTTTCATTTTTACACGATCATTTTCTTTTCAGGAATCTGACTGATGATGAACTCGGGCAGATATTACCCCTGTTTAATCCCATCTCGCTTGAAAAGGGAGAAGTTCTTTATCGATCGGGATTTCCGGGAAGAAATTTCTTTTTGGTTGTTTCCGGGGGATTAACCCTGGTGGATGAAAATCAAAACCAAAAAATAATTGCTGCTCCAGAGCATTTTGGTGAAAAAAATTTGTACAAAGACCTGCCCCGAAATGAAACAGCTGTTGCCCGGGAAAAAACACAGATTCTTGCAGTTAATAAACGGGGATTCCTGGCAATTTTATCAGCATTCCCATCCATTAAAAGCAGGTTGACCGCTGTGAGGATGAGTGACCAGATCCTGGGTTCTTTTGATTTTCCCTGGATCGGGGATGAGGAGAATATCCGCTATATTGACCGGAAACATATCAATGTTCTCTATTCTCAAATCATTCTTCCATTAATTTTCTTACTCTTGACCGGAATTGGGGCTGTGCTATTAAGACTCAACCTGGCTGTTTTCATTCCGATCATATTGATCATTTCGGGGTTATGGAGTGTCTGGTTGTGGCTGGATTGGCGCAATGATTTTTATCTGGTTACAAGTGATCGGGCAGCCTGGGTCGAAAAAGTGATCTGGCTTCACGATCAGCGCCGGGAAGTACCACTGCAATCTATCCTCTCGGTAAATATCTCCAGCAACCAATTGCAGCGCATCTTCGGATATGGAGATGTCATAATCCGGACATATACTGGAAATATCCCCATGCGCAACGTTGCCCATCCAGAAGTGCTGGTAGATTTAATAGCTGAGTCCCGTGAAATAGCCCAGGAAAGGGGCCGTCAGATTGATAAAGAAAATATCAATCAAGCCATTCGTGTTCGATTGGGTCTGGGAGATGGATCTTCCCCACTTGATGATGAAGCAGAATATACAGATCTTGATATGGAAGGTGGTCCTCAGCTCACTGAAACAATCACCCCCCTTCAGGAATTCTTTAATTTATTCCGCGCCCGCTATGAATTGAATGGCGTGATCAACTATCGAAAACATATCTTTATCCTGATCAAAAACTCCTGGTGGCTCTGGTTATTCTTTATTATTATGCTGGTTTCTTTCTTCGCTCGTTTGGTGAAGTTGATTACATTTCCATCCCTGACAGTGGTGGGAATCCTCCTGTTTATCAGTCTATTGGGTCTGGCTTATGCATTTGCGGACTGGGCTAATGACCGCTTTCAAATCACTGATAATCAGGTCATTGACCTGGATCGAAAACCGTTTGGTAGAGAAACCAAACGGTCAGCTCTTCTGGAAAACATCCTCAGTCTCGATTACAGGCGCGAAAACATCATCCAGAGATTGTTTGATTATGGCACGGTAGCCATCAATGTTGGTGATGTCCAGCTGGATTTTGAGTATGTCGCTCAGCCTATTGCAGTCCAGAATGAGATATTTGAGCGCTACAATGCCGCCATCAAACAGAAAGAAATATTAGAATCTCAACGGCGCCGGGATGATATGGTAGAATTTTTAGCGGCTTATCATGAAGAAAATACTAGCAGCTCAACCTCCCCGGATGAGGAGACAACTGAGCTGTAATTTAACGGTAATAAATGGAGCATAATCCCATGCCAGTTAGAGAAATTGTCCATGTTCCCCATCCTGCCCTGAGAAAAAAGGCAGCAAAAGTCAGCGATTTTGGATCTGATCTTCAAATCCTGGTCGATGACTTGATCACAACTTTGCGTGATTACTCCGGGGCCGGCTTAGCAGCCCCCCAGATCGACGAATCCAAACAGGTAATCCTGGTGGAATATGGCAGTGACGAGGACGAAGAAATTCCCCCAACTTTATATGTGGCTGTAAACCCGAAGATCACTCGATTTTCACGCGAGACTGTTGTTGGCGCGGAAGGATGTTTATCCATCCCCGGATTGATGGGTGAAGTGGAGCGGGCCCAGGAGATCGTTGTTGAAGCCCAGGATCGTCATGGTGAAGACTTAAAACTTAGACTTAGTGGTTGGGTTGCACGCATTTTTCAGCATGAGATTGATCATCTTAACGGAATTCTTTTTACTGATCACACCCCTGTTGTCTGGGAATCCGACGAAGAATACAACCCCATCTAATCCTCATGTTTCTCACTCATCTCTCTCTAACAGATTTTAGAATATTTTCCCGATTTGATCAGGATGTCCCCAGTAACTCCCTAATCCTGGTGGGAGATAACGCCCAGGGAAAAACAAGTCTACTGGAAGCTGTCTATTACCTCTCTACCCTGGATTCTTTTCAAGCCTCCAATTCGATTGATCTGATAAATTTTTCTGCCCTGCAAAACAACCTGGCTGTCTGCCGGATTGTCGGGGAATACCGGAAAGGGAGCTCTGATCATCGCCTGGAGATCAGAATTATCCGTGATATTCTGGTCAATGGGAATTCCAACGTTCGCAAGGAAGTACTGCTGGATGGCACCAAGATAAAAATAAACGCGGCAATTGGCCATTTTAATGCCGTATTATTTCTGCCCCATATGTTGCAAATTATCACTGGTTCCCCTCAACGGCGGCGGCACTTCCTGGATTTGTCCTTGGCCCAGGTAGATCCCTTATATACAGAATCTCTCACCGAATATAATAAAGCCTTATCTCAGAGAAATGCTTTGTTAAAACAGCTAAATGAGCGCTCAGGAAATCCAGACCAATTATCGTACTGGGATGAAAAGATTACCCAGGCTGGCTCCTTCTTAATTCACGCCCGGATCCAGGCAGTTAAGGATCTCGGGCAATTATCTGGGGCAGTTCACCAGGAACTTACCAAGGGTGAAGAAATTCTCAGGATTAATTATGTGCCCGCTTATGACCCGGTCGATTCGCCTGCCTCCCAGATTGAAATGCCGCTGAATACCCTGCCTGACAGATCCAGGATAGATTTAAATGAAATTCAGAATGGTTTTCGTGAAAAACTGCTGTCCCTGCGATCTGAGGAAATATCCCGGGGAGTAACTTCGATTGGACCCCATAGGGATGAACTTCGTTTTTTGAGTAATGGAATAGATCTGGGAAAGTTCGGATCCAGGGGACAATTAAGAACTGCCCTGCTGGCTCTGAAACTGGCAGAGGTAAGCTGGTTGAAGGAAAAAAATGGAGATTGGCCAGTGCTGCTGCTGGATGAAGTCCTGGCTGAACTTGACGATTTCCGCAGGCAAGATTTATTGAACCGGTTGGTCAAAACTGAACAAAGCCTGTTAACAACAGCCAATCTGGATTTGTTCTCAGAGGATTTCCAGCAATCAGCCAATAGGTGGGAAATCAGCGGCGGCAAACTAATTTAATGGTCTAGAGAGGTTTTTTATGGGGCACTCCCACACGTCGGGGATATTTTTCAGGCGTGGAAGATTTCTTCTCAATAGTAATCAGATAACGATCTTCAGTTACCCCGGGCAGGGTAAGGCGCTTGATCTGGGAGAGTTCTCCACCCAGCAGATGAACCGCCCGGTGAGCCTGTTGAGCTTCTGAGGGACCCTGGTTTCCTTTCATTGCCAGCATTTTTCCCCCAATTTTCACAAATGGCAGCAAATATTCACTCAGCGTACCTAGGTGGGCAACAGCCCTCGCAACCGCCCAATCAAAACTCTCCCGGAATTTTTTCTCCCTTGCCAAACGCTCCACTCGATCATGAATGACTTCAATGCCTTTGAGATCAAGTTTGTCAATGATATGCTGGCAAAAATCTGTTTTTTTATGAACAGAATCTACCAGCACAACTTCGCTCTCCGGAAGAATGATCTTCAACGGGATCCCAGGAAATCCAGCCCCTGTGCCAATATCGATCAGCCTGTTTACAGTTGTGTCTTTCATAACCAGCCAGGGACTGAATGAATCAAGGAAATGTTTCACGCGAATCTTTTCGGATTGGTGGATAGCTGTCAGGCTAAAACGCTCATTCCAGTCATCCAGCTCCCCTTTATATACCTCCAGAAGAGACAGTTGATAGGGTGAGAGATTAATTCCAACCAGTTCCCGGGTTTCCTTCAGTAGAGATTTCATTTGGAGTGAATTATACAGGATTTATTCCCGGGGAGCTTGTACCTGAAATAACCGACTTGAATGATTTTCGCCTGTAATAGGATATTTATAAAAAAAGCCTGGTTGTCAAAATGAAAACCAGGCTTTCTAGATTGAGTTATTCAGGAAGATTTAGGCTTCTTTGGCAGCTTTCTTCTGTTCCTTTTTAGCTTTTCTGCGAGCACCTAATTTCTTGGCTCCTTTCCAAACCCAGCGACCCGGGAAGTACAAAATCAAACCTACCGGCAGAATGTATAGTCCAATCCAGATCAGTAGATTAGCTATGAATTCAAGCGTGTTAATCAAGGCTTGAATTGCCCGCTTGGCAACTCCTACAGGCTGCCAGTTCCCGATCTTTAAGGGCTGAACTGCTTCATTGGCCTGAATATTGACTGATATTGCAGATAAAGCAGCAGATTGTTCATAATATTTCATCTGACCTTTTATCAATTCAATCTGCTCTTGCACCTCAACCAGACGGTTGTACACACTCAGCACATCCTCGGTTTCCCAGGCCTGCTCCATAATGGCTGTCAGCTGCTCCTCAGCTCTCCCAAGATTCCTTAGCCGGGATTCCAGGTCGGTATATTCCTGGGTAACATCCTGTCCAGAGATATTTTCATTGAGAATCTGGCCGGCGCCGGATTTGATTATTTCTAGGGCTTGATCCAATTTTTCAGAAGGGACACGAATGGTGATATTTGCCTGCGGTACTTCCAGCCCGCCATCAACTTGAATGCGATACAGGTTGGACGAAACCACAAATCCTCCCAGATCCCCGGCAAGTTTACTGATCGAATCCATGGTCTCACCAGGCTCTCTAACCACAATAGACAGGGATGCATTCTTGATCACCATCCGGGTTTGGGTTTCCTGAGTTTTTAATCCTTCGCCGGTGCTTCTATTCGAAGCAACATCATCGGATTCCCAATAGATAGCCTCAGCAGAATCATAAGCCAGCGGTACTCCTGCTTCTGCTATTCCCTTGGAGCTAAAAAGCGGGGCTCCAGCACAGGATGTCAACAGAATGGCAACTACGGACAGGATAATCAATTTCTTACTCATTATTAATTCTCCTTTTTGTTTACTTATTTCATTCTTATGACGTTGAGTGAAACCAGAAAGTTCCCTACCAACCCAAATCCAGGCGCTGGACATATTCAGCCGGCAATCCAGCCCTGGTCATTCTTACCTGGACATCCTCAATTTCATAGGAAGCCCGGTGTTGCGACCAGGTCTTTTCTTTTGTATCAAAAATAGTATAGGCAGCCCTGGGATCATGATCCCGGGGTTGGCCAACTGATCCAGGATTAATTATGGTTTTATCCGGCAGCCTGGCAGTGTCACCCGGGTAAATAAAGGACACATTTGCTAATTTCTTGCCGTTCTTGAGGTAATAAAGAACTGGAAGATGAGAATGGCCTACAAAACAATAGTTGGTTTCAAAGTATTCAAAATTGGCTGTGGCAGTATAAACATCCATAATATATTCCCAGACTGGGTCCCGGGGACTGCCATGGGCCAGGGTGACATCGTCAATTATCGCCTGGGGCGAAAGACTTTGCAGGTACTGCCGGTGTACCGGGTTGAGCTGATCTTTTGTCCACTCCAGCACTTTTTGAGCAGCGTGGTTAAATTTGCCAGATTCAGTCATTCCAATCACTGCGCTGTCATGATTTCCACGTAAACAAATCAAATTGGGAAGATCCCTGATAATGGCAACACAATCGTTCGGATCAGGACCATAACCTATAATATCGCCCAAACACCAAACAGCATCAACTTTACCAGCAGCTTCCAATACCGCTTCGAGGGCAGTTCGATTCGCATGAATGTCTGATATGATGAGTGCTTTCATCGCGATGCAACCTCTTAATTATTTTCCTCTACCGGCTGTAACAGCGGTATTTTCATAATCATAAGCGAAACCATGTGATCAGTAAAGCTCTTTCTGAAGCAGAATAATTTCAAGGGTCACCCAGCTCTGGTCAGGAAAAATCAACTCGTACTACCTATTGGATTCATATCCAATTCATTTCAGGCTGTTTTATGGCATTTTTCTTGCAATTATTTAATAATATTTGATTTCAGGGACATAGTGCTCCCTGTTAAAGGTAAAATGTACCCAGAATGATGGCAAACTCAAAAAGATTGATCCTGATATTTCTGGCAACTCTGATAGGTGCCTGTACCCGTCAGGCCCATACAGCTCCTTACATCAATTTTTCAAAAGTAGGGTCTGGTCAGGAGCTTACAGCTACTATTGATCCCTATATTCCCCCGACCAGAATTCCAGACCAACCAATCTATACACCCACTCCTAGCGCACCAATCCCGCTGCCTACGTTGAGAACCGGAGATATCTATTATTCGGTCCAATGGGGTGATACTGTGAAATCAATTGCTTACCAATATAATTTACTTCCTGAGCAAATCATTGATGCAAATCAAATTACCAATCCAAGCCTAATCTATACGGGCCAGCAGCTGTTGCTTCCCGCACCGAATATCAGCGAAACTGGACCTGCATACAAAATTATTCCTGATTCAGAATTAATTCGCAGTCCATACACGGTTAGGTTTCAGATTGATTCATATATCAATAATCAACCAGGTTTCTTAAAAGACTATCAGGTTGAGGTAAATGGTGAAGAACTTAGTTCTACAGAAATTGTTTCACGGATTTCCCAGGATTATTCAGTGAATCCCCGCCTGCTGTTAGCAATCATTGAACATCAATCAGGTTGGCTGAGTTCTGAAGATAATCAAGCTAATCCCTATCCCCTGGGTTATCGCGAATTCGGTTACGAAGGATTATTTTATCAACTTGCCTGGGCGGCTGATGAACTCAACCGGGGATACTATCTCTGGAAAGTGAAAGGTATTGGAACTTGGACCCTTAAAGACGGGATCAATGTACCCATTGATCCTACGATAAATGCGGGAACTGCTGGTGTTCAGAACCTATTTGCACGATTACTTCCACTCCGGAAATGGACTCCAGTTGTAACAGAAGACGGCTTTGTAAATACCTACCTCAATTTATTTGGATACCCCTTTGATTTTACATTCATACCCCTGATACCAGATGATTTAGCTCAGCCCCAGCTGCAGCTGCCATTTGAGGATGGCGTGACCTGGTTGTATTCAGGTGGTCCTCATGGAGGATGGGATACTGGATCAGCCTGGGCAGCAATTGATTTTGCTCCCCTGGCGAAAGACCTGGGATGTCAGTCCAGCGATGAATGGGTTGTGGCTGTTGCGGATGGAATTATCACCCGCTCAGATCACGGTGCGGTAGTTCAGAGTATTGACGGGGATCCTTATGACCAGACTGGCTGGTCTATCCTGTATATGCATATCGACCCACGGGATCGGGTTGAAATTGGCACCAGGTTGCAGGCTGGCGATAAAATAGGTCATCCTTCCTGTGAGGGCGGGATTTCAACCGGAACCCACCTGCATCTTGCCCGGCGGTATAATGGGGAGTGGATTCCTGCTGACCAGGATCTACCATTTAATTTGGATGGTTGGATATCCCAGGGATTGGGATACGAATATCAGGGTTTGATGCTGCGGGGTGATCAAACTATCAGAGCCGAGGACACAAAAACTGATTTTAATCGCATTGAACGGTAGAAAACAGTGAAAAGACTCATCATAGCTCTACTGGTATTTTTCCTCGCCGGGTGCAGTTTTTATCAAAAAACGCCTCCAATATTTGTTCCCCCTGTGGGTTATACTTCAACCCCGGAAACTCCCTTTGTAGAACCTACTTCAGAACCGACAATTCAACCAACTGTCACCCAGGATGCGGAAAATAACCCCACACCCACACTTTATATTCCACCTACAGAAACCCTGGTTCCCACGCCTGATGTGCAGCGCGAGCCAATTGTCTATCATGCCCAAGCAGGAGATACCCTGGATATGGTAGCCACCCACTTTGGTGTTAGTAAGGATCAGATTAAATCCATTGAAGATATCCCGGAATTTTCATTCATTAATCCGGGTACTTTGCTGATCATACCCCAGGTACTTATCAATACCACATCTGAAACCCACCTGCTGCCAGATAGTGAGTTTGTTTACTCACGGGCAGTCAAAGATAACGATTTTCCAGTAGATGTGGTTGATTTTATCAACCAGTCAGGAGGTTATCTCAGTGAAACAAGAGAATATGAACATTCCTCACTCACACATGGTGGTGAAATTATAAGGGAAATCGCTCAGAATAATTCCCTAAATCCATACCTGCTACTGGCACTTCTGGAATACCAGAGCCATTGGGTTTATGGTCAACCCCAAAACGTAGCTCAACTGAAATACCCTCTTGGATATATTAACTACGATGATGATGGTCTGGTCAATCAACTTCGCTGGGCTGTAAATCAGCTCTCCATAGGGTATTACGGCTGGCGAGAAGGTAGATTAACCGAGATCTACCTGGAAAACTCCCAAAATCCTTCCAGCGAGGTAACAGCCAGAATTGAACCAAGCCTTAATGCTGGAACCGTGGCACTGCAATATTATTTCTCACAGACCTTTGATAGCGATGAATGGATCCAAGCTCTGGATGATGATACCGGTTTCATAACAACCTACGAGGAGATGTTTGGATCACCTGAAAGCAGAACACAGTACGAACCCCTCTTTTCTCACAACCTGAATCAGCCAGACTTACAGCTGCCTTTTTTGCCTGGATCAGTCTGGAATTTTACCGGTGGTCCCCATGGCGCCTGGGAACGAGAAGGATCTTTATCGGCCATTGATTTTGCGCCATCTGGTTTCAAGGGAGAATGCTCCAAATCATACGCCTATGTAACAGCCTCTGCGCCCGGGCTGGTAGTCCGGGCGGAAAATGGTCTGGTTGTCATAAACCTGGATTATATCGATAACGAACATTCCGGATGGGTATTGTTATATCTGCATATTGCAACGGAAGGCCGCCTGGTAAATGCGGGAGATGAAGTTCGCATGGGAGATCGCCTAGGACACCCATCCTGTGAGGGTGGTATCTCCACCGGCACCCACGCACATATGGCCCGGAAGTATAATGGAGAATGGATGACCGCTGATGGCCATATCCCCTTTGTACTCAGTGGATGGACCGTTCATAATGGAGCTGCACCCTATAAAGGCAGTTTGACTAAACCAGGAGAGAACGTCGTGGTAGCGAGCCCGTTCAGCGCCCCGGGCAGCCAGATTAAGCGGTAAAATAGAGGCCTATGTCCCGCTGGCAGGATCTCACCCATAAAAGTTTTTTATTCCTCACTCGCAGCAGCTGGATGCTGGTTGTCCTGCTTTCAGCCTGTCTTCCTCAAAATCCCGCAAGTGATAATATCCCTCTTGTAGAAGCCACTGCCACTGCCGTCTTTGTCCCGATCTCCTTTACTGAGAGACCTGTCTATTCCCCAGGTGAAAAGGTTGAATATACTGCCCAATCTGGTGATAACCTCTCCAATCTGGCGCATCGATTTAATACCACTAAAGAGGAAATTCTCGCTGAAAATCCCATCATTCCAGAGGATGCCACCACTTTACCTCCCGGATTGCCGATGGTCATCCCGATTTATTATGAAGCCTTGTGGGGATCCCAATTTCAAATTCTGCCTAACTGCACGTTTATCAATGGCCCTTCCCTGGAAAATTTCGATGTCAATCAATATATAGAATCTCAGCCAGGCTGGTTTAATAATTATCAACAGTTTGCTGCTAAAGAAACCCGGTCAGGAGCAGAAATTATTTCCTATATCTCTAACAGTTTCAGCATCAGTCCAAAAATCCTCCTGGCAGTTCTTGAATACCAGCTTGGCGCCTTGAGCAATCCTAATCCTCCTGATGATCTACTAGAAGGATACCCACTTGGATATGAAGAAGCTGGTTATCATGGTCTTTATATTCAACTTGTCTGGGCTGCTAACACCCTCAATCAGGGCTATTATGGTTGGCTAACCAACCATCTAGACATATTAGAATTCATTGATCGAACTATTGAACATCCCGATCCCTGGCAAAATGCAGCCACCGTTGGACTGCAGTACTATTTTTCCCAGCTTGAATCCAGGGAAGAATATAACCGTACCATCAGTCCCGAGGGATTCCTCTTAACCTATCTGAGGCTGTTTGATGATCCCTGGAGCTGTGACCCCCATATTCCAGGCAGTTTGCGGCAGCCACCCTTTATCCTGCCTTTTGAAAGTGGGAAAACCTGGGCATTTACCGGAGGTCCTCATACCGGTTGGGGCCGAGGTGATCCCTGGGCTGCTCTTGATTTTGCTCCCCCAAGCGCTGAGAGTGGATGTGAGATAACTTCGGAATGGGGGGTGGCAGTTGCGCCAGGAATTATCGCCCGATCTGAACCAGGATTGATCGAGCTTGATTTGGATGGCGACGGAGATCACCGCACAGGTTGGGTTATCTTATATCTCCACCTGGGAACTCAAAATAAAGTCAAGGTTGGAACCCTGGTTGAGGCTGGCGATAAAATTGGGCATCCATCCTGCGAAGGCGGAGAGAGCACAGGATCACATATTCACATCGCCCGGAAATATAATGGGGAGTGGATCCCGGCAGCTGGCGTGCTGCCTTTTGTAATGGATGGTTGGATTCCACAGGAAGGTCCCGCAGAATACCTGGGAACGTTAATCCGATTTACGGAAAATGTCACAGCTAGTATCGATGCCGAACAGAAAAGTTTAATAAATGCACCAACTCCTGTTCCCTGATATATATATTTAAATTACCTAAATACCCTTACCAGGCAATCCTGGCAAGGGTATTTTTTTACTGAATCTGGACTTTTTCTCCTAATATCAGGGATGTTGTCGAGAAAAATTAATAATATTAATATATATATTGATTTTTCTTATATTTCCCCTTGACAAACTAAATATTTTTGATATACTGTAAGCAATGTTCACTTTCCTAAACAGGAGATTAAGATGTTTACAACAAATTTAGCGGAATATAAAATCAAACAAATTGAACTTCACAATCAAGCTGATAATTATCGGTTGGTGAAATCTCTGGAAAAGAATAACCCCGTGGTGTCAAGAATCGCAAATGAGATTGGCAGAAATTTGATCCATTCCGGACAGCACTTGATCAGTCGGGCCCAAACAGGTCACTGAATCTGAATTCAAGATTCAAAACCTGCAATCGGAGACAAACATGTTTACAACAAATTTAATGGAATTCCATACTCGTCGAACTGAACTTCACAATCAGGCTGAATATTACCGCCTGGTGAATTCTCTGAAAAAACCCAATCCCGTGTTTAGCCGGATTGTCAATGCGTTGGGCAGATTGTTGATCCAGTCCGGTCAGCAACTGATCAACCGTGTCCAGACCGCCCACTAAACACGCTTAGTCAAAATAAGGAGAAAATCATGCATCCATTACCATCACAATGTCCCATTTGCCAGGGCGAAATTACTGTCACCCAGATTAGCTGCCGGGGCTGCGATACCACAATTAACGGAAGGTTCTCTTCCCGGACATTTTCCCAGTTATCGCCGGAACAAATGGATTTTGTGGAAAATTTTGTCCGTCTGGAAGGCAAGATCAAACACATGGAAAAAGAGCTCAAAGTTTCATATCCCACGATTCGCAAGAAACTACATGAAGTTATACGGGCATTAGGTTATGAACCTGGAGGCGAGGAAGGCCTGTCAGTATTATCGGACAAGGAACGCCAGCAAATTCTGAACGATCTGGACGAGGGCAAGATCAGCTATGAAGACGCTATGAAGCAGCTCAAGGATGAGGAAAAATAACATGGCTGAACACATAATTCCTAAAGAAGACCTCAAAAGTATTGAAATAGTCAGCACCGGCGGCGACTTGTATCTGACTGGCTGGAATAGGGACGAGGTCCGCATTAAAGAATTAACTGACCAGGACCAGGTGCAAACGAAAGAAACACAGCTCAGCCTAACTTTTGCAGATGACGCCATCATACATATTCCCCACTCTCTCGAAATCACAATTAAATCTATTGGTGGGGATGCCTCCATCCGGGGAATCAGGGGCGACCTGAAGATTTCTTCGGTTGGTGGAGATCTAAGCCTGGTTGATATCAATTCAGCCAAAATCAGCTCTGTTGGTGGGGATCTATTCGCTAACCGGGGTCAGGGAGACTTATTAGTAGAGAATACCGGCGGTGATGGCATGGTAGATAATGTCAAAGGCCAAATATCCCTTCAAAATGTTGGGGGGGATGTTTACCTGGAAAAAGTAGCTGGGGGCATCGAGCTCAGCGCCAGAGGTGATGCCAGGCTTAGCTTCAACCCGGTGCCCTGGCAAGCCTATCAGGTAAATGCAGGAGGTGATATTTCAGCCTCAATTCCTGACGAGAGCTCTGCAGACTTATCTATCCACAGTGATAAAGAAGATATCACAATCATTATTGGTGATATCGATCAAAATCTCAAGGAAAAGGATTTTTTTCAGCAAATTGGCGAAGGCGGTCCTGCCATAATGCTTTCTGCGGGGGGGAAAGTATTCCTAACCGGAGCCGATTTTACCTGGCTAACAAACATCAAGATTAACGCAGACGAGCTAGAAAATCTTGCGGTAGATTTTTCTGCTGAGACTGCCGAACAAATCAGAAATCAGTTGGGGCGC
>SDBT01002113.1_pt1 | contig 35480 bp, 38 predicted proteins | sample 2277101 | NCBI WGS metagenome assembly SDBT01 (sample SAMN10404973, study PRJNA504765) | marine sediment metagenome | isolation source: marine sediment core GS10_PC15, 103 cmbsf | place: Arctic Ocean: Southern Knipovich Ridge | collected 2010 | reverse complement strand
CATCCCCCCTCACCGCTCCCCTTCTTACAATACCAACCACTTTCCAATTTTTTCAAATTTTCGGTTTTGGCATTCCGTGCGTACCCATTGTGCGTACCCATTGTGAGTCCACAATGACCAGTTGTGGGCAACGCTTTTGGGCCAGGCACGTATAGTATTGCGTATACGCAAGGATTTGGGATACCAACAGGTAGGCCCAGTTGCGCGTACGCAAGGACCAATTGCGTATACGCAATGAGCACAACTGGGCAACGTTGGAGTACCAACATCTGAGTATAGCTAGGACTGAACTATGACTACTCACATACAACGTCTCCAGGCAAAACATCTACGAATTGTAGAGCTCCTTCTCGACGGCACCGCGAAAAAGGACATTGCGGAAACCTTAGGTCTAACTCCTGCAGGAGTTATAAACATTACAAACTCGGCGATCTTTCAGCATGAATTAGCTCGGCGGCGAACAGAGCGCGTGGGCCGGCTGGACGAAGCAGAGAACATACGTCGACTGGGTGCAGCGGACATCCTAGACCAAGCATCTTCTGACGCTGCTCGGACCCAAGTGGGCCTACTCACAGACGAAAACTCTAAGGTTCGCCAGGTCTCTGCTATGGACATCCTAGACCGCACGGGCTTCCCTCGCGTGACTAAAAGCGAATCCCGCAGCGTGACTGCTCAGATCGTCCTGGACGGAGATGCAATAGATCGCATTCAAAAAGCCTCGCGCGAGGCATTCGGTGAAGAGATGCCTATGGAGCTGGAAGGAGTTGCTGATGGAACCAGTCAAATCGGATAAAGCCCCTATCCAGACTCACCAAGTGAGTCCAGAGCAGAGAAAGGCTGAGCTAAAGAACAAGTGTGCAACTTGCACTCATTCTCGTCAGTGGACTCAGTCAGTATCAAAGAGTGTCACAATGCGACACCCACTATTTGCCTGTGTGAATGAACAAAGTCCACGCCACGGTGTCTGGCTGGCAGGCTTTGCAACCTGTGACCTACATTCACTCGACGAAGATAAACTGACTTGCCTCCTAGAGCGTGCAACGACTAAAGCGCCTCCTCGAATCGTAGTCCCAGGGGGCGCAATGGATCGTGCGCCCAAGCGATCCCGATCAAAGGTAAACTAAGCAACGTCAAATGGACAAACTAGATAACAACTTTCTCGACGAACTACGAACGCGCTTTGAGGGATCGTTCTACTTTGCTTGTGCAAGCGTCTTTGAGAGTCAGTTTCCTTCCTCATGGCTCTCACCAGACGTCCACTTGCCCCTATGTAACCTAATCTCCGACTACGAGCGAAACACTCGTTGTGCAATTATCCTCCCTCGTGACTGGCTCAAGTCACAGATTTGCTCAGTTTATTACCCTACATGGCGGGCGATGCAGGACACAAACTTTACTTCAATGATTGTGCAGAACACATTCACGAACGCGACAAAGAAATTGGGGGCGACACGGACCATACTCAAAACAAATAGGATGCTTCAACAAATGTATCCTGATCGTATGTTGAACTCCTCCTGTAAAGTTGCGGCTGAAGGGATTTCGCTCCCCCGCGAGGTGCCCCTCTCCGATGAGACATTCGAGGCTGCCGGAGTAGACACAGACGTGACCGGGCGACACTTGAAGCTAATCGTGGAAGATGACACAATCGCCCCTGAGTATAACCGTATGACCGGCGACGTGTACGAGCCCTCTGCGGCCCAAACGGAAAAGGTGATTGGGTTCTTTCGTTCATTACACTTCTTACTTCAAGACCTAGAGCGCTCCCAACGCCTTGTAGTGGGCACTCGCTGGAGGCAGCGTGACCTATTTTCATGGATCAAGGATGAAGGTCTCCCCTTTAAGTTCTACACTCGCGCGGTCCGCGAAAACGCTCTAGGTGAGCCTGACCCAGAGGGCCAACTAACCTATCCTGAGCGCTTTGGTGAGGAAATCCTAGCTGAGATTCATAAGACCGTGGGGGACTACATGTATAACGCGCTCATGATGAGCACGCCCCTGGTCGGCAAGGACATGCTTTTCAAGGAGAGCGACATTCTCGAGTATGAGGATGCTCCTCGTGACCTTTACGTCTTCACGACAGTTGACCCAGCGCCTCAGGATTCAAAGAGCGCTGATCCAGACTACAACGTGGTTCTGACTGCAGGCGTCTCAGCTACAGGTCGGGGTGCTTACGTTTTGGAGTACTTTCGTGAGCGTTGCAATCCTGGTGAGCTAATTGATGAGGTCTTTAGTCAGGTCTCCCGCCATAAGCCCCTGAATGTAGGGATTGAGACTATAGCGTATCAGAAGACTCTCAAGTGGTGGATTGAGGAGCAACAGAACAAACGTCATCATTGGTTCACTGTGGACGACTTGAAGACTTCCCACTCAAGCAAGCCTGCTCGTATTCGGGGCCTTCAACCTGTCGTAGCTGCAAAGCAACTTCACATCCGCTCGCACATGACTGAGCTACGTCAGGAGCTTGTTTCCTGGCCTCGAGGCGCCCATGATGATGTAATTGATGCTCTAGCTTACCAGCTTGAGTACTGGCAACACGCTGAGGAGCTGCTTGAAGAGTCCAAGAGCGACGTGAAGGATCGCTTCTCTGGTGCACAGGTTCTTGAGGAACTCTTCGACCGTGTGGGCCGCAAGGAGGGTTATCCCTATGATCTAATGGGTGTGACCAAGGATGGGAAGGACTTATTCAATGCTCCAGAGGGGCTTCTTACAGAGTCCTTTGTCATAGGAGGCGGGCAGAACTACAGCGTCTACAACGTAGCTTAGGAGTTTTTCATGGCGGATTCGGGCAAGCGGGATTTTCTATCGGGTAATAAACTTCCTTGGACGATTGTAGGGTTTTTGATCATAATGGTGGCATCAGTCACCGGTCAATACCTGCACTATCGACTTAACTGTGCAGAGACTATGATGCGAGAAAATCGTGCGTACATCGTAAGCGCACTTAATAGGATAGAACGTCATACGGTGCTCTTAGAGCAGTTAATGGAGAAGCAGAAAAATGAGTAAAAGTGGACGAAAAGCAGTCAGTGGGATGCTCCTAGCGACTCCGATGCTGCCTATGCGGATCTTAATTCCCGCAGCAGCTGAGGAGGGAGCTGCGGCAGTTGACCTAACGACAACTGGCTACAGTCGAACTGAGGCCATAGCGTTGTCGGATGCTCGAACTGTCCCGGATTTCATAGACCTTGAGAGTATCTTTGGGAACTCCTTCTCAGCCTTAGCTCTGGCGTTTTGGTCTGAACCAGACGGTGCCACTGATCCAGCAGAGGATGACACCTTCGGCCTTGATCTCATCGGCTATCGAGGGCTTGGTAAGTTCAATCCTCCTATGCTCATAGCATCCATCATTGCAACTGGAGGGGTCATAGGTACGTCAGAGGTCTATGGTGTTACGGATGGCCTTTGGGCGGATACGTTGGTCTTGAGCTTCTCTGATTGGATAGGTGACATTGAAGTGTATGACTCAACGAACAATCGCATAGCTTGGCTCGTCCTCGACGCTGTAGGTATGCACGACATGTACTTGTGGCGACATGGAGTCGCTGCTGGCGTCGGCGTAGAGGCTCCGAAAATCGGCATGGCCGGATTTGCCTTTTAAGGGTCACTCATGTTAAAAACAGTGGATGAGCTTATGATGGAGGCACGGGCGAAGTTCTTAAAGGACTTCCCTAACGCCACGGCAAGCGAGCTGGCGGCCGTGCCAAGAGACGGTAAATCGCTAGAACAAAAGGCCGCTTTGAATAAGCTTACCGAGGAATTGCGTCGAGCTGAAAAGGCAGCGGTCTTGGTACAACAGATGAAGGACCGATATACTGTGTGGGAAGCTGCGGAGTATCCTGCTGATGATGTTATGGACGTGGGCATAGCAATAGGACTTACAGTCTGATGGCCACTTACTTTATGATTGGTGGAGCTGGAACAGGGGCCCCTGGTTTACCTAATGGTGGAGCTGCTGACGATAGTGTAGCTTGGGTTGACGCTCAAGGTGCTAATGGAGATGCATTAGAGGGACACGCTACAGGGTGGGGGGCGGCTGTATCTATTAATGGGGATCAAGTACGGATAACTGGTTCTAATGGTGATTTGAGTGCTGCAATTGTTGGAGTCTATGCTGCTTGTGTGTTTGATGGGGCACACGCGGATGGAAGATATAAAGTAACCGGTATTGATAGCACTAATGGTGCTTATATAGACATTGCTTTAGATTATATCAATCCCGATACGGTTGATATTTGTTATGTTGGTGGAGCTCTGGGTGGTGAACCTGCGACTACTGGTTTTCAAGCAGCTTTTGACCTGGCCGAGGCAGGAGACACCATAAAAGTTGCCGGTAATCAATCTTCTGTAACTACATATTATATTGATACTCAGCTAGACATCGACCAAAACTCAGGTTCCTTAAACTCCCCTATCCTAATCACCGGAGTTGACAATACTGATGGCACAGTTTTAACCTCTACCAGTAAATGGCCCATTATTATTCCTAGTTCAGTAGCCTCAATAATAGAAATCAATGGCAAACATTATTGGGACATTCAGTTTCTAGACTTTAATGCGTTTACTGATCAAGCCAATACCTGCCTAAATGTCAGACCGGCATCGGGGACCGGGTGCAATCTGTATAATATCAGGGCGCGTGATTCCGCTGGTGCTGCCGGTGCTCCGGGAATAAACTGGCTTGGTGCCAACTGTTCAATCATCAATTGTGAGATCGATGGTCATGTTGCTACAGGCTTAGTGGCTGCTCTTGGCGCGCACGTCATAGGATGCAGCATACACGACAATGGATCCAATGGCGTCGACATTGCTAGTCGAACCGTTCTAGAGCATTCCTTAATCTACGATAATACTGCTGACGGCGTTGCGGCTGGCGGAACCGCCGATGGTTGGACCGTTGCAAACTGTACCATTGACGGTAATGGCAGCGACGGGATTGCACTTGCAGACGGGTCGGAAAACAATCGAATCTATAATAACAGTATTACCAACAATGGGGCTTACGGAATAAATTTCGGTGATGCAAACGGCTATTTGCAGCAAATTGTTATAGCTAACAATCTTGCCCAGTTTAATGCATCAGGTGACACTAGTCATGGAACTTGGGCGACTCTGGGTCAGGGCGGAAACGTTATAGGCAATCCGTTGTTTAAGAACAGAGCTGATGGCCTTGAGAACTACACACCAGCACGACCGTCTCCTTTGGTGGACGCAGGTTTTCCAAATCTACTGGCAGTGAGAGGGAATGCACACGGTGTTGAGAGTTATCCTAGCATCGGTGCCATTGCTCGTAGAGGCAAGGCAAGTTGGCAAATGCCGTGGCGTCGATGGCGACCGTCACGTTAAAGGAATCTAAAGATGGCTGACGTAACGCGATACGTAGATGGAACATTGACTGGGGGTGCTAACAATGGTCTTGCTTGGGGTACTGCTTACGAGGGCGTGGCAGGTATGCAGACTTGCTTAACCGATGCTACCAGTGCTATCGTAAATGCTATCACCGCTGGAGATCAGGTTTATATCTATCTCAGAAACCTGTTCACGGTAACGGCAACTATCAACGTTAATGTCAGAAGTGGTAATCCTGCTGTTAATTCCGTAATCCATATCATAGGCTGTGACGCCGCTGGGACTGAGCTAACTAAGGGCAACTATGTCCAATTTGATGCCTCTGGAACTGACCTCACTGACTCCCCAATCTTTAACATAGATGAAGTTAAAGGCTATGAATTTCGCAACATCCATGCTCTCAACAATATAGGCAGTGGGACTCCAGCAGCACATGAGGATGGCTTTAGGGTTGATAATACTGATGGGGCACTTTATATTGTTGTCAACTTTGTAAACTGCAAAGTGACAGACTGCTATAGAGGTGTATTTATAGTCCATGGAAATACCTTTGGAGTATCTATAACAGACTTTGTTGCCACAGACCTAACGAACATTGGCATCGAATGTGCTGGTTATGCTGTCGTCATAAATGGTGCTTATATTGAACCGGCAGCAACAGTGGCAGGAATTGACTTTACTAGTGGTGGACATCACATAGTTTTGAACTCTATTATCAACGGTGGGATTCGTGGCATTGATTTCAATAGTAGCTACATTGTCCTTGCAGATCATTGCACCATTTATAATTCTTCTACAGAGTGCATATACAACGATGGTGCTAACTCAATGATGAACTTCACCAACAACATCCTAATGCCTGCTGCGTCTGCTACTGATTATTGTGTACGAATAAGCGGTGGGGGGATGATAGGGCTTATAGATCATAATCTCTGCTGGGGGATCGATGCCGGTGCTATGGGAGCGGGCTTGGGGAGTCAGGGAACGAACGAGATCAGCCAGAACCCGGACTTTGCAGATGTAGGGAGTTTGGACTTCCGTGTGCGGAACTTGCAAGTGATTGGGACAGCAAGAGATGGTTCCACTCCTGGAGCCGTTCAGCCGACGTTTCGTGGAGTGGTTCATAGATTCCGTGGGCGGTACCGACCTGGCTTACTGCGATATAGGAAATAAGACGTGATAAAGTATAAGGACACCGCTGAAGCTTGGATGACTCGTATTGACGAGGCGCTTGAGTTCCGTAAGACGTACGGAATTGAGGCTCGTTGGGCGACTTTAGAAGCGATGTTTATGAACCTTGAGAAGTCAGGCGCTGAGTTTGGACCGAACATTATAGCTGAGATGGGAGATGCTCTTATCTCGCGCTTGGGCGTTTCAAACCCAATAGTGGGCGTTTCACCTTCAATGCGTGATCCGCGCTCGGTCCAAACTTACCCAATCGTAAACGCTGTGGATCGGTGGCTCATGAGCGAGCTGAGGATTCCTATAGTCATACAGGACGTAATCCTTCATGCGTACTTGTGGGGTCGAGGGATAGTCAAGCTGGGTTATGACAGTGAGTGGGGTTACGACGAAGCGTTCGACCTTGGCTCTATGGACCTTCCGTGGGGCATGACGATGACCCAGTTTAATAAGAAGGGATCAAGGTTGGAGTACGCTTTTGGGCGTCCGGGGATGCCGTGGGTGGCTCCAGTTCTTCCCCATGACCTTGTTGTGCCTTGGGGAACCATTTACCTTGAATGGTGTCCTTGGGTAGCTCATCGGGTGATTCGACACATTGACCTGCTTCGACAGGACCCAAAGTATGGAAAGACCCGTGACCTACAGCCTACGGTTTCAATGAAGGATGTGATGGACTCCTACCTGAAGCCAGGAGCTGGAGGCCATAGAAGGACGACCTCCATTCTAGGGCCAGCTCCATCAAGGAACTCCATGCAGAGTGTAGAGTTTGTGGAGCTTTGGGAGATTCGTAATCGAATTAACAATAAGATTATAGCAGTTACAGAGAAGGCAGTTCACCGGAATGATGACGATACTTTGCAGTTGGATGGGTTCCCCTATAAGTCTATCACGTTTGGGCGTCATCCGCGCTCGTTTTGGACGACTCCTCAAGCTGAGTACCTACGTTATCATCAAGCTGAGCAGTTTGACATAGCTCTTCAAGCATCGAAGCAGAGGCGCATCAACGCACAGAAATATCTCGTTCGTGAGGGTTCGATGGACCCAGAGGAGCTGACTAAAGCGCTCTCACCGAATGTGGGAATTGCAGCGTTCATGAAGCGAAACTCGAGGCCGAGAGAGGACTTTGTTCCAGTTCCACAGTCGAACAACGTTATGCTTTGGCAAGAGGCTGAGGCTGCTCGGCGGAACTCGCGTGAGTCAATTGGCTTTTCGCGCAACCAGCTGGGTGAGTTTGACACAGCTACGCGACGTACTGCAACGGAGGCGGGCCTCGTGGCTCAGGGTTCAAGCAAGCGAATGGACAAGCGACAGGGCGCCGTCTCAACGTTGTATCAAGATGTGTTTCGGTTCCTCAATCAGATTGTTTTTACATTTTGGAGGACGCCAAAGGTCATACAGGTTGCACCTGAGCAGTGGCCTCAGTTCACAGGCGAGGAGATTCGGGCAGAGTACTCATATAATATCGACTTTGGTCAGGACAGGCCACGTGATCCTGAGACTCGACGGGCTGAAGCGTTCCAGATGTATATGGCGTTTCGTGATGATCCGTTGGTTGATCCGGTGGCTCTCCGACAGTACCTTGCAAGGGTCTTCCACGATATTGAGTTTGGTCAGATTTTCATCCTTGACCCGGCTCAGGCTCGACAGGCCCTCCAGAGTTCCAAGATGGAGCAGCTCATGATGGGACAGGCTAAGGGTGGGAAACAGACTCAACCCCAAGGAGCAACACGCTGATGCCGCTTTACTCGTATAAGTGCCCTGAGTGTAGTCACACGGATGAGTTTTTTCATCGTATGGAGGATAGAGATAAACAGTTCTGTCCCGAGTGTGACCATAAGATGGATCGCCCAGTTGTCGCAAATGCCTGTATGGTTGAGATTTGGAAGCCTCTTACACTTGAGCATATTGCGGACGAACCTATGACGTTTAACTCAAAAAAGGAGTTGCGTGATTATTGTAAGAAGAGCAAGTGTCAATCCGCGGCCTTACTTTAGGAGTTTGAAATGCCAGAACAGCGGAGTCGTTTGAGTGCTGCTGTCAATGACATCGGCATTGTGTTAAAAAGAGAAGCTGGAGAATGGACCTGTGAAATAACGGGAATTCCGTTGCCCGCAGACATACATTATGCTCAGAAGTTTCTAGCTGATGTGTATCGTGGGCATCGCAAAAAGATTGCAAGAAGTTACCATAAGACTAAGGAACAATTCAAGAGTATCGTAAGTGAAACGAAGGCCGCACAGCGCTCATTGAGGGCTGCTAAGGCTGAACTGCAAGAAGTAGGAAAGGAAACACAAAATGCCTAAACCGAATGAAATCACACCGGGCCTTGATGGCAATGCCTCTGAGCCCACACCAGCGAACAAAGAGTTGACTGCTCAACTTGCGCAGCTGACTGCAACTGTTGGTGAGCTTCAAAAGGGCTCAGAACCAATGCAGGCAGCTCTTCAAGACCCAGATGTGCAGAGGCTCATCCAGCTCAAGGCGGAAGGTAAGGAGGTCACAGTGGGCCAGAAGACTAACACTCCTGATCCCCTTGCAGAGCTCCTGAACTCGCCTGATCCTGAGCCTCAGGACAAACCTGAGCCCTTTGAAGGTTTCACTCCCGCAAAGATCATTGAGCATATTGGGAGTAACATTGGAGCTATAGTCGAGAAGGCTGTAGGGGACAGGCTTGGGCCTCTCCAAGAGAAGCTGACTGAGGTCGAGAAGGCACGTGAGCAGGACATACAAGCTGCGGGCACTGCTGAGCTTCGAGCTGACGTCACGAAGATGTCTAAGGACTATCCCGACTTTGGTGAGTACAAAGATGCTATGGTTGGCATCTTTGATCAGGTTCAAAGCGGGCAGGGTCTAAGCGTGAAGCAGTATTATTCGCTGGCGAAGGTTGAGAAATTGGGGCTTCCGTCTGAGGCCCCTATGACTGAGCATCCGTTTAATTTCTCCGTGCCAACGTCGGAAACACCAATGACTGAGAAGTCTCGGTCTGGGCGACAAGGGTTTCAGAAGATGCTCGACGAAGCAACAATGAAGTACAAAACTTAAAAAAGGAGCTTAAATAATGGCGACAGGTGTTCCAACCTTATCGGAAGAGATCAACACCTGGTTTACGCAGACGTGGTATGAAATTCGGGCTGAGGCAATCGACAACATTCTCGATTCCACGCCGGTCACTGCGCTGCTGAAAGCCAAGGGTTGTTTCAAAACACAACGAGGATCGGACACGATCACACGTACGATTCGTTACGGGGAGAAGACATCCTTTACATTTGGAAAGGGTGACACGCTTCCTGTGACCGAAGAAGAGCTCAAGACACAAGCAAGATGGGCCTGGGCTTACTTTGGTGTGCCGATCACGAGGTCGTTCCAAGACGACCAACAGAACTCTGGGCCTACAAAGATCACGGACTACCTGAACGATCGAATGCAGGCAGCTCGTGAGTCGTTGATTCAGAAACTCGAAGCGATCATCATGGCGTCGACAATTCACGCTGGAGGTAAGGAGCCTCTGAGCTTGTTTGACTACGTCCCTGACTGTCAGACTACGCAGTACATGGGCGCGTCGTACACCTATGGTGGGATTGCACGTGACAATGCGTGGTGGCAGCATGAGGACTTCACCTATGATAACGCAGCTTCGGGACACTATCATGACGCTAAGGACGGTCCTGCGTCACTGACGATGGTCGACGACATGAAGAACGTCTATAATACGGTTGGCAAGCAGATGAACTATCCGGATATCATCCTGACTACTCAGACGCTGTTTGAAGTCTATGAAGATTTTGCAATGGCGAAGGAGCAGATCATCAAGGATGAGACAACTCGCCTTGCAGACCTGGGCTACGACGTTCTTCGGTTCAAGGGCAAGCCTCTCACTTGGAGTGAGAATATGGGCACTGATCAGATGCTCATGCTAAACAGCTCGTTCCTTGATGTAGTGTATGATCCGGCGGCGTGGTTCGAGATGACTTCTTGGGAGCGTCCTGAGAGGCAGCTGGAACAAGTGGCGTATATTGTGTCCGCGATGCAGATCGTGGGTTACAATCCTCGCTTCAATGGTCGGATCGACTGGAAAACTGTCTAAGAAAGGAGTTTTTGTCAAATGAGTCAAGCAGCAAATGGTCCAAAAACGCTCTTTCTGACGCAACTGACTGATGTTAAAACGGCAGCTCTGGGGGACGTCGAAGGCATCGGCACGCTGCGACAAGAGGGAGACAAGTGGTATCGATGGGTCAAGAACTCGGAATCGAGTGCTCTTGTCGCTGGGATGCCTGTGTGTTATCAGTCGGCGGACGCTGAGGCATACCATGAGTCGGTTGGAATTCCGGCTTCAGCGGACTTGAATACCCTTGCTGGGATCTCAATGGGAGCTATTCCAGCGTTGGGCTTTGGGTGGATTGAGATTGAGGGCTACCATGCCTCGATCCTCTTCTCCATCGGAAAGACAGACATCACTGCAGGAATCAACGCGTATCCAGCGGACACGGTGAGTTACCTTGTTGGTAGTGATCAACAGTCTGCAACTCAGGTCAGTGTCCTGAACCAGATGATAGGTCGTGTTCAGCTTCTGGTAAGTATTGCCTCAAGCACTGCTTCTGGTGGAGGCTCTGATGCTGGTACAACTGCAGCAGGTGGATGGATTCACTGTCTGACTGTATAACAGTAGAAAGGAGTTTACAGTGAAGTTAATGCTTGGAATACCGGTCCTGGACAACGTCTCGTGGCCGTTCTTCCTCTACACGAGTGCACTCGTGGGGAAGCTTGCAAAGAAGTACTCTCTTGAGCTCTGTTACGTTAATCGTGCAGCGATTGACAGAGCTCGAGAGATTACTGTTACAGATGCAATTCAGCGTGACTGTGACAGGATACTTTTTGTTGACGATGATACGCTGATTCCGTTCGATACAGTTGAGAGGCTTGAGCCTTTACTTGAGCGGGAGGACGCTGTTGTGGCGAGTGGCTTTTGCTATCAAAGGGGCTACAGGTATTTGCCTATGGTCTATCGGTACGAGGGCCTCGAGTGGGGTAAGGGTAGCTCTCAGCTAATTGAACCATTTCCTGAAGAGCCCTTTCAGGTAAACTGTGTAGGGATGGGGATCAGTTTGTTAAAGGTCTCTCTTTTGAAGAAGCTCGAGAAAAAGCTGGGTGACTGCTTTGGCCGAGATGGTCCTGGCACTGAGGACTTTTACTTCTTTTCGAAGGCTGCGAAGATGGGCTACACGACGTGGGTTCATCCAAAGGTAGAGGCTACTCACATGGGTAATCCAGTGTGGATTAACTCATCTAATGCTACTGAGCTTCGACGAAAGGAGTTTGGTATTCTTCATCATCTTCCAGAGGAAGCTGGTGGACGAGCACAGAAAGGAGCGTTCTCAGTATGACTACAGGAGCTGAGTTTCTAGTTCAAAAAGATAGCGGAAACATTGACCGTCCTTGGGACCCTCTAAAGGGGATAAACATACGCTTCTTTGACTCTATGTCAATGCACTCCTTGCCAGAGTTGTATGCGATCTCGGAGATGTGTTTGAGTCACAAACCGGAGCGTATAGTTGAGTATGGGACTGCAATGGGGGGTCTGACCAGACTGTTAGGTCGTTGGGCCTTCCTGACTGATGCCAAGGTCTTGTCAATCGAGAATGGCACTTATGCAAGCGTAATGGAGCTACCTAAGTATGAGGCACTCCTTCGCAAGTTACCTGTGGAATTGCTTTGGGCGAACGAGTATGACCAGTCGACTTATGAGCGGGTTCAGGAGTTTGCTGCGGAGCATAAGACTATGTTCTATTGCGATGGTGGCAACAAACCAATGGAGCTAAAGTCTTGTGCAGCGATCCTAAAGGCTGGAGATTTGCTTGTAACACACGATTACGAGTTGGAACTTGAGAGGCTCGACATCACCTTGCCCCCGCTTCTTAAAGAGGTCTCAGTAATTAGTGTGAAGCAGGCTCAAAAGGTGATTGAACGAGAGAATCTAGAGGTGCTCTTTGAGGAGTACCTTGGGGTTGATGAGGAAACTGGAAAACGACGTACGCGACTTCTAGCGTTGCGTCGAAAGGATTCGAGCCCAAAGCTCAAAAAGGAGAGCTAAAATGACTGCAACTGCCTATCCGCGCGTCCATGCCTGTGTTGAGAGCACACTACGTTTGAGTGCGCTTCCTTACGATGGAACGGATCTCACTTCAACGGCTCACGCAAAACGACTACAACAGCTGCTTCAAGCCGCAGCTAAGTGTGGGATGTTCTATACGTCGGCAGGCGTACCTGCGACGTTGGACTCTGGTGAAGCTGCTCCTACTGGAGCGTTCTGTGTGGACACGACTAACAGCGACGTTTACGTTTGTACTGGCTCAACTCGGGGGGCTTGGGTCAAACTGGCAACTGGAACATAAGATGGTCTGGACTCACCTAGTGAGCCTAGAGAGGAGTTTTTCAAATGGCATTAAGGTCAACATTGCGAGCTCGAGTTGCCCGCCGAACAGGTCGAGCTGAGGTGGGTGAGGCTACAGACATAACGAACGAGGCGTTCGATGAGTTCCTCACGGCGATTGCAGGGCCGTCTCATAACTTTAAGGTCATGCAGACGACTTTGACCTTGGCCTTTACGTCGACTGAGTACTCGAACTCCTTGCCGATACAGACATCGATCACGGGCTTTGAGAGTGCGGTTCATCAAGTTCTATCAATGCGGTGTTACTTGACGGACTCAAGTGCACAGTCAACACCCTTTACGCTTAGGGCGCATTCGTGGCTCCAAGCAAGCTATCCAGATCGTAGGCGAACCGGAGCCTCTGGAGCAGTTCCACGGTATGGGGCGATCTTAAATGGTGCGTTGGAGATTCAAGCTCCGTCGTCTGGGTCGTACACTGTGGAAATGGTGACTAGTCATCTGCCGTCTGCCTTTGCGAGTGATGCTACGTCGAACCCAATCCCGCTCATAGACTCTGCTTTGGTTGCTTGGGGGATTGCAGAAGTTTATGACTCGATAGAACAGTTCAACGCAGCAGACCGTTGGCGAGCAAGAGCTATGGTGCTCCTTGGAACGGCAGTGCAAGGCGATCAACGTGAGCCGGCGCTTGTTCATGCAGCAGACATACGTGGGATGGGAGAGGGTAGGGGACCACGATTCAATCAAGCACAGCTTGACAGTGTTTATCCAGGAGATGTAGTCTAATGACTAATTATGGTTGGAATATCGCCGTTCCTGCAAATAGTGTGACTATAGGATCGCTTCCGGGACACATCACTGTAACTCGTGATCAGGTGGCAACCCATCTGAGCGGTGAGCATGTAGCGTTTGCGGCTGGTACGGGACTGGATGATATGGGAGGTGAGCACAAGGAAGGCTCAGCTAAAGCGTATCGACAAGCTACCACGCCTACGACTCGCCCTGATGGGTCAACCGGTTTCACTGCTGGGGATGATGGGCGGCTCTGGGTGGACTCAGACGATGATATACTCCACGTCTACAATGCCTCAGCCTTTGTACAGGTGAGTATTGCAGGGCTCCTGGTGACCGATGCTGAGGGCGATGGGTCGACTAAGATTGCTGACCTAGTAGGACTTCTGCCTGGCCGTGTTGGTGGGCAGACGCTCAAGGGGGACACGGCGCAGAATGGAGACTTGAAGCTTCAGGCGACAGCCTATACGACTGCCCACAGTACGACTTCGCAGATCGAGTTCGTGGCAACTGATACAGCTAAGAACGTGACGAACAAGATCGAGCTGAATGACATTCTTCTCATGAGCTTAAAGCTGGGTGAGGACGCAGATGCGAACTCAAACGACCTCAAGGGACTTGGAGCAGTCGCGACGACAGGCTATGCGATAGGCTTTGGGAACGCAGACGTCACGGCGGCCTGTCTAAAGACGACTGGAACGATTGCTCAGGCTGCTCAGGGAGCTGCAACTGGAGCGGGCGCGAACCTCACGGCAGACGTGGGCTTTACTCCGGACTTAGTCCTTGCATGGCCTACAAGCGACAATAACAACGTGTGGCTTTGGGTCTCTACAGCCTCAACGTACAACACAAGACTTTCAGAGGGGACTTCAATAAGTTCAGGCTTACGGGTGAGCGTGAGTAGCACTACCATTACGTTCACGAACTCTGCTACTGGGGACTACCCAAATAAGAGTGGCACAACCTTTAGTTACATTGCACTCAAGTTTAACGCAGCAGCAATCAATCCGAGCTAGACTATGCCTCCAACAGAACATATTTTGGTTCCATTTAGTCCCTTTGGCAAGGGGATTGATCATGAGAGCCCTCGTACTTTTATTCCTCAGGGATTCGTAGCCCATGCAAAGGACGTGTTGTTCAATCGTGGGATAGTCAGTCTGCGGAATGGATATCAGACTCGACGTGCATCAGACGATGGGTTGGAGGGAGATGGCTTTCCTCTTGGCGGAGGAACTCCACGACCGGTCATAGCTCTGCCTAGAATCTGGGACAACACTGGAGCTGAGGTGGAAATCTGTATGGACTCCAAGCGGGTGTATTCGTATGCCTATGCGACTGGAGCCCTCACGTCGGCCTTCGTTGTCACTTCGCCTGCTGACATTGACTGCTTCGAGGGTAGCGTAGTTGGAAACATTTCATGGACGACTGCGTGGGATGGGGATAATGAGGAGCCTGTAATTGTCTTTACGGATGGGATAGCCTTTGACACAGACGAGCACACGGTCTATAAGTGGAACGGAGTGGATCAACACTCAGACGCTGTTGCTGATACAGCTCGTGATGCTGCTCGAATTGTTTTAACGCAGTTGACTGGATTCCAGTATGCAAAACAAATTGCATGGTATGCTGATCACTTTATGATAGGCGACTACTATGCTGGGTCAAAGCGGTATCGGAACCGTGTGGCTTGGGGGGATTCGCTTGAGTTAGGACTGGCTACAGCCTTTGCAACTGGTGAGGGCGCTGAGTACGTCCTTGGCGATGCAAAGGGTTACATGCAGCGATTCATTCGTATTGGGGCGCACCTGGTGGTCTACTTTAGTGAGTCCATAGTCGTGTGCGATCCAGTGCCTACCGATGACATCTTTGCCTTTGACGTTCGTGTGCAGGGCATAGGACTGATTGCTCCAAACGCCGTAGTCGACCTTGGAGGGACTCATGTCTTTATAGGACAGGATAATATCTATGCTTGGGAAGGGGGGCTGGCTCCAGTTCCCATAGGAGACAACATACGGGATTACTTCTTTGACAATGTGAACGCAAACGCGCTTGATCGCATTGTGACTCAGCACTTGCCGACCAGAACACTTATCGTATTTTACTATCCAAAAGGCGACTCGACGTATGCGACTGCATTCATAGCATACAATTATCGCGAACAGCACTGGACTTATGGAGAGAAAGCGCTGCTTGTTACGTCTGCTGGATGGGGGTCACAGGCAATTATGATCTACTGTGATACAGCGACATGGAAGGACATACAGTGCGACGACGCAGCTGTTACGTCCTTACGTTGTTCTGAGCTGAATACGCTTGAGGGCCTGGGGATTCCAACTCTTGGAACGTCTGGTGGCTACGTACTCGAGGACCGCATGATGTGCACACTCGATGGAACCACAGCGATCTCAGGACGCTTCGACACTGACGCCAAGCCTATGGGACGGCCTTATGGAGCGTGGGGCCGAGTGAGCGAGGTCCATGTGGAGTCAAAGGGTGATGCGTTTGAGCTCTTTTATACGCTTGAGACGGACCTAGAGAATCCTACATGGATCTCTATGGGTTCAGTTGGAGGGAACGTTAAGTTCAAGACTGATCGAATCCTCTGTAACGTTGTAGCTCAGTTCATGGCTTTTCGTTTTGACCTAACTGGGGCAACGCTTCGTACAGAGGTCCGCGTGATGAGCATACGAGCTCGTCCTACAACTCCTATAAACTTAGGACAAATAGCATAGTGGGAACACAGACTAGACAGATTCTTATTCCACTGCCTACAGTTCCATCTGAGCTGAGCAAGGACAATCCAGCTCTGGTGAACTTCCTCCTGAGCCTGAACCGTTCTGTTGAAGCGAACCTGAATGCACTCTTTGCGACGGACTATATACACGGACAGAGGCTAAGTCCAGGCTCGGTAGACACGCTCGTCATAGCAGAGGGAGCGATTACGGCCACTGAGATTACTGATCTCTCCATTACTACTCCTAAGCTGGCAGCGAATGCTGTGACTGCAGCAAAGATTTATGCGAATACAATTACGGCGAGTCAGATTGCTTCAGATACGATTACAGCAAGTGAGATTCATGCAGACGCGATTACAGGGTCTGAGCTTGCAGCAACTTCAGTTAATACTGGACACCTTGTGGCGCTTGCTGTTGACACAGGCCAGCTTGCTGCTCAGGCTGTTACTGCTGTAAAGATTAAGACAGGAGACATTACTACTACACAGTTAGCTTTCACACCACTTTATTCCTCTGGGACGACGGGTGCTATTGTAGCAACAATCAATGCGTCGATTGAAGGGATTACTATTGATGCAGATAACATTACAATAAGTGGCTCAACGACGTTCTCTGCTGGTTATGATCCTACTGACTATGTAGATGAATTAGGTGGGTCGTATGACAGCGCTTCAAGTGGAGCAAGAGTTCGTATATTCCCTGACGCGAATACGGGGATTCAAATAATTGATGATGCAGCAGGGGACGTGTTTGTGGTGCTTGTGGGAGGGGCTGACGTCGGCGACGTAATCATAGGAGACTATGCTGGTGATGAGGGATGTAAATGGGACAAGAGTGCTGGAACGTTCTCTGTTCGGGGATCTCTAAATGCCGACGACATATCAGCAGGTTCTTTAGATGTAGCCTATTTGGATGTGTCTAGTGTCTTTGCTACAGACATAGAAATAACAGGTGCTTTATACAGCACAGGCAAGACCACTTATGCTGACATCGATCAGGGATTTTGGCTTGGTATTGATGGTGGAGTTGGAAAATTAAATATTGGAGATGGTACTGAATTTCTTAAATGGGACGGTTTTACTCTAGTTATAAGTGGGGACATAACTACCACTGATTTAACGAATGGCACTATCGACAATGGTGTAGTTGATACTGACGCCATGGCAACTGGAGCGGTTGCTGCTATAGCAACGGCCTATGATAATAGCTTAAGTGCTTACATTCCTACTGGCGCTGATGGTCCTAGTTATCTAAGTCTAGACACGGTGTCTGTTCCTTGTACTGGTGAAACAGTACTGCTGCAAGCATCTATGGAGATTGTGAATGATGAAAGTGCTGTTAGGACGGTTGCTATTTGGTTTTATAATGATACAGAGGGGCATACTGTACAAGGCGGTCTAACTCCTATCCATGAACTGACTGCGAATAGAAACAACATGATAAGTTGGATGGGTGTTGATGCTTCTCCAGGTACAGGAACAAAGACTTTCTCCCTACGAGCTCAAGCAGTAGAGAATAACAACTCCCTAAAATGTCAACGAATAGTGCTAACGGCAACAGAGATAAGGAAGCCTGACTGAGTGAGGAGCCTTAAAAGGAGAACATAACCATGACCAAGCCTAGAAAAAGACTACGCCACGAGACCTCATCTGTGGCCATTACAAACGAGCTTGCTCAGGATGCAAGTAAGCCTCAAGGGAAAGCAAAGTCGAAGCCCGTGGGTGGAGCAGTAAGTAGCTCGGTGAAGAACAAATGAGACTACTCAGAACCTCTAACCCGAAGGTGATAGACGTAGTACGGGATCACTTAATTGCAGACCGGGACTATCCAGTTTGTAATCAAGCTCATGACTTGCGTGAGTACATGCAAGCGTATCCCGACTCGTTCTATGCGATCCTCCTGATTGAGGACGATCCACAGGAGCTGATGGGCTTCGTTCTAGCCTACATTCCGCCTGGACGGGGACATCTGTTCATCGTTCAAGCCTGGCTTGATCCGTCAACTAATGGGACTGAGTGGCCCTTGGAGATGTTTAAGGATCTCCAAGCCTTTGCGAGGAGTAATGATCTAAGTGAAATAAGAGCGGAAACTACGCGATCCCCGAAGGCCTTCTTGCGGCGTTGGGGATTCGAAGAGTACTCAACTATATTAGCGCTACTATTGGATCAGGAGGACTGATCATGAGTATGACAACGGGCGGTGGACCAGATGCAATGTCGACCCTTACGAGGCCTCAGAGGAAACTCCAAGCGGTGTTGGGTCCGATGCTCAAAGCGGGCCTAGCTCGCGGTGCAGGGGAGCTTGGAGAGGACTTATTCAGTCCAGAGGAGCTCCAGGCGATCGAGGACGTAAAGGCTACGTATGGCGACTATACAGGGGCTCGTGAGCGAGTTGGTGTGGAGGGGGCTCTAGCTGACATACTGAGTGGGCGCCCCTCAACTACAATCGACGAGCGGGCGACGGAGGAGTACTTTGAGAAGTCCATTGCAACACCACTCTCTAAGCGGTTTGTGGCGGAAGTTTTGCCTAAGATCAGTCGGGCTTACAAGGGCTTCACGTCGCGGAGGGGGCAGGCAGTCGAGAGGGCGTACTCTGACTTTGCGGATGTCCTATCAGGGAGGTACTCTGAGCTAAGATACGCTGATGAGCAAGCACGAAGAGCCCTCGCTGAGTCTGCTGCTGTACGACAAGCTGGGATGCTTCCACAAGCTCAGGGAATACTGACTGCTCCTATGCAGACAGCGCTTGGGTTTGGCTCGGTAATGTCGACAGTTCAAGCAAAGCGTTTGCAGGAGGCTCAACGTATGCTTCCTGAGAGTAATCCGTGGATAGCTCAGGCAATGCAGTTCTTGGGAATACCTATGACGCAGATCGTAGACAGGCCCGCAGACCTGACTGGGTTTGGAGATGTCATGGCAGCCTTTGGTGCAGGAAGCTCCGGAGCAGCAGCAGCAGGCGGAGCGTATAGTTCTTTCACGGGTGGTGGAGCAGCGGCTGGAGCAGGAGCTGCTGGTGCTGCCGGTGCTAGTGGAGCAGCGGCCGGTGGAGGGGCAGCTAGCGGAGCTGCAATTCTTGCGATGTCAGATGTCCACTTAAAGACAAGTCTGAGGAGGCTGTTCAAGATTGCTCAAGGTCTCACGGTCCACTCTTGGAAGTGGAACAAGAAAGCAAACGAGCTGGGTCTCTTTGGACGTAGTATGGGCTTGATTGCTCAAGAGGTAGAGCGTGTGATCCCAAGTGCTGTTGTGGTGGGATCAGACAGTTACAAGAGGATTGACTACTTTGAAGTTTTTAAGACGCTTGCGTTCGTGGACTTAAAGGAGATCATAAAATGGCAACAGTACGATCTACAGTTGCGTTCTTAGATGCCCTCTCAAACGCTTCAAGAGCAGGTTCGGAGCGGCATCGAACTGCATTGCTCAAGCAACAGGTTGGACAGGATGAGCAGCGTCTGGGTATGCAGAAGCAGAGGTTAAAGCACGATCAGAAGATCTGGGACAACACAGACGCAAGCACGTTTGCGATGATTGAACTCAAGCGTCTTAAGATGAAGAAGGCTCTCGATTATGCAGAGCAAGATCAAAAGAATGAGGACGCTGAAGCTGCGTCTCGGACGTTGAACTCACAAACACAGGCAAAGCATGTTGCTCTCTTTGGTCTAAAAAACACTCGTGAGGGACTGACGGCTCAATTCCGTGCTGACCGTATGTTACAAGACTCTGGAGCACTCAAGAAAGCAGCTCAGGACCTAAGGGATCAGCGCACGGAGATGGCCAGGTTAAATGGAACACACCCTATATTGCCTCTCATGCTATCATATGCTCAGCTCCTTGAGGATCAGGCGCTTGAGATGAAGGCGCTTGAGGTCGCAGAAGCAGCAAAGAAAGCTGCAAAGAATGCACCTGAGGGTCCAGGCGTGGTTGAAACTGTCAAGAGGTGGTTTGGTGGGGGAGAGGCTCCTAAGGGGGTTTCTCAAGTTCGCCTTACAGACCCCAATCTTCCAGGCTACACGTTACCTTCAAACACAGACTTTGGTGGGTTCTTTGAGGGACAATAATGCCTGAGCAAGCCCCAACTATAAGCGACATCGTCAAGGACTCTCGCTATCAAGCGCTCTCACTAGAGAGGAAGTTTGCAGTACGAGACGAGCTACTAGGTCGTTTGCAAGAACACGAAGGATATAAGGGACTCTCTGAAGCTGGTCGAGTTGAAAAGGAGGCTCGCCTAACTGAGCTTTTGGGCCTGTCTAAGCAGGAGAAAGGGACTTCTCTCACTGCTGAGCAGGCCCAAGCTCTTCTTAGAGAGCCTGAGGAGGTCCTTGTGCCCGTTGGCACGACGACTCGTGGAGGACACGCAGCGGTTTTTGAGCAGCCTGTCCCCGCTACTCCGCCTGGGACTGCTCCATTCTTTAGAGCTCCTGAGCAGGAGCCTTTTGGTGCTCCCGAAGCAGGTCGGTTAGTGGCAGACTATAGCGCTCGCATTACCGAGCTTGGAGCCAAGTCTGCTGCTCCATCTGACTCAACTAACCTCAAGGTCGATTTTAATCGATGGCACAATGATCTAATCAAAACTGGACCTGAGGAGGACACGTGGGCTCGTCCCTTTGACCCATCTGAAATACAGGGAGGTCAGCAACTAGCTGTGAGCCTCATTGCGGGGCGTAAGGAGGACTTTCGTAAGCAGGTTGAGGCAGTTGAGTTCATGGAGACTGCTGCTCAGATGTTCTATAAGAAGTATAAAGGGATGAGTCCTGAGAAGCGAATCCTTGCGATGAGCAAGGACACGGGCCTGAATCTATTTGGCATTCGTAACTGGATGAGTCGGAAGAGGGCGCACCCAGGAGAGTGGGGCTATGGACTGTTCTATCCTACCCCTGGATGGTTTGAAGCTCGAGCCCAAGCAGTTCAGCGGGTTCGCGCTGAGGGCTCTCTTGGACAAGACATTGCAGTAGCTGTGCTGTCTGACGTACCACGGATCTCGGCAGAGTTCCTCCTAACTGGAGCAGGGTTGACAAAGGTTTTAGGACAGATTCCTGCTGGAGTTGGATGGGTCAAAAGGGCAACCCGAGCCTCTGCACTCTTTGCAGCACACACGGCGCTCCAAGCTCCGTATGCTGAGGAGGAAGAACTGTCTGGGACTGAGTTTGCTAAGGAGCGAGGAAAGCAAATTGTGAAGTCTGGAGCGACAGGCTTCTTGCTTGGTGGGCTGAGTCGACTCGTACCAAGTTCCATCATACGAACTCCTGCTGTGGTTGGTGGACTCTCAGCTCTCTCATATGCAGAAACGTATGCGAGCACAGGCGATCATGAGTTGTCCAGACGAAGTGGTTTGAAGACAGCAGCAACTGTCCTTGCGCTTGAGATGACGAACGTTATTCCTGCGGCGTTAAGGCAGTCACGCCAGGCTCGAGCTACGGCAAAGGCTTACTCACAGAAGGTGCTTGAAGCGAGGAGCTTAGAGGAACAGCGAGGAGCTATGGGGCGATACGTGGAGCAGGTTCGCCACCTGGCTGAGGCCAGTCAGCGCAAGGCTGGGACGACTATAGTTGAGCCTGTTCGAACTACGGAGAGCTTTGTTCCGGCACTTCGAGCAGCAAAGAGTCCAACAGAGCAAGCAGAGGTTCTGAAGCAGTTTAGAGAGCAAGTGAGGACTGGTAAGGCACGTCGTAAGGCAGTAAGAGAGCCTTCTCCTGTAAAGACACTGACTCAGCCTACAGTTCCTGAGATTCCCATAAAGACTGAATACGCTCCAAAGGACTCGTTCGTAGAAGGACAGTTCCGCAGCACGACTGTAGATGGGGCAAAGGTCACATTTGGGAAGAACGCCATAACTGGTAAGCGAGAGATTCGCAGCGTCACGTTCAAACCAACTATGAGTCAGGCTGAGCGCTCGACGTGGTTTGCCGAACATCCCATGCCTGGTCAAGCGGGAGAGGTCGCTCAGGGCCGAGCTGATGCGATTGAGCCAATCGCTAAGGATGCAACTACAAATATTGAGCAGATCAGAGCAAAGACTGGTCTCGGGAGTCGTGTGAAAATCGCAGCTGCAAGAGCTCTTGGACCCCTTTATCCCTCAATGGTTGTTATCCAAAAGTTTGGTCCCGAAATAGACGCTGAGCTTCACATTGCAGTCCAGTCAGGTCAAGCCGGTGCGGAGCTACTCTGGCAGCAGACTAGGGTGAAAGGCTCCGCTCGATGGCCTGCAAAGGCTCTTGAGCATTTGACTAAGAGGGCAGCAGTAGGAAGGACAATAGATCAGCTTCAGACTGAGACCTATCGCTACTCACAAAAGACGCAGAAGAACATGTTGCTCGCGATAACTGAGCCAATGATAGAGGGAGCAAAGGATCGTTGGCGTGCTGCTAGAGCATCTCTTACTAAGCGTCAACTTCGGATGGTCGATGAAATGGCTCAACCTGTTCGTGATATGCTCTTAGAGAAGGGCAGAGAGATGTATCCTGAGCTACGAAAGTTTGAGGCGTACTTTCAGGGACTTTTCAAGAACGCTCATCAAAAGACAATGTTGCTTGATTCTGCTACAAATAAGAAGTCCACCTTGAACTTCATGCAACAAAAGGGAATTGGATCACCTGCGGATGCCGACTTCTTAGGATTTGAATTTGTTGACTACAACATATGGGCAAATCTTCGTCGTACTGGTTCAGCGTACTATTATCACCACGCAATGGAAGGATTTCAAAAGCTCCTATACGAGCGTGGGAGTGGGACTGTCATTAGACCTAGAAAAGGTCCTGGTGAGCCGACTCCTCAGGAAATGGCTTCAGGGGAGTGGAAGGTAATTGGTAAAGGACAGTATCAAGAGCCGGCGTTTGCAAAGGACTACGTTCAAAAGGACGTGGCGAAAGTTCTGAACAATAGGATCGCCACGAACTTACTTTCACAGAGCAAGGTTGGACGAGTTGCTCAGTTTGGCTACCGTACAGCTCAGCAGCTCAAGTTTCTTGGTAGTTTATTCCACCGAGGCTTGATCTTTGGTGAGGATATATCTATTGGTCGTCTTGGTAGACCTGGGAACCCTATGAATTGGGTTAGAGCAGTTAGAAATCAGTTTGTAGGAATTAGCAAGGCTCAGCTCAAGGACCCAGTTTACGAGAAGTATTTAAGCATTGCAGGCTCTCAGAGCACTACAATGGAAGGAGACGTGGTCCGAGTAGCAGATAACCTCTTGAATACTCTTGGTGGGCCTCATCTACGAGCTCTGTTTGCTCCTGTGCGAGCTGGCGCAGCGATTCTTCGGATGGGCAATCCCCAGCTCTTCAAGAAGGTCATCCCACGGATCAAGTTTGAGAAGTTTAGGAAGGAGTACTACAATCATCTGGAGCGAACAGGCCGTGAGCCAACCAAGGGTGAGCAGGTAGAAATGGTCAAGGAAACCCAGAATATCCTTGGTATGATGAACGAAGGACTCTTTGGGATGAGTGGAACTGCAATTAGTCTTCAGCGTCTTGCTGCTACAGCTCCAGGGTTCTATCGAGGTAACGTGCAGACGGAGCTCAAGGGAGTTGTTCAGTTCCCCTTCTCGTTGGGTAGGAAGGGAAAACTGTCGGCAGTGAATCTTGTGCAATCCTACGGAGCCTTAGCAATTTTCGCAGGTGTTGTGCGAACGCTTTATGAGGGAGAGGTTCCAGAGTTTCCAAGGAACATGCAGGAGCTAAGAGACTTCGTGAAGCTCCGTACAGGCGAGGTCGATGAGGATGGGCGCGAGGTGATGCTTGATCTGATAAAGCACCAGCGAGACTATTGGGAAGACATCTATCGGCCAATCATGCTCACAGCAGATGGTAAGATTGACCGAGTTCCTGAGTACATGGTTGATAGGCTTCTGGCAAGAACCAGAACGATGACGGCTCCACTGGCAAAGGTTGCCGGAGATGCGATCAGTCTGTGGCAAAAGGGAGCAGTGTATGACTGGAAGAACAACAGAGTCTTCTATCCAACTGACCCACTTCTGCGTCGTATGTCTAAGCTCCTAGGTCATGAGTGGACACACTTCGAGCCAATACCTTTGAGTGTTCTGAGGCGATCTGCAAAAGTGATGAGTCTCTCATCGGTTGAGTCCCTTATGATTGCAGTCTTAGGTCTACGCCCGACGCTCTCGGATGAGGAGCTGGAAGTAAACAAGCTCGCGAAGAAGGTTTGGAGCTTCCGTGAGCAGCAGAGAGACCTTTACTCTGATCTAGGCAAGGCCGAGCATCCCCGTGAGGCAATTGATGAGTACAATGAGATGATCGATGGAATCTATGGCGATGAGCGTATGTCGAGTGAGTTTAAGAAGAAGCTCAAGCTCGACAAACACTCGCTGCATATTGATACAGATAAGCTCCTTGCGAATAAGGTCTTCCAGTTCACGAGCCCAAACACCGATGAGGCAACTCAAAAGAAGATCCGCGCGTACATGAACAACTTCGATGCAGGAGACTACTCACAAATGAGGAAGCACCTAAGACAGTATAAGCGCAGTCACCCCACCATGAAGCAGAGTACGATTGACGAGCGTATGGATCGACTACGCAGGCGCTCTAGACTCACCCAGTGAGTCCAGACCTAAGGGCCATGGAAATCAAGCCCTTTGTTGTTTCGGAACACTTCAAAAAGACCACGACTGAGTGAACGAACCTGTTCTTCACTCAGATCGGTATCGAGCCAAGCGCGATTCACTCCATGAATAACCTCATGCATCAGAGCCTCGGCCATGATGCCCTCAGCATATCTCTTTCCTTCGCTGCAAGTAGCAAGCGTAATCGTAGCAACAGAGTGAACGATCTGAGCTTTTAGCTCTCCAGCAGCTAGCATTCGTACTTGCTTGACTTTGTAGTCCTGCCCAGCAATTCTAATCACTTTTGGAATGCGCATTTTAGGACTCCTTTCATGGAATAAAGTAAAGTATTTTTGACCCTTCATACATGACCTGAACCTGGCCACTCTCGACCAAAGTCTTAACCACGTCGTCCATTCCTGTTGCGTTCAGTCTATAGGCGAATTTCCTCACAAGCTGCGTCCGTGGGACCCTTCCCTTGTAGCTTGTAATGAATTGCAACACGCTCTCCGTCATGTCACCGATGTCAGTCGCAGTTACTATCCTCATGACCTTAGGCATCTGAACCTCTGCAACCTCTAGGAGCTGGTTCGCCTGCATGTAGTGGTCGCTGGAGAGGGTGAGCTTGTTGTTCTGAGATGCTGAGAAGGCCATTGCTACCTTGTGGAGGAGTGAGCCTCGTCGGCCTGCATATCCAGCCAGAGTCGCATCCTGTACGAACGGAGAGCCCTTAGCGAAGCCCTTATATAGATCGTCGTAGGTTTTCTTTGCTGGGAGTTGCATCTTAAATTCGCCGGACATCCCTCGAATGCAGTTTAGGTCGTGCACTAGGCGCTCCTCAGCTTGCCTAACCTCCTCGGTGTACTCAGGGAGGGAGATAAGGCGACCTGAAGGCTTTGAGTTCACAAAGATCACACGGGATGTGAAGCCCTGACCTATTGCGGCTTCGGGGATCGAAGTTCGTATCCACGAGAGCGTTGTTGCTCCAAGGAGAGACACACAGGCATCGACTATGATCTCTCGATCATGAGCGCGAGTCTCATAGACAAAGCGATCTGGACAGGTAAAGATGGCCGTGAGTATGTCGATCAGGCCAGAAACGAAGGCGTTCTTGTCGAGCAGTGTGGCCAGTTCGTCAGCGACAAGAATCCCCTGAGCGCCAGAGACAGTCCCAGTAGAAACGCCTGTCTCGGTATCACGCACAACAGGAACCGTGGGCGTCTTTAGCTGAGCAATGAACTTTTCACAGGAAGTCTTTTGTGCGAGGACACGAGGTGGATCGTCAATTTGATTGAGTATGTCCAAGGCTTGAAGGATTGCTGTGGACTTGCGACACAGGGCGCTCTCTGCTATGAGCACGATGTATAAGTTTGGATAGACCCTAGGTCGGAGGTTAATAAAGCACTCTCGCTCTAAGCAGGCACTGATGATAGAGACACCACACCATAGAGCAAAGTACTCTGGAACCTCTGTTGACTGTGTGTAACGTAGATACTCTTTAAGGAATCCTTCTCCACATACCCGTTCGTCCATGCCTACCGTCCATTCTGAAGGTCAAGGTTGTTCCGGCTTTATTATTTCATTAGTCCTTTAGTAGGTCAAATGATATGGGATTCCACTCATTTGTCCATGCCCAGCGACCCACGTCGACTAAGAGCACAGCCGAAAAACCAAGAAGTATAGCGATGAAGTACATGAGTATCAAGGGGGACATAAGAATCAACACAACTACTCGAGCAATTCTCTTTACTTTTTTGTTCATTTTGAGTCCTCTAAGACTACTTGAGTTATTTCGTCCTTATGCTCAGCTAACGTCTGAAGCATCTGCTGATTAAGTGTTCTTGTTATCTCCTCAGTGTCAGTTATACCCGGTTGATCATGCCAGTTTGGACCATAGGTGATCTCCACTGGGATTGTTAGTGGGGGTAGGTCGTCGTGGACTGTGAGCTCTATGCTCAGTGCGTTCCGTATGATCTGGGCCACCTCGAGTACATGCTTCTCGTCCACCTCGAAGTCAATTTCATCATGAACCTGTAGGATGATGACTGCTAAGTCTGGGTCGAGAGCTGCGTCGAGCTTCCAGCATGCCTCATTGATTATATCCCCTACCGTACTTTGAGGGAGATAGTTATAAGACTCTCGGAAAAGCACTTCATCTAGTCGTCCGTAGAAGATCCGCTTACGTTTGAATGGAGCTGGAGTGACAAGCGTCCTGCTGTTGCGTAGTTGAGCTTGAACGTCAGCCCACCACCATTGTAGGTAACGATCGGATTGGTGAGCTATAAGGAGGGGACGTGCAACTGAAGGGAGGATACCAGAGATGTATGAGAACTTTTTCCATCCAATACGATAATTTCCGCTGTGGTTGCACTGCTTAGCGTTGAACCGTTGTTCTGGAGTTACTTGCTTAGTTTGAACGCCATAGAGCTCAGTTGCCTTGAACGTGTGAACGTCAAAGCCTGGCTCGTGTAGGAACCGCTCAATCAGGGCCACGTTGCGAGAGAACCAGGCGACCAGTCGCGTCTCGGCCTGGCTTAAATCCGCGTGCATGAAGACCTTGCCAGGCGGAGCTATGAACAGGCGCCTGAATTCGCCACGAGGGATGTTCTGTAGGTTGCCCCCAGTTCCCCAGAGTGTCTTTGAGCTGCTGAGCCTACCGGTCTTAGTTCCAGACACGTTGTACGACGTGCGCATACGGTCGTCCTCATCCAGCTCAGCTGTGACATACGTACCATAGAACTTAACCTTCTCTCGCTGGAGGAGTACGTCCTTGAGGAAGGTCATGTCTGGGTAGCGAACAATCAAGTCAGACATTGCACGTTCGTCAGTAGTCTGTTTGTAGTTTCGTGTGGGAATTGAAATGCCCAAACTAGTCAGGACGGCCTTGACTTGCTTGGGTGAAACAACCTTCTTTACTTTGAGGTCATACTCGACAAGGAACTTCTCACGTAGGACGTCGATCTCTTTGCGAATGGGCTCACCTAGCTCGGTTCGGCGCTTTGCATCAACTAGGACCCCTCGCTCTTGAACACGAGTCATTGCAAGTACGAGTGGGTGGATGTGATAGAAGTAGAAGTCCCTGAGTCCCAGCGCGTTGAGCTCAGCTAGAATTGGCTCGATGCATTGGAAGGTTGCCATACAATCCAATCCATTGTATTCCCAAGTCTCGCGGTCGCTACTCGGATCATAGTCTGCATAGTAGCCAATCCGCGTATAAACGCTCGTCAGGAAATTCAAAGACTTGGGGAATTCTGGGTAGCAGACGTGATGGCAATTATGAACGATAACTCCGTTTACGGAAAAGCACCCCGTCTCTGGGACCGTCATGTCATATACGTCATCTGTCTCATTGAGGACTTCTACCCCTAAAACCTTAGCGTTCCACGCCTTTGAGCGTGCTAGGCTGACTGAGTCTGCTTGTGACCTTTTCTGAATCCCATGACGGTCCATAAAGCGACTTATTGTAGAGAAGTTTACACCAAAGATTATTGCAATGTCGTACATTGACATGTTTGCTGCATAAAGCTCTCTTACTTTCTCCTCTACAGTGTCACGATTCCAAATGACTCTTAGAGTTGGTGGTAAACAATTAGTAGGTCTTGATAGGCACCTATGCGAGGAATCATCCATGCGACGCAGGTTTGAAGGTGCGTTATTGGTTACATCTCCGTCTATGTGATGAACTATCTCGCCCTCTTGAAGCAAACCAGAGAGACACTCAGTTACGTAGCGTGAGACCTTCACCCAACGCTTTCCCTTGGTTGGTCGAATCGTCTGGTGCTTGTTGAGAAGGCCGAGTCGTACGCGCGTGAGACGACAGCCTGGCTCCAGTTTCTGGGCTTCAACCCAACCAAACTCTGTCAGGAAGCGATGGTCTGGAGTCGCATCGACATACTCCACCCAAGTGCCGTTTGACCCTCCAGAATGCCAAAAAAAGACGCGAACTAGTTGAGCATTCTGCTTCGTCCGTGTAACATAGCTCGCTTGAGCTGGAAATGGTTTGCCGTCTTTCCAACTCCAGACCCAAGGCTTCGTTCCCACAAGTTCTTTTATGGACTTTGGACCTTGCAATGTGTCAACAAGCTCTGAACCTCTAATACAGTGCATCGTATCTAAAAAGAGGTGAGGCACTCTAAGCCTCCAATTTCGCTCCATTAAGGGCGCGTCGAATGCAAAATTTTGTGCGACAAATCGAGTTTTAGTTGACGCAAAAAATCCACTAAGAGCTCTGATAATTGCAGTTTCATCTTGCGCGCTCCAGTAAGATGGATCGTCAGCCTGGGGGGCCATAAGTATAGTCTTCCCCCGAACTTGTACTTTGTTGACGCGCATAAATGGAATACAAATTGCTTCGTCCGACCGCACGGCGAGGCCCAGACATCGAATGTACCGTCCGAGCGTTTCTGTGTCGAACGTACAAATATCGGCATGAGCATTCTCATGGAGCCACGTGAGAATTTGTGTGAGTGTGGGGTTACATATAGTATGGAGTGCAGGCCGTCTGACATCAGGACTATCAGACTCCCTCGCGGCGCGGGTAAAGTCAATCTGGGCGATAGGGCGATCGGAATACATTCGGAGGATTGCTGCGGGGTGGAGTGTGGGAATGACTTTACCGACGTCTGTATCCAATATAGAGCCTCTCCATTTCTTAATCCCACGCTTTCCCGTAAGTGTAACCAATGGCTCATTGCCGCAAGCAATCGTGACATTGGGTTTGAGCGCTTTAAGCTCTGCCACCAGCCGAGCGCGACCTTGGATAAGCTCAGGTTTGGGTTCTTGACGGGCTTTGTCATAGTAAAAGTCTCCAAAGTTATTCCGATTTGGCTGAGTCTCCATTACGTTCATATAACGGGCTGAGGCAGGAACGATCCCAGCGTCACTGAGCATGGTCCGTAGGAGCGAGCCTGCTGAGCCCACAAAGGGCCGACCGAGGCGCGCTTCGTGTGAGCCTGGAGCTTCTCCAACTACTGCAATCTTTGCTGAGTGCGGGCCGTATGAGCGTACTATGGTCATTTGCATATCGCTCCCTTCAGTTTGAGAGTCGCTGTGTAGCTTCGTACTCTCCGCTTAGAGCGTCTGAGGTAGTTCCCTATGGTTGGGCGACTGACCTCAAAGAATCGTGCAATGTGTATGAGGGTCTCTCCTTCATCGTACATCTCAAAGATGCGAGTAAGTTCTTGGAACGTAAGACAGCTCGATCTCATCCTATGTAGAACTACTTCAGCGGATAGTTTCATTTTCTTCCCTCCACGAATGTGGTCAGGACTTCACGGAGCTTTGACATGTCGCCTGCAAGGCTGTTCAGGACTGCTCCAAAGCGTTCGATCTCCATTTCGTACTGAGCTTTGAACCTGTTAAGGTCACTCTCTAGCTGTATGGTTCTTCTTATTGTTATGTCTCTGACGGCTCTGAGGTCTCCTGTCGTGGCTGGAAGGTCGGGGTTGATCTGTTGTGGCTCTCGTTTGGTCTCAGTCATTTCTTGTACTCCTTATGTTTGGTCTGGACTGGTTGCTTTATGGTGTTTTACATAAGTGCTTACGTAGTAAGGGGTTACAGTTTTTCTTCTAAGTCCTTATGTAGCAAGGAGTTATGGCAATCTAGGGCCGTTTTTAAGGCTTGGCTACATTTATGCCAGCAACATCCTAAAGTGGCTTAGCGGCCCCTTTACGGCTGCGGTATCAAGTTTTGGCGGTGCTGCGGTAATCTTAAAAAGCAAAAAAAACAAGGGACAGGCAAAGCACTACCTTATCCGCCTATTCTAAATAGACCTTCGTCTATCTCTTGTGAGATTTTGCTTCTAGTTCTGCGTCCATATCCTTGGTGGGTTCATACCCGCGTCGTATTGCCGCTTCTAGCTCTTGCGGAATGAGAAAGCTGTACTTTCGAGTCTTCTTAAGCGATCCCAGCTAGTGCTCTTCTATCTCTAAATTGCCGTGCTCGCCCAAAGTCCATGTCGAGTGGAAGCCTTTCGTTTTCGTTTCAAATGTAAGTTCCATTCTGAGCTCCTTTTCTAGTAGTTCAACTTTCACCCTACGCTCCTTATCCGGTTGGTGGCGGAAGTACTCCTGGGCAGTCCTGCCAAGTGTCGCTTTCCCTTTTCAGTGATAGTTGACTGTGATGACATACAAGTCTTACTTGCACCTCTCTGTCTACATCAACGAGGGTAGGTGGCTCATTATCGATATAGCGAATGACCAGTACATGTCCTGCCCTTGCTATGTAGTTATCTTGTATGTGACCAAAGGTCTGATAGTGCGTGTCACGTGGGGAGCCCTCTATGGAGAACATGGCTCCTACTGGTAGGTCTTTACATTTCATTTCTGCTTTGATGCATACTAATTGGATTTTCACCTTATGCTCCTTTTACGTGCTTGGGCAAGCTCTGTGAGCTTGAGTATCACGTCTGAGTGTGTACAGACCACGAGTACGTCTAGGCCCTCAGAGAGCTGAACGAGTCGTGGTACCATATTGTTCTGATACTTAATGACAAATATATTGTTTGTCGCGTTTGGAACGTTGCTTCCTATGAGGTCAAAGGTTTGGTAATATGGCTCTAGAATTCCTTGGTCATCGTTTATCTGGAATATCTGACCAGGACCCACTTCACAGCTCTTTATTGTGTTCAATGTCAAACCCAGAGAAATTTCCATGCTTAGGCTCCTTTTTCCAGTAGTTCTACTCCGTTCGCATAATGGACCTTGTCTATCTCGAAGCCTAAACCTCGACGGTCTAGCTTCCGGGCCGCACGTATTGTTGAGGCTACTCCAGCAAATGGGTCAAGGACCGTTTCGAAGGTTCTCGAGCTCTGCTTGATCAGGAACGCAAGTAGTTCGTAGGGCTTCTCGAACCCATGAGAGCGATCAGTTGAGCTCGTCGGTGGGTAGTTGATTACGTCGAGTGAAGGGGATTGAAGGGTGCGTAGGTCTGTTGAGTCCTTAGCTGGTTTGTAGCCAAAGAGGATTAGCTCATAGGAACGCATGTAGTTCAGGCCGAATGCTCCAATTTGGTTCGTCCCCTTGGACCAGACTATGGGATACGTTGCAACGGTGAAACCGCATCCTTGAAAGAGTCCCCAGAACATTTCGTAGTCCTCAACAGAAAGGAAGCAGTAAATGTGTCGTCCAGGTTTGAGAACCCTCCAAAGCTCTGGTACGATACATTCCATAAGCTCGCACAGCTCAGGGTACGTCAGGTTGTCATGCTTGCGGACGAGAGTGTGCTTTGTGTTAATGTTCTTTATAGTCTGTGTTGCATAGGGTGGGTCGGTCAGGATTAGGTCAACTGAGTCAGTTGCGATTGAAGTCATTCCCTCAACTGCATCACAGAGGACGTAGTCCTGTTCGGTTGAGCGGCAGGAGAGGGCTCCCGACTGGATTAGGCGCTCTGCTGCGGCCTCCTGTTTGATCTTCCGGAGTGCAGCCTTTTTTGGGAGCTTGGCGAGGTCCTCTTTGTCCTTTGGGTGTTCTCTTAGGTGAGTTGCAAGGGCTAAGTCCTGTACAACTTTGCCCACTGATTCGCCTAGAGACTCAGCAAGGGCCTTCCGACTCCAACCCTTACCGACTGAGGCACTTGATCCGCCTAGGACTGGTCGCCCAAACTTCTTAGCCTTGAGCTCGTCTATTTGAAGTTTGATTTCGACTTCTTCAGTCCACCCAAGGTCCTTGCGATGGAGGTTTTCCTCAAGCTCGAGCTCCTTGCGGGTCAGGCCATCTACGTCCTCACGACAGATCACCGGGAGTTCAGTGAGACCTGCAAGGGCCGCAGCTCGCATACGACGCTCGCCGGCTATGAGTTTGTACTTCACTTCGAGCGGTGGTTGGCCGGACTCAGCAGGCATAAGGTCGACTACGAGGGGCTGGATCAGTCCATGCCTCTCTATGGAATCGCTCAGTGCTCCTAGGTCTCCAAACTCCTGGCGAGTGCGCTTGCCTACGATGATCTGACTCAGCTTTAGGTCCATTAGATTATCTCCGGTTCGAGGTCTTGAAGTAGTCTCAGGGCTTCTGGGTCCTCTGTGTGCCACGAGTAGCGAGCACTGAGGTATGGCTTGAATGTTATCTTAGAGTGTATCAGCTTTCTCTTACGAACTGCCTTTGGGTGCACCTCAAGGCTCTTCCAGTAAACGCCTCGTATGTATAGGTGGATTTTCATTCTTTCAACCTTCAAAGCCTGTCTCATGCTCATAAGCGTCATTATAGCCTGTGTCATAGGCTTTCTCACAAGCCTTGTCTGAGCACTGATCACAAGGGGATACGATAAGCTCAACTCCTTGTGTGTCTTGCTTTAGAGTATTAAGAAGAAATCTACGACAGACGTTGCATCGAACTTGTATGCGAAGGTTAGCCATTGGTTGCTCCTTTTATGTGTTTAATCATGCAACGACGCTCGTGAATCCTACAGCCCCTCCTTGATTTTAATTGAGCTCCGCAGTACTGGCAAACTGAGGGTGGAGAGAGCTTGAGCTTCGTGTAGGAGAGCTTCCTCGGCCAGTGGAGCTTTCCGTGATGGACGCTCAGACGGTCTCTCGTGGGAAAGGACGCTCCGCAATAGTTGCATTGGAGGAAGCTCATGAGGTTGGTTCTCCTTTAGCTGCACTCAGCTGTACTCCGACTGGCGTGGACATGGTCGAACACGTCATAGACCCATTAGGCTGGAGGGCTTAACTGTCTCACGCCTGGGGTTGAAGCTGTTTCAACTACCCTGAAAGAATTTCAATCTCATCAGGTGTTATGACTGCCAAGTGAGCCTTTGATGCCTCCTTGCGACGCCCTATGAGGAACGTCTGGAGGTTCTTGTACTCCTGTGGAAATGCACCTTTAAAATCGTCAATTGCATCAGCTGTAAGTAGAGATCCATTACTGATCAGCTCTCGTAGGCTCTGTTCTTTTATGAGCGGAGCCTTCCACTTTTTGTAGAGGCCAAAGACTAGCCCTAGGATCGTCGCTGCGACGGTTGCTCCGGGGATGGCAAATGTGCGAAGTGTCGTAACTACTGGAATCGTAGCTTCGACTATCTTGCCTCCTGCGTCGACTACCTTTATGGTTTGTTCAGTCCATCGCCAGACTGACTCGTAGCTTTCCTGTTCCTTAGAGGTCAGGGTGCTATGGTCCTTCGTGGTGATCACCAGTCCCGAGCCTGTGTGCCGCATCATCCGCGAGCAACTCGAACAGACGATGAGCGCAATGAGTACACTTGCAGCTAGTAAGACTTTGAGATATTTTGTTGAGCTTCGACGCATTTTGTAATTCCTTAAAAAGTTTGACTGCTTTCATTCCATAACTGGCTGTAGATTGCTTTGAGGGGCCAGAAGGTCCACCGTTCCAGATGCGTGCGATCTTCTCGATTGTTGCTTCAGGACGCTCTGAAGGCACCACAACAAGGTACCAGTCTATGTACGCCCTGAACATTTTTGCAGACAGTTCAGGGTCACGCCTGTCGTATAGACTGAACTTTGGTCCTTCACGTAGGTTCTCGTTCACGTCGCGGAGGCAGATTGGTCTGATTTGAAGGATGCCTACTGCGTCCTCCCGCTCGTTGAGCGCATTTGGATCGCCTCCAGATTCGAGGAGGGCAATTATTGGGAGTGCGATCTCAATTAGTCTGTCCATAGTTTGGGCTCCTTAGGATGTGTGCCTCTCGTAGATTTGTTGGAGCTTTGTTCCTTGTCCTACTGTGAAGTCATTTGCGTTCCTCCATTTGTCTAGACTGTGAATGAAGTTTGTTTCCCATTCGGTAAAGGCTTCATCTACGTTCCCAAGTGGACCCTCGAGCATATCCTCAAGTATGCCCTCGAGCCTCACCTGCTCTTCGTGGCTTACGTACTCTGGTTTTGATTTTTTAGTCATGGTTTGGATTCCTTAGGAGTTCCTCTCGTCAATCTCTCGTAGCCTTGCTGCCTGCTCCTTTGTGAAGGTATCCGTGAAGTTAGAGGTAGCTCTTTCTGTGTCTACCTCCCAAAGGAAGTCCTCGTCCTCAGGACGGTCAAGGCCATCGTCTTCTGTGATGTCAAGCAGCTTGCCTAACAGAAGTGTAAGCTCTGCATCTTCTTTGGGTAGTACGTATTCTGTTATCATGATTGACTCCTCTAGTTATACTCAGCTTGTTGGCACTCCAACAGAAAAAGGTGGGAGCGCAGGACTGGAGACGCTTAGCCCCACGCTCCACCCCGACCCTACTACTGTGCCGGAAGCATGTCGACGGGGATGATGAACTTCGTAATGTTCGCCCCTTTTTGAGGCTCACCAGTGTCCTTGTTGCACCAGCTCTGACTGCTTACAGCAGCCTCACAGGTCAGACCAACGAGCTGGTCTGTGTCAATCTCGTCGGCCTCTGAGAGGTCCTTTGCACGAGCAGCCATAAGGAAGCGTTTGAGGTAAGGCTTTGCCTTCTCACTCAGTGCAAAGATTTTTAAGACCGTCGATTCGTCGCCCTCTGGAGCGTTCGCGTTCTTAAATGTGACGCGAATCTGAGCAGCCTTG
>SDBT01002112.1_pt1 | contig 35492 bp, 30 predicted proteins | sample 2277101 | NCBI WGS metagenome assembly SDBT01 (sample SAMN10404973, study PRJNA504765) | marine sediment metagenome | isolation source: marine sediment core GS10_PC15, 103 cmbsf | place: Arctic Ocean: Southern Knipovich Ridge | collected 2010 | reverse complement strand
AGGAATGATCGACGGAGCTTTCCTACGCCCCGGACGTATGGACATTATCATACAGATGGACCCACCAGATAAAGGAAGCAGACGAAAGATTATTCAAGGATACGTTGATAAAATAAAGACAGACGACTCAGTGGATGTTGAGATTTTAACTAACGACACACAGGGATTGACTCCATCGGACGTGTCTGGTGCGGTTGAAAGAGTTGCGGCACGATTCACTCTGAAAGATGGACGCAACGCTATCAGCCATGCAGACATTGAAGATGCTATCCTAGAGCAGCTGTTAGGTATTGCCAATCCGATTGCTGAATTTGAGGAAGGCCAACGAGAACAAGTTGCAACACACGAGGCCGGTCATGCAGTAGTACTACGAGTACTTCTGCCTACCAGACGCATAACGAACCTAAGCATCATTAGACGGGGCAAAGGGATGTTAGGGTTCATGAGAAATGTCGCACCAGAGGAAATTTACGCTATGCCGCTAGAGGACCTCGGTGCTCAAATTCAACTGTCTTGGGCTGGTGATATTGCCTGCGAGATTATACTAGGTAAAAGATGGACAGGTGCTTACGGAGGACCACAAAGCGACCTTGCCACCGTCAATAACATGATGAAAGCGATAGCCAATCACGGATGGTTTGCTGACAAACTACCACTAGACCCCATGACACCATTCGCAGATGAAGAAATTCAAAAGGCCGCCAACGATTACCATAAAGCTATGAAACAAGGAACACGAGCCATCATAAACGAGTACAACGGGCTCGTAAAGGACCTACGTGATAGCATGCTGGAGCACGGTGAGCTAAACTCGACCGAAGTTTATGAAATCTTGAAGGAATATGACTTACATGAGTAAATATACTGCTAGAAAACTTGTTTTTATTCTAGTGTTAGCTACTTTGATAGCCACCCCTTTTGGTATACAAGCCTATCTGTCAGCTACCACAACTGACCCATATATTCTAATGGCTAGAGAAATTGAACAATTTGAAAAGGGTGGGGTAGATGTTCTCAATGTTGAAGAAAATCGTGATGTAGGAGATGGGGTTATTATTCTTGCCTATATAGAAAGTTATCCAGAATGGTCTCTGAGACAAGATCAGCTTAATTTTAATCAGCATATTCTAAGGGTTATTGCAAGATATGATTTTGAATCTGCTTCTATACTCATTGGATGGGACTTTCCACCGGAGGACTTTCGAATTCAAGGTGCATGGGTGTGTGAAGAGTTGCGACGAGGTTCTTGTACATGGGAGAAAGTTGCTAGTGTAATAGTGCGTTCCGAATTTATACAGTGGCCCGGTATTGGAAAACCCTAAGTATTGAGGAGTAGGATGAAGCAAAGGGTAGGAACTCAAAGTAGAAAACAACTTAGAAACCTTCGACAGTATGCTGATCTGACTGACGAAGAATTTGATGCAATGTTTGAGGACATGGACCTTGAAGAAGTAGACGAGGCAAAACTAGAAGAGGACATCGAAAATAGAATGTCAGACTTTTCAGACGACTATGATCTGTCTGACATGAAGATTAACGACCGCATCGTGCTGAGAAATTTGATAGTATCAATGATCTCATTAGAGGCTCTGGAGATACAGTTCGTAGGACTCCGAGAGAGGCTAGGCGATGCTAATATTTTGCTTATTGACAGGATTTCAGGTGTCATGTCACGACTACGAGGAGACATCTCCAAGATGCAGGGCGATCTAAAGCTTACCCGCAAGATCAGAAAAGAGGGCGGGGAAGAAAACTTTATGACATGGCTACAGAAAACTAGGGAAAAGGCAGAGAAGTTCTATAGGAGGAAGCATCTCTACATCTTTTGCCCGAATTGTAGAAGGCTTCTAGCAACAGTATGGCTTCTCTATCCAGATGCGGATCAAGAATTTCATTTTACTTGTGGAAATGAAGAGTGTAAACACTCAGATGAGATATATTTGAAACACTTATACGAAACGGACAATAAGAACTTAGAGGATGTGGTGATACCATAATGAGAAGCGTACCGCAGGAAATCATACTGGATGTTGTGGATCAGGACGGGAAGAGCGAAAAGGCCGTAGTAGACTTAGCATCAAGAGTGGATACCACAGGATATGTCTTTCACTGGAGGGGCGGAATCTACAGAGCTATCAGGAAGCAGAACATCCCAGAGGTCCGTAGGCTTCTTAATAAACCCGGATTTAGAAAGGTGTTCGAGGCTGGTATAATTGACACAGAGCTTGTGAGTACCCCAATAGTGAGAGGTTATGGGGGAGTTGTCAAGCACAAGAAGATAGAGTTCCCTTCTTATCACGTGGAGTGGACACCAGACATGATGCGGGACGGATTGCTAATGCTTATAGATGTGGGAGAAGTATTAGCAAAACACCAATTAGAGCTTTATGATAACCATACTTACAATGTGTTCTTTGACTACTCTACACCAAAGTATATTGACTTTGGCTCCATCGGACATATGAGAACAAAGTTTCCAAGACAGTTTGCAGGATACATCAAGCAGTTTTGGCTGGACAATCGGCTATTCAATACCACTAATCTGACCGAAGCTGACTATCTGAAAATTAGGGCCACGGAGGATGTCACAGCCTACTCTAATCAGATGCGAGAGTGGTTACTGAACGCGGAATTTTCATACAGTCCTACAGAGTGGATGGGTTACGGGCAGAAACGCTTTGGGGAAGTGGGAAACTTACCTCCGAAACAGGAGGAATACCTACGCTTCATACAGGAGTGTAAGGAGGCAGGAGCGGAGACTTTACTGGATATCGGGGCAAATCAGGGGGTTTACTCGGTGATGGCAGAAATGCTAGGGTATAAGGTGGTAGCGTTCGATATAGATCAAACATCTATCGCCAAGCTGTATCGGCATGTCAAAACTAATGGGCTAAATATTCTCCCGATCATTTTTGATTTTAGCAAGCCGACAGAGGCGCACGGATTGTATACCAAGGGGTACACGGAGGGACATGAGAGGTTTGCGTGCGACGTGACAGTAGCACTAGCTTTGACACACCACATGTCATACAAACAGAGAGTGGATTTTGACACCTACGCAGAGCGTACAAGTCAGTTTACTAAACGGTTTGCTATGGTGGAGTTTGTTCCTCCCGAAGATAAACATATTGCAGGATGGCCTAACAAACCTCCTTGGTATACGATGGATAATTTGATCGCTTCCATGATGAATTACTTTGATACTGTTGAGATTCGTCCATGTAATCCTGAGCCGCGGAAATTACTAGTCTTTGAAAAATGGCAAAAGTAATTGCAAAGTGGCCTAGAGGGTTTTGGGCGAAATATTTCGAGTGGCATGGCGATCCGGTAAAGGAAAGGGAAGGTGAAGAATGGGATATGACTTTTATCCAACAACGGCTAAGGTATGGGTGTTCGGATCAGGAGGATTCTCGAAAGAAGTCCAGTGGTTAATAGATGAGACCCCTCACTTTGAGTTCGCAGAGTTTATAAGTGAGAATCGTGAGGAGTTGTTTCATCAAGTTTTACAAGATACCCTACGGACACATCCCGGAGAGATTTTCTACGGAGCTATGGGAGTGGGAACTCCCGCAGTTATAAAGAAAATACATACAAAATTTATAAACCACAGAAATTTACAGTGGCCCAACATCATACACCCGTCAGTGTTAGGAGACTTTCCTCATATAAACATGGGTCCTGGAACTCTCATATGTGCTGGAAACATTTTAACAACGGCCATACGTTTAGGAGCTTTCAACATCCTAAACCTTGGAAGTACAATAGGGCACGATTTGGACACAGGAGACTACTGTGTTATCAACCCTAATTGTAGTACGTCAGCCAATGTCACTCTAGAAGGACAGAATCTAGTGGGTGTGGGATCATCTCTTTTAGCACAAACAGGTATGGGTTTGGGTGCTATTTTAGGAGCGGGGTCGGTTCTGACTAAAGACATACCGGCAGGAGAGACATGGACAGGAGTACCAGCTAGGAGGTTAAATGGACCCGGAGAAGATCAAGCGTTTGGAAGCTAAGGGCTTTAAAGTAGGAACAGCGGAGGAATTTCTAGGTATGGAGACTGTAGGGAGTATAATTGATAGGTTAGTAACTGTGGACATGAAGATGTGGTATGCACAGGAGGATATCTATAAGATTGTAAGAATGAGCTATGTGGAATTTTTAGAGCAATATGGTCTAGATGATTCTGACGGGGCATTAGAATTATACGATTCCCTGAAAAAGGCTATTGACCTCAACCTACAGAGAAACGACCTGATAGACGAGATAGATGTAGAAATCTCTAGACAGATAGAACAAGGAAGAGGGAATGTCCAACGGAAAAACAAAACCTACTAGATTTTATGGTCAGGGAAGGCCGTATTTGGATGAGCAGTTATATGATAACTATTTCTCCAATAAGATAGATGGATTTTTTATAGAGTGTGGGGCCGCAGACGGAGTGGGTTACAGTAACACGTTGCTTTTTGAAAACGAGTTCGATTGGACAGGTATAAATCTTGAAGCATCATTAAAGCAGTACTCAGCGTTAGTTATTAACCGCCCCGAATCTTTGAACCTGCACATGGGATTAGCAGGTTATACTGGACAAGCATTGTTCAACGATGTAGTCTCTGCACCGGGAGGAGGAGAGGGGAACGGATCGTTCAGTCACACGGGCGAACATTTGAAAGAACTGATGGGCTACAACTGTGTGTTTAAAGAATACTTTGTACCAGTCATAACTTACAAAGACTTAGTAAATCTTTATAGTATTGAGCACGTGGATTTATTCAGTCTAGATGTAGAAGGGTATGAACTACAGGTAATTGAGGGAATGAAGGGCTCTGATGTTATGCCCGAAGTTTTATGTGTTGAACACACAATTTCTGGAAAGGATAATTTGATAAGAGCGCTTCCAGATTACAAACTGGATGGGGAAAATTACGTAAATTCGATTTTCATAAAAAGGTGAGGATATGATACCAGTATACAAGCCGTATCTACCAGAAGGGTCCTTAAAGTATGCTCACGACGCCTTGGACTCTGGATGGCTGTCTCAGGGGCCATACCTCATCAAGGCAAGGGAAATACTCTCTGAAATATGGGGAACAGAGAACATTATACTTACTAATAGCGGAACAGCGGCTAACCATATGATCGCTAGAACCATGAGGTTGAAGTACCCGTGGAGAACCAACCTTATCGTCCCAAATAACGTGTACGTGGCCGCTTGGAATCCTTTTCTTTTAGAGGGATTCGATTTGAACCCCGTGGATGCCGATCCGTTAACATGGAACATGGATGTAAGTGAGTATAAGGACCACCGCACAAATATCATGCTGGCTGTACACAATTTGGGAAACGTTATCAATGTTCCTGAATTGAAAAAGAAATTTCCCAACACCCCCTTCATAGAAGATAATTGTGAAGGCTTGGGAGGCATGTACGGAGAACCCCTCCGACCTACTGGAACAGCATCAGATGCGTTTTCCGTATCTTTCTATGGAAATAAAAATATAACTACTGGAGAGGGTGGTGCATTTGTAACCTATGACGACGATGTGTTTTCTTATGCACATGCGTTTCATGGACAGGGACAATCACCACGAAAATTTATACATAACATTCCGGGCTACAACTACAGGATGAGTAATGTTCAGGCGGCTATATTATGTGGACAGCTTGAAATACTGCCCGAAGTGCTAGAAATGAAAGAGGCTGTGTTTGATTATTATGCATCTAGATTTCAATATAATGCCATTGTAGATTTTCAATACTCGCATCCTGGAACTCAACCAGCTAATTGGATGTTCGGTCTAAGACTTATAGGCAACAGAAGTTACATGCAGACAGAGAAATTCTTCTCAGATGCAGGTATAGAAACCAGACCCATGTTCTATCCTATTCAATACCACAAGCACCTGCATCACAAGGATTCTAATAGAGTATCACGGTGTAGTATTGATGTAGCACAGCGTCTATCTCAGGAAGTGGTAATTCTACCTAGCTTCCCAGAGATTACGACCGTACAGCAGGATTTTATTATTCAAAAAGTGGATGAGTATGTACAAAAATTTCTACTTTTTTAATAGGTATGGCAATGGCGACATAATGAACTCTAAAGAGTACGTTAGAGAGCTTGCAGAAAGGTTTCCAAAAGAAGGCATAGCAGAGAACGTATGGTACCTGCACCCTAAAGACCCCGCTATCCTATGGGACATGGAAAATATCATACAGCAAGGTAAGGTAACGTTGAAGTGCGAAAATTCCTATCCCTATGTAGTGGATGGAGACGATGCGTACTTTAATACATGGATCGGGAGGGATGGAAGCTACGTCTTACCCGGAATAACTTGTACAGACGTTATGAATCTTAAGATGTTCAATGATCAGCTTTATGCTATGGGGCTACCAAGAATGCTACAGCGTGATCTAATAGAGTACATACCTAGCATAGACTTTGACCAAATGGACACTAGGTATAAGATGCGTATAAATAATTTTTTGTACAACAGCAGAGAGAAGAGGGTTTTGATCTGTAACGGAGATGTCCATTCCAATCAGGCTACTAATTTTGATTTCGGTCCTATTATAGAGGCCCTGTGTGAGAGACACCCTAACGAAACCTTCATAGCTACCGCAGAATTTGCTACGGAACGTAATTTTGATAATCTGTTCTTCACTAGCAAAATCATCCACACGGACACAGGCTTTGACTTGAACGAGATAGGGTATCTCAGTAACTTTGTTGATTTAACTGTGGGACGAGCATCGGGGCCATCAGTATTCACACAGCACAGGACAAACATTTTAGACCCTTATAAGAAATTTCTAGTTTTTTCCAACCATCCAAACTGTGTGACCTTTATCAAGGGAGCACAAGCAAAAGCACACTTCTTTTGGAGTGGAGAGACGACCAAGGAACCAGTGTATCAGGAGATAAGAGAGGTAATGGCATGGAAAACTTAGTTGGTATAGTGTCGTACGGCAACTTAGAATTTACTAAGATGGCCGTCAGGTCAGTGTGGGAGTCAGTGGACTCTCCTGCAGATATATTTGTTGTGGTGGGTAAACCACAGGATAAGGAAACTCCACTCTGGTTACAGGAGAATAAGATTTCCTACACCAAGCACGCATATAACTATGGCTTTCCTTTCTCTGTCAATGATCTCTACGATTTTGCTTGGGTGGATAATGATTATAAGAACTTAGTAATCATGGGCAACGATGTTGTCGCCTATCCCTACGCTATAGACTCCATGATACATGTAGCAAACACTACTGACAATTCTTGGGTGTGTGCAAGAGAGTATAGCGTGAAGTCTCTGTGCAAAGAGTATCCAGAGGCCGCTAAGTACTTCAACGTAGGAGATAACTACCGATTTACTAAGTTTGATGAGAGGCCGTGGGAAATAGCAATAGAGGCTTCCGAGTGGATCAGTCCCGACATAAAAACGAATGGTGCGGGGCTGAGTGACGTACATAACTTAGCCCTATTTAAGAGAGAAGTCTTTGATGAGATAGGCTATATAGATGTAAACTTTTATCCTGCCTACTATGAGGATAATGATTATGTCAGGAGAGCCATCAATGCCGGAGTGACCAAGTCTTGTAGAGTGCTGAACGCTCTCTACTTTCATTTCTGGAGCAGGACGTTACATCAGGGTTCGGGAGGCTCCAACACTAGCTACTTTCATGAGAATAGGACGTTCTATATGAGGAAGTGGGGTGGAGATTTCGGACACGAAGCCTTTGAGGTTCCTTTCAACGGACAGCCATATTTTTTGGGAGAGACTATTCTCCAGCCGGAGTTCGGAATTCACTCAAGAGATGACGAATTTTCCATTATTGATTTTTGGAGAACAAAACACGCACATACTGCTAGAGTCTAGTGATTGAAGAAAAACTAAGTCAACAGGATTTATGGTTATACGAGGTAATAAGACACCCCGCTCTCTGTGGGGAGTTTATACATAACATAGATGCACATGAGAGAGACGGTGTGTGGGAGTACGCTCCCTACCAGAACGCTATCATTTGCGACTTTGACCACTATGTTAGCATTTGTTGTGGACGATCAGTAGGAAAGACGGTAGCATTAACTGATATTTTGATCTGGATTATGATTAACCGGGTATTCTGGGGTGATTACATCGTCTACACGGTACCCAACAAGGTCCATCTAGACCCTGTGTGGGATAACCTAGTGAGAATGTTCAGAAGCAACACTCTGCTGACTAATTTTCTACAGAAGGGCAAGGGAATCAACTCATCAGATCACAATATCAAGCTCTTAAACCAAATGTCTCTAGATTGCAGGATCGCTGGAACGTCTGGATCAGGAGCATCAGTGGTGGGGATGCATACACCCTTCGAGATTGTAGATGAGGCAGGTTTCTATCCTTGGGGAACATGGATTGAGCTACAGCCTACGCTCAACACTTGGCAGAAGGGATACCGTCGCATAACATCTGGTGTGCCCACAGGGTTGAGAGAAAATAACGTCCTGTACTTCACTGATCAGATAGACGAAGAGCAGAGCAAGCATCGAGTCACGGCACATCAGAACCCACGATACTCGGATAACGACGAAGAAAAAAACATAGTAAGGTATGGAGGAGTCGAGAGCGAGGATTATATCCATCACGTATTGGGATATCACGGAACACCCACGTTCTCGGTTTTTGACAGGAGCTTGATGCTTATAAAACAGTACCCCGTTTTCCGCATCAAGCTGAATGGGTTAGATATAGACGACCTAGCAGATTATTATTTGCATCTAACAGCACTACCATCAATAGACACTAAGTATGACTATCTCATGATGGGTGTTGACCTAGGTTACACGGAGCCGACAGCTATACATGTGATGTACGCTAAAGACGGACACATGTATTGGCACGCTAGGATACAGCTTACAAAAGTAAGTTATCCAATACAAAAGCAACTTATCAACTTCATAGACGATAAGTTTGGACGCTTCGATATTATAGGAGTAGATGCTGGAGGCCCTGGTAAGCCAGTTGTACAAGATTTGCTAGAGGCGGAGGAATTTCTACACAAGGACTATGACAAAAGGCTCATTCCCGTTGAGTTTGCATCCAATATGGTGCTTGGAATAGACTCGGAAGGGGAGGAGATAAAAACAAAGTTGCGACCATTTTCAGTCTCGTTGGCACAAGAGTACTCGAACTCTCATAAGCTCGTCTACTCATCAACGGACATGGAATTTGTTACAGAACTAGAACGAATGACGTATACAAAGACACCTAAAGGTGACGTTGTTTACAAAACGTTGACTCTTAGAGGCGGAGCCAAAGGTGAAGATCATCACACAGCGGCGTTACTATGTATGCTGGTAGCCCACTATACTTTGCGGGATCAGACCATCTACAGGCCGAATTCTAAACGTTTAGCTAGCGTCTCTTGGGGTTCTGGATAGTGAAGGTGAGAAATGAAAGATGATGAGAAAGATGTTGAACAAGAAGGATCGTTGAAACTTGCTAGTGCGGCACACCAGTACAGCCTCCTTGAAAACTACAATAGAAAGGGCTTTACTCCTTGGTCAGCCCAAGATATTGATAAGCTTGACTTTAATGCAAAAGAGTGGAAGGACGTAGTCGCCTCCTGTAGATATTTTTATAAGAGGGACCCCTTTGCATCCACAGTAATCAATAAGGTTATTGATTTATCAATTAATGATATTATAGTGAGAAAGGGAGAAGCTAGGAAAGCAATACTGCCTATCCTAAGTGCTATTAGGGTAGATTTATTGATTTATCTACGTAGCGTGGCCCTAGAGTACTTACTCTCTGGTCTTGTAGTTCCAGAGATTACTTTTGAGGAAGTTGGAAAAGTAGAGTTACATGAGATGGGCATCAGGAGATTTGAAAAGCTCCTGCTACCTACAGACATGTGGATTCGTGACCCCGCTAGTATCATTATAAAAAATCCCATGATTGGGGGGAAGAAGTCTTACTTTGTGGAAGTCCCCAAAAAGTTAAGATTTTTTATTCAGTCTAAAGGCAAGTATCCAGATGGGGGTAAAGACAAGGCGTTATATTTAGAGATAAAGAAAGCCATGCCCGACTTTGTCAAGCAGGTAGACGCTGGTGAGGAAGAAATCCTTTTGGAAAATCCGCTGGTTATACAGTCTCGGACAGTTACATCAGAGTCTTACCCCATACCCTATATGTTCCCTGCCATAGAGTCCCTAAAGCACAAGAGAAATCTACGCAGGATGGACTACTCTATTGCATCAAGGGTAATTACGGCAATCATGCTAGTCCGCATAGGTAACGATGAGTACCCCCTTACAGAGGATAATGAGGACCAGCTAGATACGCTAAAGACGAAGATGAAGTGGCGTGAGACTAGCAGCTCTAAGGACATGGAGCGTATATTCCAGCTGTTTGGGAACCACACGCTGGACATAAGTTGGGTATTCCCTGACACTGTTACTCTATTGGACGACAATAAGTATAAAAATGTCAACCAAGACATATCAATTGCACTAGGATTCCCAAAGATATTGGTCACAGGGGAGACAGAACGCACTCAAACGTCTGATGCAGAGATCGCAACCATCTCTCCATTGAATACAATGGAAAGAATACGCGAATCAATATTCCCCATAGTTGACAGAATTATTGATACAATAGTAGTAGAAAACAAATTAGGTGGTAATCCTGATGTTCAATTCAAGCCTATTAACATGATGGCGACTTCAGCCTTTGTTGAAGGGCTTGTTGAGCTATACAATAGCGGAAATCTCTCAAGAGAGAGCTATGATGCCGCCTTTGGATTCGATCTCCACGAGGAACTAGATAAGAGGTCAGTAGAGAAGAAGATGATTGCTGAACTAGGGGTGGACGAATTTGCCCCCGTACCCTTCTCAGCGAAGCCCGGAGATACTGGTGGTAAATAAAGGAATAGTTACGTATGAAAAAGCATAATATTGTATCTAGTATTGTACAATTGAGTACAGAAGATATGACAAATCTGCCCAAGGAGGTACTTGCGGCAATCTCACGCAACCCTACTCTCAAGTGGATAAAATTCATCTTAACTGATGATGCTCCTAATTTTAACGACCAAAGAATTCCGAAAGAGGAATTTGCTAACCTTGTAAAAACCGGAGTACATATGCCCATTAAGATGGCCCAGGGTTTTATTAGAGAGGGGCATGAATTTTCAGTACCCATTGGTTCGATTACAAATTTAGTAGAACGAGATAATTTCGTAGAAGGCATTGCAGGCTTGTGGCAAAAGGAGTTTCCTGATGAGATTGATTTACTACAGGATAGAGCCTCCAGCGACTCGAAGCCTCAACTGTCTTGGGAAATCTTATATAAAGATTCCAATTTCGATGACAACGGAGTAGAAACATTCGAGGGCGTGATGCTTGGTGCTGCGACTTTTGTAGAGTCTCCGGCATATGAGGGGCGTACTCCAGTAGTGGTGATGGCCTCCAAGAAAGAAGCCCAAGCTCAAGATAAAGACTACAAAATTGTTACGGAGGATATTAAGAACATGGAAGAAAATGTGAAAGTACTTCAAAACGAGCTTGATAGGGCTCGTAGTGAGAACGAATCGCTTTCGGGCGATCTAGCTACGCTTCAAGAAAGCTTTGATGTTCTTGAAACTGAGAAGGGTGAGTTGGTAACCTCTAATGAGGAATTGGCAGCTTTCAAATCTGAGATTGAGAACGCACGCGAGAAAGAAGCTAGATTAGTAGCTCTCACAGAACTCTTTTCGAAGTCCGAAGTTCGCCTTCCCGACGAGTACCTCAAAGATGAGGCAAAGCGGGAGAAATTGCTTGCAATGGACCTTAATGACATCGAGTTTTTGCTTCAAGATTTGACCCAGTTCGCTTCCGAAAAGGAAGATGAAGATGACAAGACTAAAGAAGGAAAAGCTGGACGTAAGCATTTAGGCTCCAAAGAGGGAGCTCCTAATGTTGATGGTGAAAAGTCGAAAGACTGGACACCCGAAGAAATTGCTAAGGCAATGCGTGAAGAAAACGAAAAGTCCTAAAGTGAGAAAATCCGTAGGAGGAATTTTCAATGGAAATTAATAAACTTACCGATATCAGGGGAGTTGTAGCCGTAATGGATATTCCAGAAGGCCGCTTCGTTGCTATCGCCGCAAATATTGCTGGTACCCATAACTTTGGTAGCCGAGCAGATTTGCCGGGAGCCCGTCTCCCTGAAACTGCGGCAGAAGCGGCACTTGCTCGCTATGTTGCGACTTGGCGTGTGCCCGATCAGACTCTCCCCATGTATATCCCATCTCCTGAGGTTGAGTTCTCGCTTCGTAGGGGCGGATTTGATCAGTCCCCTAACTTGCCTTTGACTAACACCACGGTTCACTTGACTTGGCCCGGACAGAAGCACGGCGTAACCATCCCTTCGGGAACATTGTGCCTAGCTTTTGCACAGGGAAGTTTCACTTTCCCGTCAGGTCAGTACATCTATGATGTAGCTTTGGAAGTACCCGGCACCGCGGTCACAGTAGCCAACATCACTGATGACACTCTCGCGGAAGCTGGTAAGCCAATGCTTGGTTCAAGTGAAGTCGTAGGCTTTACAGAGCGATACGATAGCGACACCGGCGAATTGGAGATTAGAACTCTCAATCCGTAAGGATTGAATGGAGGATAATTAAAATCATGAGCGACAAAGACTATAAGGAAGCATTAGCAGAGGTTATGCGAAACCCGGAAGAGCGGGAAGCATTTGCTCAGATTTTGGTGGAATTTCTGCAACCGAACCATCTGACCGAAGAAATTGTAGGTCAGATTCTCAACACCCGCTCTCTCGAAGCAGGTGACTTGCTAGTACATAAGCTCCGCAAGGGAATTGAAGTGCGAACTTTGGTCCCCGGCGCTGTGCATCTTGCTAGCGAAATCACGATCTCTGACAGGATTAACTTTATCCTTGACGGAGCAGACGTGAAGGTTACCTATAACGAATGGGAGCTAGAGCGTGGCGAGATTGGAACAGTTGAATCAATTACCGCCGAAATGAGTGCCAAGCTTAGTGACTTCCATATTACAAAGGTGTATACCGCACTTTCATCTATTTGGAATGCGTCTAACACCCCGGATAACTATGCAACAATTTCCAATGCAGATTGGTTTGCGGGTGGGGCAACCGCAGAGGCCGCAGTTCGTTCGGCCATTGACCGCCTGAATCAGACTACGTCTGGTGCGAAGGTTGTGATTGGAGCACGTGAGGTTATGACCCCCACGACTTTATTCTCAGCTTTCTGGGCTGACTTTGCGTCTACCCCCGCCTTTCATGCACCTGACGAGCTACTCATGCGAATTTTCCAAGATGGGTGGCTAGGCCGTTATTACGGCGTTCCATTTATTGCTGTTCAGCAAACTTGGGACAACCCTGAGGACTTTAATCCCCAGGTTCCTACCGACAAGGTTCTCTTTGTTGGTGAAAATGCGGGAACTTTCATCACTTATGGTGATGTACTAACGAAACAGTGGGTTGATATGCAGCCTACTCCGCCTCAGTGGTACCTGGAATACTACCAGCAGTTTGGTATGATTATCGACAACGCACAGGGCGTCTACGTTTTGGAAATCACCCCGTAAATAGGGTAATTAATGGGAGGGGAGCAGCTAACTGTTTCCCCTCCCAATATAAACAAAGGAGTTTAATAATGATGGTAGTTACAGATTCACAAGCAGTAGTTGACTCTTATGAACGAGAAGTTTTCTCAGCAATGGCAGAAGGTAAGCCTCTCTTAACATACATCAAAACAATCGTAGGTAAGGTACACCTAACAGTGTTAGACCCGTATAGTGGCAAGCCCGTACCGGTCGTATTACAAGGATCGCCCGCAGCTAATAATCCAAAAGCAGTAGTTCAAGTATGGTCCAGTAAAGACAATAATTTTTTCAAACAGATGAATAGTGAACATCTTGCGGCAGGTATCCTAAAGCCACTCTCACAAGTAGAAGAAGTTGCACGCACAGAAGAAGTTCCATCACCAAACACGATTTCTGATGATGAAATTACGGATATTCTAAACAAACCGTTCCTTGCTTTGAAGAATAAGCTAAACAGTTTCACAGCTCCCGCACCCGTTTATAGATTTGAAAGGATGGCAGAGAACATGGAAAAATCTGAGAAGATTCTAGAAGCTATTCGAGCAAGAGCATCAGAACTAGAGTTAGGAGATGAATCTGAATCCGGATAATGACTACACTACCTCTAACTAGCAACCTATATGAGTTTGTAGAACGTTTACGACTACACTTAGGGGATATCGAAGAGTCCAACTACACGCACGACGATGAATGGCTGAGAGTAGCCCTTATATCAGCCACTGAACTGTTGATGCCTCGTTGGAATTTCAAGTATCTCTTAGACACAGAGGACGATGTGTACAGAAACTCTGCTATACGATTTCTGTTTCCTGAGCCTCCGGTTGTAGAAAGAGGGGATGTGTGGCCTATAGTCATTCAAGCGTCCATAATTATGAAGGAAGGTTCCTTAGAGAACCTTTCATACAGTTTGGGAGCTTGGAGAGACGCTGAAATTTCTTACTCAAATCTTGAAGGAAGTAGGGCTAAAGATCGCTCTATTACAAGGGACATAGAAATGCTCGACACGATGCTACCTTGGAGAGGCAAACGACTTGCCGCTCCTGTAAAGGGGCACTTGCCGGGCTACTTAGGAAACCCATATGAAACAGATAGATAATCAAAACAAGAATGTGCAGTTAGAGGGCTTCGGGCAAACGCGGAATGCTCATTCTTGCCCATCTTCGAAGGTCGCCGTCCTGTTCTAATCATTTGTTGCGGTGAGCAGGACGGCTCTATCACAAAGGAAGGAAACTAATGGTAAGGGAAATACAAAGAATGAAAGTTCCTATATTGGTAATGGCGGATGCTGTAGCTACTACAGGATTTGCTAGAGTTACACATGGAATTTTTGAAAACCTGCTGGATCGTTACGATGTACATATTCTAGGTGTAAACTTTAGAGGCGACCCACACGACTACAATGCCAAGATTTATCCGGCAATGCAGTCTAACAATGCAGGCGATGTGTATGGGCTTTCTCGCATACCATCAATGATAAATGTAATACAACCTAGAATTATTTTTATTCTAAATGATATCTGGATACATTCTATATACATAGACGAGCTACAATTATATATGGAGCAGGGAGGGAAGGTAGTGATGTACTCTCCCATTGATGCCAAGCCCATCGAGTATCAGTGGCCTAGAAAAATAAAGGACATCGCTAGATTTGTGGTTTACACGGAGTTTGGAAAGCAAACTATAGAGACTTCCTTACGAGAGTGGCATACCAAGATCGAAGATGGAAAGCTTGAAGAGGAGATGAAGTTTCCAAAGATTAGCGTCGTCCCTCATGGAGTAGATAAATCCACTTTCTATCCGTTACCAGACAGCGTAGACAGGGAAGGAAACATTATTCTTCCGGGGAAACTAAATGCCAAGCGACAGGTATTCCCTAATGAAGAAGATTTTCTGAATTCGTTTGTCGTATTGAATGCGAACAGAAATCAGCCCAGAAAAAGAATTGATCTTACCATGAAAGGCTTTGCTAAGTTTGCTAAAGACAAGCCGGATAACGTAAAGCTTTATTTGCACATGGGGGTTGAGGACCTGGGATGGAATGTACTAGCACTAGCAGAACGTTATGGTATGGACAGCAGACTGATCATCTCCGCTAATGTGAACTCGATCCCATCGGTATCAGACGAAAGGCTGAATTTGATTTATAACGCATCCGATGTAGGAATAAACACTTCTGTAGGTGAGGGATGGGGATTAGTGAGTTTTGAACATGCAGCTACGGGTGCAGCTCAAATCTTACCAAGCCATTCAACAGGACCCGAAATTTGGGGAGACGCTGTAGAGTATCTGGACCCTCATTATTGGCTGACTACTGAAAGAGTGCTGACAGAGGGTGGAATTGTAAATCCAGACGACATCGCTGATATACTGCAGAAGCTCTACGATGATCCTACCTACTTGGCGGAAATGCAAGAGAAAGCATATAAGGTTACACAAAAGCCTGAGTACGAGTGGAAAGCCGTAGCTGACAAGATGGATGAAGTATTTCAAGAAGTTCTAGAGGAGTAAATGACACCTTCGATTTCATGGCCCTCTGATACAGTTACTGTTATAGACAATATCAGAGATGCTATTGGCAGAGATATCACAATAGACGTGGACGTTCAGGGAGTTCCCTGTTTAGCCTCTGGTTGTGGACTCGATCCAGTCACTCAACTCTCAGTAAATCAATTCTGCATAACGTGTAGTGGTTTTTACTGGATAAACACTCTCTCAGGATTTGTGACAAAAGCTCACATTACTTGGGGGGATGCAGATCAATCTCTATGGGAGACTGGCGGTATGCTGGCCGACGGAGATTGCAGAATTCAGATCAAATATACAGTAGCTAGTAACGATGCGGTTGAAAATGCAGGGCGTTTTCACGTAGACAACAAGGTATTGGTAAAGAAATCGGTGGACTATCGGGGCGTCCCAGCAATAAATAGGATGCTAGTTACTTTGGAACAGGAGGACTAAATGGCTAACAAGTATGGCACACAAGTAGTGATTGAGGGCATGAACATGTTTGATGTCATCACAATCATTAGTAAGAAAAACAAACGGTATATCGCAAATGCACTTGATGAGATGGAAGAAATTCTGGGAAGCGATACTGAGAAGTTCATAAAGGTTCGGAAGATTTTTCTCGACACCCAGAACGATTACACGAGATCAATCTTTGTCACGCTCTTTGGAGACATCGAAGGAATTTTTTAGTGGCTATTGATCTACAAACCGATCTTAAGTTTATATCCCGCAATTCTGCCAAGCTAGCGAGATTTATAGCAGATGTTAGGATAAACCCGGATGCTGCGGCTGCAATAGCGGCTGAAAGAGTACGGGCAAGGTCTTTGAAAATCCTGATGAAGCACCTAAGAAGTGCTATACGACAGAACAATGAGTTTAACTATCCCGATCTTAGGAGACATTTAATCAGTGTCTTTAACACTCCAGAAATAATTGTGTTTACAAGAATCGGGGTACAGTTACGGAGACAGGTTACTCGGATAGCAGGAAACAGAGGAGCCTTGATGGACGGAATAGAAATGGCACGGTCATCACTAGGACTAGGAAAGCTAACGTCTGGACAAGCCCTAGAGTTTTGGAGAGAGAGAATTTATAGACCAGCAAGAGAAGGTTTAATACGCCCTCGAAGATTTAAGAAAAATGTAAGGGGTGGACAAAGCGGAGCATTTGATTATGTTGGCTATGGGAAGAGAAAGTACTCTCTAACCATTAAAGCTAGAGTTCAAAGTTGGGGCGCATTAGCCCCTTACTGGATTTGGTTAGACAAGGGTTCAGAGGGTTATCCCTCTGGTAATGGAACCAACTTTATTGACCGAGCTGAGGAAGAAATCAACAGGCTTTACAGAAATGAAATACAGCTTGTTGGTACTCGATACGCAGACTCAATAAGTAGAGAGGTTACAGCCTTCCTGCAAAGCCCCGACAACTACGAACCTGGGCAGTTTTTAGGGGAGATTACAGCAGGAGATAGGACGTTTCGGCTGGAAGTTACGCCGACTGGAGAACTGGGCATTAGGAGAGACTAAATGCACATACTTAGAAAACAAGACCTTAGTGTTTACTTTTTTTTAGTGGACATGTTTTCACCATTTGACTTTGTGACCATAGTAGATGGTTTTCCAGACGAAGAACTCGTACTTCCTACCATAGCAGTAGAAGCTATGGATGTAGATTCAATACCACATGAGCTAGGTAATAGGGTGGGTCTAAAAAATCGCTTCTGGGACATAGAAGTGTTCGCCCTGAACAAGGCCCAACGAGATGAGTTTTCCTATCTCATATTGGATAACATAGAGGATGGGGTCCCTGTGAACGATTATGATGAGGGTTTTCCTCCCGATGTTACTCCAACTAAAATAGGAACTTTAGACATTAATGATCTTACTCTAAGTGTCGTAACGATCTTTCCAACCATACAGGAAAAACTGTATTGGCGAATGTCTATAACGTTTACAAGTATTTTTAATCAACTCTAAATAGGAGGAATTGCTGATGGCGAAACGAGTATCAATTCCGTCCAAACATGTTAAGGTAGAACTTGTTGGATTGCGTGATAACTATTTTGCATCAAGAGTTCAGCGTGTAAGTGCTACGGCTGACCAGCCCACCAATACCATTGATGAGCTTGGCAATCCAGAACACGCAGGAACTTCTAAAGATGTTCCAAATGTAACATTTACCTTTCAGGTTATGGACGTGGGCATCGACGCTATTGCGGCTCTCACAGGCCAAGATAGTGCCTCATTTCCCGCTTCCGGTATCAACTTGGCAACAGCACTAGACCTGTCTGTTGATGCGGTTTTACGCGTACGAGATGCAACAGTTGCCCAATATGTGAAGGCTAGCCATCTTCGTCGTTGCACAGTTCAGAGCTTCACTTTCAACTACACTGTTGATGGTGATTCCTCTGAGGAATATACAGCCGTTGGCTCGCAAAAGCGATGGTTCTCTAACGATGTAATCGTAGAGAAGTTTACTACGGGCACAACCTCATTTGTACTTTCGGAAACCCCGAAGGTGTTAGCAAATGGGAATGATGTCCTAACCGCTATTCTTGATGGAGTGTACCTCGAAGAGGTAGCTGCCGCTCCTGCAACTGGTGAGTACGAGGTTACTACCGGAACACTCACCACGTTTGACTCACGTGCAGATCAGTTGATGGTGGTTTATCAGTCACCCGCTACTGGAGATACGTGGACAGATATTGATGACAGTGTTAATCCTGCCGCTATTCGTGGTAAGGATGTCCTAGTCAATATTGCAGCCGCAAATCAATCGAGAATACAGGCTGTAAGCATTAATGGTAATTACAATCCTCAAGCTGTTCGTGAAATGGGCAATAGAGATATTGTCGGCTACACGAATCAAAACCTTGAGGTAACAGGAACGATCACCGTCCTTGATACGGATATTGATCTTCTAGCACTACTGACAGGATATGATCCTGCGAGTGATACTGAGTTCCTAGTGGGCCAGTGTACAGTTTCCGGCGTTGCGTTGGAAATTGTGTTGCAGAATCCTGCTGATTGTGATGACCCATTTGCAGTTCTAAAGACTGTGTTCCTACCGTCTGTATCGGTCACTAGCGAAGGATTTACCTCCAACGTGAATGACAATGCACAACAGACCTTTGACTTCCGGTCAGAGGATGGTGCAGTACAGATTTACGAAGGTGCACGACCGTAAGTAACAACTTAATAAACTAGACCGAAAAGGATGTACATATGGGGTCACGCCAGTTAGATTTGGTTGTGACCCCTTTTTCTTTTATAGGAGAGGAAACGATGGAGATTGAAAAGAACGACATTGATCTGTCAAAGCTTTTCATGTGGAGTTCAGAAGTAACAGTTCATGACACCCAAGGAGAGGAGCTCACTACAGTATTTATGAGAGTTGTTGGAGATAAAGACTTGAGCAGGGCTAGGGTTTTTTCCCTTAGAGAGAGTGCAGAGCTTAGGAAGTCACTTATGACAGAGGGAACAGATGAGCATGAGGCTTTTATTTCTTCTATTCAGTTTGCAACACCTGACAATGTAGTAGTCGGAATAAAGTTATTGATGATACAAGAATTGGTTGCGGAGGCTAGAAAGAACACAATTCTCAAATACCCCAAAGAGCCTGAGTCTGATGCTCCCCTCAGCGAACATGAGAAGTACCAGGAAGAAGTAGATGCATTTCCAGACAAATTTGACGGGATTGTACAAAAGGAAACAGATAAACTACTTAAAAGAGAGGAAAAGAGATTCAAGAAACTGGACGAGGATGCACAGCGTGATGAATATGCTACATTAATGATTAACTACGTGTGTCAGACAGAGGCCAGCAGACGTTTCACTGACATGTGTGTTTTTTACGCTACGTTCAAGGATGAGGGGCTGAAATTACCGTCCTTCAAGGATTTTGAGGAATACGACAACAGTTCGGGAGAGCTAAAAGAACAATTGCGAGATGGATACGAAAAGCTTGATATGGGCATGGGACAAATAAAAAAATTGCAAGAAGCAACGCAGTAGCATCTGCATGGAGCGTTGCGAACAGTGACTGGAAATCTTTATTTCCGAACTTTAAATCTCCAATAGACCTTCCTTGGACTATGAGTTACTTAGTCAAAAAGAGGTTACAGATAGACAGTCTTATGGAGATGCCACAAGAGAAACGGCCCCCCGATCATACGATCTGGTGGGGAAGTCCAGAAGATTTAGAAGCCTGGATAGAAAAAGTATATGATCATAAACATAGCCCTGATGGTGATGAGATTAGCTTTATCATTCCGGGGCCATCCGAGGAATAATGCCTACTAATGCAAAACAAGTAGAACAAGATGTTCGAGCTCTAAGCAACGCACTCATAGCCCTTGCTGATGCGTCAGGTGGTGCCGCGTCAGGATATCAAGTCTTTGAAGACGTTTTGAAAAGGCTATCCCCCGCAATTCCTGCCGCCGGATATTCAAAGATAAATGACGAACTGGCATTGATGCAACGCCTTGTTAGAGGTATTGGTGCTAGTGCTGGTGTTTCCCAACCCCAACTTGCAGGAATGGTCAAAGCTCTTGAAAAGCTTCAAGACATTGGGAGACTTAAGTTTAGTCAGGGAGACCAGAAAAATGCCCTTAAAAATGTTACAGGAGGGGGCACCAAACGCACAACCGACCCTAGTCCTTTCGCAGATTTCCTCGGTACTCCAGAATTTGAAAGAGGTGTCTTAGGCGGTGCAAAAGCTATAAACACAGTTCAAAAGGCTCTAGAGCGTATAAACGTGGATAGGGTCAGGGACATGAAATTTGAAATGTCTGATGTCACTAATGTTGCTGAGGACGGAGCACAACAGGTTACTAGGTGGTCCTTTGGAATAGAGAAAGCGAACCAGCCTATTCGTAGAGCAACTATTACCACTAATCGGTGGGGTAAGGAATTAAGAACTACATCACGACAGCTTAGAAGCTTTGGTTCAGGGATCGCTAGAGATATTGTAGAAGTTACGAAGTGGTCTATTGCTATTGCAGTAGTCTATGCTCCTTTGAAGCGATTGACCGATCTCATACGAGAGGCTACTGCGATAGAATCTAAGCTAGCTGACGTACAAGTAGCCCTAGCCAATAGCTCCACTAATCTAACTCAGGTGTGGGAACAGTCGGCTAAGATAGCAAGAGAACTGGGAGTTTCAGTAGAGGGTGTAATTGATGGATATGTTCTAGCCACAAGAGCTACAGCTAACATTCTCAATCCTGCGGAAAGAGCAGCAGCTACGACAGCAGTTCTGAGAGACTCCATGCTACTAGCTAAACTAGCAGGAATTGATCAAGCAGTAGCTATGGATACTTTGGTAGGAGCCTTGAGACAGCTACAGGTACCTCTTTCAGATGGTCAGGAATTACTTGACAAATGGGTAGCCGTATCCAAAGCGGCTAATGTAAGTATTGGAACACTCGCAGAATCCTTCGCTATTACCGCCACAGCCGCAGGCAATGTGGGAATTAGTATTGACAAGCTTAACGGTATTATCGCCGCTGTTGCAGAGGTTACTACTCTATCCGCAACAGAGTCAGGTAATGCCGTTCGTGCGTTCATCTCAGGGTTCCAGAAAGATCGCTCTGAAAGAGAGTTGACTAGGTTTGGTATTTCCGTTAGAGCAGTAAATGGAGAGCTACGAAGCTTCACGGAAATCATTGAGGATATCGTGGCTAGGCGAGAGGTAGGGCTTATCTCCGATAGAGAATTGGCTAAACTATCTGAAATTATCGGTGGTGGTGCTAGACGTGGTCCACAAGTAAATGCTATTCTAGAGAATTACGGTAGGGTGAATGAGCTAGCTGCTGTCAGTGCAGAAGCAAATGGAGACGCCGCAGCCGCCCTGTCAATCAAGATGGACACTCTTGAGACAGCCACTCAGAACTTGGACAACGCCTTTACGGAGTTGGCAAGGGCTCTAGGAGGGGATGCAGGATTCTTGGATGGTGCTCAGGACACTGTAAAAGTCCTTACAAGTGTGGTAGACGCTCTCACTAGCGTAGTTCAGGTACTAGGAAAAGCAACACCCGCTATTATTGCGTTTTCAGCAGCTTTTATAGCTTTACGGCATAGTGCTAGACTACAAGGTTTACTAGGACAAAATCTAGCTCAGTTTGCAGGAAGAATACCTCTAGTAGGAGGAGCTTTACGAAGTCAGGCTATTCAAAGGGGAGGACTTGCTGGATTACAGCCCATAGGAAGTAGACTGGCAGGATTTTTCGGTAGAGGTGGAGGTGCTATAGGAGGTGCGGCAATAGGTCTAGGAGCGGCGGCTCTCAGTGGACAAAATCTTGGAGCGACTGGATCAGATAGAACACGTACAGGAGCAACCATTGGAGCGGCGGCTATCGCCACGATGCTCTCTGGTGGAAATCCCATTGGGGGTATCATTGGAGCGGCGGCTGTTCAGGCTATTTTCAGTAATTTCATTGATCGAGAAGTGGAGCTCACAGATTCATTCACCAGAGTTTTCACAGCAGCTTTTGATCAGTCTGCACCAGATGAAGTGGACGCACAGACAAGGGTTGACGAAAGAGAGAAAGAACTGTTTAGTCTACTAGGTGGGACCTTTCAAATTGAGGAGCTTGGTAGGTTCCAAGCAGGAGTGTTCGCAGCTTTTGCTGAACATAAAGTTACTCCAAGTCAGGAAGGGATCGAAGATATAACAAGTGCACTCGCCGCAATAGCAACAGATCGGGGTGGTGGCGGTTTGGGAGTCAACATCGTTGAGTTTCTGTTCGATATCTCTTTGAATGAGAAAGAAAAAGCTAGAATTAAAGAAATCCTTGACGAGATGATTGAAGAAGGTAGGGCAGCGGCAGAGGCAGCGGCTCCTTTTAGAGAGGGAACTGCTTTCGCGAGGGCTGTTGTGGGGATTCAAGACGTAAATATAGGTACCGGACAAGCTATTTTCCAAGCTCGTAGGAAAGAAGTAGTTCAGGAAGTTGGAAGGGGGCAGGCAGGTGTTCGACAACTTCGAGATTTAGAAGATTTAGGACAGCTCTTTGACAATCAATTGGACACCATATACGCCGGTTTGACAGTAGGTGCTAGAGATACGGCACTGAGCTATGAAGAATCCGCAAACATTATAATTAAAGCAAGTGAGGAAGAGAGGAAAGGATTTATTGATCTAGCGGGAGACGTATCAGTTTTATTCAATATCTTTGAGGAGTTGAGTGCAGGTGGAGCTCCTCAGATAGCCATAGCAGGGGCTGCTGGAGATTTGCAAGCCCAACAGAGACGACTAGATGAAGCCATTACTCTTACTGGAGCGTCTCAAGAATTCAGAGCTTTCCAGCAACCAGATTTTATTGATATAAAAGGAGAAATAACTCCACAGTTGATTCAACAGCTAAATGAACTCGTTGACCTAGCAAGAATTGAGACTGATGACCTTATTGAGACTATGGAGGTAAGCGATGTAGAGAAAGAAAAAATCGTGGAAGGTTATGGCGAGGTAGGTTTCCTAGCCGTAGAAGCTTGGGAAGTTGCTTTACAGGGTATTGAGGGTGTCAGTCCTCGTATTTTAAAACAGTTTGTAGAGGATGCAGAACTGACGGTAGATGAGCTCAGTCTCAGTATTCAAACACCCGATATCACAGGAGCTGAGTTTGCACAAGCTGTGCAACAGAGGCTTCCGGGTATAAATGAGCTCATCAAGAGCGTAAGACGGGAAGCTGGATTTGCAGAAGAGGACCTTTTGGACCTTGAGGACATAGGATTTATCTTCAAAGATAACGTTACAGATGTGCTTCACGCCGATCAGTTGGCTATTCAATTACTATTGAGAGATATTAAAGAATTGAATGAAGATCAGTTAGAGGGTATCTTCAATATTCCAGAAGGGGTAACTGCACTAATCCCGTTCACGGGGCAACTGTTCTTCTCTGACCAACCTATTGCAGGACCAGGAGGAGAGGGTGATCTCGCTCTAGGGTCTGATATCGAGGGGCAGACTGACATACTTCATGGCGATCTGTTGGAAGTAATAGATGGCCTACGCAGAGAGGAAGCAGTTTTGACTGCGGAACAGATAACAAAGAGGAGAGAGGAACTTGGTCTACGTCCATTAGAGGAGGCAGTTTTGACTCCAGAGCAAATAGCACAGAGGAGAGAGGAACTATCCACTGATCGAGCTTTGAACGATGTAGGAGTACCTATAGATTTTGAACAGCTTGGTAGAGATTTTGATGCTTTCAAGCTATTAGAGGGTTTTGATTTTGAACAGCTTGGTAGTGATTTCGATGATTTCAAGAACCAAGAATTAGCAAATAACCTAGCCGCAAGAGTAGACCCAAGAAGCATCACGGGAACGCTAGGATTGGGCAACTTCGCAAATATCCTAGAAGCTTTTGAAGCCGCCCTTCCGCAGGCCATTCCAGTTACTATTAACACACGTATTACAAATCCTGTGTCTGTTTTTGTTGATGGTAGACTAATACAACAGGCCGTAGAGGAACGCTCCTTCCAAGACTTAGGAAGTGCAACACGACGAGCCGGTGCGTTAGGTTACGTACAGGAGTAAAGAATGTCATCTATTTGGAAATTGAACGGTGGAGATATATACGTAGACGACTACAAAGAGGAGCTGAACCCTCAAATAGCCGAGCATAATCCTATTAATTCTACTGCGTCTATTTTTCACTTTATATTTGAACCAGATGAATCTATCAGAATAGAAGGACATGTCGTGGGAACATCCCACCTAAATACTATTAAGAGTGGTATTAGAACCGATGTTACAATGATAACGGATTTGATTCCCGGCGGAGTCACAGTATTACTAGAAAAGTTAGACATAACACGTCTCAACATATCCTGTCAATCCATTGACCCTACACTCACATCCAACTCTCCAGTATATAAAGTTGTCGCTCAGCTGAGGTTATAACCTAGTGGCACCAAAATCTATAGTACATACCATCCCCAGCGTAACAGGGGTGACAGGCATTACTGTGATCGAGGCGTTCAATTCCGCCATGTCTCAAGCGGTAATAGAGTGTTTCGACACCTCCTTATCTCTAGGCGACAGCATTACTTTTAATATGGGGTTCTCTGGGGACAGTGGAAAGGTATTCACAGGCCATGTACGAACTATTGACACGGAGCTAATCGGAGCTCAAAATAGAATAGTTTGCGAAGATGAATTAGCCAAGGCATCTGATTTCTTTATGGTATCTGCCGATCCCAATTTGCCATTTGACAGAAGCAATATTGACACAGCGGATTTGATAGAGGACATTCTAAACGAAGCACAGATCACAAGTTTTCAGGACGACACCACAACGAGCGTGACGTGGGGTACTAAAGGTTCGGTTTCTTTCAATTTAGCAACCGCTTGGCAATCAGCTAAGACAATTATTGATGCATTAGCATGGCATTTATACGCAGATAGAAATGGTACTGTACATTTGACTGAGCTCAAACCCTACGCAGAGGGGGGAGAGTCCATAGACTTCACGTGGAACCTTACCACGGATAACATTATGAATATCAACTATACAACGTCCACTGAGAAGCTAAGGAATCGAGTGGTGGTGTACGGTAGAGAAGGTGTAACGGCGACGGCTTCTGCATCTAGTGGGTTTTTACCTGCGGGGTTCTTCAAGACAGCGGTACTTGCCAGTCAGTTATTTGATACTAACAGCTTTGCACAGAACGTAGCAAATGTAAATCTCACACTTTTTAACAGACTGACAGAGGGACTCACTATGACGGTGGAAGGAGACTTTAGTATCGAGCCTAGGAAATGGGCCACAGTGACAGTAGTTGACTCGGATATATCAATGAGCATTACTGGAGACTGGTTCATTTATCAAGTGGAGCACAGGATAGACCAATCTGGATATCTCTGTAACGTAACACTAACGAGGTAAGGATGGCAATTGTAGCGGGAGATTTTGTACAGGTTCTCCATGAGGGATCGAACAATCTAACTGATTTTGTGGTTTCCTATAGACGCTACTCAAGTTTGTGTCAAATAGGAGACACATTTGAGATAGTTTTTTCATCTGATATGGACGAAACAATTAATCCTTATGATGACTTTAGGATTACTGAATCGTATGATGGAGATACTGGAGTGGTTATAAGGGGCTATCCTCTAATCATAGACCAAGACTTTGGAGGGTTGTTTGTAGTACAGGGGCAGGATAGATCAGTCCTACTTTTTGACTACTTCATTCCCACACAAATTAAGTCTCAGGGCGAATCTGTGGACTTCTGGATTCAGTTTTACGCAGATCAGGTAGGATTGCCCATAGAATTTCAAGCCAGCTCTGCTAATGTAGTAGTGGCTGAAGGTACTCTTATGGGAATGCAGTCAGCAGGAGAGGGTATTCTGACAATGGAGAGATTGGCGGCTTATTTTGTCCGTTATGACTCTCCAGCAAATAAGCTAGTGGCTTACAGGCTAAAAAGTTCAGAGCCAGTCATCACTATTGATGACGTAACAGAAGGTAGGAGACTGAAAGGGACGGAAAAGACTAGGAACGTGGTCAGGGTTTATGGAGGATACAGGTTTAGCCTTGATCCAGCCGACCCTCCAGAGCTACTGACATCTGTGGCCCGAACGGAGATGCCGGAACTGTTAGTTGACAAGACAGTAGTAGTTGCAAGCCCCGGCCTACAGAAGCAGACATTCCTAGACATCGTTGCGGATAGAATTCTAAACACAGTAAACAGCATAGATGATGTACATTTCTATTCGCTACCACAATTTGTACAGAGCCTTGAAGTAGGTCAGATAGCATCTTTGAACGTGAGCCATCTTCCCCATATAAATTATGCGGGAGAGCGTAAAATTACATCCATAGAAGCAGCAGTAGATGAGAACGGGGTTCAGACTATTGTAGGTATTGGGGAGAAATGCCCCAGAGTTTCGATACAATTTCCAACCCCTCCGGTATACGCTACTACAACGGAAGATGGAGTAGCTGTCTCATGGAATGCTGGAAATAGCTTTGCACCATCTAACACAGGATTGACAGGGTCAGGGCTGTTCGGTAATAATATCGGCGTTAACAGTTACGGACAGCAGATGGTAAACACAGCGGCAGGAATATTCAAACGTCCCAGCACAGCGTTCAATTGGTCCTTCGTGGACGATGTGACTACACTACCTAATCCAGTGAATGACTCTAATGACCAACCTTCAGGAGTAGCCGCTACGGACTTAGATATCATAAGAATAGTTGACGAGCCTACTAACAGAAATGTGTTTCACTTCTTAGCGAATGCTACAACGTCAGGTCTTGGAAGATCGTGGGTATATACCACAAAAGATTTTGGAAACTCGTGGGATTCAACACAAATGTATTTTACGGCATCTGGACAAGACCATCCCGTAGCTCCCTCTGGATTATCTTATGATGTTTACGGACATGACTTATTTGGAGGTGTAGATAATAGTGTCTATGCTCTAGTTACATCTTTAGCAGATTTTTTCATAGAAAAGTTCGACCCGGACGTAGTGTATTTTGGTGCTAAAACTACTACTGCAAGCAATAGAGCGTGGGCAGGAACATATGACGGAAACGATTGGCCTTTTCCTAGTACGATTACTCACGATCATACGGCTGGAGACATTATCTCACAGTCGCAGGTATTTTCTCTTCCAGAAGATAGAGACATTTGTTATTGGGTGATAAAAAGTGTTCACAACCCTGACACAGAAAGAGCTTGGTTTGTATCTGTGTTGAGAACTGATGATGGTGGTAGCACTTGGGATATTCTCATTGATGAAGTATCCTTTTATTCGGGGGACTTTAGCGGTCCGGGGGAGAGCGAAGTTTTTGATAATGGTGGCTTCATAATGTTTGATTATGCTTCTACTAGAACAAACTTTAATTTTACAATAACAGCCACTACTTATGAAAGATTTACAGGAGATACGGATTTTTATTCGTTCTTTTTTAATGATAATTATGAAACCGATACACATAACCATGTTACTCCTACTAAAGTTAGTACAGTATTAGGAGATATCTCAGACGTTGGCATATTTTCTATGAACCATGAGCGTCCGTCAGCACATTCCACAAATCTCACTGGTACAAATTACGGATATTCCTCAGTATATGCCACAGATGCAATCATAAATGAAGTACCAGAATTTGTAAGTGTTAATGTTGAGATGGCTATTGCACGATATGACATGACCGCACAGACCGTCTCAATAGTACAAACTGTATCTCAAAACTTTCCGATGGGACCAGACAATAGCTGGATAACCCTTACAGATGGTGGCGTTTTTGCCGCTGATGGCACCACACCATATTGGTTTTGGAGCTACAGAGAAAGAATTGATGATTCTATAAATGATTATGATCGCCATTATATGTATCTTGCGGGAAGTTCAACAATCTTACACCAGCATGAAGAGAACGAAATATTTATACCTTTTGGTGCGCTTTTTGCAACTGGGACAGGTGGTGCCATAGCTATTGATAGCATCTTTGACAAAGTTTTTTATACCTCCTCTGCTAGGATTTCACCGGCGGAAGGAAATCTAAATAATAATTCACAGGTTAATCAAGGAAGGCCATCAGACTCCAATTGGACCCTACTTCCTGCTTTTCTATTGCATAGATTGCATAACAATCTTCACGATGTTGAGCAATATTGGACCACATCGGTTAGCGAACTAATAGCCGATAATTTTGCTTGGAAGGATTTTTTTGACTAATGGCTACAGTAATTTGGCAAACTAAAAATTCTTTTAATACAAAATTTATTATTTTTAAAGAAACAGTTCGAATGCAGAGGGGACAGAGAGTCTTTGCAGACAACATTTATGCGTATGCCGTGTTGCCAGATATATACAGGATGGTGCAAGGGTCTGGAATACAGAGACAACAGCTAATAGTAACTCCAGATCAGGCTAGTTCTGCAAAATCATGGGTAATGTCTCATTACCTGAATGAACATGGGTCATCTGTGGCATCCGTGGCTCTCAACGCATTAGCACAAACAAATTTGCCACTGGCGTCTGGAGACTTAGGCGGGCCCACAGAGATGTTTACTAGCATCTATGCTGAATTTCCTGATAGTTGGGTAACTCAAAGCGGATATCCAAATAGATCACCCGCAGATGTGGTAAGTCCAGACTTCCCTGATAATCCAAGATTTCTAATAGGGTGGTCTGGTAACACGACAGCGAAGGTGACAGTCGTTCCAATAACAGGAGCCATCTTAGGAACACGGTTTCCAACTAATTGGACAACCTTATCGTCAACAGCAGCGGTAACAGACTTAGAATCTGTAAGGATTATATAATTGCCACCTACTATTGTACAAGATTATCAGCAACAGCTAATACAAACCATTCTAGACCTGTCCAAGATGCAGAACTGGTGGACATCTCCCCTTAATTTGGGAGGTGGACCAGGTCCAGAAGGGGGCAGCGGCATTCCTATTGGTGATTTCTTTGGACAGTTAATTCAAAGTAAGGTAGCGTTTGATACAACCGAAGCCGCCATATTAGAGATTCCGGCAAGTGGAACCTCTCTTGTAACTAATCTAGATAGGATACGTTATAGACTTGGAACTCTTGAGGCATCTGGGATCGGGGGAAGCGGGATAGTTCTTCAACATAATGATGCCTTTGTAGATTCCGGTGTAGTAATACTTAACTTTGAAGGGTCGGGAGTTGAAGATGTAGCTTCTGACGGACCAGGCAAAGTCACAGTTACAATTAGCGGCACTCCTTCACATACTTTAGGCTCTGCCACGCATACTGATGTTGTGATTTCAGCTGTTCAAGATGAAGATTTATTAGAGTATGACTCCGGTAGTGGAGATTGGGTAAATATAGCCGGGGCTAAATTTGCTGGTTCAGGACATCTCCATGATGATCGTTATTATTTAGAAAGTGAGGTAGATGCTTTGTTACACTCTCCAGTAACAGTTGTTGACACAGCATCTATTAATTTAGAATTAACAGGACAAGCTCTAAGTGGCTATGTTGTGGGGATGTTCAGTGGATCAGGTACGCCGGAAGGAAATGTCGTTGCTCCTATAGGCTCCCGTTTCTACCGTGACGACGGGGGGCCAGCGTCTGCGGCCTACATTAAAGATACAGGAACCGATGACACAGGTTGGTGGCCCTTGGGTGCTACCGGCGTGTTTAACGTGAAAAGCTACGGTGCAACTGGAGATGGAACGACAGACGACACGGTAGCGATTCAAGCTGCTTTCGATGCAGCCGATACAGGTTTCGGAGGCTGGAAGCCGGTTTATTTCCCATCGGGGCAATATAGATACACGGATGCGCTGAATCAACCCCTTTCTAATTTCCACATCTTCGGTGATGGCTCTTTGCCGGGAACTCAGGGCGGGACCGAGCTTAGATATGCTGGCAACCCAGCGCTAGATTTTTGGACGATAGGCTCTGATGGAAACGATGCCAGCAATTTCACGTTCAGAAATTTACGCATTCTCCCCCATGCAAGCATCACCCCGACCGCTGGATACGCTCTGAGAATAATCAATCCGACCAATTCGTCGCACGTTGACCGCATTTTGGCGTCCGGCGGAATTGATGGGGCCATATCTGTTGACAATGCTACTGGAGGCGGTGGCGGCAATCCCGGCCCTAATTTCTTTCGCCTGTCCAATTTCTTTGCAATCGGGGGGATCAATCCCGTTCGTATAAAAGGCGGCAGGCAGATAATGATGATAGATCACGGCGGCATTGATCTTGATGCAACGTCATTGCAGGGCATGCTCTGTGAAGGGGGCGAGGGACAAGGGTTTGCGCTAACCATTTCGACTGTCAAGGTCGAGGGAGACACAGACGTACCGGGCTTCAAGGTAACGTCTATAGCTCCGGTTACGTTCATCGGATGCACTCGGCTCAATCTCGACTTGAACGGAACAGCGGCGGGTTTCCAGTACACGAATCCATCTCAAGAGAATTGTCAGGTGACGCTCATCGGATGCACGGTCCTTGGAACAGAGCCAGCATTCGATGCTCCAGGCTTGGGAGCATCCGTACCCGGAAACGCGCTATTTGGTCGCTTCATCCCCTATTATTTCTCAGCATCTAATTTGGGAATGATCGGCCCCTTCGATGGTGCGGGAGACGCATATACCATTCACAAAGACGTAAAAATAGAATGGACCGATGACGCTGGAGACTCAGGTGTAAGGGATGTCAATCTCTATCGCTCGGCTGCGGATGTTCTTAAGACCGATGACTCACTGGATGTTGGAGGTGCTATTACAGGAAATAGCTATTTTGATCTCCAGGAGATAGCAGAACCTGGAAATCCTGCAACAAATGTTTATAGAATATATCCAGAATCAGACGCTGAACTCTACGGTAAGAATGATGCCGGTGTAGAAGTTCTTTTATCTCTTGATGAAATAAATGAACTTTCTGATGTGTCTGTAGGTGGAGCAACGCAAGGAGAACTACTTACCTATGATGGAGCAATATGGGTACCATCTGGAGTAAGTGGAGCTAGCCCCACAGATCACGGAACTCTTACTGGACTATCCGACGATGATCACTTGCAATATGCACTTCTAGCAGGTAGGGCTGGAGGTCAAACACTTGTAGGAGGAACTGGAGCAGGAGACAACTTACAATTAACTTCTAACGACGTTGTTAGCCTTAATCCGGGAGGGACCTATGTAGATATAGGACTACCTTTTACAAATAATAAATCACTAAGATTCTGGCAGGGCGACAATGGGACTGCTAGTGGCATTGTTCACATGAGGGCTGATTTTGATAATTTTTATATAACAAATGCTGGTGGAGCCGTCGTAATAGAACAAGCCGTAGATGCTAGTCGTGCATTAGCACTTCAAGAGCCTAATTCTCCTTTTGCTAGAGCCACATTCTGGTATGATGGTGTATCAGCAGGAGGGACTGGTTTATGGATATCCGGCACATCTGGTGCCGATAATATAAACCTATCACTACCAAGACCAGTGGGCTCTGGTTTTGTATATGTTAGAGATGTTGGTGGTACCGTTGTACATTCTTTTGGTAGCGATGGTAGTGTAGTACTGAACGAGGACGGTTCTAATTCTGATTTCCGAGTAGAATCTGACACAATACAGAATGCTTTATTTGTTCAAGGAAGCGATGGTTTTGTTGGAATCGGCACTGGTTTTCCTCAATCTCTGATACATGCTAGCGGTGTTGTAACAATCAATGATTATACGGACATGCAAGAAATTTCGGCCCCCGGTACACCCGCAAGTAACTTCTTTAGAATATATCCTAAGACAGATGGTGATTTATATGGGAAGAACGATGCAGGTACGGAATTACTCCTCTCTCTAAACAATTTAGGAGAACTGGAGAATGTAGACCTCACAGGAGAGGCAGCAAATGAGTTTTTGGCTTTCGATGGTGCAAATTGGATACCTTCGGGAGTTGCTCCGGGAGGTGTATCAGATCATGGTGCTCTAACTGGATTGGGAGATGATGACCACTCTCAATATGCACTTCTAGCTGGACGTGCGGGTGGGCAAACATTATTAGGCGGTATAAGTGGTAGTGATAAACTTATACTATCTACTGTTAATCTAAGTGAAGTTGTAGTAAATGAAGCCGGACAAGACGTAGATTTCAGAATTGAGAGTAAGACTAATACTAGTGCATTTCATTTCGTTGCTTCTGGGGGTTTAGTAGGACTTGGTAATAACGATCCAAATCAAAGATTCCATATTGATGGTATTGCTGGGGCAGGTAAAGATAGGGGCATGGAGATGTCTGGTAAGAGACCATTCATTTTTATTGACCACACAGACACCGTTGGATTTGCTGGTGGACTTGCCTTTATGCAGTCCGGTATCACAGAAATGGAGTTCTTCTATGACACCAATGCTGATACTCTTCTTTTCTGGGATACAGCAGGAGCTGGTTCAGTATTCGATGTAGGAAGGACTGGACAATTCGTCACCCGTCCTCAGGCAGGAACTGACACAATATTCAATGAGGATGGTGCTGATGCTAACTTCCGTATTGAAGGTGACACAGCTACCGTTCTCTTTGAGATAGATGCCGGACTTGATTCGGTCTTTATGGGAACCACAGTCCGGGGGGCGATAGCAGAGTTCCGTCCGACTCTTGTCGTATTCAACCCAGGGGGCGATCCGGATCAGGATTTTCGTATAGAAACCAACAGTGTAATTAATGCATTTGTCGTTAACGCTGGATCGAATGAAGTGCGACTAGGAACTGCCGCAAATGGAGAAGGAGCACTTGCTCATTTTGGAACAACTATCATATTCAACGAGGGCTCTGCGGACATAGACTTCCGAGTAGAGAGTAACAATGATTTCGCTATGTTCTTTCTCAATGCGGGAACCGACAGAATCGGACTCAGAACGAACGCCCCTGACGCAACACTAGATATCCGATCTCCTTCTGCTGTTGCAAATCCGCTTAGGCTACACCGAGACACCAATACCGAGACCGCAGGGTTGCTATTTGAGTATGCTTTTGATAACTCAAGTAACGTGGAAGTAGTCTATGCCGATGTGAACCCCATTATCGCGACTAATACCGCGGGCTCCGAGACGGGTCAGATTGTTTGGCGTACCCGTGTAGGAGGTACGCTTGCCTCAAGAATGATTCTCCAAAGTGGGTTGCAGATAGGTACGCCTACCGGGGGAGACAAGGGCGTTGGCACAATCAATGTAGATACTGACATATATAAGGATGACACAGCCTACACTAACCCTGATTGGGTATTAGAAGAGTGGGCAGATGGAAAGATGCCTCCTTCACTTTCAGAGGTAGAAGAATACGCACGTAGAGAACATCAGTTGATGGACATAGATCGGGAACCTATGGGATTGTTTGAAAGAGGGGATGTGGCCTTGCTCTGGATTGAAAGATTGACTATCTATATATTCGAGCAGGAACGGAGATTGAAGGCGTTAGAGAGTAAAATACACTCATATAAAGGTAAATAGTGTATAATAAATATAGGAGAGATAAGTCTCACCAAGTCTATTTACTTGCTTGGTGTAATAAACTTTTAGGAGAAGATAATTATGGCCGCTATAGTAGATGCTGATGTCTCGATAGACGCCAGTGGCAACATACGATGGGAAGGTGCGGCGACTGCTAATCGCCACACTGTCTTAGAATTTATCCAGTACCTAATGGATAAACAGGATGATGAGCAAGCGGCTGGTGATGATTTACTTGACATCACAGTAGATACTCCGTTCGACCGATCAACGGACCAGATCGTAACGCTGAACACACCGTTTAATGTGGATGATACTTTCATCTTACATCTCTACGACGGCTCAGTGTCACAGATCGAACCCACCCTTGGTGGAGAGACTTTGTGGTCTGGACTAAACGTCATTGGTCCCGTAGAATCTGGTACTGAGTACATGATTCTACAAAACGGAAAGATTCTACCGTCGTTCTGGGGATCAGGCATTAATCCTGAGGCGGCACCGTCGTTGGTGTTCTCTCGGCACTTGGTTAAATCCAAGTTTGCAGGTTCCGAAATTGATGGTCAAAGTATTCTTGTTCTTGCAAGAGAACTCGGAGATCAGTACAGACGATTTCCTGTTACTCTAGGGACTGGCAACTCTGTTGCGGCTATAGGTAATGGTGCTGATATTTTCAACACTACTATTGATGCGACACTAGCCGGTTACTCAGACATTATCAATACAGAAGGTTTCCAACAGATTGACATTGATGGAAATGGTACTGCTGATGGAGACAACGAGTACTACTCACAGTGGGTAAAAGATACTCGAACCGTTAATGATGTGTATGAAAGAACCAAATGGATTTCCCAAAGGGCCCATGAAGCTGATGCCACAAGCGGTGCAGTTTCTGGAACCGACTACACAGTAGATAATGGGACAATCATAGGTCAGGCACAGAGTTTCATTCCTTTGTCTGATGTAACAGAAAAACTAACCGAAGCACGCTGGCAGATTCAAATTGGAACCGGTGCACCTACTGGTCCTCTATACTGCGAGCTGTGGGACTCGGATGACGCTTCTCCGGGTGTTCCTACAGGCGGTGCTCTTGCTCGATCTGAGGATGTTCTGGGCAGTTCCATTACATCCACATATGAGGAAGTAATCTTTAGGTTCAACTTGTTCGATCCCTCTGACGGAACAGATCAGTCAGTAGGGCTAGATTTAGGTAACGCTGAATACTACATAGTCCTACGACATCCGACCGGTGGAGCAGGAGACTTCTTTGAAGTAGAGGGTTCAGCAACGTCTGTGGACTCAAGTCAGGACCGAGCCGAAGAAACTGGTTCTTGGGCCGGAAGTGGTACTACAGATTTAAACCTAATTGCAAAATCATCTCCCCCGATCCACGGACTTCCCGGTGAACTCATGCAGGGAATCAATAT
>SDBT01002111.1_pt1 | contig 35506 bp, 18 predicted proteins | sample 2277101 | NCBI WGS metagenome assembly SDBT01 (sample SAMN10404973, study PRJNA504765) | marine sediment metagenome | isolation source: marine sediment core GS10_PC15, 103 cmbsf | place: Arctic Ocean: Southern Knipovich Ridge | collected 2010 | reverse complement strand
TTAGCGGCGACTTAAGAGAATGAACAGGAGGAGACAGCCGTACAGGAATCATTGCGAACCCTGCTCCGTGATGGGCGGTAATCGATTGTGGAGGAGTGGGGAGTGGGAAGCAGTTATTTTTTTCTTTTTCGGTAGGAAAATAAATGCCCACTGAAATATTCAAAATAGAGGTAATAATAGTAGTGGTTATATCCTTAATGGTAGTAGTAATGGTGATGCCCATAGCCATGATGATAATAGCATACCTCAGCTATTATGTAAAGGAATGTTACTCCAGCAACAAAGATTACTTCTCCATTTTCTTCAAGAAACTGGCCAAGACCATCTACAGTTCCACCAAGAGATTTTCCTATCTCATTAACGGTTCCATCAAGTGATTTCCCAATGCCGTCTACCGTCTCACCAAGAAACTTCCCAGCACCATCTACAACCCCACCAAGAGATTTTCCAATCCCATTTACTGTTCCATCAAGTGATTTTCCAACACCATCTACAACTCCACCAAGGGATTTTCCAATACCGTTTACAGTTCCATCAAGTGATTTTCCAAGATCATCTACAACTCCAAAAAGAGATTTCACAATACCATCCATTGAAAGGGTTTCCTTCTGCTTTTCTGGATTCAACTCATTAGAGTCAAGAGCATAGAGTTCTGTGGTGCAAAGTAACAGGCAAAATAGGGCTGCGAATATGATACTTTTCCATTGAGACATAGTATTTTTCTCCAAAATCAATTTTCTAAATCAGTATATATCCCTTATACATCTTCTATCGGTCATTTCCCAATTAAAAGTGTGTAATAATATAATTTTCTTCGTAAAACCTTAATACTGTTGCAAAAATTGCTTTAGAACGAACGGGCCCCAAAGACCATAATCAATTGCGTGATACTCCTTGCCGGCGGGCGGTCCGTTTTCAGGTCCTTTTTGAAACATTCCCGGCCAGGCACTGCCCACACCCGAACCAGCATGATGCGGCCCGAGAGTATTTTTTAGTGTGCCGAAAACAATAACCTCGACAACATTCGTTCCGGTCCGAATCAGATTGGTTACATCTCGTCGAAAAGGTCTATATCCTACATAGCCGGCTGATTGTCCTTTCCTTTTTGTCGATTAAAACAACTTTAACAGCGATCACTTTTTTTCGTACAAGTCGTCCCACCAGTGAGGCTGGTCTTTGAGGTATCGGTCGAACCATGCGAGAGTTGTTTTCATCCAAAGCAACCTTTTTTTATGGTCTGAAACTCCGTGGTTTTCTCCTTCGATCTCGATAAGCTCAACATCCCTTCCGAGGAGTTTCAATGCAGTGTACATCTGTATGCTTTCACCAGGGGGTACGTTTGTATCTTTTGTTCCGTGCAGCAGCAACAGGGGGGTGTTAATCCTGTCGGCATTGAAGAGTGGGCTTTGGTCTATGAAGATATCGTTTCGCGTCCATGGGAAGCTGTTTGCAGCGGCAATTGCCGAGTATGCATATCCCCAGTAACCCTCGCCCCAGTAGCTTGAGATTGAACTGATCCCGGCGTGTGAAACGGCGGCAGCGAAGATATCCGTTCTTGTCTGCAGGAGCATGGTCATGAATCCGCCATAGGAGGCGCCGACACATCCGATTCTGTTGGGGTCTATAAACGGATGGGTGTCGCGAAACTTTTTTACGCCCTCGATGATTTCATCGGCGACGATGGCGCCCCAGTCGTTGACATGTAATGCTGAAAAAGCCTGCCCAAATCCGGTCGCCCCGCTTGGCTGCAGGACGTAAACGACGTAGCCGTGTGCGGCGTAAAGGTTTTTCGGGTATGAGCCGCCGAAATAGCGTGTGGTGGGTGAGGTTCCCCCGTAGTAATACACAATGCATGGGTATTTCTTTTGGTTGTCAAAATCCGGCGGATAATAAATTCGCCCCTGGATTTCAGTATCCCGTTGATTTATGAAAGACCATGGCTGGACTTTGCCGAGCTTGACATTTTCAAAATCGTCTTTGGAGGCATTGAGCAACACCCGAGAGTCGCCGGTCTGCAAGTCGATGATATATGCTTTTGTCGGCAGGTTTGCACTTGAACCGGTATAGACCGCTATGGGCTGATTGTCGGCGATATTCAAACGGCCTATTGCCTCAACGCCGGTGTCTATATGCTCGAAAGTTTTTTTCGCAAGGTCATATCTGTACAGGGCGACGTAGGATTTGTTTACGGCTTTTAGATAAATACAGTTTTGCGTTTTGGACCAGACGGCATTGCTGATTTCAGGGTCGAAGAATTTAGTGATTGGGTCAACGTTTTTGGTCCGAAGGTCGTAGATGTATGCCTGGGTGTCGTAGTCATTTGGAATCATTCCATCCGGGACGTTTATTCCGATATCGCCGAAGATTTCCGGTCCGGCGGTTATCAGAAGTTTTTCTCCGTCGGGTGAGAATCGTCCTCGTCCTGAGAAGTTGCTTGTGAAAAGTGAGTCTGCTTTGAAGTCGTCGAGGTCGAGTATGAAGAATTCGGTTTTTGAGTACGGCCTGCGTGTGTAATCAGGTTCCGAACGTGTGAATAAGAGTTTTCGTCCGTCTGGGCTGATGTCATTTAGTGAAGTTGAGAGCAGTCCGGCGGTAAGACGTTGTTTTTTTCGGTTTGTAATGTCGACCATGTACATGAAAGTTCTGTCTCTGTAGTCAGGCAGTCGGTCCTGCATGCCCTTTAGCAGTTTCAGGCCTTTGTCCTCATCTTTCTTTGCTTTTTCAGTAACCGTGTAGATGATGAATGACGCATCCGGTGCCCATGTATGGCTGCCCATGTCTTTGACGTTTTCAAGCAGTGGTGTCGATACGGCAGTGTCAAGGTCAACTATCCAGAGAGTGGTGGCGTCGTCTTCGGTGCTTGTATATGAAAACTTTCGTCCTGTCGGAGCCCATTGGATTGTGGAGATTTTCATTGGCGCGCTATAGGTACGCAGCAAGCGGGCGTCCTTTGTACTGTACAATTGCAGTGATGAGCGGGTTTTGTCGTCCGAGAGTCTGCGCCGCAGCGCGATAGCGACAATATCGGCATCAGGTGAAATGGAGATACTGGAAATAGTGTTGCTGAACAGAAGGCGTTTGAAATTCATTTGGTGTTCTGCGAAGGTGTTTATTTCGATGTTATCCTCGGTGAAATTCTTGTTGAGTTGCAGTGTTGCCTGTATATTCCATGGCGCAGAGTTTTGTGGATCTCGCAAAGCTTTGATTATCAACAGATGTGTTCCGGTTTCGAGTTTTATCTGTTTTTCGGTTTTTCCTGGTTTTTGGGGTTTGCCCTTCTTTTGCTTGTCGGACTTTTTCTTTGTTGTAATTTCGCGTCCATCGAGGTATGCCTTTAAGAGATGTGAACTGTGGATTCGGAGGTTTGTTTTTGCCCATCGGTTGACGTGCAGATATGCGGCAAGGTATGCCACTTCGGCTTTTTCTTCGTCCGAATCGGGATAGGCGACAAGGCCGTTAGGGTCGGTGGCGGCAAGTTGCCATTTTAGCGGCAAAGTTTGGCTGTATTCGCCGTGGTCTTGGCAAGTGGGCCAAATGTCTTTGAGGTCAATTTGCTCGAAATCAAGAAGATCTTTGAGTTGGAACTTTTTGCCTGCAAAATTCTTTACATCATTGAAGACGGGCAGAGACAGCGGTTGAGGTTCTGTTTGGAGCCATTTTTTGACGGTGATGGGTCGGTTTGGGTCGCATGTGGTTTCGGCATGTGACAAGGCGGCAAAAAATGACAGAATCGCAGAGACTATTATGAAATAGGATTTCCCATTTACACACCTAAAAAATTTATGCCCAAGCTTGTGCCCCAGGTAGTACATAATTCACTCCTTCCGACATCAATAATCTTATTAAAATGCTTTACGCCAACCTGCCTGAAGCTGTTGAGCAAGCTGGTTGATGATCTTTTTACTTGCAGGAAGTTCAGAGATATTTACATTTTCTTCAGGATCGGACTCCATATCATACAGTTCAACAGCGGCTAATTCACCGGCAACTTTTTTCTTGCCATCCCAATAACGCCACTCAACATAATGATATTTTTCAGTGACCATGGAATATCCCATATAGTGCTTCTTGTCAGGCGTTACTTTGGGCTTACGAACATATTGACTGAAAACAGCGGATTTCCATTCTCTGGCAGGATGCCTCAGTAAAGGCTTTACACTGACTCCTTCAAGACAATCAGGTATCTCAATACCTGCCAGGTCACACAGCGTTGGATACAAGTCGACCAATTCGACAAGTTTGCTGCAATCATGAGATTGTGATTTGATACCCGGAGCCCGAATAATCAAGGGTACGCGCGTATCAATGTTGTAATTGGTCTGTTTGCACCAGCTTCCATGTTCACCGAGTTTCCAACCATGATCGCCCCATACAACCACAATGGTATCTTCAGTAAGCCCCAAATCGTCTAATCCGTTTAGCAATTTGCCCAAACACGCATCCACATAACTGACACTTGCATAATAACCATGTTTGAGGACACGAGCCGTTTCTTGCGGCAATTGGAAGATCGCTGGATGTTTAATATATTCCAGATCATAACATCCGCCCAACTCATACATGGAATTCATGGCCATCACCGGTGAGTTCTTGGGGAGATAGGGATTCGATGCCGCCGGCAGTGCATTTCTATCGTAAAGATCCCAATACTTCTTAGGTGCCACGAACGGCAAATGAGGTCGATAGTAGCCTAAGGCCAAAAAAAATGGCTGTTTCTTTTGCTTAATTCGCTTGAGGGTTTCCAAAGCCAAATCAGTTTGCGCACCGTCATAAAAAGCATCATCCGGTGCATCAGAGCATTCGTACGATTTTCCATACGCCCATCCTCCGGCGTAGGCTTTGGGATTCTTCTTGATCCTTTCGGCACGAACCTCTGCCAGTTCTTCCTTAAGCTCTTCGTCATAGTAGAATGACTCAGGATCTCTGTCGATCAATTCAGGTGTGTTGTATGCTTGCGGACGCAGGTCCGGCTCATCAAACGACACACGGTCCGGCATATGATTGTGAAATATCTTGCCCAGAGATACTGTATAATAACCAAATTTGTGGAAATGCTGCGGTAGAGTGACCACATCCGGGACCGTTTCCCGGAACTCCTCGCCTAAACTCCATACGAAGTTCGAATCGGGACGCAAGCCGGTCATTACACTGGCCCTTGAGGGCGCACAGGCAGCGGCCTGGCAATAGGCCTGGGAAAACAGCATGCCATCCCCGGCAAATTTATCGAAATGGGGTGTTTTGATTTCACGGTTTCCATAGCAACCCAATTCAGGTCGTAAGTCGTCAACGATGATAAATAAAACGTTGGGCCGATGGGTCTTTGACACGATATCAGGCTCCAATGTTTGGCAGCTGGCCAACATGGCACCGAAGAATCCTGTACCTGCCATTTTAAGAAAATCTCTACGTTTGCAGGTTGTGTTGGATGTTATCATAATGTTTATCTCCATTGATTATGTATCTTCCATATGATTCGCCAGAGAGTTTATATTATCTCAGCAGGCTACCAAGTTTAGGAAATACTTAAAAATTATTTTAAATAGGATTTTGTCGAGTAAACATAATATAGTTTCTTCATTTAGGTATCCATGGAACCCTCGGCCCCATGCAACATCGTTATTTCGAGGCTGTATCCCCTCACTTGCGTTATGGTCGATAATTCGCCATCTCTTTGGCTTGGCATAATTCGTTACCTCCTTATACACCCGGTTCCGTTACGGCCTGATTGTTAATCTTTAACCGTGCTGGATTGTCCAGCTTGTCTATATTAGCTTTACTTGGCGCACTCATTTATTATCCTTTTTCTTTTTACTTCCACCAGGCTTTGGATAAATTTTAGTACGGTGAGCATGTTTTTCCCAAAGCGCCTCAAGCTCCTTGGCTTTCTCAGGATTATCTTCCACCAAATCATTGAGTTCACTCCTGTCTTTCTCCATATCGTAAAGCTCCCACTCGCCTGTAATATCTTTCCGAGAGGTTTCATACTTCAACTTAACCAACTTCCATTTGCCCTGACGAATGGCACAATTGCGATAGTGCTCCCAGATCAGCAGCCTGTCTTTTTTGACATTGCTGTCAAAACTTGCGGCCAGGCTTTGCCCCTCCATGGGTTGAATTTTATGGCCATCGTAGTTTTTGGGATAAGTGGCTCCTGACAAATCCACACAGGTGGCCATGATGTCTATCAAATGCCCTACCTGATCACGTAATTCATTTTTGGCTTTGATACCTTTAGGCCAATGGGCAATCAAAGGTGTTGCGATGCCCCCTTCATGATTTTGCGATTTGTATTTACGGAAGGGTGTGTTCGACACATTGGCCCAGTTTTTTCCATAGGCAATATAAGTTGTCGCAGGACCCGGCATAACATTGCTCCCTGTAAGTACTGGATACCCGTCACGTGCGCGTTCAGGATCCATTTCCGTTTGAAGTTCATCTTTGCCCATAGGCACCACACCCTTAGCTGGATTTTTCCTGGGCTTGCGTCCTCTTTGTTCCGAGCAGCCCCCATTGTCTTGAAGATACAATATCAGGGTGTTTTCGTACTGCCCGTTATCTTTTAGCGCTTTCACAAGGCGACCAATGCCTTGATCCATGTTGTCCACCATGGCCGCATACACTTCCATGCAACGAATTTCCCAGGCTTTTTTATCTTCAGGGAAATCTTTCCAAAGCTGGGGCGCTGGACTCAAATCCCAATTTTTAATCACACCCAACTTTTTCATACGCTCGTAGCGAGCCTTTCGAATCGCTTCATAGCCGGCATCATACTTGCCCTTGTACTTGGCAATATCTTTTTCCAATGCATGCATCGGCCAGTGAGCCGCGGTGTAGGAAACATACAGGAAAAAAGGATTTTTCCTGCCGTTCTTTTTGTGATCGTTCACAAATTTCACCGCATTGTAACTGATGGCATCAGTATAATAATATTGCCTGGGTTTGTATTCCTCGTCGTTGTCAGGAGTGATTGCTTTGTTCCCGCGGGTAAGAGTCCAGGGATCGTAAAAACTTCCTGCTCCAATAATCGTTCCATAAAACCTGTCGAAGCCCCGTTGCAATGGCCAATTGTATTTTTCTCCGTCGGGCTGCAGGTGCTTGGTCACATGCCACTTGCCTGCCATGTAAGTGCTGTAACCGGTAGTTTTCAACACCTCTGCAATGGTAACCGCATTTTTGCTGAGATCACCACGATAGCCAGGCAGGCCATTATCGTTTGTCATTTGACCAATGCCTGCCTGATGGGCATACAAACCCGTAAGCAATGAAGCGCGTGTCGGGCAGCATCTACTCGTGTTGTAAAAATGTGTGTAACGAAGGCCGCCTGCGGCCAGACTATCCAGGTTTGGAGTTGAAATTTCACCGCCATAACAACCAATATCCGAATAACCCATATCGTCAGACATGATCAGAATCACATTAGTTTTTCTTGAATTGTGTTTACTATAATGCTCTCGGCTGCACGAAGCCAGCGAACCAACTGCTCCGACGGCGGCAAGAGCGGCAAAAGAACTTTTCAAAAACGCTCTGCGATCCATAACATACTTCCTTTGTTGTAATGACATTTCCCATTTAAACTTTTACAAGACATAATTCGGTCCTTTCGATGCTTATAATTTTACCAAATTCATCTTGAGGGAATTAGGGATCGGACCTCTTTCTTCGGTCCCTCCTGGTCTTAGCGTTGATTCAAGGCCCAGTTGTTTGGCAATCTTCATTATCCAATCACTTTGGCCGCCATGATAAGGATTTCTATATAATTGTCAACCATAAATGGAATAATTGGACAATATTGGTGTCTGACCTTAAATCACCTCATAAGTTTTTTGAGTTTGTCAAGATGCTCCTGATATACACTGCGTGGATCAGTATTGTACTTTTTGCAGATTGACGCGGCCATGCCGACAATCTCACCCATCATGCCGGTCGTTCGCTGGACGCGAGCAGCCCCCAATGCATCCTGGGTAGCGCTTATGTTTCTTCCGGCCATAAAGAGATTCTCCACATCGCGTGAATACAGACAGCGGTACGGCATCCAGTATGGTCCTTTATATCTGGATTCTTTCATTCCGTAGAGATCGGCAATGGCAAGGAACGCATCGCCTTCAAACTCTGCGATGTATTTTGGGTCCGGCCGATGAACATCCAGTCGCCAACTCAGGGGCACACAGCCATCGGCAAATATTTTGCCGGAGTGGATATCATCCCCATTCAGGATCACATCACCCAGCAGGCGGCGCGATTCCCTTTTACCCGAAACAAACGCCAGCCATTTGATTTCATGCGTTTTGTATTCCTTCCTTTCGTTTTTGTGAGCATCCCATGTGCCATATACGGCCCTTAAATTCCAATCGCGAATATATTCACCCTCCTCGATCGGATCATGATTGTACCCGCTTTCCCAGTACCACCCATCTACCTTTTCAGGAGCCTTTCGAAGCTGGTCATACCCATAAAGATTAAGCGCCCACTGACAACGCGGAAATGTCGTTGGCTTTCCAACATCATAAACAAACCATAAATTCGACCTTCCCATATGGCCGTATGTCGTCATGGCAAAGTCCGCTTTAGCTAAAGCACCAACGCATCCATCCCCAGTACAGTCAGCAAAGAGTTTGGCATTAAACTTAACCAATTCGCCTGTTTTGGTATTTTCCGCAAGCACGGCTTTAATACGTTCGTGGTCCATTTCCACACTATTGACCCTGTGGTTTAGAAAAAGTGTAATATTCTTTTCGGCCTGTATGAGCCTGAGCCTTTTGACATCTTCGCCCGCGCCAGTTTCAAAAGGTCCCTTATGCCAATGAGTCTGTGTTTGCGGCTGGATTTCTTTAACGATGTTACCAATATTTGGATAGGGTTCGAAACCAAGTTTTCCAGAAATATTCACACACACTTCAGAACTGGTATTGCCGCCAAGCACTGGCCGGTCCTGTATGAGCGCAACTTTGCATCCAAGACGAGCCGCCGACAGTGCCGAGCACATCCCCGCCACGCCGCCTCCGACAACAACAAGGTCGTACTGGCCGCCGTTACGAGGAGTAGAACTCAGCCCCAAAAGCTTCTTGCGCCAGACCTTCATCTCCGGATCGTTGTTGGGGGGAGCGGTGGCGTTTTGCGGTGCAAACAAAATAGCATCACATCGACCGTCAAAGCCGGTCATATCTTTAAGAGCCAATTTAAAAGACCCTTTCTTGATCTTGACGATAGGCCCTTTCTGCCAATGCCAGTTTTGGCCGGTCGTCCCAAACGTCCCGTCAATAGGGTTGCCATTTATAAGAATATTGAATCTGCCCGGAGCCTTCCCGAGGGCACGCTTGCGCATGGGCCACCCGTCCCCGCGCCATCTGCCGACCCAGTCGAACGTCCGCACCCAGATACGGTATTCTCCGCTTTCGGGACACATTACGGTAGTGCTTGCATCACCGACAGGTTTTCCAATCCCATGAGCAATAAGATACGGTGATCCCATCTGGTCCATAAACTGCGTATCCAGCGACCACCCGCCATAGTCATCAAAGGACTCTGCTTCGACCAGGATGGCAGAATCGGCCATCAGACTTGTCGTCCCAAAAACAATATACCCCAGAAAGCAAGCAATTCTGAGACATTTCATCAACATAGTTTTTATCCTTTTTATAAACAAAAAATAAAGTAACCATAAGAAGCTCGGCAAACTTATAGTTTACTCTTTCTGCCAGTGGGTATCAATGATTGTTTGTATGTGTGGATACTTTTCGTCTGTCTCGTTTAATTCGTTTCGCGTTCTTTTCAGATCAAGTTTCATCTTTGAAATAATTTTGGTATATGCTGCATTTGCATATTGATTATGCATTTCGTGTGGATCTTCCTTCAGGTCATAGAACTCCCAGGCGGCGGGAGTGTTTTCGTGGAAGCGGTTGAGGTCTTTGTTGTTTTTCATGCTCCAGTCAAGTTCTTTTCTATTGGATGGGACTTTGAAGAAGTCACTGCCGTAAAAGAAAATAAGTTTGTAACATTCGCTACGGATTCCGAAATGGGCAGGGACCTGCAGGTCGTGGGCCATGTGCATCCAATAGCGGTAGTAGGTGACCTTCCGCCAATCGGCTGGTTTGGCATGGCCTTTCAGTGCACCGGCGAAGCTGCGGCCCTGCATGTACTCGGGCGTGTTCGCTACACCGGCAAGCTCGAGCATCGTCGGAGCAAAGTCAGTATTGTTAATCAGCCAGTTATTGGTCGAACCGGCCTTGACCATACCGGGGGCATAAACGATAAACGGCATGCGGAAGGCTTCCTCATACATCCAGCGTTTGTCTATCAGGTCGTGCTCGCCGAGGAAAAAACCCTGGTCACCGGTGTACATGATGATCGTATTTTCCAACTCGCCAGTCTCCTTAAGATAGTCGATCAGTCGCTTGACGTTGTCGTCGATCCCCTTGACGCAGCGCAGATATCGCTTGAGATACCTCTGGTAGACCTCCTTGCCGTGCTGCGGTTCAGGCAAACTTTGGTCGATGCCGAGGCGTCTGGATAGTCCCCAACTCGGATGAGCCTTGGTTACGCCTGCACCGAGTTTTCTCGTTGCGACGGAACCGAACCCCTCGGCCGGTTGGTTGTGCAGGTTGTCTGGTTCGTCAATCTCGACATCTGCGAGGTAGCTGTCGTACCGTTTTGCATTTGAAAACATGTCATGTGGTGCTTTGAAGTGGTGCATCAAAAAGAATGGCTTGTCCTTGTCCCGCCCATGCTTCAACCACTCCAGGCTGATATCGGTGATGGCATCGCTGGAGTGCTTTCCTTTCTTCGAAATAACGTTTTTCGGCCAGGGCCTGTCGCCGCGTATTCTAAAATCCGGGTTGTGATACTTGCCCTGTCCCGGCAGCACACAGTAATAATCGAAGGCAGCTGGCTCCTTTTTGAGGTGCCACTTGCCGATCATGGCCGTCTGGTAACCGGCCTTTTTCATCTCAATAGGCAAAAACTGCCTGGCCGATGGTATATTACCGTCCAGGTCAAGGACGCCGTTGGTCTGCGGATACTGCCCGGTAATTATGCTGGCCCGGCTGGGCGTACAGATCGAGTTGTTGCAATAGACCCGGTCAAAACGCATCCCGTTCTTAGCAAGGGCATCGATGTTGGGCGTAGGATTCAGCTTCGCCAGGCGGCTGCCATAAATGCCGATAGCCTGACTAGTATGATCATCAGACATAATAAAGAGAATATTCGGTTGCTCTGCGGCACTCAACGAGGATCCAAGCAAGCAGACAAGCAGCACCGATAATTTCAAAAACAAGTTGAAGGTTTTCATTTTGCGTGTACCTTTATGAAATCGGAGTTGTCAAAGTTTATACTACTTGAGTTTGTTCCATTCTTTTTCAGTACCTGTTGACTTTTGGTATTCCATCATAATTTTCCACCTGCCGCGTTTGATCAACAGAGCTTCAAGATTAATGTAATACATCGTTGTTGTGCCGTCGGCATTGATCCTTGTGTAGCAGAACATCCCTGTTTCATGTGCGGTTGTACTATCGCCAAGCCGCTTGCTGAATCTGAATTCAACACTGGTTTTAGTCTTACCGGATTTAGCGTCTGTAAAATCCTGCTTCCATCTCTTTAGAGCATCTGAAAGGGGGTAAGCTGTATTGCTTGATCCGGATACTATCACCCCGTCCTTGTGACAGGTTGCTTTATAACCATTAAAGTCACCTTCTTTAACACAGCGTGAAACTTCGGCCCAGGAAGCTGTTTGATGTTAGCTGTTTGTGTGTTCGTTTCCCTTATATCAACCGGAGATATGCAACCAGCAATAATTAATATTAGAACAGCAATTATGAATCTCATCGCACTTTCTTCTCAAAAAAGTAGGAATAGCAAATACTTCCCAAATAAACGTTTACAAAACATAACTCAGCACTTTCGATGCTTATAATTTTACCAAATTCACCTTAAAGCTATCATAATTCAGTTCCTTTGTCATGGTTTATTTGCTAAATCGTGTTTTTACTGTTGGTATGGCTGAAATAGTTTCAAAATGAAGCCGAAAACCTTGAATTATTGGGGCCGATTTGTGGAAACGTAACGGCTTTTTGCTTGCAAATTAGGGGGATTTGTGGTACAATACTTATTATGTGTGCATTGTTATTGCACTTGGGAATATCGGAGATGTAGGGAGGTGAATTATTCGTAAAATTTGTCCGATTATCTTGTTGTTTGTGTTTTCCTGTGTTCTGCTCGCAAAGCCTCTACAGATTATTATTGTAACCGACAATAATAACTCAGAGGTTGGTTATAGCGAGTTTCTTGGGGAAATATATATGGACAATGCCGATGTTGAGGTCGACGATGACCGATATAAAGAACCTCTCACCGACTCAGAAAAATTGCAGCTTACCCAGGCAGAATTAATCATTGTGTCCAGTGACGGCACCGGCGGAGACTACAATGCCGACTCTGAATTCTGGGCAACGCTGCCTGTGCCTGTTTTAAGTCACAACGCCTCTATTTGTCGAAGTAACAGCCATGCTAACTGGGATTGGTTCAGTAGTGACAAGGTAACTAAGTCGGTCTCAGAATTTTATGTGAGCGATGCCAATGATCCCATTTTCGACGGGATAGATATTTCTTCAGGAACCGTTACGCTTTTCGATTTATCGTTTGATTTTATTGTGCCTGACCAGAGTTATTCCGGCAGCGGTGCGGAGGTTGCCTCCGATGCAAACTCTCTGCCGGTCATCTTCCGTTTTGATGGCAGCGAAGAAAACTATTACACCGGTTCACTGTACAGCCCCAACGGTGCGCCCAGGCTCTTCTTTGCTATGCCGGCCGAACCCGTAATCTTTTTTGACAACGCAACCGAATCAGCAAAACAACTCCTTCGAAACGCGATTACATCGCTCCTTCCGGAATGCTGGCTGACGGGGGATATTGACTGTGACCGCGATGTGGATGTTGGAGATTTGTTAGAAATGTCCGCACAATGGCTTTATGAAAGTCCATTGGAAGGTGAACCGCTCACCGCTGACATTGTTCCGAGAGGACGCGTGGATATGGTCGACTTTTCTCTGCTCTCAATATTCTGGAATGAGGGCCTTGATAGTAACTCGCCGGTTCCCAATCCTTCTGAATGGAAGGACGAGCCAGCCATGATTGATGGCGAAATACTTTTTATGAAAGCAAAAAAGACAACGGACGATTTTCACGGCGTTCAGCACTTTTTTGATTGCATCGAAAATCCCGCTCTCTCAAGCCTGTGGCAATACAGTCGAGAATACACACCGACCGATCTTCCGACAGGTGTGGATATTTCTTTTCAGGTTAAGGCACGCGATACGTCAAGCAGTCTGAATGAAACCACTTATTCGGCAATTGAGTCCGTTAGAACAGATGGGCTTTTCTACTATTCGTCTGATGCCTCTGCCGCGGTGGCGCTGGATTCGCAGCGCTTCATTATGGCAGATGATGAGGACAATATTCTTCGTATTTACTACTGGAACCTGCCATCTTCCGACCCAAACAGGGAAACTGACATCTCTTCCGCGATCGCGATTGACCCGTGTCAACCAGAGGCCGATATAGAGGGGGCGACATGGTACAACAACAGGGTTTTCTGGATTACATCGCATGGCCGAAGCCGTTATGGTGACCATTGGCCGAGCAGGTACCGTTTCTTTGCCACAACCGTTGCCCCTGATGGTTCCGTTACTGTTGATGGAGTTTATACGGGATTGATCGATGCCTTGATTCAATATGATAGAACCTGGAATCTTGGACTTGAGGCCGCGATAGGTACTGTTGGCGACCATATCGACCCCTGTACGATTTCCACCCTTGCGCCAAAAGAAAACGGCCTTAACATTGAGGGGCTTTGCACCACTGCTGACGGTTCGAAGATGCTTATCGGGTTTCGCAATCCAAGACCGCTGGATAATAGTGAAAATATGGCACTTGTGATCCCGCTTGCCAATCCCGAAGCGGTCGTCCTGACTGCAGCGGATCCCAACTTTGAAGCCCCCGTACTGATCGATCTGAATGGTTTAGGGATTCGCAGTATCGAATACAGCAGCTCTGTCCAGGAATATCTCATTATCGCAGGTTCCCATCGGAGCGGAGACGACGAGCCTGTACAGTTCCTTTATAATTACGACTTTGACCTACAGGACAGGGATAAGCTGGCTACCTTTTCAAACATAACACCGGAAGCAATCTTTCAGTTTTCCGGCTCAGAAAACATAAACCTGCTCAGCGACGACGGTACCGTTATGATTGACATACCGGGCGAGCCGAATTCGATTATGAACAAACTCCTGCCCCGCGGGCAAAGAAGATACCGCACAAGAGTGATCAAGCCATAATCACATCAACCAATCTTTCTGCTCACACTACTGACCACTGCACTATCTATAAACTTATTTTTGTGAAAAAAATTTCTTCAACCGTCTGTTTTTGGGCTAAAAACTGATATTCTTTTCTGCAGTTTTTAGAGAAAACACCTGGTGTGGTAATAAAACAGTGACAAGAAATTGTCGAAAACGCAGCCATTCTACTATCCTTAAGTCAGCCGTTTCATGACGGCCCTGCGAACGCTTGACAACACGGGGGTTGCTTTTGTTCGGTCTTTGGCTAAAATAGAGGCTATACCGGTAGAGGAAGAGGTTGTCAATGTACGATTCCATCTTAAGCATCAAAGATGCCGAAGACCAGGTTGACAAGATCAATATATCGAAACTACATTAAGCTGAAAGGTAACAATCAATGAAGCTGCTGCAATTTACAACGACGTTGCTGATCCCTCTGGCACTTATGATTTCCGGCTGCCCCACCACTACGCTTGAAGATGATTTCCTAAATCCCCCTGACTCGGCCAGGCCGGGGGTTTACTGGTACTTTATGGACGGCAACCTTAGCGGTGAGGGTATGACCGCCGACCTTGAGTCGATGAAAGAGGTTGGGCTTGGGAACCTGGTGTTTCTCGAAGTAAATATCGGTGTGCCTCGCGGGCCGGTTGATTTTATGAGCGAAAAGTGGCAGGACTTGTTCGTACATGCGGTTCGTGAATCCGAACGGCTTGGAATAGATATTACTCTCGGTTCCGGTCCCGGATGGACAGGCAGCGGCGGTCCCTGGGTTAAGCCCGAACAAGCTATGCAGCATCTACTGACAAGTGTAACCGAAGCAAAAGGGCCTGCGAAATTCGATGCGGTATTGCCGATACCCGAACAGCACCCAACCCCATGGGGTAAGATGAAGACCGACTTCTATGAAGACGTTTACGTGTTTGCATTTCCAAAGTGCAGCCAGACAATTTCAGATATCAATGAAAAGGCCCTCTACGACAGGTATCCTTATACGTCATGGAAAAATGGTGTCAAAGAGTTTCTGCCGGCACCGGCCAAGTTCGATGAGCCGGATTCTGAAAGCGTTATTTCACCTGCTGATATTATAGACATTAGCAAATATCTGGATTCCGACGGGCGTCTTCGATGGGATGTTCCAGAAGGCGAATGGACGATCGTTCGGATGGTACGCCGGGCAACTTGCGCAAGTACGCGGCCTGCGCCTAAGCCGGGGATCGGTCTGGAATGCGATAAGTTCGATACCGCGGCGCTGGATGATCACTTTGCAAACTATTACGGCAAACTATTGAAAAAAGTCGGACCGCGAAAAGGTAAAAACGGTTGGAAGGCGGTTCATATAGACAGTTGGGAGATGGGCTCTCAGAACTGGACGAAAAATTTTCTTGCCGAGTTTAAGAAACGCCGCGGGTATGATGCAAAGCCGTATCTGCTTGCATACAGCGGACGTGCAGTAGGAAACCTGGAAGAATCCGAGCGTTTTCTCTGGGATGTTCGTTTGACGTGTCAGGAACTTGTACTGGAAAACCATGCCGGCCACCTGAAAAAACTGGGCCGCAAACACGGTTTTGAACTCTCAATAGAGCCGTATGATATGAACCCAACCGCCGATCTGGATCTTGGTGCGGTTGCTGATGTGCCCATGTGCGAGTTCTGGAGTCCGGGGTATTTCGATTCTTCCTTTAGCTGTATTGAGTCGACTTCTATCGCACATACGATGGGCCGGTCAATCGTTTCAGCTGAAGCATTTACAGCTGGAAGCGGTGAGAAATGGCAGCAGTATCCCTGGTCGATGAAGAATCAGGGTGACTGGGCTTTCTGTATGGGCATCAACCGGTTTGTGTATCATACCTTTGCGCACAAGCCGCTTGGCGATGAACATCGACCGGGTATGACTATGGGGCCTTACGGCGTGCATTGGGATCGCGGCCAAACGTGGTGGCCGATGGCGAAAGATTATCACCGGTATATCACTCGCTGCAGCCATCTGTTGCGCCAGGGTGTAACTGTATCCGATATCCTGTATCTGACGCCGGAAGGTGCGCCGCATGTATTCCGTGCCCCGAAGAGTGCTTTAGTGGAAAGCGAAATGATAGGATGGGGTGACAAAAAAGGTTACGGTTTTGACGGATGTTCACCGAATATCCTGATGGACCGGGCCGAAGTTAAAGATGGACGCATTGTATTTCCGGACGGGACTTCATACAGCATAATGGTCATGCCCGCTTTTGAAACCATGACGCTCAGGCTTCTCGAAAAGTTCGAAAGCCTTATTAAATCAGGCGCAACAGTCATTGGCTCGCCGCCGGTAAAATCACCATCACTTGAAAATTATCCTGACTGCGATAGTGAGGTTAAAAAGCTCGCAAAGAAACTCTGGGGCAATTTGGAAAGGCCTGTGGAAAAGACAAAATGCAAATACGGACGCGGCGTTATATACTACGGCGGCGTAAAGCCCGAAGGACTCTACCCTGAATATGACAGCACTGTTTCGATTTTGAAGGAGATGGGCATTGCTGAGGATTTCACATCCACCGGTACGGTTCGTTATGGCCATCGAACAACAAAAGAACGGGAAATATATTTTATTGCGAATACTTCTGATGAGTCGATCAAGGCCGATTGCACATTCAGGGCCGCAAAGTCTAAACCCCAATTATGGAATCCCGTCACCGGTCAAATACGGTCCTTGCCGCAGTATAAAATCGAAGACGGTCTGACAACAATCCCAATGGAATTCCATCCTTATGAAAGTTTCTTTGTTATCTTTCCGCGTAAGGCATCGAAGCAGCCTGCAATTGCAGGCGTGAATTTCCCGGCAGCTAAACCTGTTGCGACTATTGAAGGGGCGTGGGAAGTTTCGTTCGATCCTAAATGGGGCGGGCCGGAAAAGGTTACTTTCGATGAACTTCAGGATTGGACCAAAAGCCAAGATCACGGCATCAAGTATTATTCCGGTATCGCTACTTATAAGAAGACTTTCGATTATTCTCATAAGTCCGGTAATCGCGTTTATCTTGATCTTGGGACGGTTCATGATATGGCACGGGTTACGCTTAACGGTAAGGATCTGGGCGTGGTATGGTGTGCTCCGTGGCGCGTGGACATCACAGATACTGTCAAGACAACCGGCAATGCACTTGAGATAGAAATAGCAAACCGCTGGCCCAACCGCTTGCTCGGCGACCAGCAGCCGCCGGATAAGGATGCACGAACCGTCAAGTGGGAATCGGGATTTCTTGAGGGTAAAGAGTTCAAGACCGGCCGTTATACATTTGCTACTACCAGTGGTCCCGGTAAACTCCTGCCCTCCGGACTTATAGGTCCGGTCAAACTGGAAACAATTGACAGGAAATAATGTAGCTGTCCGTTCGCTTACGGCTGAAGACCTGCAGTGAATAAGCTCAACTGCGAAGCAATTTATTAAATAAGGAAGGAGACTTAAAGATGTTTAAAATACTTAACGCAGGTTTGGTCCTCTGGGTGTTAACCAGCATGGTGCAGGCAGCGACTTACCCGGATGCTCTGGACGATGCGGCGATCGAAGTGGAACGAATGGACAGCATCCTAGAGCATGCGCTCATCATCGGAAACGGCGATATCAATGCGCTGGTGTGGAATGAGGGTGGTGCGACGACGCTGATGCTGACGAAAAACGATGTGTGGGATGCACGCTTACTGACGCATAACGACCCGCCGTTGCCGACGCTTAAACGGATTAAGGAACTGGGCGCCAGGGGTGGCGCCGTGGGCGTAACCCGTCACGGCTTTATTTTTCCCGAAGGCTACACATTTGAAGGAACCGACAGCTATCACGCCAAGCCCTACCCCTGCCCCATACTCTGCGGCAAGCTGGTGTTGGGCAGCCAGGCTTCCACCTGGCGATGCATCCGTGCGCAGGGCGCACACAATGATTTCAAAAAACACAACGGTGTTAGCGTCATGAGCATCCAGGGCAAGATCGAAGCTTCCAACGGGTACGAGTGTGGTCCACTGGATATTTCTACGGATCGCTATTCAAAACTAAAGGTGAAATTGTCGGGCACCGAAAATGCGCAGTTCTATATCGAAGTGACCGAAGCCGGCAACCGGACCCTTTTCAAGACGGGCTGGCAGGAAACGCCAACAGAAGTAAAAACCTTCACGTATGATCTGCCGAAAGGCCGGGCCGTCGACAGCATCATCCTGTACACCTGGACGGAAGACGGAAAACGGGCCGAAAACAGGTTTGAGTCTTTACGACTGGTTGGAAACACCGGATCAAAAGAAATTGAATTCTCGGATCCGAAGGTTGAGTCGGGCCTGCTGGATATTTCGAAAGCAGTTGTAACGACGGGGACAACCACGATCCGCGCACTTGCCGACCGGAATGTGTTTCTGATCCGAACCGGCCAATCCGTTAAGCTGGTTCCCAGCAATTCATTGGATGTCCCCGCGGCGGTCGAAGGGACGCGGGGTGATGTGCGGTATCTGCACAAAACAATCCCGGGCGACCTGGATTGGAAGGGGATGGAGTTTGCCGTCGCTGTTGCGGAAAAAGGCGACCTCAAGGCCGTGGCTATTGTGACATCGTTCGAGTCTGGCGACGTGGTTGCCGTGGCAGTGCATGCGGCCAGGAAAGCGCTTGCCGAAGATGAGTCGAAGCTGATCGCCAAACACGAGGAGACCTGGAAAGCATTCTGGTCGCGAAGCGGGTTGAAGATCGACGATGAGCTCCTTCAACGCACATGGTACCGAGGGCTATATTTTCTGCGTTGCGTCAGCAAGCCGGGTGTGCAATGTCCCGGCCTCTTCGCCAGCCTGATCAACAACACGCCGGCCTGGCATGGCGACTATCATACGAACTATAATCTTCAGCAGGTTTTCTGGGCGGCGTATGCGGCAAACCAAACCGACCTCGTAGAGCCTTACGATCGCTTGATCCGGGATTATATACCGCGGGGTCGTTGGCTGGCCAAAGAAGTTTACGGTATGGGCGGCGCTTACTATCCGCACGTGATGTATGCCTACGAACCGACCAATCCGGAAACTTGCAAAAGCCGGAACGGCCGTCAGTATATTCACCATGTATGGGGCATGACGCTGGGCGTGGCGGGCTTTACGGTTCAACCGGTCTGGTGGCATTACAAGTATGCGCCGGACAAAACGTTCCTGGAAAACACCGCCTATCCGGTGGTCCGCGAGGTCGCCGCTTTTTATGTGGATTTCATCGAACAATGCGAAGGTGGAAAAACCGTGCTGCTGGGGCCGAGTGTCTCGCCGGAGCATCATGGCTGGACCCCCAAGCTGGCCCTCAACTACAACTGCGCCTTTGATATTGCCATGATACGTTTCACCCTGAACGCCGCAATGGAAGGTGCAAAAATCCTTGGTAAAGATGAATCGCTTGTTAAACGCTGCCGCATGGCGCTGAGCCGCCTGCCGGACTACCCGGTGGGCGGGGAGAAAAATTCGGTAGTAGTAGATGTCAAGGGCGCCGGCCCGATGACCTATAACATCTCGGTGCCCGCCACGCCGGTGTTTCCCGGAGACGTGGTCAACTTTCGGTCGCCCAGGAAGCAACAGGAGCTGTTTGAACGGACCATTCAAAAGCTGCAATGGAATGGAAATAATGCAACCGTAATGTTGGCGGTATCCCGTGCGCGCCTGTCCATGGACGGCACCCTGGAGTGGTTAAGGAAAGAGGTCCATGCCCGAACGAGACCAAACGGAACGATGAGCCTGAACCGCCTGCAACCGCCTCGGGGACTTAACAATTTCGGCCACTACACCGAACAGTTCGGAACCGGCATGGCGGTTTCGGAGATGCTGATCCAGAGTGCCGGCGACATCATCCGCCTCTTTCCGGCCTGGCCGAAAGACAAGAAGGCGACATTTGATCGGCTTCGAACGCAAGGCGGCTTCCTCGTTTCGGCCGAGCAGAACGCCAAGGGCGAAATCGGCCCGGTCCGCATTCAGTCAACGGTTGGCGGAACTTTACGCGTGGTAAGCCCATGGAAGATGATCAAAGCGAATGGTAATCCACAAAAAACTGATGAGAAGGGGATTATTCGCATCGAAACCCGGCCGGGAGAGATGGTGGTACTGACGCCCGGACACGCTTTCGGTAAACATGGGTTCGAAGAGTTCCTCCGGGATCGCAATAAGATCCTGCCATGGATTACCGAGTATTCGCTCTATGCCCTCGTCACAACAGATGATCCAGGTGTTTGTTTGCTTTACGATACCCCGCCGGCACTTGGACAGGTGCAGAAAGACCCAACCCACACATCGAATTTTGGTGCGAAGTTGCAGGAAAGATGCAAAAGTGTTGGTGTCGCCTGCGAGTTCGTCCATACCGTTGCTAAAGATGTCAGGCACATAAAGGCATCGGATTACCTTATCAAGAATCTTAAGGGCTCGGCCAAGCCCAAATACAGCGATGGCCGCCCAGCGGCGACGCTGCGGATGGATGCGAAAGATCACGGTATTGTGCTTCGATACGGCGACGGACCCGATAAATGCGATATGCTTGGCGCCCGTGATGTTTGGGTATTCGAAGATGACGGAACCTACTACATGCATTACGATGCGGCAGGGCCGAAAGGATGGCTCTCTTCTCTCGCGGTGAGCAAGGACCTCATCACTTGGGAGAAGAAAGGCCCTATCCTCGATTTTGGCAAACCGGGTGAAGATGATTCAGCAGGTGCCTGCTATGGCGTTACATACAAAGACGGAAACCAGTGGCACTTGTTCTACCTTGGCACGCCCAATGCAAGCCCAGAGCCGGATCTGGTTCCGTCATTTCCGTATCTGACGATGAAGGCCAAAGCGACCAGCCTGTCAGGTCCATGGATAAAACAGAAGAACGTCGTGCCGTTCCGCACGAAACCAAATACCTACTATTCTTTAACAGCCAGTCCCGGCCATGTCATCAAGAACACCGGCGAGTATCTCCAGTTCTTCAGCTCCACAACGCGAAAACCCGGCAATCGTTGCGTTCAACGCACACTGGGTATTGCACGGACCAAGGATCTTGATGGTCCGTGGACGGTCGATCCTCAGCCTATAGTGCCTATTGAAGAGCAAATCGAAAACTCCACACTGTACTACGAAAAAAGCAATAAGACGTGGTTTTTGTTTACCAATCATATTGGTATCGACAAAGGCGAGTACACCGATGCCATCTGGGTATACTGGAGCAAAGATTTGAATAAGTGGGACCCTGCCAGCAAAGCAGTTGTTCTCGATGGTCAGAATTGCAGCTGGTCGAAAAAGTGCATCGGCCTGCCATCGGTAATCAAAGTCGGCAAGCGTCTTGCCGTATTCTATGATGCGCCCGGAGGCAGCAGCACCAGCCACATGAAGCGTAACGTCGGCCTGGCGTGGCTGGATCTGCCGCTATCAGTACCTAAAAGAAACATAGCCAGGAAAGCCAAAATCGAAGTGTCAGCATCAGAGAGTATCACACCTGCCGATCTGCGATGCGAGTACCTGGAAAATCCCTTGGGTATTGATGTACTAAAGCCGCGGCTAAGTTGGAAATTAGTCGATTCAAGTAAGACACGAGGACAAAAACAGACCGCCTATCGCCTGCTCGTTGCGAGTTCGCGCGAGAAATTAGGCAAAGACATCGGCGATATCTGGGATTCCAGCAGGGTGCAATCGGATCGATCCATTCAGACAGCTTACAGTGGAAAGCCCCTTGCATCGACAATGCAGTGCTTCTGGAAAGTTATGGTCTGGGATAAGAACGGCGATGCTTCGTCATGGAGTAAGCCTGCATTCTGGTCAATGGGGCTTCTTGGTCCTGAGGATTGGGAGGCAAAATGGATTGGCACGGTCGAGGCTCAAACATCTCCTTTTTACAGGCATTCGTTCAATGTCGATGACATGCCCGAACGGGCAACTATCTATATTGCTGCATTGGGGTACTTTGAGTTTTTCGTCAATGGCCAAAAGGTAGGCAGTGAGGTCCTTGCCCCTGCGGTATCAAATTTCAGCAAACGCAGCTACTATCGTACCTATGATGTAACCGGTTATTTCAAGAAGGGCAGGAACAGTTTAGGAATTTGGATGGGAACCGGTTGGTATTCACCGGGGCTGCCCGGAGTCAAGCACCATAGCCCTGTCGTTCGGGCACAATTGGAACTTTCCGGTAATGGCAATGGGCAGTGTATAGTAACCGATACATCCTGGGAAACCAAACCGAGTGCAAGAAAACTGCTTGGCGAATGGCGCTGGGGTAAATTCGGCGGTGAACTCGTTGACGGGCGCAATATCGACAAAGAATGGTGGCAGGAGGAAACGTCAACCCAGGATTGGAAGCCGGTTGTAGAAGTTAATCCCGCTGATGCCCCTTGCAGCGCCCAGCCGTGTGCGGGCAATCACAAATTAGCTGCAATTAGCCCGCGTTCTGTGGAGAAGTTGGACGAAGATACGGTTCTCGTCGATTTCGGAACCAATCTTACAGGTTTAATGAACATGACTTTCCGCGGTCTTAAATCCGCCCAGAAGGTTACTTTGTATTACGCAGACCTGGACGGTCGGCAGGAAGATGATAAATGGCGTGCCAGGATGGCCAGAAAGGATTTTGCTGTTTATGGTCAATTGGATGAATTTATCTCAGCAGGTGCTGCCGTTGAGAAATTCAGCAATGTGTTTAATTATCATGCGTTCCGTTACGTGCTTATTGAAGGATTGTCCTATTTGCCGAATAAGGCGGACATGGCCGCAGTGCCTGTAGAAACAGAGGTTGCCGAAACAGGAACGTTTAGCTGTTCTAACGAACTATATAATCGTATTCATAAAATGGTCAGATGGACCTATCGATGCCTGAACCTCGGCGGTCAGACCGTGGATTGTCCGCATCGCGAAAGACTGGGATATGGCGACGGGCAGACGATCATGGATACGGGTTGTTTCAATTTCGATGCCGCTTCACTTTATGCCAAATGGTCCCGAAACTGGTGGGATGAGCAGAAAGACGATGGTTTTGTGCCGTTTACCGCACCATGTCCGCATGGTACCGGAGGCGGACCGGCATGGGGTGCTATGTGTATCATGGTTCCGTGGAAAACCTATCTGTTTTCCAGTGACCGCAGACTGCTCGAAGAGGGATATCCATATATGAAGAAATATATGAACTATCTCAATGTACATTGCAAAGATGGGGTGCTTCAGGATATTTTCCCCGGCCAAAAGTGGCCCAACCTGGGCGATTGGGTGCCCCCGCGGCGGGGTATGGATACAAGTAACTGGCCTGACAACACCTCGCGTCATTTCTTTAATAATTGCTATCGGATTCATCTGCTACAGATCATGCAGAAGGTTGCAGGGCTGCTTGGTAAGGCGGATGATGTAAAAGCGTTTGAACAAGAGATTAGTGTTGCGAAAAAGAAAGTTCACCAAGCCTGGTTTGATCCGAAAAACAATACGTATGCGAACGGCGAACAGCCTTATCTGATCTTCCCTCTGAAAACCGGTGTAACACCGGATGCACTGAGAAATGCTGTATTTGACAAATATGTTGAAACGCTTCTGGATAAGGACAAAGGCCACCTTAATACCGGGATGATTGGTACGCAGATCATGGTGGATTATCTGCTTGAAATGGATCGCAATGACCTGGTGGATACGTTTGTCAATAAGAAGACATATCCGGGTTGGGGATATATGGTTGAAAAAGGAGCGACGACATGCTGGGAACAGTGGAACGGCTACTATTCACAAATCCATTCCTGCTTCCCTTATATAGGCGGTTGGTTCTATCGCGGCCTTGCCGGTATCCGGTGGGATCCGGAGACTCCGGGCTTCAAAAATGTGATACTCCGTCCGGGTCTGGTCAAGAGTGTCGACTGGGTAAAATGCAGTTATAACTCTCCTTACGGCCAGATTGTCAGCAACTGGAAACTAAAGAACGGTTCTTTCGCATGGAATATCAGTATCCCGGCCAACAGTACGGCAACGGTCTATGTCCCGGCCAGTCGACTGGAAGATGTTACAGAGAGCGGAAAAATAATTGGTAATGCAACAGGCGTGACATTTATCAAAATGGAAAAAAACAGAGCTGTGTTCAAAGTGGACTCAGGGAAATATGAGTTCAAATCCATCGTAAAGTGAAATGAATTGCAATTTTTATAGAAACGTATTACAATAACATCTAAAGAACATGTATTGAGCCCAAAGGAAAGTCAATGAATCATGTTGAACGATTTAGAGCATTAATGAATTTTCAGGAAGTTGATCGAATCCCCCGCTGGGAATGGGCCATGTGGTGGGATAAAACCATCGAACGCTGGCACGGCGAAGGGCTACCTGCTAATTTGACGGACATATTCGATATACACAAATATTTCGGTCTTGACCCTTACAAGCAGTACTGGTTCAGCACCACCGAGGCGACCATCGAAGCCGCCCAGCACCACATCGAGGGCGTCGTTTCGAATATGGACGATTACCTAAACCATAAGCAGTACCTATTTCCAGATCACAGCAAAGCTATTGAAGGGATGACGCCGTGGATTAAACGTCAAAAGCAAGGTGATGCGGTCATTTGGATAACGCTGGAAGGATTCTTCTGGTTCCCGCGAACGATGATGGGCTTTACCAAACTAATGGTGGCCTTTTACGATCAGCCCAAGTTGCTCCATAAGATCAACCAGGATCTGCTCGATTTCAATCTGAAACTTTTAGATCAGATCGCAAAGATCGGTAAGCCCATATTTATGACCGTCGCCGAAGATATGTCTTACAATAACGGCCCGATGATCTCACGCGAACACATGGAGGAGTTTCTCACGCCCTATTATGAAAAACTTCTTGCCCGTGCTAAAGAAATGAACATGCTTACGATAGTAGATACCGACGGTGATGTCACGCTGCTTGTTCCGTGGCTGCTGGACAATGGAATCGAGGGTGCATTGCCGCTGGAACGTCAGGCAGGCGTAGATGGTATGGCGCTGCGGCAGCAGTTCCCGAAACTTGCAATGGTAGGCCATTACAACAAGATGGTCATGACGGGCGGCGAAAAGGCCATGCGGGCCGAATTTGAAAGACTGCTCCCATTGATGAAGACGGGAGGGTTTATTCCCAGTGTGGATCACCAAACGCCGCCTTCTGTCTCGCTGGATAATTATCAAATCTATCTGGAATTATTAAATGAATACACGATGAAAAACCACCACTAATAAGACACTCTATATCATTAATCGTGGCTTTTGTCTCACGCATCAACCAGGAGGAAGACCCAAAAAAAACCTTGATTTTATACGGAATAAGCTTTATAAGTGTTTCTGGTGTTTTAATTTTCCATATTTTTTAATTTAGGAGGTCTTACATGAAAACTCGCATCAATTACCTTGCTTCAATTCTGATTTTAACAATCATTGTCACCGGCGTTTCGCACTTACAAGCCGGCGAAAAAAAGAAGGTGCTCACCATGGATGACTACGGCTTATGGCGAACCGTTACTTCCACGCAACTGAGCAGTGACGGCCAGTGGATGACTTACGACTACAACAAACCTGAAGCAGATGAAGATGCGCCCGATGAACGAAATTTACAGATCAAACATCTCGTCTCAGATAAAGTTTATGAAGTTCCTTTTGGTCTCTCTCCGGCCTTTTCTGAAGATGCCGGATGGGTTGCCTACAAGGTCGATCTGGATCGCAAAGAGGCCAAGAAACTCAAAGACAAGAAAAAGCCGGTCCAACAAAAAGTGCAACTACTCAATCTCGAAACCGGTGAAAAAGTTACCTGGGAAAACGCCGCATCTTTTGCCTTCTCCAAAAGCTCCAATGCACTTGCCATTCGGAAACCGAAGACGAAAGGTGCTGAGCATGCTGGCAGCGTTCTCATCGTTCATAATCTCAACAGCAATCTGGATCATCATCTTGGCAGTGTTTCCAGTTACGAAATCAATAAACCCGGCACGCTGCTGGCCTACACGCGGGATGCCGTTGACAAGACGGGCAACGGTCTTTATGTCATGGATCTCGCGTCGGGTCTTCAAACACCACTGGACCAGGACGCGGCAACTTACAGCCGGATGACTTGGGATGAAGACGGTACGGCCCTTGCGGCGCTCAAGGGATACAAGAACAAGAAATTTCTCCAGCGGGAAAATCAGCTCATTGCTTTTACAGGCCTGGGCACCGGCTCACTCGTACGCCACGAACTGAATCCAGCCGAAAATCGTAATTTCCCGGAGGATACGGTCATCAGCGAAAAAGGCAGGCTATCTTGGAATACCGACACGACGAAGGTATTTTTTGGAATCAAGGCGCAGGAGGTGGACCCCAAGAGTAAGAAGCCTGAAAAAGACAGCGAAAATGGTGATGATAAGGACGGCGAAGCTGGTGATGATAAAGACAAGAAGAATTCTCAGCCCCCAGATCTCGATATCTGGCACTGGAAAGATGTTCGAATCCAATCTGTCCAGCGCGCGCGTGCAAAAAGGGAAAGGGATTTTACTTATCGTGCAGTCTATAATCTCGAAACAAAACAGTTTGTACAACTGACAGACAAAACCATGAAACGTATCACCATCGTCCGTGATGGGAAATGGGGTGTTGGCAGCGATGAGAGAGCGTATATCCACGACTGGAAGCCGCCTATGTCGGACTATTACCGCGTGGATACGAAAACGGGGAAGCGCCGCCCGATACTGACGGAGTTAAAGCGGTCGATGGGTGTGTCGCCTGATAGTAAATACTTTGTGTATTGGAGCGATGCAAATGTCTGGATCTATGATCTTGAATCGGGAAGCACCCTCAATCTCACCAAAAACGCTGCCGTCAGTTTTGTCGACACGGAATATGATTTCTACGGCGAAAAGCCCCCTTATGGTGTGAGTGGATGGACGAAAGACGGCAAGGGAGTCATCCTGAATCACCGTTATGATCTTTGGCTACAGCCGCTTAATGGTGAGGAGGCGATCAATCTCACCGGTGGTGTCGGCGCGGAAAACGAAATCCGCCTTCGCTACATCAAATTCGACAGAGAAGAGAAATTTATCGATTTGTCCAAGCCGCACATCCTTTCAGCCTATGGCCAATGGACCAAGAAAGCCGGCTTCTACAAGCTCGACGCCGGCAATATCGCATCTGGAACGACAAATAAGCCTGAGCCATTGATCTATATGGACAAATCCTTTGGTCGACTCAGAAAAGCAAAAAATGCGGACCGGTACATGGTCACCATTCAGTCCTTCACCGAATGCCCTGATTATTACGTAGCAGATGCTTCGTTTAAGAAACCGCGGCGGATCACCGATGCCAATCCGCAACAGGAGGAATTTAACTGGGGTCACCGAGTCCTCTACGACTACACGAATAAGGATGGCGTTCGTCTTCAGGGGGCGCTTGCCATTCCAGACACTCGCAAGCCGGGTGAACGACTACCGATGCTTGTGAGTTTCTATGAGAAAAGGTCTCAGAATATGTACCGCTATATGAGGCCGCGGTACGCCAGTAATCCGATTGCGGACCTGATGGAAGCCGTCAGCAAAGGCTACATGATCCTTTCGCCCGACATCCATTTCAATATAGGCACTCCAGAGGAGGACAAGTTGGAGTGTATCGAAATCGCGGTTGATAAAGCCGTCGAACTGGGTTACGCAGATCCTGACCGTATCGCTTTGACCGGCCATAGTTACAGTGCTTACGGTGGCACGTACATCGCCGCGCGATCTGATAAGTTTGCGGCGGGTGTTGTCATGGCAGGCGTGATGAATTTCATCAGTGATTTCAATCACCTGTGGGGCTCCGAGCCTGATAGAAAGGAAGGCGATGGGGTCAACGCCCATCGATACAATATTTACGAACAGGGCAGAATGGGGACCAACCCGTACGATGATTTTGATGTTTATTGGTGGCAAGGGCCGATTTCTCACGTCACGGAACTGGATACCCCTCTTCTTTACATACACGGAGAGTCTGACAACACCGTTGCCTGGATTGAAGGCGTCGAGTTGTATAATGCCATGCGCTTTAACGGAAAAAACATTATTTTTCTCTCCTATGCCAATGAAGGGCACAGTCTTTCCAAACGCGTCAACAAGATCGACCTCACCAGGCGGATGCTTGAATACTTTGATCATTATCTGATGGACAAACCGGCGGCGGACTGGATTACAAAAGGTGTCCCATTTCTCGAAAAGAAAAGTAGTAAAACTGATGCCGTAAAAGAATAAATGTGTCAGAGACCTTCTGTCGTTGACTACAATGGAACAGGCCGTCTGGACGACCAAGTCCACCGGGCACACAACGTCGGAATGAAAGGGCACATTTTCCTGCAGATACATCCAGGCGGCCCGATGAACATTCGGTTCAAGGACGTTCGCCTGAAAAGACTTTAGTATCCGACACTGAGGCAAAGAGGAAGACCAACAACGATAAGATAGAAACCGAATTTAAGGCTGAAAACAAAAATCCTTGATAGTTTAAGATGAATTTGGTAATATTATTGGTATCGCGTGGAGAAAAGTATACTTTTTAACCGTATAAATGGAAAATGTCAGTTAAAAAAAAATTTTTATAAAAATAATGCAATAAACTGTATGGCACATTCGTCTATTATGTTGATATAAGGAGGTTTCAGGAAATCCCTGAGCATATCTATCGATTGAAACCTGTGTCGAATTCGGCGTAATTGGGTAAGCATTGATTATGATTGTGTAAATAAAAGGCTCGAAAGCATCTGCGAAAATGCTGCTGGTGGTTTCGTCACCAATCTTGTTTGGAATGAATATAAAAAGGTGTTTTGCATGAAAAAAAGGGACTGTTCCACTGATTATGTAGATACTTCAATAAATAAGTTTTCGACAGAATATCTTGATGTTGCTGTCCTTACCAGGCCATGTTGTAAAAAGTACTTTCTCACAGCACATGCCGACAGCGGCGAATCACCATACACCATGTTCGAACGTCTTTGCGAATTTGTTAAGCAGCACGATGCAAAGATAATCGTGCAGGACGTTTTTGGCGGCTGTCACTTTCATGAGCTGGGAATGGAAATACTGCGGAAAAGCTGCGGCGAAGTAAAATGGCCCGTATCATGGATAGAGGGTGACGCGTACTCCGGTGAACATCTTATCGCTACGCAGGCCTATGCGATCTCCGGATCATGTTATAGACCGGTTGTATATAAGGGGCAAACGGTCGGTGCAGTGTATGAAGATGACGATGCGCGGTATTGCCTGTTGGGCGATTTGCGGTCGAACGATACGACTCTTTCAAATGGTGCTCAGACTCGTGAGGTGTTTGAAAAGATGGAAGATGTTCTGGCAGGTGTTGGGATGGATTTTTCCCATGTGGTTCGCACATGGCTATACTTAAACGACCTGCTTAGCTGGTACGAGGAATTAAACGAAGTTCGCACAAAGTTTTTTGATGAGCGTGGAGTTTTCGAGGGCACGGTTCCGGCGAGCACCGGTGTTGGCGTGTGCAATCCTGCAAAGAGCGCTCTGGTAACCGACCTCTTCGCGATACAACCTAAAAACGATCGTGTAAAGATCGAAGCAGTGGAATCTCCTTTGCAATGTTCGGCGGAAGATTATAAGAGTTCTTTCAGCAGAGCCGTTGAAGTTGCCTTGCCGGATCATCGCGGAATCTATATATCAGGTACGGCAAGCATCGCTCCGGATGGACGGACAATTCATGTAGGCGATGTCGAAAAGCAGATAGCCCTGACCATGGAGGTAGCAGATGCGATACTCCAATCGAGAAATATGAGTTTTTCCGATATGGTTCGCGGCATAGCCTATTTCAAGGATATTGCCGATGTGCCGCTGCTGGCTAAATACTGCAAAGAAAATAACCTTCCGCAAATGCCGTTTGCCATTTCGCACAGCGACATTTGCCGGGATGACCTGCTCTTTGAAATAGAACTCGATGCTATTACGGTCTCATAGATTTATGTTATATAGAAATTTGTAGTATTTAATAAAAACATTAATTTGTTGACAACATTTTGTATTATGTCTTTAGTGGTCATTTTCCAGCCAATGCCCAAAATTTTGGGCTTTGCGCATGAAAAAAGCCAGCCGTAAGCAACTGGCTTTACTCGAGTTATCAAAATAGTGGGAGCATCATATGGGTGCAGGTCACCTCTTGTTTTGTTATAGGCCCGAATCCTCGTAGAAAATTTGGCACCCCACCAAGGTACTGAATTACTGTTTAGTGGGCAACGAAACCTCATTACTGCACTGAAAAATGGGTTTTTAGAGTGCCAAGGCTCGCTTGGCCGCAAAAGGGTGTCCACCCATAACTGACCGGTTACCATAATGAAGCTAAAAGGTTTGATTTTTTGAAACAGACCTGATATTCTACTAGAAAAGAAGCCCAGCAGTGTAGTTAGGCTGAAATATACGATTGTTTATGGAAAATCTCAGGTAAAATTATAGAAAAGGAGGACTTGATATGGGAAAAAAGATTTTGATTTTGACCAGTTCGCCCCGTAAGAACGGCAACACCAATACTATTGTTCAATGGTGCGCCCAAAGTGCAACCGATGCCGGTGCCGAAGTGGAGTGTGTTGATATTGCCCGGCTCAAGTATAAGAGCAATGGGTGTATTTCCTGTTACAGTTGCCAGGAGAGCGATAAGTATGAATGCAAGGTAAAGGATGATGCCAACGATATCCTCGAACGATTGAACGATTTTGATGTGGTGGTATACTCGACGCCTATCTATATGTTTGGCCCCAGTGCCCAGTTGAAACTATTGCTTGACAGAACATACTCTCTGGTGAAGTTTGATCCGGATACTGATGATGTAATCTTAAAATCTACCGGTCAGGTTATGGCCCTTATCGCAACTGCAGGTGGCGGTATTAATGATGGCCTGGATCTTACTGATCAGATCTTTAAAAGTCTGGCTGCGTTTTTGGGTAGTAACTATTTATCCCTGTTGATTCCTGAGGCTCCGAGTGACCCAAAAGATCTTCAGGAAAAAACTGAACTTAAACAAAAAGCCGTCGAATTCGGCCGCGTACTTGCCGGGTAGATAATCTGAACAAATTTAATGGAGACACAAAAATGGCCAAAGCAAAGACAGTTTTCTTAGACGAACAAGAGATGGATCTGATTCATGCTCAAAGCATAAAAAGCCTGCAGGAAATTGGCATAAAGGTTCACAGCAAGCCCGTTCTTGAAATACTTGAGAAGAACGGAGCGAGTGTGGATTACAATGCGCTGGTTGCCAAAATTCCTGAAAAGATGGTCAACCAGGCTCTTGACAGTGTTCAAAAGGAGATGACACTATGCGCCCGCGACCCAAAGCGTGATCTGAAAATTCCTACAAAAACATATCCGTGGATGACTACCAGCGGACTTGCAATTTTTGTTAAAGATCATGAGACCGGAGAGTATCGTGATTCCACCAGAAAGGATATTGCCGCGTTTACAAAACTTTGCGATGCAGTTGATTCAGTTGATTTTCTCTGGACGGCATTGACCGCACAAGATGTTACACCTCTTGCCCATGGGCCCCATGAATTGTGGGTGACCATGCAAAATACCAGCAAGCATGTTCAGGGTGTCACAGTGCAAAGTGCTGAAGATGCAAAAGTGCAGATTGAGCTGGCAGCTCTTATAGCAGGAGGAAAAGAAGAATTGAGAAAACGTCCTCTCTTTTCTGTAATTGCATGCCCGATCGCACCATTGACCTATGAGAGAGGCTCCATTGAAGCTCAGGTAGAACTGGCAAAAGCCGGAATACCGGTTGTTTCCATGTCCATGTCAAATGGTGGTGCATCTTGTCCTCTTCCAGTGGCGGGAATGTTGGTAAATGTTAACACTGAAAATCTGGGAAGTATTGTGATTTTACAGATGGCAGCGCCTGGCGCACCCCACATTTATTGTTCCGAGTCAGGGCCAATGAACATGGCAACAGCCAGCATAGATTATAGTTTACCTGAAAAGAGTTTTTTATGCATCGCCCTGGCACAAATGGCAAAAAGATACGATATGGCATCTCTTGTTGCCGATGCCGGATGGGGTGACGAGATAGAAGCCAGCGTTTCAGGAGTGCTGAATTCTGTTAATCAACTTACAGGAATAATGGGTGGTTCAGACCTGGTTACCGGTTTTGGGTCGGTTGATTCTGCTAAAGGCATCTCTCTTGAGCAGCTTATTGTTGATTCCTATATGTGGGATTGCTCCAAAAAATATATGCATGAAGTGGAAATATCAGAAGAGAGGATAGGTTTGGATGTTGTTAAAGAAGTTGGGCATGGACATAACTTCCTGATGCATCCTCACACTCTGAAATATCTTAGGGGCGAGATCTCGGTCTGGGACAGGGAAAAACTTGACTTCCTGGAAATGGATCCGAAAGAACTGCCTGCTGCAGCTAATAAAATAGTCAAGAGCATATTAGATAAGCATCAGGTTGACCCGATCGCAAATGACCTTATTGAAAAAGGCGATGCAATTATTAAAAAGTATGAAGATATAGTGAGTAGTCCGGATATCTAAACTGATGGGACTTTTGATTCCATCACCAATTAAATCCTATAACATTGCGAAATCCTATGAAAGCAGTTTTTCAGGTATTATCCGAAAACGAATGTTCCCGTATTCATGAAGAATCATTAAAAATTCTTAAAAACACGGGAGTAAAGGTCGAAACACCTCAGGGACGGCAGATATTGAAACAAGCCGGGGCGTTGGTTGATGAGAACACCAAAATTGTAAAATTCCCCAAAACCCTGGTTGAATCATCCCTCAAACAGGTAACCAAAGATTTTGTCTTGAGTGCACGTCGGCCTGGTGCTGATCTGGCAATGAATGCCGGAGAAAGTACGCTTTGCCCGGATGGTGAAGGCACTATGGTATTAGACAGTACAACGGGCCAGCGGCGAAGAGCGACTTTTGTTGATTGGAAAAATGTAACACGCCTGGCGGATGCACTTGATGAGATCGGTATATACTGGTCTCAGCTTACTCCCTGCGATATCGGCGACACAATGGGTGACAGGGTCAGTTCTATGTGTCAAATATTCCGAAATTTTTCCAAGCACGTTCAAGAAACGATCAGCTCCCCTGAGGAAGTCGGCTGGTATACGGAAATCCTGCAAACCATTTTTGGCACCAAAGAAGAGATCAGAAAAAACCATCCTGTTTCCAGTTTGCTTTGCCCCCGATCTCCATTAATGATCGACAAGGTCTACACCGAATCTTACCTTGCGCTAAAAGGCTTGAATATCCCAGTGGCCATCATGCCCATGCCGATAATGGGAGTAACAGCTCCGGGCAATATGATCTCGACGATCGTTCAGGGTAATTGTGAGGTCCTTTCCATGATCTGCCTGCTCCAAGCCAATGAACCCGGTGTGCCCATATTATATGCCCCGGCTCTTGCTGTTATGAATCCCAGAACTGCAACAGTAAGGTATGCCAGTATGGAGTTTTCCATAATGGATTCAGCCGCTACTGAGATGGCCAGGTATTATGGTCTTGCCGCAGAATCATCTCCCGGCGGCTCAGATGCACATATCCTGAATTTTCAGAATGCCCATGAAAACGCGGTCCTGGAGGTGCCGACAATTCTTTCCTGGCCTGATATCGTAGTTGGCCCCGGTATGCTGGATGGCTCAATGGTATCAAGTCTTGAAAAGATAGTGATCGATGTTGAAACGTTTCGCCTGGTGCGACATGCACATCGCGGCGTAAACACAAGCCAGGATAACTGGCTGACTGATTTGATATCACAGATCGGCCCTGGCGGCAACTATCTCTGTGAGCCGTCAACAGCTAGTGCTGTTCACAGTGATGATTGGTATATTTCAAACTTTGGTTCTCATGAAAACTACGAAAGCTGGATAGCCGGCGGCAAAAAAGATGTTCTTCAAGAAGCCCGGGACAAGGTCGATCGCATTTTAGGATCGCACGAACCTCTGCCGCTTGGTGACGATGTCGAAAAGGAACTGGATAAGATCTGCAAACGCGCCAGAGGGGAACAATAAAGGAGAGCTGAAGCAGACGATGCGAGATATTTGCATATCAGGGATGGTATTAAGAATAGCTGTCATGCTGTCCAGCTGCCTTGCTGCGCATGCCTTGCAAACTGATACGAACAGAACTTGTGGTTATGTCGGGCTTCGTCCCCTGCCCCGGTACGAGGCAGACCTCAAGTCCAAACATGGTGGGCCCTGGGCGGGTCTGCCTACCTTTGCCGAGCAGAAGGGAAACTACCCTTTCGTGGCCGAGCATTTAGATATTGTCAAGGGTTGGCTGGACGGCGATTTCAAGACGAAGCGACTGTTCTTCGAGCACTACTGGGGGCTCAACAAGGCCCGGGATGATCTCGACCCGAAAAAGAACCTTCTCGTAAAAGTGATTCGTCAATGGGAATCCAGAGGTGGCGTGGTGGAACACATCCTCATATGTCGTGAATACAGGCTTTCGATACATAGAGGGCATCCAGACGCCAAGCCAGGGCCATTCAAGGAAGACACCCGCATTCTTTCCGCTAAAGATGTGGACGACATTCGCGGGCTCTTCCGCATTGGGCATGAACAGGGTCTGTTGAAACACGATAACTACAAGCTGATCCAAATGGTGGAGGAGCCTTCGTTCTTCGCGGAGGATCCCAGGGCACAGGCGATAATAGAGAAGATGGAAGGTGTCGCCTACGAAGCACACCAATTCAACAGGCACTGGCCACTCGAAACCGGATGGTCAAAACCGGAAAAGGTGATCCGAGGAGCAAAGTGGACGCTTGACCAGGGCAAGGAGTACATCTTCTACTACGGTCCCGTCATCTGGAAATCAGATCAGTACTACAAGTTCATCGAGCGTGACTGGCTTCACAAATACTGGAAGGCCGGATTGCCGAAACATCACCCACGGGTGCACTATTACCTGAATACGTTCCCGCACGCACACGGTCGCGGACGTCCGGTCGGCCCGGAGGCCGACGCCCATTCCGTGCTGGGTTTTACGAAGTGGCTCATTCAAGAAATCAAGATGGACTCCCAGCAGACGAGAGAGGCCAACAAGGCAATCGACAGCGACAAGAAATAGCCGTGCTTCGCAAGGGGTAAAAATAAAGGTGTCAGCTCGTGCCCTAGGTTGTGTCAACCGAAACATGGGTAACAGATTGTACCAACTACATGGGTAACACTTTCTTTGGTTTATGTTGGCTTATCTCCACAGCTAGCTGTGGAGATAAGCGGTTGATTTTTAACCGGTTTTA
>SDBT01002110.1_pt1 | contig 35531 bp, 29 predicted proteins | sample 2277101 | NCBI WGS metagenome assembly SDBT01 (sample SAMN10404973, study PRJNA504765) | marine sediment metagenome | isolation source: marine sediment core GS10_PC15, 103 cmbsf | place: Arctic Ocean: Southern Knipovich Ridge | collected 2010 | reverse complement strand
CTTATCGTCGCCGTCCGCAACTACTTCCACGGCCTCTCGCTGATCGCCCGAAGGACCGGCTGCATGGCCGTCGCGGGGATCTGCCGCAACTTCGCCATATACTTCCTCGCCGGCTGGGGCTACCTGGGCGGATGGCTTGGCCCTGTGGAGGCGGTGACGATTCTGATCGTCGGATTCATCACCGAGACGCTGGTGGTCTTCCTCCTGCGAGCACCTCATACAAGCGAGGCCTGAAACCGCCCGGCCGAAAGGCCAACTCGCAAACGCTCCCCTCCGCGCCGATCCGCACGACCAAGCAAAAGCAAGAAAGGCAAACAATCTGGTTAGCGCCCCTCTATTTCCCGCTGTTTGACTTCCGGGCCGAGTCAGCGAACATACACGAAGACACTACCTTCGCCGCCGAATCAGCGCCAGCCCGCCGAGCGCCAGCAGCGACAACGTGGCGGGTTCGGGGACAACAGTCAAAGTAATGCCAATTGGGCATGGTAAGTCACTAGTTAGTATGTCCTGTAAGCCCGAACCATCCAGATTAGCACGCCGTATCTTGTCTGCCGATACGTCTGTCCAATACATCCTCTCGTTGAATAGGTCTAACGCTATACCACTTGGCTGGTCCAAGCCTGACAAGAGAACCGTACTATTTGCGCCGTCCAACCCAGAAACCACTATCTTGCCCGTACCATTTCCTCCAGCATACTCCGTTCGATAGAGAAGACTGTTCACTTCATCAATTGCCAAGTAAGTGGGGCCTGGGAGGGATGCCAAGGTCTGTTTGGCGCCTCCGTTGAAATCTGATTGGTATAGACTTTGAGTAGCGTTGTCTGTCCAATAAAGTTTCTTGTGGGTCAGGTCTAGCGCAAGACCCACAGGGTTAGATATGCCACTATGTAACGTCTCGATACTTGTTCCATCAAGATTTGCTCTATATATGCTGTCACCAAAACAAGCCCAATACATCTTGCCCGATACTGCATCAATCTCTACCTGTCGTACCTTTTTTGCGGTGTCCCAGCCCAACAATGTCTCGATGTTAGAACCATCCAAATCAGACCGTTGTATCTTTTGCGTAGCTTGATCCCCCCAATACATTTTGCCTGCCGAGATGTCCAATGAAACATTATGTGGTTGGCTTAGCCCCGTAACAAGCCGCTCCCGTCCAGTTCCGTCTAGATTTGCCCGGTTAATGGAATCATCCTCCAGGTCTGCCCAATAGATCATATTTGCTGTTGTCGCTTCAGTTGTCGTAGTAGGCATAAGAGTAACGATGCAAACGGTCAGCAGAATGTATTGTGGGATGAAACGCATCTTCTTATTTACTCCTCTCATCATCCTTCCCTTTCCCAAAAGTGCCCATATCTTCCGACGTGAACGCGCTTGAGCGGAACGAACCTCCGAGCGATGGGAACTTGGCAGGATGGAAGGAGCGGGCTTCGCTCCTGCCCCTCACGATTAGATAGCTCCGCCGCTCCCCAAGCAGGCTAGAGCAAGGACAATTATAACGCGGATCGGTATTCTGTCAATCAGCAAGAAGATTTACCAGCCCTTGCTTGACCGGACGGAAGCCCTCCGGTAACATCCCCGCCGTGCTGGATATCAGCTTCAACAAAACGGACGAAGAGTTCATTTTATACCTTGCAGAGCGTGCAGGTGGTGGGCCGATTCTATACGACACAGTATGCGAGGCTATTGACATTAGCAGGGGCAAACTCGCAGAGACCCTCGATGCCCTCTCGGAGCTGGATGCCGACCCCCTGTCAACGGGCACCTTGAGGCCGGTCGGTAAGGTTTACTACTTCGACGGCAGAACAGATACCATCGTACCGCTCCCGGCTGCTGTCCAGTATGCCCGACAAATCGAGGCCCGACGCAAGGAAAAAGCCGAAACCGAAGCCGATTTAGTTGATAAGTGGCGTAAGTGGGCTAGAAGACATAAAGTATTTGCCATCCCTATTATCATTGGTTTTTTGATCGTTTGGGTGATTGGTGTGGTAAGTGGGCTTCTATGGGTCATAGCATACTTCACGAAGTGATAGGTACATGATGCCGCGGCTAACACGGGACAAGCACTTCCGAGAGTGTAGATCGCTTCCATTCTGCTACATGTGCGGCGAGGGATTCGGTCCGGAAAAGCCGGGCAGCCGAGATCATGTGCCACCGAGGAAGGTCTTCGCCGAGGCCGACAGGAAAAAAGGCCCCGTCCTCACACTTCGCGCACATAAGAACTGCAACAGCGAACAGTCTGCCCATGACGAAATCCTGGGCCAGTTGGTGGGGGTACTGCATCGGAAGTATCCGAAGAAACACCTGCGACTGAACTTAAGCGTTGTCAAGACCCCCCTGCCCGGCCCCCCGCTCGTGATCCTTCGTGGCATTGACCTCAAGCGGGCGGTCTGGCGCTGGATCAAGGGCTTCCATGCTGCTCTGTATCGCGAGTACTTGCCGTCGGGAGTAAAGGCGAATGTGCATCTGCCGATGCCGACCGGGACAGAGGGGCGTGGGGGGGCCAAGTTCGCGGCAATCCTGCCGCAGCAGGAGATGATGGCGCTCGAACTGAAGTGTAACCGCACCGCGAAGAGGATCGACACGATTAGGGCCTACGGTGGGAAATGCCGTTACGAGTGCTTCTGGGGGAGGACCAGCACTGGTGATTGGATATGCATCTTCGGGCTCAACGTCTATAACTGGGAGCGTCTTGGCGATCGGCGGTTCCGCAGACGCGGCTGTGTGGGGTTCTACCTATCCGCAGCCGACAAACCGCAGGATGCCACCACCATGACGGGCTTGGAGTTCCCGACGCCGTCCGGTGAGCCCTTAGACCCGTTCCATTAGCGCCAGCCGTTAAACACATCGGCAGAGGACAGCTCAATGAAAAACAAAGAACACATTCTCGTCGGAGCGATTCTGCTGCTTGCTTGCTGCTGCATATTCCTGGCGGCAGGTTGGGTTGTATTCCACCAGCACAAACTACCCGATGTAGTCACAGCACGAGCCTTCAAGGTGGTCGATGAGCAAGGGAACATACGCGCCCAGCTTAGCATCATTAAGCCGCCTCCTCCGTCGTTGCCCCGTTGGGCCCAGGACTACAAAGAGCTTTACTACAAAGAGCTTTGGGGCACAATCTGGTTGCAGCTGTTCGATGAGAATCAAGAGTCTCACTTCACTGTCGGAGTCTATCCGGACGGGCGTCCGTTCGCACGGATGAATGACCGGGATGGCAATGTCGTTTGGCGGGCACCGTAGATTGACCCGCAGCCCTAAACTCGTACCAAAGGTCAAGGTTAACCACCATGACAGAAGACGAGCAAGAGACGGCAGACCAAGACGGCGTAGTGGAAGGGGATGAAACAGAGGTAGGAGATTATATTCTCAAGTTCTTTGCGTTCCTTCTGATCTGCGCGTTCTTCGTCACTACCTCCTTCGCTATAGGACTTGTTTTCAGGCTCTTTGATGTACCCGACGTTCCGATCGTTGCCGGTCTGGTGGTGTTGGTCCTCGCTATGCTCGTAGGCCTCATTGCGATGGCAATAAAACGCAATATTGGTGTCCGTGTTGCAGTCGGAGTCAGTTTCTATCTCGGTTTCCTGGTCTGCGGGGGTCGCGTATGTTGGCTTACAGTTAGAAGTATCCTTTGTGGCGTCTTAATCGGAATTCTTACCTGGGTCTATTGGAAGGTATGTGGGCGTATATGGCGTATATCACGTTGCGATCAAGCTGATAGAGCAATAGGAACGCGAGTGGAAGAGCAAGAACCGGCAGACCAAGACGACGTAGCGGAAGGGTATGAAACAGAGGTAGGAGATTATATTCGCAAGTTCTTTGCGTTCCTTGTGATCTTCGTAAACTTCGTCACTACCTCCATCGTTATAGGACTTGTTTTCAGGCTCTTTGACGTATACCACGTTCCGCGTGTGGGTCATCTGATCGGGGCCGGTCTGGTGGTGTTGGTCCCCGCTGTGTTCGTAGGCATCATTGCGATCGCAATAAAACGCAACAGTGGTGTCGGTGTTGCAGTCGGAGTCAGTTTCTGTATCGGTTTCCTAGCCTGCGGGGTTCGCGGAGGCATGCTTTGTGGCGTCCTGACCGGAATTCTTACCTGGGTCTTTTGGAAAGGCTCTGAGCGTATATGGCGTATATTCTGAGTTATATGACCCTACTAATAAGCCAAAAGCCGAAAAACTTTCCGAATCGTCACACCTACGAAGCCATCCGCTCACCGTAGACAGCCCCCTCACACCTGGAGGCGGGAGAGCTAATTTTCCACACCGATTGATACGCGCACCCTAGGCGTTCTAGAATGTCCTGGAGGCACATGTATGATGGCTAATGTCAGTGCGATCAGACTCGAGCCGGCTTTGGACAAGAAACTCACGCGCTGCCGGGAGATCCTGCGTCGTCTCGGCAGCGTGGTGGTGGCTTATTCCGGCGGCGTGGACAGCTCGCTTCTGCTGGCGGTGGCCGCCGAGACGCTCGGGAGGGAGAAGGTCCTGGCCGCGATGGCCGTTTCGACCATTTTCCCCCAACGTGGGCGGAAGCTCGGCCGGCAGGTGGCCCGACAGCTCGGCGTGAAGCTGCTGGAATTCAAGACGCCCCAACTGACCGACACGAGCTTCACCAAGAACCCCACCGACCGCTGCTACTACTGCAAGAGCCTGCTGCTGAGCCAACTGAAGAAGCTCGCCGAAGAGAAAGGTTTCGCCGCCGTGATCACCGGCGCGAACGCCGACGACGCCAAGGACGGCCGCCCCGGGTCGCGCGCCGAGCAGCAGATGGGCATCCGCCGCCCGCTCCAGGAGGCTGGCCTGGTTCAGGCCGAAGTCCGCCTGATCTCGCGCGAAATGAACCTGCCCACCTGGAACGCCCCGGCCGCTGCGTGCCTGGCAACGCGCATCCCTTACGGCCAGGAGATCACACACGCCAAGCTCGCCCGCATCGAACAGGCCGAGGAGGCCTTACGGAAGCTGGGATTCTCGCAGTTCCGCCTCCGCGACCACGATCCGATCGCGCGTCTGGAGGTTCCAGCCGACAAAATAGCCGCCGCGGCCAGGATGCGAGAGAAGATCGTCCGGGCGATCAAGGCGGCCGGCTACACGTACGTGGCCCTGGACCTCCAGGGATATCGAAGCGGCTCCATGAACGAAGCACTCGGCCAGTACCAGTCGGAAAGTTGAATGTCACCTTTTCTACCGCGCGCCGGTGCCGGTGACCTTGCGGGCGACGACCTTCCTGATGTGGCCGTCCTTGAGGTAGCAGTGAAAGCTCTCGCTTGAGGTGGGCCTGCCCTTCCGGAAGACGAACGCCTTGGTCGGCCGCTCGCCCTCCAGGAAGCCCCATAGGGTGGCCAGTCCGTGTCTGCGGTTGTAGCGAAGCTGCTGGCCGCGCAGCTCCCAGGGGGAGTCTCTGAGGATCACGTCTCGCGTGGCGGTAAACAGTTCGAGAGGCCCGACGACTGCCTCGGCCTGGAGGTCTGCCGCCTCGTCGGCCCCCCGCTTGGGTTTGGTTGGCTTGGGGGGCGGGGCAAACCTGGCGATGAGGTTGCCGCAGCCAAGCACTGCGGTGCGGCCGCCTTTTAGCTTGCCCCAGTCCGCCACATCGAGACCCTGAGTTGGGATGTGGCTGCCGCTGCGGTGGACCATCGAAACCTCTCCGTCGAGAAACACCGCCCGGGACTTCTGCAAGAATTGCATGTGCCTGTGCCATTCAAAGAAGGTCTGCCAGGGCCTTCTGACGCTGCTGGCCAGGTCGTCCGCGCCGCGGCGCCCCCACCGGCGTTTGGCTGGCGGGCGGTAGTCCTCTGCCAGCAGCGTGCCGTAGCCGTTGGAGTCGATCTGGCCGGTTAGCGCGTCGTAGCGGAACCACTCGCCTGCAAGCTGTATCCGCTGGGCCAGGCGGCCCTGATCGTCCTGGCGCCTGCCGCTGACGACCACGTTGCCGTCGGCCAGGGCAGTGGCCAACTGACGCTGGGTAACGCCCTCCAGGTCCAGCGCCGCGGCGATATCTGTCTCGCCGGCCGGCTTGGTCGAAGGTTTCTCGGCGGCCTTGGAGCTCCTTTCGATCTCGTTAAACGTCACACGCATCCGCTGGCACTCGATTGAACTCAGGCCGCTTACAAGCCGCACGCCCCCGGTGAACTCCGCCACGTTCCCCGGGCCGTCGAAATCCATCCCCTCCGACCAGGCGATGCTGACGGGCTGCGGTTTTTCGAGTTTCCTGCCGCTGAAGGTCCGATCATTCATGAACTTCACGCCGCCCGGCCCACGGACGCTAACCTTTTCTGCCCCGCGGGCCAGATGGATCTCCGAGCCAAGGATTCCGTTTGTGCCTTGAAACACACTGGCCGGGTCGCCTTTGAGCACGGCGCTTCTGCCGCGGACGTCCGCAGTGATGCGATCCGCGACCACCTTCGTTAGTCTGTCCTCAGCCTTGTGATTTATGCGGACCTCGCCTTCGGCCTCCATCGAGGCCACCTCAAACGGCTGTTGGTTTTCGCCCTCGGCGTCCGTGGAGGGCCGCGGGCGAAAGTAGACGAAGATCTTCTCGGCGGTCAGGTCGCTGCCGCCCTGCCGGGCCGAGACGTCGCCCGTTGCGGCGGCCTTGGTGGGATATTGCCGGCCGTCTTGATCGGTGGTCATCCACACGCGGAGCCGCCGGCCGTGAATAAAATCTGACGTATCGGCGCTCGTTAGCTTCACGTCGCCGCGCAAGATGACCTCCGTAATCGCCGACTGCTGCCGGTCCACCCCGTCAGGTCCTGCAACCACCACATCGCCGAAACGAGCAAGAAGGGAGTCGGTCCAAGTTATGCGGTTTACGGCCGTCGGCTGCGTTGTGGGCCTGCTTGCGGCGGGCCGCGTCGTTGATTGTCCTCGGGCCAAGATAGAGCCGGGACCATCCAACTGGGCCAGGCCGCGCCGCCGATCGAATCGGAGCTCCCGGCAGATGACTTCCTCGTCCTGGCCGCGTTCCAGCCGCACCGGCGCACCGGCGGCGCCGGTCAATTGCCCGAGCTGCTGGGGATGAAGATATAAGAACTTGCCGCAGTAAACCTTCGTCCCTTCATCGGACAGCACAAGCCGCCGGCCCGTCGCCTCGATGCGGAACCGTTCCTCCGACGGCCTCTCCGTATGGCCGGTAGGTTCAAGGATCAGCGGCCCGCTCCACGTGATGATCATCGGCTCGTCTACCGGCTGCGACGCCGCGGGTCGCGTTTTCGCCTTGGGTGGTGCAACTATCGGGCGGCTCGGCTGGGTTGCCCGCTCAACCGGGCGACTCGCCGGCCCAGCCGGGCCGGTTGCCGGCCGGGACGAAGGCGCCGGCTCTCGCCCGCGCCGTTCGCCAAAGACCCCGCCACTGGATCGGGCCCACTCGAAGTCCAGCGTGAGCTGCTCGATACCGCGCATGTGCCTGCCGCCGAAATCCACGTGCACGCTGTCGCTGAAGGTTGCGCGGTACATGTTTCGTCGCGACGGCCTGCTGGCGGCCGGAGCCGGGCGACTTGCCGGCAACGTCGTCGGGGCCGGTGCAATCAAGATCACCTGGCCGGTCGTCGGTGCCGTGGCCGGGCGCGTAGCGGCAGGACGCGACGTAGGCGCCGATGCCGGCGTGGGCGCAGCGGCCCTCGTCGGCTGACTGGCCGGTCGGCTGGCCGGCTGGGTGGTTGGCAGTGTCTCGGCGAAGCGGGCGGTATCCAGCGGGGCGACCACCTCGTCGTCGCTAAGGGCGACGGCCGGCCTGGTAGTTTCGCCCGCGCCGCTGCGGCCGGGACGCTCGCTCACCGAAACTGCATCGAACCCGACCGGCACTTCCTTGATGGCCATGTATTCCCCACGTTTGATCTTCAGCATGCGCAGCTCGCGCGGCTTTTCGTTCCATCGGATGACAAGCCCCCTGCCGAGAATATCCGCCTCGTTGGACAAGACGGTGACGTAACTGTCGGTGCGGATCTCAAGCTTGTCGTTGTCGAAGTTCACATAATCCACGTAAATGCGAACGAGGTCCGCCGGCCTGTCCTCGATGGGGTCGCGGTCCGGGTCAGTGGAGCGGTCAAAGACGATCAGCACATTGCCGTCCAGCGAGCCGCGGCGCGGATTGATCCCTCGGGCGACTTCCTCGGCGTAGATCCTGCCCTTATCGGCCTGAATGATAAGGGTCTGTCCGCTGGTCATGAATCGCGTCACGTGAGGCTTGATCAGCAGGTAACTGCCGTCTTCCTGGACCTCCCAGTCGGCGGCCTTGTACATGCCTTCGAGCCGGCCCTCCTCGTCGCGGAGCATAGCCAGCGGGGCCTTCTGCTCCGCCTCGCCGTAGCGCCCCTCGCCTTGTGGCGGCAGCACATCCGACTCCGGCGTGAAATAATCGGCGCTGCCGGCGAAGAAGTAATATCCTCCGAAGGCCATCAGCAGCCCCAGCAACGTGCCACCCAGCAGCATCAGCCGTCGCTTCATTTGCACCCCTCGGACTTACAGGCGTAGCGGGCCAGGATCTCAGACCACGACCCGGTGCGTTTGAGGATCCACTCGATCGTCTCTCGGACGCAGCCGGCCCCGCCGGGCAGCTTCGTCACGTAGACGGCGACGTCCATTAGCTCCCCGGCTGCGTCGGCCACCGCAACAGGCAGCGCGCATCGCCGCAGCAGCGGCAGGTCCGTAAGGTCGTCGCCGATCACTGCCGTCTGGGCGTCTGTCAGGCCCAGCTCGGACAGAACCTCCTCATAGGCCGGGAGCTTGTCCTTGGCGTTTAGGCGCACGGCATCGACGTTGAGTTCCTCGGCACGTCGGCTGACTGCCGGTGAGCCGCGCCCGGAAATCATCGCCAGCTTCTTGCCGAGACGCTTCCAATACTTCATGCCGGCCCCGTCACGGACGTTAAAGGTCTTGAGTTCCGCCCCGTCGGGGCTCAGTGTGATCCGCCCGTCGGTCAGCACGCCGTCGACGTCCAGTACGAGCAGTTCGATCTTCGAAAGCGCTGTCGGGTCCGGTTCACTCATTGCTCAGCGTCTTTACGCCCACAAGGTCCTGGACGTCGATGATGCCGACGGGCTTGTCGGCGGCGTCCACCACGGGCAGCTCGTCGATGCGGTGCTCGTTGAGGATCGCCAGCGCCTCGCTGGCCAAGTCGCCCAGGTGAACGTGCTTGGGATTCGGTGTCATGAACTCGCGAACCGGCCTGGAGAGGATATCCTCCCCGCGACGTTTGATCAGGTGCCTGCGGAGATCGGCGTCTGTGAGGATGCCGACCAGCGCGTCGCTTTTATCGACGATCAGCATCGCACCGCTGCGGCGAGGGTGCTTCTCGGCGGCCGCCAGGGCATCGCCCAAGGTGAGAGAATCGCTTACGACACCTAGGCGTTCGGCCTCGCGGAAGGTCATTGCCTCCTCGACCTTGAGGAGCTGTCGGCCCAGCGCTCCGGCTGGGTGAAACGCGGCAAACTCTTCCGGCGTGAAGTTTCGCATCTGCATGACGGCGGTGGCCAGAGCGTCGCCCAGTGCCAGCATGCACGAGGTGGAGACCGTCGGGGCCAGACCCAGCGGGCAGGCTTCTTGGACCGAGCCGTAGCAGATAGTGATGTCGGCGTGGCGGCCGAGCGGCGAGTCGGCCGAGCCGGTCAAGGCGATGAGCTTCGCGCCGCGAGCCTTGATGTGATCCAGCAGGTGGATCAGCTCGTCGGTCTGGCCGCTGTCGGAAAGAGCCACCACAACGTCGCCGCGCTGAAGCCGGCCCAGATCGCCGTGCAACGCCTCCACCGGATGCAGAAAAATGCTCAGCGTTCCGGTAGAGGCCAGCGTCGCGGAGATCTTCTGGGCGATTATGCCGGCCTTGCCGATGCCCGTCAGGACGACCTTGCCCTCACATCGGAAGATCACCTTTGCGGCTTCGGCGAACGCCTTGTCGATTTGCCCTGCCAGCGCGGTGATCGCCTCGCCCTCCAGCTGAAGGGCCTTTCTGGCCAATTTCAGGTCGGCAACAGGCTCGCTCATCTCAAGGGGCCTCTCGTTGCTCAAAACCTACGGATTGCCCGTTTGGTCTCGCAGGCGCCACCTTATCCGGCGCAAGTTTGACCGAGCATTATGCTTGTTCGCCCACCAACGGTCAAGTAAAAGGGAAGCCGATGGATATAACCAATCCAAGCTGGCTGCTGGAGAAGCTGGCCCTTCTGGCGCCGCTGCTTTTTAGCCTAACCATACACGAGTTTGCCCATGCGCGGACGGCGCTGGCCTTTGGCGACCCGACGGCCAAGAACAACGGCCGCTGCACGCTAAACCCGCTGGCCCACCTCGACCCGATCGGCACGCTGGCGATAATTTTCTGCGGCTTCGGCTGGGCCAAGCCCGTGCCGGTCAACCCCTACAATCTCCGCCCGCGCCGTGCGGGCTACGTCGCCGTCTCGCTGGCCGGGCCGCTGAGCAACCTGATGCTGGCGATCTTGACCGCCCTTTTGCTCCGGGCCCTGCTGGCAGCGGGCGTGAAGTTTTCCTCCCAGGAAGGGCGAATGGCGCTGGAGATGGTGCTATTCCTGATGGCGGTCAACTTCTGCTTATTCATTTTCAACATGTTGCCGCTCTACCCGCTGGACGGGCACCACATTGTTCGCGAGCAATTAACCCCCGCGATGCAGGCGGCGTTCATGCACTGGCAGCTCCGTTACGGCCGGATGGTGCTGGTGGCGATCATCATGTTGCCCTTTCTGGCTAACTTTCTGCGGTTGCAGATCGTCAGCCCGATTGGATGGGTCTTGGGCCACACGATTGACCTGGCCTTCAGGTACCTGATACTGCCCGGCTGATGATTTGGCCGGCCAGTGCTCCCCCAAGAGCCCTACCGTAACTGCCGGCCGAAGCGCTCGAACGTAACCTCAAGACACGATCGCCTGGGTTTTTTGCAGCGTGCGACAGCCAGGTGCGCGTAGGAGTCGGCGATCGGCTCGCTATCGAGGCCGAGCCTTGCCGCGGCAAGCTCGATCGCACGTCCGCTGGCGCCCTCGATCTCCACAAAGCAGCCCAGCAGCGGCAGCTCGTCCAGCTCGATTCGGCAGCGGCCTAGCTTGTAACTCGCCCGCCGCTTCTGGAGCTTCAGGAACACCTTCAGCCCTGCGGCGCGGAGGATCTCGGCCAGGGCCTGGGAATCCTCCACGTGGGTTTCGATTTCCTGGCGGCTCTTGACGGCCGCGCGGGCCTGGCGCGGGCCTTTGTATGTCAGCAGCACCCCGCCCTTGCGGCAGCCTGGCGCGCTCTTGACCATCCGCACTTCCCGCAGGCGAAGGCCCCGATCGCCGCGATAAAGCTCCCTGTCGGGCGTATCGAAAAACCTATCTAGCTGAATGGCCGTGCCGCAATAGCCGGCCCCCAAGGCCCGCAGGCGCCTCCGGATAGCTCGGAAATTCGCCACCTTGAATTTTGCTTCCACTTCCACGGGCATGTCGAAATTGTACACACCGCCGGCGCGGCGGGCGAGCCAAACCGCTTCAAAGCGAGGAGTTTCTCCTTGTCTCGATTGCCTCGGGGCGGTATCATCCCCGCACTATCGAAGGTGCAGAAGATACGAGCCGCAAACCGGTAAGGTGAGTCATGCATTACCCGCACAGGATCTCGAAACGCAAACGCGCCAGGAAGATCGGCTTCCGCGCCCGGATGCGGACCCACAACGGGCGAAAAATCATCAATCGCAAACGCCGTCGTGGGCGAAAGGTGCAGGTGGCCTGATAGGTGAATCGCCAGCGAAGAAATCGTCTTCAACAGGCCCGTCAAGCCGCGGGCCTTTTTGTTCACCTTGAAGAGCTGAGCACTTTGGGCGGGTTATATTGCCCCGGAATTAAGAGCCTCTAAATAAAACGCGGTTTTGAAATGAGGCCCACGAAAATCGCGAATTACGCGGTGTACGCCGCAGTGCTGCTTCCGTACATCGTTCTGGGGCTATTGCGCGTGTACGCCGGATTGGTAATCGGCGATGAGGGGTGGTATCTGCTCTCGGCCGTGAATGTCCTGGACGGCAAGAAGCCGTACGAGGATTTCCTCTTCACCCAGACGCCATTTCTGCCCTACTTCTACGCGGGCTTCATTTTCCTGCTCGGCAGGAGCCTTATTGTCGCGCGGTGGGTCTCCTTCGCCCTGGGCGGCATATCGCTCGTGTTGATCATGAAGACATGCCATCGCAAAGGCGGCCTTTGGGCTGGAGTGGCTGTAGGGCTTCTGCTGAGCCTGAATCTCAGCTTTATCTTCGACGTCGCCTCGATGAAGACTCAGGCCCTGACAGTCTTTCTGGTCAGTGCAAGTCTGTACACTTTTTCCGGTGAGAAAACGTCGTTCGCCAAGGCAGTCGTCGGCCTTGCGCTGATGAACCTGGCCGTCCTGACACGCCTGTCCATGTTGCCCGTGCTGGTGGTTATATGGGTATATGGCTTTTGGGCCTTCAGGAAGAACCTAAGGCCGTGCGCTGTTCTGCTTGTCGTCAACTGCCTGATCGCTGCCGCCCTGCTGGGGTACTTCTACTCCGGCGGCAACCTAATCTTTGGAATCTACCATTTTCACAGCGAGTACTTCGACAACGCCCCGTGGAAATTCGAGCGACTGCGGGCGTTTCTGGTCAATTTTGCAAGAAACCAGCTTCCGCTGATCGCCTGCGGAGCATGGGCAATCTTCACATACCTGCGCCAATCGATAGACGCCGGCCGCCGGCGACATCCGGCGTTTGAACAACACGGCCGCTTCATCCTGATGCTGAGCGTCTGCTATGTGTTGACCACAATCATTCACGCCAGCCCTTTGCTCCCGCACGCAACCTATCAGACCTCGAATATCCCGTTCATTGCCATCATTTCCGGCCTCATGCTGGGCCATCTCATCGTTACGTCTTCCCCCAAATACGCTATCCTCCCGGCTGTTATCGTCTTGCTGCTTGCGACCACGGGACTTCAGGACTACCGGGCCTTTCGCAAAGGCGCCGGGGCACCTGCGCGGATCAAGGAAGCGGCCGAAATCATCCGAAACGCCAGTAACGACAGCGAAAGCATCCTCACGCTGAACGTCGAGCTGGCCGTCGAAAGCGACCGGCCGTTATTGCCGGGCTACGAACTTAGCGAGTTTTCTTATTTCTGGAACATGTCAGACGATCGCGCCGCGCAATTGAAGGTGGTCAACTTTTCGCGCCTGCTGCAAGACGTTACCTTAAGAAAGGCCAAGATCGTCTGTATGACCGACCGCGGCGTCGTGCTCCTGGGGGGTGAAAACCAGAAAAAACTCAGAGACGCCGTCAACGCCAATTACAGGCGTCTTGCGATTGTCGAGAAGTACGGCCAGTTCCGCCGCCCGCTGCTGATCCTTCTGCTCCGCCAACCAACCACGCAAAAAGCGACCAGCAGAATATCTGGCGAAACTCAGCCAACAGGCCTTGAGCCCTAGCGTCCGCCTCGCCTGCCTCTCAATACGTACCCATCTGTAGTCCGCGCTCGACGAAAAACTTGTACGTCTCGTACTCTACGGTCGGGGGAATGCTGTGATCGCTCATCAGGATATATCCGCTGCCGGCCATCGCCGCAGGCAGCTTGGCCTCCAGCTCGGCCTCCACGCGGGCGGTGTCGTTGGTCTCCAACGCGCGGACGTCCATGCCGCCGCAGAAGGCGATCCTATCGGCGTAGGCCTTCTTCAGCTTGACCAAATCCATGCCGGCCTTGACCTCCATCGCCTGGAGGCAGTCCATGCCGGCCTCGATGAGCCCTTCGATAAACGGCTCAATGTAGCCGCAGGAGTGCACGACCACCGGCAGGCCCAGCGAGTGGGCGTAGTCGAAGGTGCGCTTATGCGCGGGCCAGACGATCTGCCTATACATCGCCGGCGACATGAAGGGCTTGCCCTTAAAGCCCATGTCCTCCCAGAACCAGATGCCGTCGGGTTGGCCCGCCTCGGCGAAAAGTATCTCCATGAGCTTGATGATCAGCTCGGCGTAGACGTTGCACATGTCCTTGACCCAGTCCGGATCGAGTGCCATGCCCATGAGCATGTACTCATGCCCGCAGACCGGATGCATGGACTCAAAGACGTTCACGCCGCACCAATTGAACCAGAGATTCTCCCGCCGGCACTTTTCCCGCATCTGCCGGTAGCCCTCGAAGTCGATCCGGCGGCGGTAGAGCGACTCGTCGGTCAACTTCGCCCGGATGTGCTCGTCCCAGCCGGAGCGGTCCTTGACCAGGAAGTCCACGTGCTCCGGCGTGCCGGCCTTATCCTTCCACCATCGCAGCAGTGCGCCGTTTCCGTTGCGGATCAGGACCGTCTCGTCGGTCTCCTCGACGATCTGGTCGCCAGCGTCGAGGTCGGCCTCCAGCTTAAACGGTACCCAGGTGCGCATGTCGTAGCCGAAGTGGTCGGCCAGCTCCTCATCCTCCCCGACGTGGCCGTCGGAAAGCCATTTCTCCCGCGTGCCCTGCCAGAACGCCTCGCGCAGGCCGATCCGATCTACGGGCTGGCGCTTCAAGATCCGCCCGATCCGCTCCTTGCTCGTAAGCTCAGCCATGGCTCGCTTATCATAGCATAACTCGGCGTGCACCGCAGATGCCTACCCCCTGCCCAGGATGCATTACGGTTTGCATCCTTATATTCGCCGTCTGTCGCAGGCACAGACGGCTTACCTGATCTGTCTCCTCACTCAGCGCCTCTTGCGGATCAGGGCGCCCAGACCGCCGAGGGCCAGCAACGCCAACGTCACCGGCTCCGGTATGGCCTGACCGCCGGTGACTAGCGCGACGAACGGGGTGATGTCGTCTGCGTCCAACTTGCCCGAGCCATCGCAGTCGCCCCAGAGGTTGGGATCCCGGCCGTAGGTCGCGATGTAGGCGTTCGGCTCCGTCATCGCCAACACGAATGGGTCAACGTCGTCGGTGTTAATTACACCGCTAAGGTCCATATCGCCAACGAGAAGGTTGTACCTGATCTGAACCTTCTTCTCCGAACCGCTCGGCATAGGATGCACGCAACGCACCTCCCACTCTGGAGGTGTGCCAGCACGGAAGTATACGTTCTTGCTGCCCGAGGGCCAGTAGGTGCCCGGGTCGCTCTCAAGGACCGTAAACCACTGCCCAGGCGCCGGGTAGTTGCACTCGCTGACGTCCAGCGCCAGGTCGTGAAGGTGGACAGCCGGCGGTGTGTACAGGAACGGGTTGTCGCCAACCAGCTTCATGAACGTGCCCTTGGGGTCGGAATATGCATTGGAACTGTGCGAGGCATAGTTGGAGCCCTTGATGATGACAGTCCCGCCTATGTGGAACAGGCGACCACCGTTGATCGTGGCGTTGTGCATCTCGAAGGTCTGATGGTAGTTCCCGTCACCCAGCCCAAAATTAGCCCAGCCGTCGCCGGCAGAGCCCACGGTGATCGCCGAACCCGGCTTCATGATGACGTGCGTCTCGAAGCCGCCGAGCCATCTGTCATCTTTGCCCACGCCCATGGCGTCGCCGACCATCATATTGAGCTGGGCATTGGCCTCGAGCGTCAGATTGCCGGCGGCAGCGCCGCCGATATCAAAGCCGTGATCTTCTTCTTCATCGGAGTTGTAGAAGCTGCCCCATGTGTTGAGGGTACTGTTGGCGCTAATGGTTATACTGCCCGTAACGCTCGCACCGCCGGAGGCACCGACGATCGTCCGGCCGGCGTTGGCCGTCCCGGTAATCACCACGCTAACATTCGGATAGGCTGTGGTGCCGATATTGGCCGGTGTGTTGGCATCCGGCACGCCAGCGGTCCAGTTGTTGGCATCCCACCAGTCGGTGCTCTCGGCACCGGTGAAGTCGGTGGCCTGTGCGCCGACGGCCATCAGGCCCGTCGTAATTAGCAAAACTGCCCATACTCTCGCGTTCATCATCCGCTCCTTTGGCGTCTCAGACCAAGAGGTGATACGCCTGGCTTACCCTGCTATCGAATCCTGTGCGCCGTACCTACCCTTGCTCCGGCGCGTGAACTTCAAGAAGGTCTTATCACCCAACGGAACATTTCGTAAATACACGGGGCCCCTAGAGGGTCAATAGCCTCTGTACCACAATGTTCGGACTCTGTCAAGGCTAACCGCTCGGGGCGTCCCGCGGCCGGAATTCCGAAGTCGGCAGACAGGCCGTGTTCCTGGCTCGTCTGCGATTCTGCGCCTGATTCGCGGCTACTTTCGCCGCCTGCGAAGCGCCGCCAAGCCGCCGACGGCCAGCAACGCCAGGCAGGCCGGCTCGGGGACGGGCGCGGCCGACGGCGTCCCGGTAAAGACGTCTATGAACGGACCGATGTCGTCAACGTTGAAAGCCCCGTCGGCGTTGATGTCGCCGAGGACGTTAGCGTCCAGGCCGGTGTATCTTTCGGCATAGCCGTTGGCGTCGGTTATCGCCTTAATGAATGGGTTGATGTCGTCCGTGTTGATTCCATAGACGCCGTCCATGTCGCCCCTGGCCAGCGGTGGCAGGTTCTTGCCTAAGAGCACTATGTTGGACGCTCCAGTGTAGTAGTTATCAACTAGACCCACTACATAAGGATTACCGTTTGCATCGAACGTCACATTGCTCGCCAGAAATTTGAGTGGCAGGTGCTCCTGCGCCCAGCTTCCACCACTGAGCCGCCATAGTACATTTCCCAACACAATAGCCGGATTACCGTCCGGATCAAAGGCCAAGCTATGGGGGAGGAGCATGCCCGAGTCTGCGAGGTCGCCGATCGGTCGTTCGGGAGCGTCGTTTCCGTCGGCTCGTTCAAAAAACATTTCGCCCTCAATGACATATGCCAGGCCTACCTCCCCGTTGGAGTTAGCAGCGATGCTAATGCGCGGCTTGCCCATAAAATATCCCCGATTTGGTGTCTCGCCAACAATCCTCTCCTCCCACACCGAGCCAGCGCGGCGCACGAGGATCAAACGGTACAGGTTCGCTTCAAAGGTAGAGAAACCTACTGCCGGGTGGTTGTTCGTGTCGAAGCAAACGGAGTAACCGCTGTAACGGGACCTCGAGGATATAGTCTCCGCAACCCATTGGCCAGACTCGGTGTCGCGCTGCAGGAATCTTGTTCCCTTTTGAGATGTATCGCCCGCGCAAGCTATCGCAGGGGTACCCTGTCTATCTACAGCGATTCCTGGTGTCGCCCAATCATCCAGATGGAGATCCGGAGAAAACAACTCTTCCTGCATGCCCTCCTCGGCTACGGGATCGTAACCAAAAGCCGGGTCGCTCGAATATGTGCCGTTTGAGGCGTAGTAAACGCCTCCAAATTCATCCATGGCGAACGTTGCAGCATAGGATGGTATGTTAGCCTCTCTATAGTCAAACTCCGACCCGTCCAGCCGGGCTATAGTGGCGACGCCGGGCGGCCCTCCGCCGAATATGGTCCCGATCTCCCCAGAAGTGTATCCAACGGCGACATGGCCACGAGGAGAGACCATCACATCGGCATTTTCGGTATGGTAATGATCATCCCACGAAACCGGCCGGACTACCCAGTCGCCCTCGGCTCCCGCGCGCGGCGCAAGGATTCCAATAAGTAGAAAAGCGAAAAATACGGCCAGGCCTTGCTTCGAATCTCTACCCATCTTTTCGACCCCGACTTGTCGTCCGTTGCCCATACACCCCCGTAGCTAGAAGGGTGTGCTTTAAACCCTGGAAAATTGCCCGCGGAGTTATCGTTATCAGGATTATACTCCGCAGGCGGGATTCTGTCGAGAAGTTGGTAACTCTAAGCCCTTACCGCCTTCTTCAAGGCGGCGGTTTTGTCCGTTCTTTCCCAGGTGAAGTTTTTGCCCTTTCGGCCGAAATGGCCGTCATGTGCGGTCTCGCGGTAGATCGGCCGCAGCAGGTCCAGGTACTCGATCATCTGGCGCGGCTTGAGCGGGAAGAGGTCGCGCACGGCCGCCGAGAGCCGGCCTTCATCAACGACGGCCGTGCCGCCGCAGTCGATCAGAACGCTGACCGGCTCGGCCACGCCGATGGCGTAGGCGAGCTGGACCTCGCAGGCCTTGGCCAGGTTGGCTGCGACGACGTTCTTGGCGATGTAGCGTGCCATATAGCTGGCCGAGCGGTCCACCTTGGAGGGGTCCTTTCCGCTGAAGGCCCCGCCGCCGTGGCTGCCCCGACCGCCGTAGGTGTCCACGATGATCTTCCGCCCGGTCAGGCCGGAATCGCCGTGCGGACCGCCGATCTCAAACTTGCCAGTCGGATTGATGTGAAAGCGAATCTTGTTCGACCAGAGATGCGGACATTCGTCCATGACGACCGGCCGTACGATCTTGTTGATGATCTGGCGCTTGGCCTTTTCGCTCATCGCGTCGGTCTTCGGATCGACCGCGGCCGAGGTGTGCTGCGTGGAGACGACGATCGTGTCGATCCGCCTGGGAGTCTCGTCCTCGTATCCGATGGTGACCTGCGTCTTGCCGTCCGGCCGCAGCCACTTAATTAGCCCCTCTTCGCGCGCGGCGCTGAGCCTGGCCGTCAGCCGGTGTGCCAGTTGAATCGGCATCGGCATCAGCTCTTTGGTCTCCTTGCAGGCAAAGCCGAACATCAACCCCTGGTCGCCGGCGCCTTGGTCCTTTTTCCTGCCGGCGTTGACGCCGCGAGAGATGTCCTGGCTCTGGCTGTGCAGTGCCTTGAGAACCGCACACGAGCGGAAGTCGAATCCCGTCGAGGGGTCGTCGTATCCGAGTGAGCGAATCGTTTCGCGCGTGGTCTGCTCGACGTTCAGCAGGGCCCTTTCGGCCTCGGCGTTGTGGACCGTAACCTCGCCGGCCAGCACGACCAGCCCCGTCGTCACCAGCGTCTCGCAGGCTACGCGCGCCTCCGGGTCGCAGGCAATCAGGCTGTCGAGAATCGCATCGGAGATCTGATCGGCGACCTTATCGGGATGGCCTTTGGTTACCGACTCGCTCGTGAAGAGGTGATTGCCTTTTTTCACTTTGGGCATGGGTTGCCGACTTCCTTTCCTGCTTTTGCCGGGCCTTTGGCAGCCCGGTACCGGCAAACAAGTCGATCAGTCTAGCCATCCGCTGCCGAATTGGCAAGTGCCTTCGCGAGGCAGATGCATGGCAAGTGAGGCAGTTTGGCTGGGGGAAAAGCATTTGAATGAGGCGCCGGACATGGTAAAAGTGCCGGCCCGGTTGTTTCCGTTCGACGCCTATGGCCCCGGCGATGACCTTCGCCCGCGGTGCAGAGCAGGGGCCGCAAAAACCTGAAAAGAAAGGAGCTTGCCGTGCTGGATGAATTGACACACATTCGCAACCGCAAGACAGGCCGGTCCTCCTCCTGGGACAAACGCGGCCGAAACGCTGACCTGTGGTGGATTCCGCCAGGCAAATCGCGCGTCCTGGCCGACATTAAGGGGCCGGGCGTGATCAAACACATCTGGATGACACAGAGAAACCACTACCGCGAATGTCTGCTGAAGATCACCTGGGACAACGCAAAGGCCCCGAGCGTGCTCGTGCCGTTGGGGGATTTTTTCTGTCTCGGTCACGGCATAGTCAACTCGTTCCAATCGCTGCTGTTCACCGCCTCGACGAGGTCTCCCAACCAGTTCAACACTGGCTGTGCGCTGAACTGCTACGTGCCGATGCCGTTTCGGCAGCGCGCGGTGGTTGAACTGATCAACCAGAGTAAGCAGCGCCACGGGCAATACTTCTACATCGACTATGAATCGCTGGAAGCCCCTCCAGGCGACGACGTCGGCTGCTTCCACGCCGAGTTCCGCCGAACAAATCCCTTTGGCGGCTGGGGGCACCAAATCGGCGTCAACACCCGCTACACCGACGCCGTCAACACCGAACGGACCGCCTGGAAGAACAACTACGTGATTCTGGACTCCAAGGGCCGCGGGCATTACATCGGCTGCAATCTCTCCGTGACCAATTTCCAGGGCACCTGGTGGGGCGAAGGCGACGACATGATCTGGGTGGACGGCTACAAGTGGCCGCCCGACCTGCACGGAACCGGCAGCGAGGACTACCTCAACCAGGCCTGGGGCATGCAGCCGAACGCCTTTGCCCGCAACGGCTCGTCCATCTTCGAACGCGACACGGACGGCTACCAGACCAGCTACGTTTTCCACCTGGAGAATCCCGTGCGGTTTCGCAAGGAAATCAAGGTCACCATCGAGCACGGCCACGGCAACCACCTGGCCAACGAGATGAGCTCCGTGGCGTACTGGTACGCAGCCAAGCCCACGAAGGTGGCGGCCCCCCCGCCGGTAGCCAAGCGCATGCCCGTACTACGCGACAACCAGGGCAACTGGATCTACGACAAGAAGAATCAGTGCCCCGGCAAGAAGATCAAGCCCAACGCGGACATGCTCCGGATGAAGAAGCTCTGGGCCAAGAAGCAAGCCCGGAAGTGAAAAGCAATCGGCCGAGAGGCCTGCGCGGTGAAAGGGAGAAGAGCGATGGCGTTCAATGGCTTAGGAATGCACATGGGCAACCTCTGGCGGCTCTCGGCGGCCGAGACGCGATCCATCAGCCCCGAGAATCTCACGGGAGAAAAAAGCAAGGGCGGTATGGCTGTGCCCCAACGCGACGATCACCCTGCCCGCGAACTCGGGCAGGGATGGAAAGTCAATCCGTGGGTCCCAATCCAGCCGGGCGAGACCTTCACGATGGCCGACATCGAAGGGCCGGGGGCGATCCAACAGATCTGGCTGACCATTACCGGCCACTGGCGATTCAGCATTCTGCGGATCTACTGGGACGACCAGGACCAGCCGGCCGTGGAGTGCCCGGTGGGCGATTTCTTCTGCATGGGCTGGGGCAAGTACGCCGCGGTTAGATCGCTTCCGGTCTGCGTCAATCCGGGTAGCGCCTTCAACTGCCACTGGGAGATGCCGTTTAGAAAGCGATGCCGCATCACCATGACCAACATCGCCGCCGACAAGATCAACCTGTACTACCAGGCCAACTATACACTCACAGAGGTCCCCGAAGAGGCCGCGTATTTCCACGCGCAGTTCCGCCGCGTCAACCCGCTGCCCTATAAGAGCGTCTACACGATCCTCGACGGCGTCAAGGGTCGCGGCCAGTACGTGGGAACCTACATGGCCTGGGGCGTCAACAACTGCAATTGGTGGGGCGAAGGCGAGATCAAGTTCTACCTGGACGGCGACAGGGAGTTTCCCACGATCTGCGGGACAGGCACGGAGGACTACTTCGGCGGGTCGTACAATTTCGAGAACAGGCAAACCCATCAGTACGAGGAGTTCACGACGCCTTATAGCGGCCTGCATCAGGTGATTCGCCCCGACGGGCTCTACAGCTCGCAGCAGCGGTTCGGCATGTACCGCTGGCACGTCGCCGATCCGATCCGCTTCAAGCAGGACCTGCGGGTGACGATCCAGGCGTTGGGATGGCGTGCGGACAACCGCTTCCTGCCGCTCCAGGACGACATCGCCTCCGTGGCCTACTGGTACCAAACGCTGCCAACCGTCGCGTTCCCACAATTGCCGGATCGCGACTATTTGGAAGTGATCTGATCCGAGCGGCCGTCCTGTGGGGCGTCGGTGCTGCCGCCGGTCTGCTTTACCTGTTATGGAAGGAGTTTTGCGATGAAGGCCATCATGGTCATGTTCGACTCCCTGAATCGCCACATGTTGCCGCCTTACGGCTGCGACTGGGTTCACGCGCCGAATTTCCAGCGTCTGGCGGAGCGGGCGGTGACGTTCGACTGCGCATACGTCGGCTCGATGCCGTGCATGCCGGCCCGCCGCGAGCTACACACCGGCCGGTACAACTTCCTCCACAGAAGCTGGGGACCACTGGAGCCGTTCGACGACTCCATGCCGGAAATGCTCAAGGAAAACGGCGTCTACAGCCACCTGGTCAGTGACCACTACCACTACTGGGAAGAAGGCGGGGCGACCTATCACACGCGGTACAGCTCGTGGGAGATATCTCGCGGCCAGGAGGGCGACCCGTGGAAGGCCAACCTCACCGACCAGATCGCGCCGGAAAACATAAACCCCCAGAGAGACTTAGCGCCCCACAACTGGATCAACCGCCACTACATGCAGAACGAAGCCGACACCTGCCAGGCCAAGACCTTCGCCATGGGAATCGAGTTCCTCAAAACCAACGCGGCGGCCGACAACTGGTTCCTCCATATCGAAACCTTCGACCCGCACGAGCCGTTCGTCGTCCCACAGAAATACATTGACCTCTACGAAGACGACTACGACGGGCCGGTGTTCGACTGGCCGCCCTACGACGCAGCCCGCGAAGATCCGCGCCAGGTTCGGCACGTTCGGATTCTAAACGCCGCACTGGTCAGCATGTGCGACAACTACCTCGGGAAGATTCTCGATTTGATGGACGAGCTGGACCTCTGGAAGGACACGATGCTGATCGTCACCACCGATCACGGCTTCCTGCTTTCCGAGCACGACCTCTGGGCCAAGTGCTGGTGCCCGTGGTACGAGGAGCTGGCCCGCATTCCTTTATTCATCTGGGACCCGCGCTGCGGCCTGGCGGGCCAGCGCCGGGGCAACTTGGTGCAGTTTATCGACCTGGGGCCAACGCTGCTGGAATATTTCGGCGTAGACCGCACGGCCGACATGCAGGGCGTGCCGCTGCGGCAGACCATCATCGACGATACGCCTATCCGCCAGGCCGGGTTGTTCGGGTTCTTCGGCGCACACGTCAACGTCACAGACGGCCGCTACGTCTACATGCGCGCCGCTGCCAACAAGGACAACAAACCACTCCACGAATACACACACATGCCCACGCACATGTGGCACACCTTCACAGTCGAGGAGATGCGCACGGCCGTCATGGCCGGGCCGTTCTCATTCACCAAGGGCTGCCCCGTGATGAAGATCGACGCCACGTCGACCTGGGGCGCCGAGAAGGTAGAGTCCAGGCGCTTCGAGACGATGCTCTTCGACCTCGAAAGCGATCCAAAGCAGGAGCGAGCGATCCGGGATGCCAAGATCGAGAAGATAATGATCGACCACCTGGTCAGGCTGATGAAGGAAAACGACTCGCCGAAAGAGCAATTTGAACGACTGGGCTTGAAATCCTGACAATCTACCTGGCTAGCCCATGTGGGAACCCTCCGGGTCACAGAAACGAGGAGGCAAACGCAAATGTCCGACCAAATCGGCCAGCAGTTCATGTCCCTGACGCGCTACGCCGCCATGAGCCCACCCGGCCAGGCCAGGGGCTTGCCGGCCCCGCCGGTGGAACTGGCCTACGACGAGAGCTGCCCCACGATTGACCTGCCCGGCCCGGCGGAGATCGATCTGGGCCACCTCGAGCTGAGAAAGGCCATCGAACAGCGCCGCAGCGTCCGCCAGTACGCCGCCACGCCGCTTAGCCTGGATGAACTGTCGTACCTGCTATGGTGCACGCAGGGCCTCCAGAGCCTCCAGGGGGACGTGGCGACGCTGCGAACCGTACCGTCGGCAGGGGCACGTCATGCCTTCGAGACCTATCTGCTGATCAACCGCGTCGAGGGCCTGCCAAGCGGCCTGTACAGGTTCCTTGCCCTCGAGCACAAGCTCATCCGCCTGCGCGAGGGTGACGCCCTTGCCGAGCAGTCCGCCCAGGCTTGCCTGGGCCAGAGCTTCCTCGCCACCAGTGCCGCGGCGTTTTTCTGGACGGCTGTGCCCTATCGCATGACCTGGCGATACGGCCAGCGGGGCTACCGCTATCTCCATCTGGACGCCGGCCACGTCTGCCAGAACCTCTACCTGGCCGCTGAGGCCATCGGCTGCGGCGTCTGTGCCATCGGCGCCTTCGACGACGTTGCCGTCGACCGCCTGCTTGGCCTCGACGGCCGTGAGCAGTTCACCATCTACATCGCCACCGTCGGCAAGAAGACATAGCTCCGTCGCCAGTAGCCAGTAGCGAGTAGTCGGGAATCGCTGGCCGGATTTACTTGCACGCTCTGCCGGGATTAAGGCCCTGCAAAGGGCCGAAAGAATCTAGCCCCGGGCGCGAGCCCAGGCAAAGGTGGCGACCCCACAATCGAGAGCCCGGAATGGGCGACAGAAGCGATCTTTCGCCCCTTTGGGGCTGCGGCGAGGGGCCCGCCTACCCCGGGCTTGCCTCCGGCTGCGCCCGGGGCTAACATCTCTCGTCCCTCCGGGACTCACGCCAAGAACAACGAGTAGGGCAGGCATGCCGTCCCCCCAAATCGCCGATCAGACATAGCTCCGTCGCCAGCAGCCGGGGGCCAGTCGACAGTACTGGACGGATATGGAATTTGTTCGCAACCCGCTTTCCAGGGAAAGGATAAGACCGGAGTTAACCAACTCGGTGTGCAAGTCGGCTGGGCGGCCCTAATAGGCGCCTCACCGCCGGCGGCGCAGGCACAGAGCGACGAATCCCGCGGCAAGCAGGCACATCGCGGCCGGCTCGGGAACGATCGGCCCTTTCTTGCCGACGGCCCATTCCTCGAATCCGCCGCCGGAGGGGTGATTGGCCCCGAACTCGCAATATAGGTAGACGAACTTCGTCTCGTCGGCCGCGAACAGGTCGCTTCGAATAAACGCCAGCATGTCGCCGCCGCCGCTTCCGCTATTCAACACTGAGTCGAGCTTGATCCAGTTATCCCCGCCTGCGTCGAGATCGAAGACGGCCCCGCCGAACACACCCGGATAGCCGCTAAGATCGCACGCATCTTCGACGTAGATCTTCAGGACGTCCAGCGACAGCAGGGTGTTCTTTCCCCCGCCTTCGTTTATGTCCAGCAGGAACTCACGATACTCCGTTCCTTCGATGGTCACTTTGGGCACCTCGCCGAGCTGAAGCGAGCGGGTAAACAAGCCACTCTTGGTGTCAAACTCAAGGTTCCCGTCTGTGTTGTAGCCCTTTGCTGTGCCAATAGCCTGAGTCCGCAAAAACGAACTGATCAGACCGGTCCCCGTGGCGCTGTCGGGATCGAACTGCCGGAAGAGCGCGCCGTTGGCCCCGCCTTTATCACCTTCTTCCGTCAGATCTACCACTGCGGCGCTTGACGGACTCGCTGAGACCAAAACAACCACTAGAGTAGCGACGAGAATTCTTCCCGAAAACCGAGTGTAGTTGAGCAGTTTCATACCCTTGCCTCCTCCTGGCTCCAAGCATCTCCTTCACTGGTCGAAACGGCCTAAACTGCGGCGAATTTGAGCCTGCGGCCGGCTCGACCTTCCGAGCTCTCTATCACCGCACCATCACGAGCTGCATGGCACGGCCCGCCTCGCTGGCAGCCGACACAAAAAGCTACCAGCAACCAACATGTCAAGCTAACTGAGCAAGCAAATGTGCGGCCAGTTCCACCTTCGCGGCCGCAGGCAGCATTATACCATGAACTTCCATTTTGTGGGGGGCATATATCGGCGTTCTTCAATAAAAGCCGATCGGTCGAAATCCTCGTCCGGCCAGCCGCTCTGGGCCTATGTCAGTGGTGGCACAGGCCTTCAGCCTGTGCCAAAATCAATATGCACCACCCCGGCGAAGCCGCACTTGCCTGGAGCGATTCGAATCTGTAAAGTATCCAGTGCGCGTGCCGCGCTCGTGGGCTATCGGGCAGCTAGGGCACCGGAGGCCTTCGCGACCGGCCAGGCAGTTTTTTCGGTGGCAGGCTAGGAAAGGATTCATCCGATGGGCGGATTCTTCGGCGTGGTCTCGGGCGAGGATTGTATCGCGGATCTTTTTTACGGAACGGATTATCACTCCCATCTGGGCACGCGGCGAGGCGGGTTGGCGGTGCTCGATTCCGAAGGGTTCAAGCGCTTCATCCACAACATCGAAAACGCCCAGTTCCGCTCGAAATTCGAGGATGACATCCTCGATCTGAAGGGCAAAGCGGGCATCGGCGTCATCAGCGATTACGAAGACCAACCCTTGCTCATCGGCTCGCATCTGGGCACCTACGCCATCGTAACGGTCGGTGTGATCGCCAACCTGGAAGAGCTAGCCAAACAGACTTTCACCAGGCGGACGGCGCATTTCTCGGAGATGAGCGGCAACGAGATCAACCCGACCGAACTGGTCGCGACGCTGATCGACCAGTCGGCGACGTTCGAGGAGGGCATCGCCACGGCCCAGGAGGCAATCCAAGGATCATGTTCGATGCTGGTCCTGACCGACCACGGCGTATACGCCGCGAGGGACAAACTCGGTCGAACGCCCGTCGCCATCGGCAGAAAGCACGGCTCCTGCGCGGCGACGCTGGAAACCTGCGCGCTGCCCAACCTGGGATACGAAATCGATCGCTTCCTCGGGCCCGGCGAGATCGTGCTGATGACCGAAGATGGAATCGAACAGAAGAAGCCTCCCGGTGAGGCGATGCAGATTTGCACGTTTCTGTGGGTCTATTATGGCTTTCCAGCCTCCAGCTACGAGGGGATCAACGTCGAGGCCGCCCGGAACCGATGCGGCGCGGCACTAGCCCGCAGAGAGGACCGGAAGGTCGATATCGTAGCCGGCATTCCCGACTCGGGAACCGGCCACGCCATCGGCTACGCCTGCGAGGCGGGCATTCCCTATCGCAGGCCGTTCGTGAAGTACACGCCGACCTGGCCGCGAAGCTTCATGCCCCAGGTGCAGGCCGTCCGCGACCTGGTGGCCAAGATGAAGCTAATCCCCATCGAGGAGCTGATCCGTGACATGAGCCTGCTGTTCTGCGAAGATTCCATCGTTCGCGGCACGCAGCTGAAGGACACCATCCGGCGGCTCTACGACTGCGGCGCCCGCGAGGTGCACATGAGGCCGGCCTGTCCGCCGCTGGTCTTCGGCTGCAAGTTCCTCAACTTCTCCCGCTCGCGCAGCGAACTGGACCTGGCCGCCAGAACGGCCATCAAGGAACTCGAAGGCCAAGCCGACCCAGGCCTCGAAGAGTACGCCGACGGTCAGAGTCAGAAGTATCACGACATGGTGGACCGCATCCGCAAGCGGCTGAACCTTACCTCTTTGCGATATCAAACGCTCGACGATCTGGTGGCCTGTATCGGCATGCCGAGGGAAAAGCTCTGCACCTACTGCTGGAGCGGCCAATGCCCGGGCTGCGAATGGGCAGCCCCTCGCGCCCAATACTTATCGGTGCGTCCAACTCCCGCGCGCCTCCCGGCCACCGCGCGGTAAAATCAGCGACCTCAAGGCAGCATGCAAGAGCCCGCCTAAACGTCATGAGAAACCTCATCGGCTACAAGGTCTTTCACATCTGCACATTTTGGTCGCTGTCTCTTTCGGTGATGTTGTGCGGGTGTCATCGCTGCCCGTGCGAGAGTACGCGTCGATCCATCCATTCCTCCCTCAGCGGTAAGGCAGCGACCGGGCCGGCGGAAGGGCCGATCCGCTACGCGAAGGGCCGAACGCTGGCTACGCTGGCCAACAGGCATATCTATGAATCCAGCGGCCTGGCCTGCAGCCGCCGCCGGGATGGCATCTTCTGGACACACAACGACTCCGGTGGAGGAGCGGAAATCTTCGCCTTCGACAACAAGGGCCAGGACCTCGGAACGTTCCAGATCGAGGGTGCGGCCGCCCGGGACTTCGAAGACATGGCCTCGTTCGAAATCGACGGCAACAGCTTCCTGCTGATCGCCGACGTGGGAGACAACGCCGGCAAACGCAGCAGCTGCACGCTATACGTGCTGGCTGAACCGCGAATTGATCCTAACTCTCTACCTCGCCGCAAGTTACCTGTGGCGATGAAGCTCGAGTTTACTTATGAAGATGGTCCGCACGACTGTGAGGCCGTAGCGGTCGATCCACGCGGCCGGAAGATCTACCTGCTCAGCAAGCCTCTCCTGCCGGTCTGCAAGGTGTATGAGCTGCCGCTGCCGGAAAAACAGCCAAAGGAAATGCTCACCGCCAGGGCCGTTGGCACCGTCCGCATCTTTCTGCCAACGGGCATGGACATCTCGCCGGACGGCCGTCGGGCCGTGATCTGCAACTACAGCGAAGCTTTCCAGTATACCCGCGGCGCCGGTGAGACCTGGGCCGATGCCTTCGGCCGCCGGCCACGAGCAATCCCCCTGCCGGCCCGCAAACAGGGCGAGTCGATTTGTTACGGGCGCGATGGGCGAACGCTTTATCTGACCAGCGAGCAACTGCCCACCCCCCTGCTCGAAGTGCCCATAATCCCACCGGAGAAATGAAGCGCAACGCTAACTCGCCCAAGGCCAAGCGAAGCACCCCCGCCTGCGGTCCGGCAGTTCGTCTTGATCTTGACGCGCCGGCGGTTTACGATTCGCCCGTACAGTTTCCGCAAGATCGCGGGAGAACTTAGATGGCTGAAGATTCTTCTGAACTTGGAGTTGCAATCGTCGGCTGTGGGACGGTTGGCGGCGCCGTGGCTACGATGCTGACGCGCGATGAGGCGATTCTTCGCGGCCGGCTCGCACCGCGGCTGCACCTGCGCTACATCAACGACGTGGACTTCTCCAACGCCAAGAGGCTCGGCCTGGACGCTAAGCTATTCTGTAAGGACTTCCAGAGGATTCTTTCCGACGAATCCGTCGGTGTTGTCGTGGAGCTGGTCGGCGGCACGACGGCCGCCCGCGAGATCATCGAGCGAGCTGTCCGTGCCGGCAAGCACGTGGTCACGGCCAACAAGGCTCTGCTGGCCCATCACGGCACGGAGCTTTGGGCCCTGGCCCGCCAGCATGGGGTTTGCATCGCCCTCGAGGCCAGTTGCGCCGGCGGAATCCCGATCATTCGTGCTCTCTGCGACGGCCTGATCGCCAACCGCATCGACGCCCTCTATGGCATCGTAAACGGCACGTGCAACTCCATCCTGACGGCCATGAGCCAGCGCGGCGAGACCTACGCCAACGCACTCCGCCAGACCCAGGAGGACGGACTGGCCGAGGCCGACCCCAGTCTGGACGTTTCCGGCCTGGACTCGGCCCACAAACTGGCCATCATGGCGTCCCTGGCGATCGGACGAAAGATCGACTTCGAAGCCATCCCGGTCGAAGGCATCGACTCGCTGGAACTCTGCGACGTTCAGTACGGCCAAGAGCTGGGCTACGTCGTCAAACTCCTGGCGATCGCCGAGCGCCAGCTAGCCCCGCCCGGTCGCGGCTCTGCGGCGGCAGACGGCGTAAGCTTGCGCGTCCGGCCGGCGTTTATCACCAAGACAGACCCGCTGGCGTGGGTATCGGGGGCGTTCAACGCCGTCAGCGTATTCGCCCATGCCACGGGACACACCATGTACTACGGCCGCGGGGCCGGCGGGATGCCGACCGCCTCGGCAGTCGTGGCCGACATCGCCTCCGTAGCCACAGGCGTGGCACAGCGGACCTTCCAGCAGTTGAACATCTGGCCGGATATCTCCGAGCCGGCGAACCAGCTTCCGATTGAAGCGGTTCAGAGCCGCTACTACATCCGCATCACCTGCGAAGACCGGCCCGGCGTGCTGGCCCAGATCGCCGCCGTCCTGGGCAGACACGATATAAGCATCTCATCGGTACTCCAGCACGAGGCGCCCGCGGCCGGCGCCGCCGAGGCCGTGCCGGTTATCATCACCACGTACCGGGCCGTGGAAGGCCAACTCCGCAAGGCGCTGGACGAGGTGGACGCCCTTGAGCCGATCAAGGCAAGAAGCGTCTGCATCGCAATCGTGGAGGAGTATCCTGAACCACTGGAATAGTAATCGGTGACTAGTAACCAGTAATCAGTAACCGGTAATCGGGAATCCGGAAAGCAAGACCGGCAAGAAAAATGACATACGACACTGAAACTCCATTTGGTTTTGAAGCATTGGAGCTATACAAAGCAGCTAGAACCTTTCGCAAAAGGATCTACGAACTTGCCGGAACGCTGCCTGTCGAAGAAAAGTTCGCTTTACAGAAGCAGATGATCCGAGCAGCGGTATCGCGTATCTTCAACGACAGCGGCAGGCCAGCCGTTGACCCTTCAGAAGCCTGCTCGCACACTCGACTCGCATGGACCGTGACAGGTTACTGGTTACCGATTACCAGCTACTAAAATGAAGTACGCAATTATCATCCCCGACGGGGCGGCGGACGTGCCGCTGGAGGAATTGGACGGCAGGACGCCGCTGGAGGCGGCCAACAAGCCCAACATCGACTGGGCGGCAAGGAACGGCAAGTGCGGAACGGTGCGAACGATTCCCTCCGGGCTGCTCCCCGGCTCGGACGTAGCGATCCTGTCGGTCTTCGGCTACGACCCCAGGAAGTATTACACCGGCCGGGCGCCGCTGGAGGCTGTCGCACAGGGCCTCGAAATCGGCGATGACGAAACCGTCTTCCGCTGCAACCTCGTGACCATCGTAGAGGCCAGGATGGAAGACTACTCCGCCGGACACATCTCCAGCGAAGAGGCCCACGCGCTGATTGCCGAACTCAACCGCATGCTGGGCGGACCGCACGTGAGGTTCCACCCCGGCGTTAGCTATCGCCACTTGATGACGTATAAGGGCAAAGTCAACGTCCGGACCACGCCGCCGCACGACGTCCTGGCCAAACCCATCGCCGATTATCTCCCCAAGGGCAAGGGCGCCGATGCGCTTCGCACGCTGATCGATCGCAGCCGCGACGTGCTGGCCGGCCACGAAGTCAACAACGTCCGTCGCGACCTTGGCGAGAATCCCGCGACGAACATCTGGCTATGGGGCCAGGGAACGATGCCCACACTTGAATCATTCGCCGATCGCTTCGGCATCAGCGCAGCAGCGATTACGGCCGTGGACCTGGTCCGCGGCATCGCCAAGCTGATCGGCTGGGAGCTGATCGAAGTGGAAGGCGCGACAGGCTACCTGGATACCAACTACGCCGGCAAGGGCGCCGCCGCCGTTGCAGCGCTGGATAGGCACGATCTGGTCTGTGTCCACGTCGAGGCCACAGACGAGGCCGGCCACAGCGCAGACGCCGCCGGGAAGGTCCAGGCCCTGGAGCAGATCGACCGGCACATCGTCGGGCCAGTGCTGGAGCGGCTCAAGGGCGAGGGCGACGAATGGCGCATCCTCATCCTGCCGGACCATCCCACGCCCTGCACGGTTCGCACGCACACGGCCGATCCGGTACCGTTCGCCATCGCCGGCAAAGGCGTCGAATCGGTCATCAGCCAGAAGCTCACCGAGGCCACCGCAGCGGCCAGCGACCTGCACATCGCCCGCGGCTGCGATCTCATGGAATACCTGCTGACAGTCAGATGAATTGACGATTTGCGTCCGGCTTTGAACCTCCCCATCTCCGGCTTGACACCGGCGAACGGGTGCATTAACGCTTTTGGGGGCATGTTCTCTGTCGCCCCCTCGGGGCTCTTTAGTTATCGCGCTCGGTTACCGGGGGCTTGTCCCGATTGCATCGGGACAGCGCCACCCGGCTACACTCTTTCGGGCCTCCGGCCCTCGGATAACAAGCCCTGCCTGCCGCCTGCCTGCCGCCTGCCTGCCGGTAGGCAGGGTAGGCAGGGCAGGCAGGCTTGAACTGAAGGCAGGTCCGAAGGACCGAGAGCGGTTGGCCGTGGGCGCAAGCCCACGGTTTGGAGGTTCTCCCGTTCAACAAGCCCCGTCGGGGCGAAAGAAGGTCCTGGCATCACCAAAACGTTAATGCACCCCGGCGAACATAGCTCTTGGCAGGGCTGGGGGATTTGCGTATCTTAGCAGGCTCTTGAGAGGCTGCGGATAAGCTCACGCAAGCCATGCAACCAACTGAAAGCAGAGCCATGAGCGTTGTGGTGATGAAATTCGGCGGCACTTCCGTTGCTGACGCCGAGAAGATCCGCGCTGCGGCCCGCCGAGCAATTCGGACGCAAAAAGGCGGCCATCAGGTGGTCATGGTCATATCGGCCATGGGCGAGACCACCGATCAACTTGTCGCCCTCGCCGGGCAGATCTCCAGCCAGCCACCAAAGCGCGAGATGGATCAGCTTCTCGCCACCGGCGAGCAGGTTACCATCTCTCTGATGGCCATGGCGCTGGAAGAGATGGGCGCCAAGGCGATCAGCTTCACGGCCGGGCAGATCGGCATCATCACCGACGACTCGCACACCAAGGCACGCATCAAGACCATTGACGCCCGGCGGATACGCGAGCAGCTTCACGCCGGGAAGATCGTTATCGTGGCCGGCTTCCAGGGCATCACGGAGCAAGGCCACATCACCACGCTCGGCCGCGGCGGCAGCGACGTGACGCTGGTGGCCATCGCCGTGGCGCTCGAGGCCGACGTCTGCGAAAACTACACCGACGTGGACGGCATCTTCACCGCCGACCCGAACATCGTCTCCAACGCGCGGAAGATCAGCCGAATCAGTTATGATGAAATGCTCGAACTGGCCAGCCTCGGAGCAGGCGTACTGCACAACAGGGCGGTCGAGTTCGCCAAGAAATACAACGTGCCGATTCACGTGCGAAGCTCTCTGCACAACAGAAAAGGAACGATGATCGTGGCTGAAACCGAATCGATGGAAAGAATCGTCGTCAGCGGGGCCGTTCTCAAGGACAAGCTCGCACGAATTACGCTGTTCAACGTGCCGGACCATCCGGGCCTGGCGGCCAAAATATTCCACCAGATCGCGACGCACAACGTCGTCGTCGACGACATCATTCAGACAACGGCTCCCGGCGAAAAGGCCACCGTCTCCTTCACCGTGGAACTGGAGGATCTGCCCGAAGCCAGGCAGGTCGTCGAAAAGCTCTCCAAGACCCTGAGCTGTCAGGCCCGCCTCGAAGACCACCTGGCGAAGGTCTCGGTGATCGGCATGGGAATGCGGATGCACACCGGCGTGGCCCAGCGGATGTTCGATACCCTCGGCAAGGCCAATATCAACATCCAGAACATCACCACCAGCGAGATCAAGATTTCCTGTCTGATCGACCGCAGCGAGGGCAAGAGGGCCTTGCAGCTCGTCCACGACGCATTCGACCTCGGCCGAAAGAAACGCACCAAGAAAACCGGAAAGAAAAAGGCCAAGAAAGCCGGCAAGTGAGGCGAATGCGATGGACTTCAAGGCCCACGCACTGGAATGCGTGGGCTTCGTTTCGCCGTCGAGGGGACTCGAAGCATGGCAAAATACACACCTGCGAAAAAGATGAGCGATCGTCGGCGGCGCGTTCATTACGCCGGGCGCAAGATGCTGTGGGCAGGCATCTTCGTCTTGGTCGCAGCGGCGTTGCTCGCCGCAGACCGACTGGGCGTATTTGGCTTCGTCCCACAGAGCGATACGGAAAAATACGACGGCAAGACGTTTCGCGTCGTAAAGGTTCTGGACGGCGATACGCTGGACGTCAACGCACCCGACAGGAACTACCCCCACACGCGGATTCGACTTTGGGGCGTCGATACGCCCGAATCTCTCACGCCCGACACGCCCGCCCAGCATTTCGGCATCGAGGCCGGCGAGTTTACCAGGCGAATCTCTCTGCATGAGCTGGTGCGTCTGGAACTGGACGCACGAGAAACGCGCGACAGGTACGGCCGGCTGCTGGCCTACGTGTACCTGCCTGACGGAGAAATGTTGAACCGCATCCTGGTGGCCAAGGGCTATGGCTACGCGGACAAGCGCTTCAAACACGCCTATGAGAAAGAGTTCCGCCGCTTACAGCACCGGGCAAGGCAGAGCCGCCGCGGGCTCTGGAAGGACCTCCGCCCCACCGACCTGCCATACTACTACCGCGATCTTAAGCTGCCCTCCGGCGCGCAGGAGTGATGAGAAAATGCCGCTCAACGGCCAAGACCGACAACGATTTGACGAACTGCTCGAGCAGGTGCTGGCCGAGCTGCCGGCGGACCTGCGCCGCCGATTCGATGAGATTCCGCTGGTGGTGGAGGACCGTCCATCCAAGTCGATGCTGCGCCGGCTGGACATTCACCGGGGCGAGCTGCTGTGCGGCGTACACAGCGGAGTCCCGCTGACCAGACGAAGCGTCCGCCATTCCGGGCCACTTCCTACGGTTATCACGATCTATCGCGAGGGCATCATGCTGGCTGCGAGCGACCAGGAGGGGAAGATCTGCGACGAGGCGCTTGGCCGTCAGATCCGCAGAACCGTCCTGCACGAACTTGGGCATCACTTCGGCCTTGGTGAGGCGGATTTAAGAAGCTACGGGTACGCGTAAGCGGTGTATCCGTCGCCGTGCCAGCAACGGCCAGGCGGGATTCCCTCCGCAAAAAATGATTACCAACGCGGAGAGGATTGACCAGCGAGTTAGCGTCTTCGTGAAGCTTGTGCGTTCATCACTTCAAGAAGCGTTTTTGTCCTCTTTGGTCAGCGCGGCATGGGCTTCTTTGAGCTGCTCTCTGATGGAGATGTTCTGCGGGCATTTTTCTTCGCAGGCCCCGCACTCGATGCATGCGTCGGCCCTGTTGCCCTTGTCCCAGCCGACGGTGCCGAGCTGTGCGTATCGCTGTCGGGCCGTATCCCACAACCCATAGACGCGTCCTAAATTGTATCGACCAAAGATCCTCGCGATGGCCACTTCCTCGGGGCAGGGCAGACAGTAGCCGCAGCCCGTGCAGTAGAGTTCGGCCATGCCTTTCAGGCGCTTGAGATGCTTTTCGATGGCGGCCTTGTCGGCCCGGCTCAGCGCAACCCCGCTCGAGGCGGTCGCGACATTCTCCTCCACATGCTGCATGGTGCTCATGCCGGAAATCGCAGCCGAAATGTTGGGATTCGACAGCACAAATCGCAGCGCCAGCTCCGGCACTTGCTTGACGCCGGGCAGCATCTTCTCCAGCACTTCACTGCGAACGCCCAGGCGCCCGCCGCCGACAGGGCCCATCACCACGATGCCGATATTCTTTTCGTGCGCAGCCGCTATGCCCTCTTCAAGCGAACGATCCAGTATGTTGTATTGAAGGGTGATCACGTCCACGTAATCGGCCTCGATGAGCTTCATCAGCGCTTCGTTCGTGTCGTGGAACGAAGTGGCGATATGGCGGATCAGGCCCTGATCTTTTGCCTGTCTCATCCACCTGCTCACGCGGGGCCTGACGTCTTCGGCGTACCGCTTCCAGCGAATGCCGTGATGGTTGTAAATGTCGATGCATTCAACGCCCAAACGCTCGAGGCTGTCCTCGAGATTCTTCCACCAGTCTTTCTTGTTCTTGCCGTAGTAGGGATTTTTGGTGGAGACGATGATCTTGTCGCGCCAGCCCTTCAGGGCATCGCCGACGGCACGCTGGCTGTCTTGATCGCAATACCCTACGGCCGTGTCGATGTAGTTCACACCGGCCTCGAATGCCCGGTGAATCATCGGAATGGCAAGCTGCCGGTTGACGCGGCTCGGCTTGTGTTCGTCTATCATGGGCAGGCGCATCGCGCCGAAGCCTAACTGCGAGACCTTCAGTCCCGTCCGCCCCAACTGACGATAACGCATGCTAAGCTCCTTCACGAGCGCGACAAATGAGAAAATAACCCCCCGCATTCTAGCAGATTGAGCGAGCTTATCCAAGATAGCCTTGCCCGGGGGGTGCATTAACGTTTTTGGGGGCATGTTCTCTGTCGCCCCCTCGGGGCTCTTTAGTTATCGCGCTCGGTTACCGGGGGCTCGTCCCGATTGCATCGGGACAGCGCCACCCGGCTACACTCTTTCGGGCCTCCGGCCCTCGGATAACAAGCCCTGCCTGCCGCCTGCCTGCCGGTAGGCAGGGTAG